>Ga0208789_1000068_pt1 | contig 164219 bp, 142 predicted proteins | sample Methanotroph_Enr_FD_187368 | JGI IMG/M metagenome (GOLD analysis project Ga0208789, IMG submission 187368) | Enriched soil microbial communities from Old Woman Creek wetland in Ohio, USA - Methanotroph_Enrichment_5 (SPAdes) (version 2) | ecosystem: Environmental > Terrestrial > Soil > Wetlands...
AAACTTTTTTTGAAATTTTATTTTCCCCGCGCTATACCCTCAATGAACTCCCCCTTTTCCCTCTACATTAGTTCGTGAATTGGGACTGCAAAAGTACACCCTTTTGTCTTATCTCCAAACGTTTTTTGAAAAAATTTTCCTAATTTATTACTCTCTAGTCTTAGGTTAACTGATTTTCAACAATGTGCAGGTGAAAAAGTTTTCTTAAAGGGTTAAGAGCTTTGCCTGTTACTATATATTCTATTGTACGATTGAAGCAGATGCTTCAATTGATTTCGGACTGTGTATCAATCTTTTATTCATAGTGCAGCACAACTCTCAGAATTTACTGTATCTTTATTTGGAACTATTACTTCCTGAAATGATTACAAGTATTATAGCTCTCCTTTTGATACTACTTCTGCCTGCTTTAATTCTTTACCTTAAGGAAAGGGTGAAGATCATAGTGCGGAAGAATTTAGATTTCTTCCTTATTTAATCTCCTATGACTATTGAATTATAGCGGCTTAACTTGATTGCATATTATGGAAGACGTTGATAACATCTTCATCGCTCTCAATCTTTTCAAGTAATTTCTCTACTTCTGCTTGTTGTTCAGTGGTAAGTATCTTGATATCATTGGGTATGCGTTCAAAAGCAAAGGTCTTTATTTCAAATTTATTCTCTTCAAGGTATTTCTGGACAGGTCCGAAGGAAGTGAAATCAGCATAGATCATTAATTCACCTTCATCAACAAAAATTTCTTCTACTCCAAAGTCGATTAGTTCCAGTTCAAGGTCTTCAATTTCGATGCCTGGTTTCATCGTTACTTTAAAGGAACATTTACGCTCGAAAATAAAGTCAAGCATACCTGTTGTGCCAAGGCTTCCATTGTTATGGTTAAAGTAACTCCTGATGTTAGCCACTGTGCGGGTTGGATTATCGGTGGCAGTTTCTACAAGCACTGCAATACCATGAGGACCATAACCTTCATAAACCACTTCTTTGTAATCGGTCGAATCTTTTGAAACTGCCCTCTTTATAGCCCTTTCAACATTTTCCTTGGGCATGTTTTCGCTTTTCGCATTCTGCATGAGCAAGCGAAGTTTAGGGTTCATGGTTGGATCAGCGCCACCGGCTTTAACGGCAATCTCAATATCCTTACCGAGGCGGGTAAATACCCTTGCCATGTTTCCCCAGCGTTTCATTTTACGTGCTTTACGGAATTCAAATGCTCTGCCCATGCTATTGTTGTTTTTGTACCTGTATCAGGGTGTTATAATTAATTGGAATTAAAAAAAATGTGATTTGGTATATCAAGGCGGCAAATTTACAACGAATAGTTGAATTAGCATAAATCAGTCTTTTGAGTATTTATTGGGTTCAGTTTAGAGAAATTAATGATGTTAACCAGCAGGTATTTTTATCACCATTTTAATATATAAAACAGAATTATGATTTTTTAGAATAAATTCACTTTATTTTGTAAAAGTTCCATATATTTGATAGTCCAATATCAATATTATGAAAACACTATTACTCTCCCTGATTTCTGCTTTTATTTCCTTCCAGTTCATTATGGCTCAGAATCATCCGCCAGTGGCTGTTGCAGATACGGTTTTTGGCTTTTCGCAGACACCAATGCTAATTGATGTGCTTACAAACGACTATGACCCTGATAATGACTCCATTTACATCACTGACACATGGTCATATTCAGGCACCGCCACCATCCAGGATGGCAAAGTACATTATGTGCCGGGTTCAAGTATTGGAGAACAGTCTTTCAGGTATACTGTTAGTGATGGACTTTCCAGTGACAATGAATGGGTAAGGGTAATGGTAGCCATTAATCCCAATGCCCCTGTAGCAGTAGCTGATACATTCGACTTACTCGAGTTATCAACCCAGCAATTAGATATTCTTTCAAATGATTTTGATCCTGATGGTGATGATTTAAAGATAATATCGGTAACCTCTGAAACTTATTGTACGGTTACTATTAATCCGGATTCACTAAGTGTTACCGTGTCAGTTTATCCGGGTGAGTATGCTTATTTCTACTATAATCTGAGTGAGAGGGCAGGTGAGAAGCTCCTGTCAGATCGGGCAAAGGTTGAAATGTTTTTGAGTCCGAATCCTGACAGGCCAGTGGCTGTTGGAGATACAGCCTATACAACAGGAGGGATAAGCATTGTTATACCGGTGATTCTTAATGACCATGATCCGCAGGGTGAAAGTCTTGAAGTCTATTACTTTGGTGCCGTTGATTATGGGTTGCTTGAGAAAATTGATGGTGGATTGCGCTACACTCCTCATTTATCTTTTTCAGGAGAAGAAACTACTTATTATACAGCCAGGGAGGTCAACGATACCTCCATGTATTCAGAGCCGATATGGATTCAAATTTATGTCGGCAAGAACCCTCACTGCCCGATTGGCCTTCCTGACACAGCTTCGGGAATGTCAGCAGTTCCTGTTATTATAGATGTTTTGGCCAATGATCATGATCCAGATGGTGACTTGATTGAAATAGCCGGTGGAGTGGTCACTTCCGATAACAAAATTCTCTATACTTCCATGAGTTTCGTTACCGGTTATGATTCCATCACCTACAGAGTTAGAGAGGTCAACAATCCATTATCGTATTCTGACCCGGTGAAAGTTAAAATAAAACTGCAACCTAATCCCGCTTTTCCATGGGGTGTAAATGATACGGTCTCTGTACTGGCCGGTGGTACAGTTGTTTTACATCCATTGGAAAATGATATTCACAATGGATTCGACAGTCTGAATATCAGAATGGTTTTCAGGCCTGATAATGATGATCTTGGCCTTATAGAGTATGACAATCGGAGTATTACATTTACAGCTCCCTATCAGGCTGAAGGCACTTGCAGGCTCAGCTATATTATGAATCCTCCTGACTCCAATCTGACCTGTGCCGGAAGGGCTGATGTTTTCATAAATATCCTGAAAAGATATTATTACGACTCACTCACCGTCAATAACATCAATGCCGGGGTGGATGCCGATGGAAATCTCTTTTCCATGATTTACCGATACCCCGAAGGCTCACCTATGGTCGGACAGTATTATGGAGAGTATTATCAGCATTTCAAGGTGCCTGCCAACCAGTCAGCAAGTACCATATTCCAAAACCGCTTCATTATAGGTGGTTATGACCAGAATAATGAACTGCATATCAGCGGCAACATGGAAGATTGGAAAGCAGGTCCTCTTTCTGACGTATATAATGAAATATATGATCTAACTTATTTAAGGCTTTGGAAACTCACCAGGGAAGAAGTTGAATTCCATAAACAGAATCGTTTTACTGCCGGTTATGAGCCCTCAGCAGCTATTATGGCATGGCCGGGCACCGGTGATGCACAGGCAGGTCAGGCACTGCATTTGGCTCCATATTTTGATGAAAACGTTGATGGTTATTATGATCCGGATAACGGCGATTATCCTTTGATACGTGGAGATGAATGCATCTTCTTCATGACAAATGATAACACCGCCAGAATTGATACAACAGGCCAGCCACTTAATGTGGAGCTTCATGGCATGGTATATGGCTTTAACAATTCTGCTGATACCGCCTTATTTAACACGGTATTTGTGCATTATGACATCATTAACCGTTCGGCGAATACTTATAATGATTGCTATGCCGCAGTTTTCAATGACTACGATATAGGAGCAGCCAATGATGATTATTACAGAACTGACGTAACACGGGCATCTGTAATTGGCTACAATGGTAAGGATATTGATACTTCCACAGGGTATGAACAAAATACTTATGGCGATAATCCTCCTGCCCAGTCTGTAACCATACTTGCTGGCCCATTCATGGATGCTGATAACAATGATAATCCTACCGGTGGATGTGATGAAAGCATTAATGGAATTAATTTTGGCAATGGTGTGGCTGATGATGAACGGCACGGACTATCGTGTGGCCTTTATTATCACACAATGGAATACTCCTGGAATGGGGGCGTTGACTATCAGGAGTTATACAATTTCATGACCGGTATATGGGATGATGAAACACAAGTAATGTATGGTGGTAACGGCCACATTACCAATGGCGGTAATGGAACACCTGCCCGTTATATGTTCCCGGGCGATTCTGATCCTTTGAATTATGGCACAAATTGTCAGCTTCCGGGTAACGGATATAATCAGGGTACTAAATTTTGGACAGAGGAGCAAGTAAGAAACCATGCCGGGGATCGCCGTGCACTCGCTTCAATGGGTCCTTTCACACTGGCACCCGGACAAGTTCAGGAAATTGAACTTGCCTATTGTGCTGGTCTTGGCAATAACGGGGCTATGTCGTCGGTAAATCAGTTGCTCAGAAATATTGATTCACTGAAGCATGCCGTGGCTCAGGGTAACGTGGTTATACCCAACAGCTCTTTGGGAATTGGCATCAAGGAATCACCCAGCGCATTGTGCCTCTATCCAAATCCTGCCTCCGATATTATAGCTGTAAGCAATACAACTATAGGGGTAAAAGAGGAATATGTCATCTTTAATCTATATGGTGTCAGGGTAATGAGAGGGTATCTTACTGATGGAAGGTCCACTGTCAGTATTGGATGCCTAACACCGGGAATATACATTATGAGAATTACTGATGGTAAATATGTGAGCACTGGGAAATTTGTGAAAAAATAAGTGATTTCGCCAAATGCTTTAACAAAAGTGTCCTGAATCGTCAAGATTCAGGACACTTTGTTATAGGTGGCAGGAATTATTTTTAAACGCTGATTATCTTGTAAGAACAAGCCTTGAGTATTCAACTGCATAGGTTGTTGTTAACCTGAGATAATATATGCCTGCAGGAAGTCCCTGAATATCAGCTTCAATAACCTTATTACCTGCAGATGTTTGTCCTTGATAAATTAAACTCACCCTGTAACCTGCAGAATTATAAAGTTCAATGGCAATATTTCCCGATTTCACCAGATTTAAAGGAATTGCTATCCTTCCGTTGGTTGGATTCGGATAAATATCACCCAGCATGGTATTGCCGTATTTAGCCTTTTCAGGAATCGCCAATCCTGTTTCAGGCACTGTCAGCCTCTTTGAGGTATATAGCCTGAATTCACCGGCCTTCATGTAAACATTGTCAGTTAAAGAAGTTACGTTAAGAGAATCGCCTGTAAAGTAATCATACCATTTCCCGAGAATATTGAAATTCGGGAAAACCTGGGCCGGTTGTACACTGAAGTTGCCTATCACTGTCACTGACATTTCATCGCTTCTAAGGTTGATGTTCTTCTGAAGTCCCTGTCCGCTTACAGTGAAATCGGTGGTGTGGAATACCTCATTTTCTTTTTTGAGCTTAATCAATGCTGACGTGACATCGAATAGGTGTTTTCGGCGCCATTCATCCTGATAATCCCATCTGATAGGTTTTTCGCCCAAACGTCCATTGTAATCAATGGAATAGTCATAGGCTAGTTCTCCAAATTGCCATATCATTTTTGGCCCCGGTATCGTATAAAAGAAAGCAAATGCGGCAGCCATCCTTTTAAATGCAGTATCAGTATGCATGGTATTATACCATGGATTGGTCATATTGCCGTCAGTAAGGATGGAAACCATCACCCGTTCTTCATCATGACTTTCCATGTAGGTAACCAAATGTGGATCATTCCAGCCCCTGGTTTTATAAGACCCCCAAGATATATCATTGTCATTTTTGCCCATGGCAGTTTGCCTGTAATTATAATTTGAATTACCCCAGAGCATCATACCTGCATTGGCTAGGACCTTTTCTTCTGAATTATCTGCGAAATGTTCAAGAATGACATATACCCCCGGATCAGCTGCCCATATTTTATTTGCGATATTCATCCATATGGCAACTCTTGAAGCATCATAATAACCCCAGGCAGTAGTGTTACCTAATGTGTTATTTTGAGTAAATCCTTTTGAGAGATCAAAGCGGTAACCATCCACATGATAGTCAGTTATCCAGTATTCAACTACGCGCTGAACCAGGTCCTTGGTAGCCTGACTTTCATGATTGAAGTCATTGCCTACATTAAAATCATGTTTGGCAACCGGATTTAGCCAAGGATTATTTGAAGATGGTCGTCCTAGCTGCGCATCCCAGTACAACCGTGCAAAAGGTGATGAATTGAAAACATGATTGAGCACTATGTCAAGAATTACTGCAAAGCCCTGCTGGTGGCAAACATCAATGAATTCCTTAAGATCATTCTTTGAACCATAGTATTTATCGGGAGCAAACTGAAAGGCTGTATTATACCCCCAACTTGAGTTTCCTTCAAACTCATATACCGGCATCAGTTCAATGGCATTAACACCTAGTCTTTTGAGATAGTTGAGTGTATCAATAAGTGTCTGGTAATCATGTGTTGCAACGAAATCCCTTATAAGGAGCTCATAAATCACCAGATCTGTTTTTGCAGGACGATCAAAAGAAGTTGTTGTCCATTCATAAGGTGTCTGGGCAGTTTGTAAAACAGAGGCAATCTGGTCAGTCTTATCGAATGGATAAGGAATTAGATTTGGATAGGTACTGCTACTGATATATTGATCATTCCATGGATCAACCAGCTTATCAGCATAAGGATCGGCAATAAGTATTTCATCATCAACCTTATACTGAAAAATGTATTCTTTTTGTGGTATTAGTCCTCCAATTTCTTTCCAAAATCGGTTACCATCCTTATACATGAATCCCTCATCAGCGTATTCCCAATTATTGAAATCTCCTAAAATGAAGACATTATCCTTTCCGGGAGCATAGAGAGAAAGAACTACAGTGCTGTCGCCTGTATAGTTTATACCGTCTTTGATATTCTCAGGTAGTGGCAATGTAACCACCTCTTTTTTTACAAAATAATAGGCTGAATCGCTGGCAGTCTGATCACCGTAAACAGATTTGACCCGTATATAATGTTTCCCTTCCAATGCAGCATTGAAGGTGTAGTTCAAAGTATTCGTAGTAGTGTATGTAATTAAAGATCCGTCAATAAGAAGTAATAGTGTATCAGCATTATTAGCTGTCGCGTCAATTATAATTTGCTCTCCGGGAAGCACAAGGTTTGCATAATTAACGGGTTCAGTTATCATCACAGATAATCCCTCAGGATACACCTCCACAAAGATGTCGCCTAAATTCTCTGTTTTCCCTTCCAGATAACTACTGCCAACCATTACTCCACTTCTGAATACAAAGGCCATTTGCAGAATAACTTCTGATTCGGGTACACCGTAATATTCTCTGATTGACTGAGTGCCCGTAGTAAATTTGTATAGGTCAGTTCCGATTCTCTCCAGCTTTGTTTCCGGTGTGTTTTCCCCCCAGTCGGTCTTTACGTATTTCCAATCTGAAGGACCACCGCTCAAGTTGGTAATAACACCGGTGTGTGCATATACGTCACCAGTATAACCGGCAAGTCCGCCACTACCTTCCTGTGCATTGAATATGACTTCTACCGGCAGATTATGCGACGGGAATACAGGTGAAGTTGTAATCAGTTGTGCAAAAGCAGTCTGGATGCTTATGCTGATAAGTAATGAAAGGATTTTTATTTTCATGACTGGATACGTCTTAGTACGTTGACAAAACAATTGAGGTGTAAATTTCATCAAAAGGTTTAATACCTCAAAATTACTAATATTCAGCATTGGATATACTTCTGAACCATAAAATGATGCGTGGTTTAATGCTGCTGATTAGTTATACTGGACACTGTTAATGCTGTCCATTACTAAATATTTATGTCCATATCAATTAATTCTGATCTGAACCTTATAAACGTTATATTATTCATAAGCAATTTCAAAGGAAAACATGAAAATGAAATGCGAACATTACCTCAGATATGCTTGTTAATTGACAGTGATAATAATTAGATAAAAATATTGTGTTCTCAAAAAAATCCACGTAAATTTGTATAATCACAAACAATCGTTCAAATAATTAAAAAGTAATCCAATGGATAAAACAAAGATTGACATTATTCTGGTTCCAACCGACTTTTCTGAAGTGTGTGCAAATGCTGCAAACCAGGCAGCTGAAGCAGCTAAGTGGCTGAATTCGAAGGTTGTTTTGCTCCATGTAATTAATAATGAAACCAAAGCATATCTGAAAAATGAAAATCTCCCGGTAACGGCTATTGAAGACAAACTGAAGGAACATGCTGGCAGCTTGGCTTCATACTATGGCATTGAGGTGACTTACCTTACACGTGAGGGCAGTATATTCACCGAGATTGCAGATGTGATCAAGGAGCTTGAGGTAAGCATGGTTTATTTGGGAACACATGGAAAGGTTGGATTACAGCATTTAACCGGAAGTTTTGCACTTAAGGTTATCCTCTCATCAGAAGCACCAACTGTTGTTGTTCAAAAACGACCATTTTTAGTTGGTTACAAGAATATTGTTCTTCCACTTACAAGTGAAGCGGGTCCTCTTGAAAAAACTAAATGGGCGGTATTCATTGCTAAAAAATTCAATGCCACCATTCATATTTTCCGAACTGCTGAAGCCACTGAGGATGTTTACAATGCAACCAAGCATCTAGCTGAATACCTCGGCAAAAACAATGTATCATTCGTAGAAAGATCTGCAGAGAAGAACACCAACTTCGCCAAACAGGTTATTGATTATTCAACAGCTAATAATGCTGACCTGATTATGATCATGACCGACCCTGACAAGAGCTTTACTTCCTATCTTTTAGGAAGATATGATGAGGAAATAATCTTTAATACTTCGCAGATTCCTGTAATGTGTGTGAATCCGCGCAAGTTCAATTATGAAGTGTTGGGTTTATAAGATAAATGGCTGATTCAAACGCTCCGGCGAATGCCGGAGCTTTTTTTTCTCATTGCACTAATTTTGTTCTTTAAACAACTACACAGGTATGGACCTTGAGGGACTTTCTGAATTTGTTTGTAAACGAATGGCTGAGAAATTGCCTCCGTTTGTTATTTACCATGGTGTTGACCATACCCAGGATGTGCATGCTTCTGTTGTACGATTGGCTAAACTTGAAAATCTTGACGAGTATAATACTCAACTGGTAAGAGCTGCGGCATGGTTTCATGATGCCGGTATTACTGTGCGATTTGAAGATCACGAGACTATATCAGCTGAGCTGGCTGAAAAATATCTCCCAACATTCGGATTCAATGATACCGAAATAAGCCAGATCAAAAATATGATATTAGCTACCAAGCTTCCTCAGGTTGCCAGTACGTTAAATGAAAAGATACTTTGTGATGCTGACCTTGACTATATTGGTAGAAATGATTTTTTCGTTATCGGACAAAAGCTTCGTCTTGAATGGGAGTTAATTGGCAATAAAATAAACCTTTACGACTGGTACAAACTTCAAATGGAATTCCTGAAAGTACATCGGTATTTTACCAAATCAGCCCAATTATTGCGTAATGAACGGAAGAACCTGAACATGGCCGAGATCCAGCTCCTCTTCAACTGTAGTCGTTTAGGCAAGTAATGATTATCAAGGTAGTTTTTTATGATACCCGAGCAAGAAGCCCAAAAGAGGATTGACTTCCTTATCAAAGAGATTAATAAACACAATAACCTTTATTACCAGCAGGCACAGCCTATAATCAGTGATTATGAATTCGACCAGCTATTGTCCGAGCTCATTAGTCTGGAAAAACATTATCCCCAGTTTCTAAATCCCAACAGTCCAACACAACGTGTTGGTGGAGATGTTACTAAAGAGTTTGAATCGGTTAAACACAAAGTGCCGATGCTCTCCCTTGAAAATACTTACTCTGAAGGGGATCTCAGAGATTTTGACCGCAGAGTACAAAAAGGATTGAATGAACCTTATGAGTATGTTTGTGAGTTGAAGATTGATGGGGTTTCTATTAGTCTTCATTATGAGCAGGGTATATTGTTGCAGGCTGTTACCCGTGGCGATGGCGTTCAGGGTGATGAAGTAACAAATAATGTGAAGACAATCTCACATATCCCCATAAAGATACTTGGCAGCAATGCTCCCGATGTATTTGAAGTACGTGGGGAAATCTTTATGCCTAAAGCCGGTTTTGACCTCATGAACAAACAAAGGATTGAAGCCGGTGAACAGCTATTTGCCAATCCACGTAATGCTACTGCCGGAACACTTAAAACCCAAGATTCAAAGCTCGTAGCTAAACGACCGCTTGATGCCTTTGTTTACACGCTTATTGATGAATCAAACCAAAGCCTGACGCATTATGAAAGCTTGAATCTGCTAAAGCAGTGGGGATTCAATATTTCAGATATCAAGGCCAAGTGCAGTAATATTGACCAGGTGCTGGAGTTTATCAGTGAAATTGAGGAAAGTCGCTCCAAGCTGCCATTTGATATAGATGGGGTGGTAATCAAGGTAAACAGTATTGCACAGCAGCAGATTCTTGGATACACTGCCAAAGCTCCCCGATGGGCAATAGCCTATAAGTACAAACCTCAGGAAGCATCTACTATTTTGCTGTCGATTGATTTTCAGGTTGGGCGTACGGGTGTTATTACTCCTGTGGCTAATCTTAAACCGGTACTACTTGCAGGTTCCACTATTAGAAGAGCTACACTTCACAATGCTGATATAATGACAGCCTTGGACATAAGGGTGGGGGATACTGTTTTTATTGAAAAAGGCGGTGATGTAATTCCCAAGATCACCCGTATCGATTTGAATAAACGTCCTCCAGAACTGTTTGCAACCGAATTTATTAAGGTATGTCCGGAATGTGCCACACCACTTGAACGGCAGGAAGGTGAAGCATCATGGGTATGTCCCAATTATCAAGGATGCCCTCCCCAGATCAAAGGCCGGCTGGTCCATTTCATCAGCCGTCGCGCTATGAATATTGAAAGCCTTGGTGAAGGAAAAATCGAAATGCTTTATGATGCCGGATTAGTTCATAATGTGGCCGATCTTTATGATCTTACACCTGAGAAACTGATGAACCTGTCACAGATCTTTGCTGATAAAGAACCCAAGCGCGAAAAGAGAGTTCTTTTCCAGAAGAAGTCAGTTGAGAATGTGATGAAAGGACTTGAAAATTCAAAACAGGTTCCTTTTGAAAGAGTATTGTTTGCATTGGGAATTAAATTCACCGGTGAAACTGTTGCACGTAAACTCGCCCGGCATTTTAATGACATCGACTCTCTGATGAAAGCAACAAAAGAAGAGTTGATGGAGGCTGAAGAAATCGGACCACGAATTGCAGGTGCCATTTCCGATTATTTTGTTGATGAAAACAACCTGGTGATACTTAACAGATTGAGAGAACACGGATTGCAATTTGCGATTAATGAGACTGTACATCAATTGAGCGATAAACTAGCCGGAATGACCATTGTTGTTAGTGGAACATTCACACTCTTTCCGAGCAGGGATAATCTCAAGGAAGTCATAGAAAAACATGGTGGCAAAGTGGCGGGCAGTGTTTCTTCCAAAACAACCTTTATTATAGGAGGAGAAAACATGGGACCCGAGAAACGTGTTAAAGCCGAATCACTTGGAATTCCCATTATTACTGAAGAGGAATTCAGGCAGAAGATTTCATGACATAAAATTCCTACTTTTGCCATTTAATTCAATTTATGGATTCCAAGCCCGAATCACTCGTAAAATACTACGTTTACATAATTCTATCGATGCTCTTCTGGGGCATGTCGTTTATCTGGTCCAAGATTGCTCTGGAAGAATATGATCCAATCACTGTAATCTTCTTTCGTCTGGTGCTTTCGGCTGCTGTACTGACTCTTATTGTTAAAGCATCTAAAAACACAGAGAAGATAGCCAAAGAGGACAGGAAGTGGTTTTTATTATTGGCATTGGCTGAACCATTCTTTTATTTCCTGGGTGAAAACTTTGGACTGCAATATGTCTCCCCGGCAGTAACATCGGCTATTATTGCGACCATTCCCCTAGTAACACCGCTTGTGGCCTTCCTGTTTCTCAAGGAACGCATTGACAAGTTTACCATCACCGGCATCATTATATCCTTTTCAGGAATCATTTACATGCTTGTGAACCGCGACTTAAGTCTGAATGCAAGCATGAAGGGGATAGCCTTATTATTCCTGGCAGTATTTTCAGCTGTAACCTATACCTTTTTCATCCGTAAACTAGCCAATAAATACAAGGCACTCACCATATTACTCTGGCAGAATATAATTGGAGCAGTATACTTTTTACCCTTCTTCATGGTGTTTGACTTCTCAAAAGTGCTGTCTATTCAACCGACTATAGGAACCATTATGGCAATAGTTCAGTTATCAATCTTTGCTTCAGGATTTGCTTTCTGGTTATTTATTATAGTCGTTGCAAAACTGGGAATGGTAAAGGCAAACATCTTCACCAACCTTATTCCTGTATTCACTGCTGTATTTGCTTACTTCATAATCAGGGAGTTAATAACATGGCAGAAAGTCATAGGTATCATATTGGTCATAACAGGCATTGTAATATCACAGTTGCCTGCTGTAAGGATGATCTATTCCAGAAGCCGTGGCAGATAAGGGAAAGGATTAAAAAAGTTCAAAAAAGTCATTCAACGTATAGTTAGATTCAAATAATTTTATAATTTTGCCATCCCAAACGGGGGTAAAACCCATGAAGGGAATCCATGGCGAGGTAGCTCAGATGGTTAGAGCGCAGGATTCATAACCCTGAGGTCACGAGTTCAACTCTCGTCCTCGCTACACAGTAATATTTAGAGGCTTTCGGAACACCGGAAGCCTCTTTTTTGTCCTGAATTTTACTAGAGATAATGAAGATTATCCTCATGATACCAGCAGAACATAAGGTGAACTAAACATAAATAGTGAATGACAGTATTTTCTCCTTCATAATACCATTTGATTAGTGATTAACAACCCTGAATATGGAGAACCTGATTATATTTTTAAACGCCTGTCTGCTTTGCATTACGCGTAAGGTCCTTTTTACTAATTTTGCACTCTCAAATTTTATAAGTTAACTCATGGAAATTCCTGCTAAGTACGATCCAAAAGGTATTGAAGATAAATGGTACAGGTATTGGCTTGATAATAAGTTATTCCGCTCTGTTCCTGACGAAAGGGAACCTTATGTAATTGTAATCCCGCCACCTAATGTTACCGGTGTACTGCACATGGGACATATGCTCAATAATACCATTCAGGATGTGCTCGTACGTCGTGCTCGTATGCAGGGAAAGAATGCCTGCTGGCTCCCGGGTACTGATCATGCTTCCATAGCTACTGAAGCTAAGGTTGTAGCTAAACTCAGGGAACAGGGGATTGAGAAGAGCAGCCTTACCCGTGATGAATTCCTGAACCATGCCTGGGAATGGAAGGAAAAACATGGCGGTATTATCTTGGAACAGTTGAAGAAATTAGGTGCTTCATGCGACTGGGAACGTACTAAGTTTACCATGGACCCTGCGATGTATGAGTCTGTTATCAACGTTTTCATCGATTTATACAATAAAGGACTGATCTACCGTGGTGTCAGAATGGTTAACTGGGATCCCAATGCTCTAACTGCCGTTTCTGATGAGGAAGTTATATACACGGAAGAGCAGTCAAGGCTATACTACCTCCGCTATAAGGTGGAAGGTGAGGATGATCAATGCGTAACCATTGCAACTACTCGTCCAGAAACTATTCTTGGTGATACCGCGGTTTGTTTTCACCCTGAAGATGATAGGTTTAAACACCTCGTAGGTAAAAGGGTACTGGTGCCGCTGATTAATCGTTCAATTCCATTGATACAGGATGAATATGTGGATCGGGAATTTGGTACAGGCTGTTTGAAGATTACTCCCGCTCATGATATCAATGACTATAATATCGGTATAAAACATAAGCTTGAAACCATTGATATTTTCAATGATAACGGTACACTGAGCGAGAAGGCTCTTCTATATGTTGGAAAGGACAGGTTTGAAGTCCGCAAACTCATTATGGAAGAACTCAAAGCAAAAGGTCATGTTGTAAAGATTGAGGAGTATATCAACAAGGTAGGAAGGTCTGAACGCACCAATGCTGTTATTGAACCAAAGCTTTCCATGCAGTGGTTCATGAAGATGGACCAGATGGCGCCCAAAGCACTGGAAGTTGTGATGAATGATACTATCAGCTTCCATCCTGAAAAGTTCAAGAATACATACCGCCATTGGATGGAGAATGTACGCGACTGGTGCATAAGCCGTCAGCTATGGTGGGGACAACGCATACCTGCTTATTATCTGCCTGATGGAACTATCATTGTAGCAAAAAGCGATGAAGAAGCCTTAAAACAGGCCAGGGAAATTTCAGGAAACTCTAACCTGCAGGCTGGTGATCTCCATCAGGATGAAGATGTACTCGATACATGGTTCTCTTCATGGCTGTGGCCGATATCCGTCTTTGATGGAATCAATAATCCGGATAATCCTGACATCAAATATTACTACCCGACCAATGATCTGATCACCGCTCCTGAAATACTCTTTTTTTGGGTTGCCAGGATGATCATGGCTGGACTGGAATACAGGAATGAGATACCTTTCAAGAATGTTTATCTTACAGGCATTGTGCGTGATAAGCTGGGCAGAAAGATGTCGAAATCTCTTGGGAATTCACCTGATCCTATTGAACTGATAACCAAATTTGGTGCCGATGGTGTTAGAGTTGGTATGTTGTTAACTTCACCTGCCGGAAATGATCTTCCGTTTGATGATAGCCTGTGTGAGCAGGGCAGGAATTTCAGCAACAAGATATGGAATGCGCTCAGGCTTGTAAAAGGGTGGGAGGTAGACAATTCACTTGAACAGCCGGGTTATGCTTCAGTTGCTGTAAAATGGTTCAATGCTCAATTGAATGAAGTACTTGCCGAAGTGGAAAGCAATTTCACCGATTACCGACTTTCAGAGGCATTGATGAATGTGTACAAGCTTGTATGGGACGATTTCTGCTCCTGGTATCTTGAAATGATCAAACCTGCCTATCAGCAGCCAATTGATCCTGTAACACTGGGACAGACCATTGCCTTATTCGATAAGCTGATGAAGATTCTTCATCCTTTTATGCCGTTCATTACAGAGGAAATCTGGCATATTCTTGCGGAAAGAAGAGATGATGAAAGTATTATGGTAGTGAGTATGCCTGAAAAGGAAATGGTTGATCAGTCCATTATCAAGGAATTCTCTCTGGCAAGTCAGGTAATTCAGGAAATCAGGAATATACGTAAACATAAGAATATTGCCCAGCGTGATACCATTCAGCTGTCGGTAATCAAAAATTCACGATCCTATTCACATACGTTTGACGATTTGATTGCCAAATTATGCAATATCAGCACAATAACCTTTGTGAGCGAGAAACCTGAGTCGGCAGCAGGCTTTCTGGTTGAATCAGTTGAATATTTCATACCTCTGGAAGGTAAGATTGACCTTGAGGCTGAACTAGATAAGCTGAATAAGGAATTGCATTATGCTGAGGGTTTTCTGGCATCTGTAATGAATAAGCTGGGCAATGAACGTTTTATGGCCAATGCTAAACCGGAGGTTATAGATATTGAGCAAAAAAAGAGGGAAGATGCCGAATCAAAAATTGCACTTATTAGGCAAAGAATTGGCTCACTTAAATAACTGAAGAATTTTTTTTATAAACTTTTTTCGTTACGTGGTGTTATCTAGGAGAAAATAAATTACATTTGCGCTTATTTTTTAATTTTTTAATTGATTATGAAAACAGGAAAAGTTAAATTCTTCAATGAATCAAAGGGTTACGGTTTTATTCTTGACGACGAAAGTGGAAAAGAATATTTCGTTCACGCAACAGGATTAATCGATCGCGTTAATGAAGGCGATTCAGTAACTTTTGAACTTCAAGAAGGTAAGAAGGGCTTAAACGCTGTAAAGGTTAAACTTGCATAACTAAGAAATATAGTTATTGTGTTGATCTTCTAACCCTGTTTCGGCAGGGTTTTTTTATGTTGATACCTCTTCAAAACCTATTTTGTTAATAATAATTCACTTTTTTTGGCCTCTTATTAAACATTTTTGAATGTTTTTTGGTTTTTTTGTAAACCGGGTGGTTATTAGAACTACATTTGCACATTATTTATTTTTTATTAAACATGAAAACAGGAAAAGTAAAATTCTTCAATGAATCAAAAGGTTATGGTTTTATCGCTGACGACGAAACCAACAAAGAGTATTTTGTACACATCACCAATCTCATCGATCGTATTAATGAAGGCGACAGCGTTTCATATGATCTGGAAGAAGGTCGTAAAGGTCTGAACGCAGTTCAAGTTAAACAGATATAATCTTTCCTACTGATAAGAAGTTTTCAAAAGCTCCGGTTTCCGGGGCTTTTTTTATGCCCTGCCTTTTCAATCCTTCGGCATCTGTCAATTGAATCCCTTTCAACTACCCTTATATTCCTTTTTCATCTACTTCTTCATTACTTCCTCATTTGTCATTTTAATCCTGCCCATCCTTATTCTATCAATAGGAATTGAGCTTTATCATCTTGTGGATTTGTTTTTAGTTTAAGCGTTGTTTAAGCGTCTTTTAAGCGTTATTTAAGCGTCTTTTATCGTATAAACAACGCATAAATATTGTGTAAAATACGCTTACTTGAAAACCCAATCTTTATCTCTTGCCACTTTCAATGAATACCTGTCAGGTATCCATAAGGAAGCTTATTTACGAATAATGGCGATTATTTAAGAAAGATATTGGCGCATAGCTAACATGCAGGATCGTAGAAATCCCTCGTGACCTGTGATAAGTAACTATTAGAAATGAGATGCTATACCCCGGGAAATCTCAACCTACTTCATAAAAGCATATTGAATGAGATTGGCTCCCATCTGTAGTGCTTTGGTTCTGGTTGCTTCTGAATCGTTATGTACCTGAGGGTCTTCCCAACCATCACCCAAATCACATTCATAGCTGTAGAAACATAACAGCCGGCCATCCTTTATTAGCCCGAAACCTTGTGGAGGCTTATTGTCATGTTCATGAATTTTAGGCAGACCGTTGGGGAACTGATATTGTTGGTGGTATATCGGATGGGAGAATGGCAGTTCCACGAATTCAAGCTCCGGGAACACCTTCTTCATCTGAGGTTTCACAAACTCATCGAGTCCATAGTTGTCATCTATATGCAGAAAACCACCAGCCAGTAAATAATTCCTGATATTCAGGGCCTCCTGGTCATCAAACACTATATTTCCATGCCCTGTTAGATGTACAAAAGGGTAATTGAAAATGGCTGAGCTGCCGGCCTCAACTGTTTCATATTCAGTATTGATATTGGTCCGCAGATTTTTATTGCAGAATTCTATCAGGTTTGTGAGGGATGTAGGATTGGCATACCAGTCGCCTCCTCCACGGTATTTCATCAAGGCTATTTGAGTGGTTCCAGGGGCATACCCGAACATGAAACCCGTGCAAGTTAGTAGAGTTATTATAATGAGTTTTCGCATAATCTATTCAAATGTTATGGGATAGCCTGATCTGTCAGGTTCATTCAGTAGATTAACAATAAAACAAGCAGCAAGGGCTGCAGTTTCTGTTCTTAGTCTGGAGCGTCCCAAACTTACCGGAATAAAGCCTTTTAACTTTGCTGTTTCAACCTCATTCATACTAAAATCACCCTCAGGACCTATTAGTACGGTTACAGGTTTATTTACTGTAATCAATGACTTTAAATGCTGTTGCTCAGTATTTTTATCAAGCCAGGCAATATATCCGTTGTCAATATGGTCATATTTGTCAAGAAAAGACTTTAGACTTACCGGTTCATTTATTTTTGGTACAAACGGTTTAAGCGATTGCTTCATTGCAGAAACCAATACTTTATTTAATCGGTCGAGGCGTAAATTGACTCTTTCTGAGTGTTCACCGAAAAAAGGTGTTATTTCATCGATGCCTATTTCAGTAGCCTTTTCAAGAAACCATTCAAAACGGGCAATATTTTTTGTAGGAGCTACGGCAATATGAACAGAATGGGTCGCATGGGGGAATACCTTGACTTCCTTTAACCTTACTATGTTTGATTTAGCTCCTGTTTCTGCTATCTCAGCTTTGCAAAGATGCCCAAGTCCATCAGTTATGAGTAATTCATCGCCCTGTTTCATCCTGAACACCTTTAAATGAGCAGCTTCATCATCAGGAAGTGTAATAAGGTGATTCCCTGCATTGAACAGGTTTAACAGATCTGATTGGCCATAGTAAAACAAATTCATCGCAAGCTTAAGTTTACCATACAAAAATAAGTAAAAAGGCCGGTAAAAAACCGGCCCTTCAACTTAAGTAGATTGATTCTTATTTTACAATCAGCTTCTCATCCCAGATGCCATCAGTGCTGATGACTCTGAAAAGATAAAAACCGTTGGGCAATGAACCGGTATTAACCGACCATTCATTACCTGTGAGTAGTTTCTGGTTATAAACTTGTTTACCGCTGGTAGTGTAGATCTGAATTTCAGGATTCTTTAATTCTTTAGCAGATCTTAATTGGAAGAGATTATTCCCCGGATTAGGATAGATGCTCATTCCCTGAAGTGATGGGAGCTGCTCATTCCTAACATCTATTGTGGGCGATACAAATATGTTGTCAATATACAGGTTGTTTCCACGACGGTGAACTGTTTCAAACATGATCTTCACATTTTCATTTCCAACCCATGCTGATATATCAATAACGTTGCAAATAGGGTTTTCAGGACCATTGCACCAATCATCAGGTGATTGAGGTACGATCTCAACAATTGAAACCGGGTATGTTTCAAAAATACCTGTACCGTCTTCACCAAATTCCGTTACTTTAGTCCATGTTGTTCCACAATCTGTAGATATATAAATAAGCAATGAATCAGTGATCTGGGCATAACGCCTGATATAAGAATGTTCAAAGCCGAGATAAGCGGTGTTGTAGCCATCCAGATTCATAGGTGGGCTGATAAGCTGGTCACGACGACCTGGAGCTACATTGTAGTTCCAGAAGTTCATACGTGCAGCTTTGTTGACACTGCTGTCAGTTACAATAGTATAGATATCCCAGGTAACATTGTTATCAGGATTTACTACCGACCAGCCATTTGGCTGCATTTCGCCGCTTTCCCAGTCTTCAGTAAATGGAATTGCCATACCACCTATAACAACATAGTCTTCCCGTGTAACCGATGTACTACCGTTAACATTTGAAGCCGTAAGTGTAACAGAATAACTTTGATTGGCAGTAAAAGATACCACAGGATTCTGTGAGTCAGCACTGGTACCTTCAAGGAATGTAACATCATTGGGCTCAAATGACCACAGCCATGCTGATGGACAATACTCACTCTTATCATAGAAATAAACAGTAGCTGTATCGCCGGTACAGAATGAATGAAGTGTAGATGAAAAGTCAGTTATCGGCATCAGCGTTGCGCTTGCTTCAATGTAAGCTTCTTTGACTATCGTGTCAATGCCTGCTGGATTTGAAACAATCAAAGTGACATTATAAGTGCCTGCCTGATCCCAAACAATACCCTGCGGGTTCTGGTCAGTTGATGTGGAAGGTACACCACCCTCAAATTGCCATTCCCATGCGAAAGGTATACCTACGGAACGATCGGCAAAGTTGACTGGGCAGCTAAGAGGAACCAATAACTGGTCAGCTTCGAAATCAGCAGTAGGGTAGGTGTAATGAAGGGGTGATTCCCATAATCCGCGTCCATAAGTACCGGCACGCAGAACATCAAATTGAGGTCCTTCCGATGAATAATAAATCTCAAGTTCGGTGACTCTTGCTGCTGCAGGTAATCCATTGGAATATACAACCCATTCAGGATTAAATTGATCACGATAGAACACTCCAATATTAGTACCAAGATATAAACCTTCAGGGCTATTATGATAGTAAACTATTGTATTCATTTGCACATCTGGCAGGTTATTGGTTAACTCTGTCCACGACATTCCTTTGTTGGCGGATTTGAATACCCTGTTTTGCTGTACAATATACACTACGTTCTCATCAACCGGGCTTGTTTCAATAGAGGTGATGGTATTTCCTACAGGCAGGAATTGGGTGAGATTGGTCCATTCAACGTTGATTCCCTTGACATTGTCTGATCTATAGAGTACGCTTCCGCTGGACGCATAAAGGATATCAGTATTAGCATCCGACTGAGCCATAACATCAAAGTCATTCATGTTCATTTCTGAAATCTTGACAAAGGCTACATTATCTGCATTCGGAGCTTTAATATTGGTGCTCCTCCAGATGTTATCATAACCAATAAACATAATATTTCCATCATTGTGGTCAATCAGGAAGGGAGTAACCCATCCACCACTTTCATTGATTCCATTAACACCTTCTCCGGCAATTTGTCCGTCATAACCATGGTTCTGATGACGGTCGATGCTTCCATAATAAATGGTTGAGTAGCTGTAAACTTCATCGGTTGGATCATAGGCGCATTCCATTCCATCACCACCACCAACACTTACCCACTCAGGTCCTGTATAGCTTGAGGTGCCATTATCTTGGTATCCATTGATTACATAATCCTTATAAGTGGCACTTTGTCCAATCTTATATGCCTGACTGATTACAAGCCCGTTGCTGATTTCAGTCCACGACAGGCCTCCGTTATCTGTCCAATAAACGCCTCCATCATTACCTGCATACAATCTGTTAAGGATAGGATTATATTCAAGTACATGAAGGTCGGCATGTACGGAAGGAACGCCGCACCCACCGTACCAGTGTGAGTTGATGGTCCAGGTGGCACCTGCATTCGATGATTTAAAGCAGTTAACGCCTCCGGCATAGATTATATCAGCATTTGCGGGATCACAAGCAATGTCAAGGTCGTACCATGCTTGTCCGCCGCTACCGCCATTGCAGTCCCAACTCATGATATTCGGAGTTGTAGATTGCACTGTAAATGTTAATCCGCTGTTGGTAGAAAGATATAATCCTTTGAATGATTCACTGTTGGTGACAAGAAAATATACTACAGCAGGATTGGCAGGCGAAACAGCAATAGCACCGCGGTTTCCGCCTGTTAGACCATTGGTTACTTCTTCAAAAGATACTGCATTATTGGTTGAACGGTAAAATCTTCCCGATGAGGCTGCATAAACCACGTTAGGATCGCCCGGTTTAAATACTGCATCCTTGAAATTTCCATTGATGGTTTTAACCCAGGTGGTACCGGCGTTTTCACTACGGTACATACCGCCTGCGGTTGCAGCAATAATAATATTATTGTTGGTTGGATGCATGAGTAATTTGCTGATAACACTCTGTTCCATCCCCACATTTATTGGCTGGAAAGTAATACCACCATCTAAGCTCTTCCATATTCCGGCACCGGGAGCATCACCTGCATCACGGTCACCTGTTCCAATATAAACGACATCAGGATTTACATAATCAACAATAACTGCTGATATGCCGAGGGTTGGCAAAATATCTGTATGGCTTTCCCAGGTAGCACCACCATCATGGGTTATCCATAAACCGCCGGCAGGTGCGCCGATGTATATAGTATTAACATTCGTTGGATGGAAACCAATGGCATTTACCCTGCCCAGACCTCTGTAACCATTATAGCCTGAAGGAACCGTGCTGGGACCTAAGGAAGTCCAGTTGCCGAAGGTCGTAGTGCGATCACTGCTTGATTTGAGTGTATTGATAGCGTCAAGATCACGATACGGCGAGGGCTTGGTGCCATCATGAGATACTTGCTTCTCCATCCAGTATTCCCATCTTTTAAACAGTTTGTAGCCGCTGCCCTTGGTCATTTCACGACCTTCCCAATATTCATTGAAAGCTTTCTGGGTTTCAAAGAAGTTGGCGTTAGGATCCTGCATCATGTCAATCCAGTAGGGATATGAGCTGTAATCCTTTTGTGTATCCTGGCTCGAAGCACTTTGAATTGTGAAGAATAAAGCGAAGAACAAGGCAATTACTGTAAATTTTTTCATCGGTTGATGTAGTGTTTTGATTGATTGCAGCCACAAAAATAATTTTTTTAAGCATATCATTTATATTCGCTTACAATATAAATGAAGAAGAGACCACCTGTTATAGGGTAGCCTCTTCTATTTGTACTTGAAATACTCGGTTTATGGCATTGTGTCTTCTCCTGACGGATCATTCATTATCTGCTTATTCAGCTTTTTCAGCAGGAACAGGCTTAGATAATATGACAAGGCAATCATAACGGGCCAGGCTAGCAACCATAATATTTTATCTAGGTACATGATTATCGGATTTAAGATTAATAAACGTGTGTGTTGTCTTTATCAAGATCTTCTATAGTCATCTGTTTCTTGTTAAGCGACGACCAGACCCAATAAATATAAGCGATTACAATTGGCACAAACAATGAAACATAGCTCATGGCAGTAAGGGTATAATGGCTTGATGAACTATTTTGAATGGTAAGTGAACTTTGTAGATCGTAGGTTGAAGGATAATAAGCCGTATTATTGAAACCGGCAATTAGGAACAGCGCAAAAACCGTCAGAATTGTTCCGGCTCCTGAAAACCAAATAGCCTTGTAATTATGGCAGAAAAGGAATCGCATAATTCCAATAAGTACCAATACAACACCGCCAAGAAATAGTACCGAAACTATGGGCATTTCAATGAAGTTATGCAGGTATTTATAAGGCTCCAGACTAACAATTCCTGTGACGGGATCATAAGCAAAACCATCCTTCAGGAGCAAACCTGCGATAAAAGCCAGGAAGAAAACAAGGAACGGAATGGCGTTGTACCACATGTTTTTAAGTGCTCTTTTAAAGATGGTAGGACTTTTAACGCTATTGACAATAAATAGAATGCCTAGTACTCGCGCCAGGAAGAAAACAGCAAGTCCTAAGGCAACATTATGCCAGTTAAGAACAGCTTCCAAACCATAAAAAGGAGTTTCCCATCTGGAAATGGATGTGTCATACATTTGAGTGATATTTGATTTATCGACAGAGAACATGCTGCCATTGAAGAAAGTCCCGACAGCCGTACCAATAAGGATAGTACCAACAGCACCATTTATGAAAAGCATGGTTTCATAAGTTCTGTGACCGAAGACATTGCCTGGTTTTTTTCTGTATTCGTAGGAAACAGCCTGGATTATAAAGGCAAATAGGATAGCCATCCATACCCAGTAGGCTCCTCCGAAACTAGTTGAGTAGAAGAGAGGGAAAGAAGCAAAAAATGCGCCACCAAAGGTTACGAGCGTAGTGAAGGTAAGTTCCCACTTATGGCCAAGGGTATTGATGATCAGGCTCCGGTCATTTTCATTTTTACCAAGTGTATATAAGAGGGTTTGACCACCCTGTACGAACATCAGAAATACTAAAGCACTTGCCAGTACTGATATAATGACCCACCAATATTGCTGAAGAGCTAAATGTGATAATGTTTCAAACATAGTCTGTTTCCTCCTTATTTTTTATTTAATTGGTCATTTTCTGCTGATGAAGCACCATCCACCTTCTGGGGTGTTGTTTTGGCCTCAGCAATTGCCTTTGGACCGGTTTTGATGGTTTTAAACATAATATTCAGTTCTGCAATAAGCAGCGTAGTGAATATCAGCGCAAACAGGATGAAGGTTGTAATAACAGCATTGGCATCCAGTTTGGAAACAGCCGTCATGGTAGGCATAAGATCCTGAATTACCCATGGTTGTCTACCCATCTCTGCAGTAACCCAACCCGATTCAGAGGCTAAGAATGCAAGAGGTATATTAATAATAGCCACTAACAGCCAGAAGCTGCTTCCCGATATTTTATTCTTATAAACAAGTAAGAGAATAATGGCAAAAAACATGATAAACCATACGCCGAGAGCGACCATAATATGGAAGCTGTAGAATGTTATCGGCATGCTTGGAATCAAGTCATTGGGATTATCAATGAAGTATCCATACCCGAAATACTTGAAATTTTCATCAAGTATTGCCTTGGCTTCAGCTACTTTCTCAGTGTTGCCAGCCTCTTTGGCAAGTTTATATTCTGCTAAAGCGTCAATGGCGAGTTTGCCTCTGGCAATCTTTTCGGTTGCCGACATGATGCCATGTTCCTCGTTACCTTCCATAAGGTCCTTAATACCGGGAATAAAAGCATTAAAATCAGAAAAAGCCATATAGGAGAGGAAGTTAGGGATCTCGATCTTAAAGGCGAAATCCTTAATATTTTCGTTATTAGGATCTTCAGGTGTGGTGGAAACTATACCAATAGCTACCAGTGGAGCCCCCCGCTGACCTATATTCAATCCTTCAAATGCGGCAAACTTCATGGGTTGGTGCTTTGCAATAACCTTGGCACTATAGTCACCGGTAAGTAAAGTGAATAGAGAAGTTACCAGTCCAAAAACAGCAGCCAGCACAATGCTTCTCTTGGCAAATACCAGATGTCTTTTTTTACGGAGGAACCAGGCACTGATACCTATTACAACCAAGGCTGCCAATGTATAGGAAGATGAAATAGTGTGAGTGAACTTACTAACGGCCATTGGAGAGAGGAGCACCTCCCAGAAGTTGACCATTTCATTGCGGGCAGTGTCAGGATTAAATTCCATGCCTACAGGTAACTGCATCCATGCATTGGCAACTAGTATCCACAGTGCCGATAAGCTGGCACCGAAAGCAACCAGCCAGGTGGATAATAAGTGCATCTTTCTACTTACTTTAGTCCAACCGAAGAACATGATGGCAATAAAAGTGGATTCTAAAAAGAAAGCCATGATCCCTTCTATAGCAAGGGGTGCACCGAAAATATCACCAACAAACCATGAGTAGTTTGACCAGTTGGTTCCAAATTCAAATTCCAGAATAATACCTGTGGCTACACCAATGGCGAAGTTTATTCCGAATATCGTCATCCAGAACTTTGTGATACGCTTCCATTCGGGATCGCCTGTTTTAACATAGATGCTCTCCATAATGGCTACAATGAATGCCAGTCCAAGTGTCAATGGAACAAATATCCAGTGATACATGGCTGTGAGTGCAAATTGCCCCCTTGACCAATCAATCAGTGAATAGTCGAATGATTCTATCATAATGTTTTATTTTGGTTTGGTTAATTGTTCAATTACATGATTACTTCGCTCTTCGTCGGTTTTAAAATTTGTTTTTAGAAAATTTGGGAAAAAGAAAAGCTTTAGTATGGCAAACATTATGAAGAGCTTGATCAGGATAATTAACCATAGTGTTTTCCCTATGGTCATGCTCCTGAATCCTTCATAATAAAAGTTGAAAATCTTTCTGAAGATACTCATGAATAAAGAAAGTATTGATTGAACACCAAATATAGGAATATTAAACTTGAGAAATTGCCTGCTAAATAATTTGTAAATAACAAAAATTGTTTAATTATACTATGCACAAAATAAACAATAATAAAACAAGCTCAATTGTTAAAAATCGCTATATGCCATCAGGTGAATGTGTTACAAAAAATAGGGACCTGTATAGTGACAAAACTCAATTTTTACTGTTATGAGGGTGATTAATGAAAACAGTGCAAAAAAGGAGTTTAGTGAGACAAAAAATGATAAAAAAGCTTGCAATTATTACATTACTTTTCAACTACCTGATAACCGAGATTGTTGATGGTTTGTGATAATAAATCAGTATTTACTTTGGTTGAATCAAATGATACGGTAGTAATGGATTTTGTGTGAATTGCTTCAGCTGATACAACTCCTTCCAGGTCTGTCAATGCTGATTCGATGGTACTCTCGCATCCAGTGCAGGTCATACCTGTAACGTTCAACTCAATTGTTTTAATGTTTTCAAGGGTTGTTGTAACTACTTGCTCGTTTTGATCGGAATTGCTAGTTTTTGTTTGGTTGCAAGAGATCAGTGCCATTGAAACCAGGAGTAGAAGGATGTTTTTTTTCATAAGTCTTGTAAATTATGGATAAAAATTATGTTGAGAATCGGTTATTTTTACTTGTTTGTTGTAAATTTAAGAATCTTTTTTTAATAATGAAACCTATTAGACACTAATGAACCTGCTCAATACAGAAAATTTAATTTTATTTACCGCCATCTTGTTGTTTCTTAGTATACTGGCAAGTAAAACCAGTGGCCGGCTTGGTGTACCATCCCTTTTGGTTTTTTTATCCATTGGAATTCTTGCTGGGGTTGATGGTATAGGCAAAATTCCATTTAATGACTTTGAATTGGTTCAGAAGCTGGGAACCGTAGCTCTGATTTTTATACTGTTTTCTGGAGGTATTGACACAAAGTTTGAAAGTGTTGGTCCAATTATGTGGAAGGGTGTTGCCCTTGCAACTGTTGGTGTACTGCTTACAGCAGGTGCTACCGGATTTTTTGTTTGGAAGGTTACTGATTTTTCATTGATAGAGGGCTTATTACTTGGGTCGATTGTCTCTTCTACGGATGCCGCTGCAGTATTCTCAATTCTGAGGTCAAAGAATATCGGGTTGAGGGGACGCTTGAGGCCACTGTTGGAACTAGAATCAGGTAGTAATGATCCGATGGCTTATTTTCTTACCATATCCTTTATTCAGATTCTGAATCAGCAACTGGTTGGTGTTTGGGATGTTGTTTTTCAGTTTATCATTCAAATGTCATTGGGTCTGTTATATGGATATCTACTAGGTAAAGCAAGTGTTTGGTTGATAAACAGGATCAAGCTTGACTATGATGGTCTATATCCGGTTCTCATTATGGCAATTATTCTCTTCACTTATGCCATTAGTGCATTTGGCTTTGGTAATGGATTTCTGTCAGTATATGTAGTTGCATTGGTTTTGGGTAACAGTAGTTTTATCCATAAAAAGAGCCTTACTAAATTCTATGATGGACAGGCATGGTTGATGCAGATAATTATGTTTATAACCCTAGGCCTTCTTGTTAATCCTCATGATATTATTCCCATATTGGGTATTGGAATAATGGTTTCAATGTTCCTGATTTTTGTAGCCCGACCATTAGGTGTATTTGCTAGTTTGATATTTTTCGGTATGAAAATCAGGGAGATGACCTTTATCTCCTGGGTTGGACTTCGGGGTGCAGTACCTATTATTTTTGCCGCAATGGCTGTCAATGCCGGCGTTGAAAAGGGGAGTATGATTTTCAATATAGTTTTCTTTATTGCTGTAACATCTGTAGCATTGCAGGGGACAACCTTAATGGTTATTGCACGTTGGCTTAGAGTTGATAAACATGTTACTGCAGCACGCCGTTATCCCCTAGAGCTTGAACTCACTGAAGGTTTTAAGAATGAACTTGTTGAAATAGCCATACCTATTGATTGCCCACAGGCCAATAAGCGGATAGTTGACATTGGTTTTCCCAGGGACGCTCTGATAGTAATGATAGAACGAAATAAGCAATATATTACCCCTAATGGTAATACCGTAATTTATCCGGGAGATAATTTACTTGTGATGACAAATAGTACCCGTGATTTGAAAGCAATTAACGCATGCCTTCAAATCAATACTATTTAGCATATTCTGCAGACAGTTCATTTTCTTAGATTTTGCGGGAGCAATACGTATTTCTACGTATACACTTCCAGTGACCTTAAAGCTAAAAAATAAGTAATTAAACGAATTGTTTAAAGCTACATGGCACAGTAATTTTGTAGGAAATCAACCCCCAAAAAAGTGCCATGAAAAAATTATTTCTATTTATTGTCTTATTATGCGCTGTCAGTTTTGTTAATGGTCAGATCAGTCACAAATCTCCCGGTCTGATGCTTGGTCTTGACAGTACAGTGATCATAATGGAGTATTCTAATTTTAACAACCTTAGTACACAGGAACTGTGGGTAAAACACTCTACTCCCGGGCGTATTGTTTATTATTGTCAGAACTCAAATGACAAGAATAAAATTAATGTTGCACATGTTTATGATTTTGATGAAAAAGGTGTTAACTTTGTGTATACTACCATCTCTACCCAGGAGAAAATTAAGTACGCCGTAGACTACTTTAATAACCTGAGACTAAATAAGAAGAATGTCTATAAGTTTAAGGGAGTTATTGATGGAAATAAGGCTGAATGGGTTTCGAATGATGAGATTGCTGACCTTGCTGACTGCCATTGTGGAAATGTGAAGGTTACGGTGATTAGCAATCTTGATAAAGACGATAAATTAACTGAAAATTGTGGTGTCAAAACAGGCAGGTCAGGTGAGTTGCTTGCTATTGTCTACACACCAAATAAATGATACTAATATGGCCGGGGGGTTGTATTATTAAAGAAAGGAGCTTCGGCTCCTTTTTTTATCACCGGTTAATGATGATATCAGCAATAATTATAAGCATCACTAGTAAGTAATAGAGGTTGATGCTGATAAAAGCCTGACGTGATTCGATGTTAGACTTCTTCACTAACCAGAAGATAAAATAGATAATAAGGGCCAGAGAGAATAATTGAATCAGGTAAAAGGTGGCGTTATGGTTAAGAATAATAAAATATGCCAGTGCACTACCGCAAAATGCTGTGGCTATGGTCCAGGTAAATACCAGTCTCTTGAGTTGCGTTATACTGAAATTATCGGTAATTGATTTTATTCCAGCAAGTTTATACTCGCATGAGTATTTTAGTATGATGAGCCAGAAGTGTGGAACCTGGCCGATAAAGAAGAAAACAGCAAGTGCAATGGATGAAATATGAAAAATAGGTCCCCCACCTGCAATCCAACCAATGACAGGAGGAATTGCACCTACAAAACCCCCGGGTACAGCAGCAAAAGCTGTTTTATATTTTAGGGGAGTGTACACCATATTGTACCAAGCCAGATTAAATAGACCAAGGAGTGCCGGCAAAATACCGTGAAAAAACCATAATGTGATAAAACCGGTAACCCCTAATAAAATGGTTAATACTATGGATGCCTGCATGGAAATAGCCCCAGAAATTAGCGGACGATTTCTTGTTCGGGGCATTAATTTATCGGTATTCCTCTCCTGCACCTGATTAAGTGCAGAGGCCGACATAGACAGAAGAAGTACACCGATAAAGGAATATGCAACTGTATGATCAAAAACACCTGTACTTAAAAGGTAACCGGTTGCAGTAGTTAATGCAACACTTAATGATATACCTGTTTTGACTAGTTGAGACAGTGATTTCAGTAAGAAAGTAAAACGGTTGATCATTTAATAGTCTTAAGATACTCTATGATCATCTTAATATCCTCGTCACTGAGTTGATTCTTATAGGTAACCATCTGTCCTTTGCGATATCCTTCAACAACATCAGCATCAGGCTCATAAATTGACTTTGTAATGTACGCATCATCAACCGTTATTTCGCGGTTCTGACCGTTTGTAATAACTGCCTGAGTATGACCATAAATACCTTTGAAGGAAGGACCAACAAGCTTGGATCCATCAGATGAATGGCAGGCAATACAACCGTTACTTTCAATCAATCGCCTACCGGCAACACTTGGATCTGCCATTGCTGTTGCTATTGCAGCAGTATCTGTTCTTTGGGCCATCCATGCATCATATTTTTCCTGTTCAAGTACTTTGACTTCAGTAAACATATATGAGTGCGATAATCCGCAGTATTCTGCGCAAAATAGTTCATAATTACCTGGTTTCTGTCCAATAAACCACATTTTGTTGGTACGCCCCGGTACCATGTCTTCCTTGATTCTAAATGCAGGTATATATAAGCTATGTATTACATCAACTGAGATAAGATCGAGTACGACAGGTTTATCCAATGGAATATAGAGCGTATCAGTTTTTACCCCATTAGGGTATTCAAAGGACCATGACCACATACGGGCTGTTGCCTCAATCTTCAATGCATCATCTGGTGCATGCCTCACCGGCGAGTAACCTGACCAGCCATAAAAGAACATGATAAGAACAAGGATCAAAGGAATAATTGTCCAGGCTATTTCAAGTGTGTTACTGCCGTGTATCTGCTCGGCAACAGGATGTTTTTTCTTATTGTACCTGACTATAAACCAGATAAGGGTGGCTAAGATACCTATAAAGAATATCACAGAAATGCCAATGATCAAGAAGAAGGCATTATCGGTGGTTGTTACTAGATTTGAAGCTCCTGAGTACATAATTTTCAGTTATCTGTAAAAATAATCAATGAACGTTATTCCAATTACTACAACCAGCAAGGCAATTACCAAAAATGTCATGATCAGGAAAATTTTCTGATCAAACCGTAAGTGCATGAAATAGAGGAGTACGATGGCTGCCTTGCAGGAGGCTATAAACATGGCTGCTGCAGTATTAAAGGCATTCAGCTCTATACTGGTGATGGCAACAGTTATTACGGTGAGTGTAATAAGAATGGCAAGCACCAGAAGATGGTCTTTATAGGCTGAAATATGGCTGTTTTCTTTGCTCATGACGATTCAGTTTTAATGAATGAGATAAAAAAGCGGGAAGAGGAATATCCAGATGAGGTCAACTAGATGCCAGTAAAGGCCACTATTCTCCAACAGTGCGTATTTGTCACTCCTTACCGCATCCTTCTTTATTTTGAACCAGGAAACACTCAGAAGTATCATTCCAACGATGATGTGGACTCCATGTAATCCGGTCATGAAGAAATAAAGACTAAAGAAGAGCATATCACCATTGCTTAACATCCCCATTAGATCAGAACCGGGATACATGCCATGTTCGAATTTGCTTCCCCACTCAAAGTATTTATTGATGAGAAATACAAGGGCAAGGAAAATGGTGGCTCCAACCAAATATAAGGAAAGGCGTTTATCACCTTTCTGAATGGCAGTAATGGACATTGCAACAGTAGCACTGCTTATGAGAAGGATGATAGTATTGATAAGACCCATGGTAATACTCAGTTCTTCATGTGCCAAGTGAAATGCTACAGGATTTCTGTATCTGTATACCGAGTACACGATGAATAAGCCGCCAAAGAGCAGAATTTCAGTGAATATAAACAACCACATTCCTAATTTGGAGGCAGTATCATCACGGTGTATATCTGCATGTGTATTAATAGCTGTTTCCATATCAGTGCTTATTTAAAATCATAGGGTCCGGTTGATACTACAGGTAATTCTTCAAAATTTTCGAGAGTAGGAGGGGATTGAATTGACCACTCCAATGTTGGTCCATCCCAAGGATTATCTACCTTTTTACCTATTTCTTTCTTTGACCTGATCAGGTTAGTGATAATAATGATCAATCCTGTAATCATAATCCATGATCCAACAGTTGCAATAATATTTCCATTTTGAAATTGAGGAAGGTAATCATAGTAACGGCGTGGCATACCCATCAATCCTAGAATAAACATGGGGAAGTAGAGCATGTTAAAACCGGTAAAAAAGACGAGCAGACCGATGTTGGCCACTTTAAGGTTGTACATGCGGCCATAGATTTTAGGCCACCAGTAATGCATTGCAGCAAAGAATGCGAAACCTGTTCCTCCGAATACTATATAGTGGAAATGAGCCACAACAAAATAAGTATCGTGAACGTGAATATCAGTTGAAAGAGACCCGATCACTAACCCTGAAAAGCCACCTATCATGAATACAAAAATAAATGCCATGGCCCACCAGAAAGGTGTTTTTAGATTGATAGATCCTTTGTATAACGTTGCTGTCCAGTTAAATACCTTAATGGCAGATGGAATGGCAACAATAAAAGAAAGGAAGGAGAAAACCCAACGCGCACCCTCGCTCATGCCGGAAGTGAACATGTGATGTCCCCAAACAAAATAACCCACAAATGCTATGGCCATTGATGAAATTATAAGGGCGGTATAGCCAAACAGAGGTTTGCGAGAGAAAGTGGGTATGATTTCAGAAATAACACCCATGGCCGGTAGTATCATAATATAAACTGCAGGGTGGGAGTATGTCCAGAATAGATGCTGAAAGAGAATTGGGTCGCCGCCTATGGCAGGATCAAAGAAGCCTATTCCAAGCAGTCGTTCTGCAGCCACCATAAGAAGGGTAATGCCGACGATGGGAGTTGCAAGAAGTTGGATCCATCCTGTGGCATAAAGTGTCCATGCAAACATGGGCATTCTCTTCCAACTCATTCCCGGTGCCCGCATTCTATGCATGGTAGTAATGAAATTAAGACCGGTAAGAATTGATGAGAAACCAAGCACAAATGCCCCTAACACAGCGGCAACTACATTTGTTTGTGTTTTCAAACTATAAGGTGCATAGAATGTCCATCCTGTATCAGGAGGACCATCCCCCATAAATTGTGAACTTAAAACAATGATTGCTCCAATTACATATAGATACCAACTTAAGAGATTAACTTTCGGAAAAGCAACATCTTTGGCGCCAATAATGATTGGAAGTATAAAGTTGCCGAATACTGCACCAACTCCCGGAATAACGAAAAGAAAGATCATGGCAAGACCATGCAATGTGAAGAAGGCATTATATGTCTGAGCTTCCATCAGCTGTTTGCCAGGTGCAATAAGTTCAAGCCTCATCAGTACTCCAAGCACAGCGGCTGTAAGAAAAAAGGTCATCATGGAATAAAGATACAATAGGCCAATCCGCTTATGGTCAGTGGTGGTTAACCAGCCAAGCAAGCCTGAGTATTTTCCCCTATATTCTAGATAATTGGGTAAGTGATTGTTTTCCATCATTTATTTGTGCTTATAAATTAAGAGGTTATTTTTCTTTTGGGTTTAAATGCAAGAATGAGGAATATTATAATTGCAACAGCGAGTATAACAGTTCCGGCCATCTTGGTAACATTGAGCACATATTCCTGACCTGCCGGGTCGTATGAATAGCAGAACTGGAGTACTTTATTGATGGTGGGTCCACTGATGCCTTTAGAAGCTTCAACCAGTGCCATTTTAAACTCAAAGGGCAGGAAGTATGTTCCTTGTAGGTAACGGGTAATTTTGGCATCAGGACTGATCATGGTGAGAAGCCCCGGATGCATGAAATCATTGCCTGCTCTTTTGTATTTGAATCCTATGGTTTCAGTTATTTTGCCAATGTTGGCACTATCAGCAGTAAAGAATTTCCATCCCTCTTGATCAATATCTTTCTTTATAAGGTTCAGATAATTTGCCCTCTTTTTTACTGCCAGATCGGTGCCTTCCCTCGGATCAAAACTAATGGTCAGTATCTGGTAATCCTTATTTAATACAAGATCTGTTTTATCAACAGTTTCGGCAACGCTGGTCATTAAAGGACTACAGATACCAGGGCATCGGTAATAGACCAACATAAGTACAGTAGGTTTTGTAATTAATGCCTTCAGATTCTGCATTTCACCATTGGTATTCATTACCATAATATCATCGGGAATATACTCATCCAAGTGTTCAACAACACCTATCTCCGGCTCTGGTGTAGTTATATTCTCCAATGCTTTTACCTGGGCGCTTGCCATAATGGTGGTAAAGACAAACAACGTAATTAACAGAGATCGTTTCATATAATTTTACTTGTTTTAATGTACATGGTGATAAAGACTCTCCTCCAGATATGGATGATTCATTGGAATCAGCGGGGCAGAGGCAAGTGCTCTCGTCGTTAAGAACATAAACAATCCGGTGAAACCCATGAAGAAACCAATCTCAGTAACTCCGAAAACAGCATGATGCAATACACCAGCAAAAATCTGTTCATATAGATCGAGGTATTGTCCTACAATCAAAAGTATGCAAAGGGCTTTCAAAACTTTAATATTCTTATTGATTGCCTGCGACAGAAGTAAAACAAACGGGATGAACCAGTTTATTGAGAAGTTTAAATAGAATAGTGTTTCAAACCCATTATCAAAACGATGAGCAAAGTATTCAGTCTCCTCAGGAATATTTCCATACCATATTAGCATAAATTGTGAGAAGGTAAAATACCCCCATATTATGGCAAGAATAAAAATGTATCGTGAAAAGTCCAAAAGGTGGCTTTTATTAAGCTTGGGGAAATATCCTCTTTCATACAATAGGATAACAATCAAGGCAATAATTACTGAGCCATGATAGAATGCAGCAACAAAGTTCTTTAAGGCGAAGATAGTGCTAAACCAATGCACATCAATTGACATGATCCAGTCGAAGGTGGCAAAGCTGAATGTAATGGCAAGCAGGAATATATAAACCTTTGAAAGGAATTCACTCTTTTCAAAGAATTGCTGTCCGCCAAGTTTATCTTCAGCAAGTGAGGCTCTTCTTAACAACTGAGTCATTACTGTCCAAACAATGAAGACAATAATTAACCTAATAAAGAAAAATGGAATATTGAGGTAGGGAGATTTATGTTGCACCAATGCATCAGTTGCCAACACATCAGGATGACTCCAATGGTAAAGCTCACCCATGCCGAAAAATAGTAAAAGCATGATGATACCAGCATAAGGAATATATGCCATCATTGCTTCGGGCACACGTTTAAACATAGACGACCAGCCTGATTGGGTTATGTATTGTATAGCGATAAAGAAACTGGCACCAATAGAAAGCGACAGGAAATAATAGTTATTTAGCAATAAATTTGCCCAAGCCCTGTCAGGATGTACAATGAACGCGTAAACAATTACAATTGCACCAATAATAATAAGAGCAATAGAAGCAAGCTTTAGATTTCTAGGTAAGGTAAATTGGTTCTCCATCTCAGCTTTATTTATTGTTTTTGTAACTCATTTTTAACATACATCGAAATCATCCAGCGATCAGCAGGGCGTATCATATGCCCATGTGCTCCCATCACTTGGAAGCCTGCTGTAATTACATGAAAGATATCAGCATCATTAGATGCCATCATCTTTTCAGATAGGAGAGAAGCTGGCTTGAAAGTGTATTTGCCACTGGTATATAGATAGCCTTCGCCATTACCGGCCGGTCCATGACATTGGGCGCAGAAAATAGTGTATTGCTCTTTCCCCTTTATAAGGATATCTTCCGTAAGGCTAAAAGGATTTGTCAATTCTTTGGCTGCCAGTTCCCTGCTTTCAATCGATGCATCATAACCATATGGAATCATTTCCATTGGTATGGTATTGGGTACAGGTAACATCATTGATTGCCCTGATTTTACATTTGGATTAGGCGCATAGGTTTCATAAGCAAGTGAGTGTGCCATATCAGGGAAATACTCATACCCTTTATCATTGCGTTTCCTGTCGCATGAGGAATAAAGCAACATAAGGCAAAAAGCATATAGTATGAATGGAATTCTCTTTGTCATTGATGTTTATATTAAGGGTTGTAGCTCTTTTTGATATATTTCAGTAGCGCCTTCTTCACGCAATAATCCAATAAGATCTAGTGGATTATCCTTGTTTTCTTCTCTATTGAATACTATGATAAATTTGTCGTCCATTGATCGGTTATCAGGCAGTACAAATGATTTGCCGGGATAAACTTTAGCTCTCACTGAAAAAGTGAAAAGGCTTGCAAGTGTAATTGTCAGGATTGTTAATACAATTGTAACTACAATAAACGAAGGAAAGGCATTGGTTGGTTTACCACCATAATTTATTGGCCAATCAAAAACTGCAGTATACATGAGGAACGCAAGAACTCCCACCGCACCGGCAAAACCAAAAAGGAAAGCAGCGAGGGTGAATCTGGATTTTTTACCCATTGCCTCAATAGCTTCGTTTATCGGATAGGGAGTATAGATCTCTGTAATCTTTATTCCCTTTTCCTGCACTTTGTGGATAGCTGAAAGCAGCTTATCCTCCTCATCAAATACGCTTATTATATGCTGATTATTCATGATGACTGATTTTATTGTCGGTTGGGTTTAAAGTAGTGGCTTTAAGAACACCTTTTACTTCAGAGATGGCAATCATTGGTATATACTTGAAGAATAAAAGTACACCAGCGGCAAACATGCCCAGTGTTCCAATATAGAATCCTATTTCAACCCATGTGGGATTATAGGTGGTCCAGCTAGAAGGCAGATAATCTTTTGAAAGGGAAGTTACAATGATATTAAAGCGTTCGTACCACATTCCAATGTTGATGAATATTGATATGATAAATGCCATTGTAAGGCTTTTTCTGACTCTCTTGAACCAGAATAGTTGTGGGATGAATGCATTGCAAATTACCATAGCCCAAAATTGGAAGGCATAGTCACCGGTTATCCTGTTCTTGAAGAAGGTAAACATCTCATATTCACTTCCTGAATACCATGCAATAAATATTTCAGTAGCATAAGCCGTACCCATTATGAGAGATATAAATACAAGGATCTTGGCGATAGCGTTGAGATGAGAATTGGTGATATAATCTTGAAACTTATACAACTTTCTGATGATGATCATTAGTGTCATTACCATTGCAAATCCAGAGAATATAGCTCCAACAACGAAATATGGCGGGAAAACAGTTGTATGCCAGCCTGGTATAACTGATGATGCGAAGTCAGTTGATACTATTGAGTGGACAGAAACTACCAATACCGCGGCAATACCGCCGAGTACATAACTTAGAGATTCATACCTTAACCATTCTTTTGTAGAGCCTGTCCAGCCAAATGCAAAGAAACCATAGACTGCTTTCTTTATTTTTGACGTAGTTCTATCGCGGATAGTAGCAAAATCAGGTACCATGCCGAAATACCAGAAAGAGGCAGAGATGAGCAAATATGCACTTATAGCGATAAAGTCCCAGAACAAAGGAGAATTATAATTAACCCATAAAGGCCCGCGAGTATTGGGATACGGGAAAATATAAAATGCCAGCCAAATTCTTCCCATGTGAATACCAGGGAACAAAGCAGCACATCCAACAGCCACAACCGTCATAGCTTCAGCAGCTCTATTGATGGATGTTCTCCATTTCTGACGCAGAATAAGCAAGAATATGGAGAATGCCGTACCGGCATGGCCAATACCAATCCACCAAACGAAGTTGATAATCTCCCATCCCCAGGCAACCGAGTTATTAACACCCCAAGTGCCAATACCTACTGTGATAGTAATGTAGATTGCAATCACTCCATATAGCAGTGCAAGCAAGCTGACTCCAAAAGCTGCTTTCCACCATAATGGGATCGGTTGATCGATCGGAGCAATGATGTCACTGCTTATCTGATGGAAATTTTTATTCCCATGTATCAATGATCCCCTGACTTCAGTTTTGTACATAAAGTATGTGCTTTTATGTGATTGTGTTGATCTTGTTACGAATTATGCTCTTCCTTGTTTCTTACAAGTGTAAGGTAACCTACTGATGGTAATGTATGAATCTCCTCCAACAAATGGTAATTGCGTGGTTCCTTAAAAAATTTGGATATCTTACTTTGTGGATCGTTCAGGTCTCCAAATACAAGGGCATCAGCAGGGCAAGCCTGAACACATGCCGGTAGGATTTCACCATCAGCCAGTGGTCGGTTCTCCAGTTTGGCCTGTAGCTTCTTTTCCTGGATGCGTTGAACGCAGAATGTACACTTTTCAACGACTCCACGCTCACGGACTGTAACATCAGGATTAAGAACCATACGTCCCAGGTCAGAATTGAGATTGTAATCAAACTTCTCATTGGTTGCATACCTGAACCAATTGAATCGTCTTACTTTATATGGACAATTGTTGATACAATATTTGGTGCCTATACACCTGTTGTATGCCATCTGATTCAAACCTTCACTGCTGTGATTGGTTGCAGAGACGGGACATACATTTTCACAGGGTGCATTGTCACAGTGCTGACAGTTTAATGGTTGGAAAACTACTTCGGGATTTTCTGTCGCACCTGAATAATATCTGTCGATCCTCATCCAATGCATAATCCTAGTCCTTCTAACTTCGTCCTTTCCAACAACAGGTATATTATTCTCGGCCTGGCACGCTATAACACACGTGCTGCAACCTACGCATTTATTAAGGTCAACACCCATACCCCAATGATGTCCGGCAAATTGGTTTTCTTTATAAAGAGTTACATGCTTTTCTTCAAATTCAGCGTGAAGTTCATTACCTGCGTCGGGACTCTCCTTATATCGGGATAAAATGGTTTCTCTTACAATTGGTCTCCCTTCCAGACTTCCATGCTTTTGAGAAATGGCCAAAGGATATTCACCTTCAACAATTTTTATGTCAACACCACTTATCTTGTTAAGGCAGCGGTTGTCATTCGAGTAGGTGATAAGTTTGTAGGCATTTCCACCTATACCTGTACCAACTTTTCCAAATTTAGTATGTCCGTAACCTAAAGCAACGGAAATGGTATCATCAGCCTGTCCTGGCTGAATGTAAACCGGGAATTGTATTCCATTGATTAAGATGAGTCCTCCCGTGGCAACTTTAAGCTTATCAGCAGTTTTTACCGAAACAGCTGCAAAATTATCCCAGGATATCTTTGCAATAGGGTCAGGCAACTCCATCAACCATGGATTATTGGAGTGGATACCATTGCCAAGGGCAATGCTGGTATATGTCTGAACTTCAATACTATTTGCAGATTGCTTGGCTTTACCTGCAATTTGTGCCAATGAATCATTCAACAAAGTACCATTAAAACTGTAATTTCTTGCTGGTGCTTCAATTTCATAAACTCCTTTCTGCAGAGTTTCATCCCATTTAGTTTCTGAGCCCTTTATGATGCGGTTTATCCAGTTTGTTTTTATGTACTGGTAGTAATCAATATTACTACCCATCCACTTTAACAGACTATCCTGGGGTTGACGTGTATCGAAAATATTTCTGATGACAGGTTGGGCAAGGCTAAAGATTCCCGTTTTGGGTTCAGCATCATCCCATGATTCAAGAAAATGATTAGAAGGCAGAACATAGCGGAAATGCTCATTGGTTTCATTTTCTGTGCTATTCATGGAAACTGTCACTTTCATTTTCTTCAACCCGGCAATAAATGCTTCAGGTTGGTGATAATCATAGGCAGGATTGCAGTTCCACATAATAATTCCGCCTACAGTATCATTGTTCATCTCATCAACCAGCAGGTTCATATCACTGTCAATTGCCTGGTTGGTGATTAGCATCCTGTTCAGGTCAAGTGTTTTACCGTAGTTGTCAAGAAGGAAGTTAATGGCATTTACAGTAATCTGAACATCGGGATCATTGCTGCCGGCTACTACAATTGACAAACCTTTGGCAACCCAAAGGGTATTAGCAATTTTTTCGATAGCCGGATGCTTCTTTGTTCCAGTAACATTTGACACTCCTGCTAATTTGGCTATTTCATTATAGAGTTGGAGTATTATTCCCGGTTCTTCAGATGGCTTGACAGAATATCGTTCATCAGCTTTGCTACCGGTAATGGTAAGTCCAGTCTCAAAATGGATATGTTTTGCAATTTCATTACGTCCATTTTGAAGATCCCGGGCTATTCCATAGCGATATGCAAACTCTACAGGTGAAAGCCATGTTCCCAGAAAATCTGCAGAAAATGATACGATCACTTTTGCTTTATCAAAAAGGTAATCAGGTAGTCCATTAATATCAAAATTTACCTTATTGGCAAGCAACATTCCTGAAGAGGAAATCGGTTCATAAACTACATGTTTTCCTGGAAAAATAGCCAGAAAATCATTGATCAGCGCTTTGGTTGAAGGACTTATTATATTGGAGGTAAGTATGACTGTCTGTTGTCCAGCATCTGCAACATTCCTTAAACGTGCTACAATATCAGTGTCAGCAATTGCCCAACTTGTTTCAGTGCCGTCTTTTGTTGGCTTTTTTAATCTTGCAGCACCATCATAAAGGCTGAGCAAGGATGCCTGAACCCTGGCTGTTGAACGTCCTTTGCTTATTGAGGAGAGTTGATTACCTTCAATCTTGATAGGACGACCATCCCTTACTTTAACTATGATGCTATTATATTCAAAGCCATCGAAATAAGTTGAGGCATAATGGCTGGAAGTACCTGGGGTAACCTCTTCGGGTTTATTAAGATAAGGAATAGCTTTTTTTACCGGATTTTCGCAACTTGTGGCTATAGCTGCCCCTGCAAAACTAAATCCGCAAAACTTCAGGAAGTTACGCCGCGAAGATGGTTTTGCGGTTATCTCTTCATCAATGATTTCAAGTAATGATCTTTCATCAGAGTTGTGACTATCCTGAGCATTATGTGTTTCTCCATTCAATACTTCGACACTGCTCCAGTATTTTTTTTCCATTCAAGAAAGAGGTTAATATGGATTATTAAATTTTTTCTAAAATCAATAATGGCATTTCATGCAATCAATTCCTCCAGTGTTTTCAACTGTCACTGGCATGGTTTTACCTTTAATATCAGTCTTAAGGAGGTTTTTATATACTGAATAATACTTGTTTCCCTTTAGGTCAATCTCTGTATCACGATGACAATTAACACACCATCCCATTGAGAGATCATTTTGCTGTTTGAGTATGTGCATTTCTTCAACTTTTCCATGACAGGTTTGACATTCTATCTTACCCACTTTGGTATGTTGAGAATGATTGAAGAAGGCATGATCTGGGAGATTATGAACACGAACCCAGGAAATAGGAATGCCCGAATTTGCAGCTCTATGGATCTTATTTATTTCAAAATTCCCTGAATTGGTGCCTGTTCTAACCACGTTGTGGCAATTAAGGCATAGGTTATTTGACGGAATACCGGCAGATTTACTGAAGTCAACAGTGTTATGGCAATAGCGACAATCAATTTTATTATCACCGGCATGTATTTTATGTGAAAACTTAATTGGTTGGTCAGGTGCATAGTTTTTGGTACGACTCAGATTCTGTGCTTCAACAACAGCCAGTCCTGAATGCACTGCAATACCAGTTAGAAGTACCAAAGCATGTATTATCTTGTACTTGATTTTGTGCAAGAAGAGAAGATCAACAATAGCAAGAGTCATTAAAAAAGCAAAAGCAATGAACAGCATGAGCTTGACAGGGAAGAATTTATGCTCGGCCAATTCACCGGAACTTATATGAGATAGATACGCCGAAATATAATATACTTCCTGTTCATCCATTTTAATTCCAGCGTGAGCTTGTTGCATTTTCTCTGAAATAGGCTGACCCATAGATTGATATATGTTCATTCCCTTAGAGTCCATAAAAGAATTGGCAAGATCCATAGCAGAAGGATTCCAATTAAGGGAATCACTGGTAACTGTATTATGGCAGTTGGTGCAATTAAAGCTGCCTCCATTTTTTAATGGAATAAGTCCATAAAAAAGCCTTTCTCCGCGGAGGTACTCATCATGTTTAAAACCGGTCTTTTTATTCACATCAACTGTGAGAATTTCAACTTTTGCAGGTTCCCATTTATCCAAATAATCAATAATGCTATTTACCTCTGCATCCGAAAACTGAGTAAAAGTGGGCATTACCGACTTTTTATACTCTTCATACAACTTAACAGCTATTGGGTCACCCGATTGAATAACTTCCTGTGAATTATGGATGAACTTCACCAGCCAATCGTTCGTCCTTCTTTTGGTAACATCCTTCAGGTCGGGACCAACAAGCTTACCTTGTCCGATTTGATGACAGACAGCACAATTCTTTTCAAATAATTGCTTGCCTTCCTGAGAGAAAGCAGAAAATGGGATAAAAGCCAATAATGAAACTGTAGCGATGACAATCACACGCATTATTCCATACCGGTTGAGGTTTGCTTTTAGATTCATATAAAGCTGATTATTTGGTAAGGGGATACAAAGGAAGATATTTGTACAATATATAGCTGATAATCAGGATAAGTATAAGAGATTCCTATTACGCTTTCAATCATATCAGTAATGAGATTACGTACACTTGAATGAATTTACTGATTGCGAATATAATTCAGTTTTTCATGGTAAGCAAAATTCAACAGCACAAAATATAGCTAAAACTTATACTTTATAATGAATCTAAACTACTTGTTAAGATTTACAAATGAAATAGAAGATTCCAGAAAAGCAAAAATGCCCGCTAACATTCGTTAAAGGGCATCGTTATGCGGAGAGAAAGGGATTCGAACCCTTGGTACCCGTAAGAGTACAACGGTTTTCGAGACCGCCCCATTCGACCACTCTGGCATCTCTCCATGTGATATCTCTGCAAATGTATTCATTTTATCCAATAGAACTGGCATTGGGACATAAAAGTCGCTTATCTAAAATTGACTCTTATCTATTATAATTTGGAGTTCTTAACAATGAGAAAAAAAAGGAGTTATAAAATTTACATGAATTCCGTTTCAATGTCATCTTCGACAGGAAAATAAAGATTAAAGCTTGATCCTTCACCAGGAACCCCTGAAGCAGTAATATAACCATTGTGATTTTGGACTACTTTTTTGCAGATCGTCAGACCGATTCCAGTGCCTGAATATTCATTCTTTCCATGTAGCCGTTGGAAAATCTCGAATATTTTTTGGTTATATTGCTGATCAAATCCTATACCATTGTCAGAAACGGTGATACAATAATAATTTGCAATCTTCTTTAAACCAAAACCAGTAATAAATTCACCCGGTACTATCTTGGAGGAAATATTAATTACCGGTGGAACGCCTTCTTTACTATACTTAAGTGCATTGTCCAGTAGATTAACAAAGAGCTGTTGAATCTGTGAAGGAATCACATTAAGTATTGGTAAGGGTTCGGTATTTATAACTGCATTTTTATTAGAAATTTCTTCCTTTAGATTCTGGAGGCACTCTTGCATTATCTTGTTTAGATCAAAGGGAATTTTAATAGTAGTAGGATTATTCGTTCGAGAATAATCAAGCAGATCGTTTATTAGGTTCTGCATCCGGTGAGCAGAATGAATAATGCGGTTAAAATAGTTAACAGAAGTTTTCGAAAGAATAGATTCTTCCTTGTCAAGAATCAGCTTTGATAGGACTTGTATTTTTCGAAGGGGTTCCTGCAAATCATGTGATGCCATATGATTGAAAGAAACCAGTTCATCATTTTGCCTTTCCAACTGAAGATTCTTTTCTTCAAGCATTATTTCCTTGTCGATAAGAGATGTTATATCTTGTGCAATACCTACAATAAAGTTTGTTTTATTGATTCGGATTTTATCAGAAGTGCCCTTGATGTACCTGATTTTACCATCACGTCTTATTATTCTGAACACACTCACGCTCGTGCGGTCCATCTTGTAATCTTTGAGGCTTGATTCTATCAGGTTATGACGGTCATCAGGATGAACAAGATTCAGCACGTTTTCGAAACTGCTATCTTCACTTGCATCATATCCACTTATCTTACGCAAATTTTCAGAGAAGTTGAACTCATTTGTTTCAAGATTAATATGCCAATGACCTAATCCAGCGCTGATTTCGGCATTGTGAATTACTCTCAATGAGGTTTTTAGTTCAATGTTTGTGGTTCTTAACTCCTCCTGCCTTTTTTGGAGTTGTTGTAGTTTTAAGACTTCTTTGGTAACATCTTGAATCGTTCCAACAAGAATTTTGCTGCCATTGATGATGACCATCTTGCTTATTGCCTTGATATACTTAATTAACCCTGTCTTTGTAATTATCCGGTATTCCCAGGTGTCAGCACTTTTATGAGACAATGTATTCTTTCGCGCTGCTTCAATTTTAGGGCGATCTTCAGGATGCAGGAAGGTAGAGTTAAAGTAATCAATATCAGGAACGAACTCATTCGGTTCACATTCAAGTAGTCGGTAGAAGTTGTCGGAATAAAAAAGCTCGTAGGTATCTAAATTCCAGGAGAAAGTACCTAAGTCAGCGTTTATTTCAGCCTGGTTGAAGATATATTCACGTATATATTTATTTTCAGCCGTGGTTTCAACAGACAGTTTATCCTTATTCATGATACAATTAAATCAGAGCAGAATCCACTAATAAATTAAATTCTAATAGTGTCAATCATAATCAGGACCAATTGGAAAGAAAATCAATTGATTCCATAAATAATTATTGGCTGTTATTATTACCGGCAGCCGAAACACTACAGTAAGCATAAACGAAGAAACTCTCATTTAGTTTGACAATTAGTACCGGCATGATAAGAATTTATTAGGTTTAGTTGAAAAATTTCCATTTCAACAACAAAAAATGTTATTCGGTTGTATTTTGACCACTGACTTCAGTTTCAGATATATGCTTTTTTCTTGGTTTAGTAAGCAGACTACTAGCTACTTGCTTGAGCCTATCGGTGTTTTGGGAAATCACAGCAGCAATAACATACTGAAATAATGAAAAGGAAGCTCGCTTCACTTGCCGTGAAACAGTATTTCTAAGACTATATTGGGATGTGTTATCCCTATAACCACTTTTTCTAGATACAAGTTTGTGAATAATAAAACCAGTAACGATGCTTGTACCCGCAACAATAAGTGCTCTTTTTACAACTGGAGAATGAAATGCCTGATTCAATCCTTCTTTGATAAGGTTGACCGGCTTGATGTGTTCACCCAAGTCAATGAATTCTGTTTTTAAGTTATTAAAATCTTCCTTTTGCCTACTCTCCAATACTTGTATTGCTGACTGAAGCTCGCTAACTGTATCTATTTTCTGCATTTCTCGTTTAATTTAATAATTTAGTTATTATTCCACGTATAAGAGGAGTCTTGATAATCTGTTTGTTAAACACAATAAGAATTATCATTAAGAGAAAATAGAAACCGGCAACAAGAAAAAATCCGACAAATTTTTTCCCTAGCAAATCATTAATCCAATATGCGAAAGCCAGATTCAAAAACAATAAGAAAAGTAAAGCCAGAAGGCCTATAATTATTCCAAATACAGCATTTGAAAGGATTTTTGAAAGCTGATCAATAGCTTTTAACTTAAACAAGTCTATCGAGGTCCTGCTGTAATTTTCTATTTTTTCCAGCAAGGCCCCGAGAAACTTAGAATTTTCTTCCATATTCATTTATTTAATACAATACTAACCTCTTGGAGGTTCTTGATTCATAGGGTGTTTGAGCTCATTTTTGATTTCTTCAACCTTATTCATACCCTTGTGTGCCAGATTCTCAGCTTCAGCTTTCACAGTGTCGAATTTATCAAGCATGTTTTCTATAAAATCGCTAAACTTGTCTTTTAGTTCATCGGCATATTCGTTGCTTTTCTGAGATATTTTCCTGCGGGTTTCACTTCCTTTGTCTGGGGCTAATAATACCCCCAATACTGCTCCGGCTGCAACACCGACAGCAATAGTTAGAATCATTTTTCCTGCGTTCATGGTTATTTATTTTAAGATTAATTAATTATTTGATTGAAGCGTTTACCGCTCTGCTTATTTTTATAACAGTATTATAATGACAGCAATTTTCATTAATTCATGAATCATTGAATTGGCACTGTGTTCAAAAATAAATCAACCACCCCTCCAATAATTAATAAAACTGCATTAATATACAAAATGTTTCCCATATATGCAAATGTTTATGGATATTTAACAAAAAAAGAGCTCTGCAATATGGATACAAAGCACCTTCACATTATATAACTATCAGTTATTGAAATCAGATTCATTATTGATAAGGTCGAATTATTTGTCTTCTGGCCTGTTAACTTCATTATCTATTGAATTATCCTCTGTATTCTGTTCAAGATCTTCGTCTTCAATCATAGAATAATCTTCTTCATCTTCGGGATAATAAAACAGTAGACCCTCCATAAGTTCTCTTTCAAGAAGGTTTTTTGCTTCCTCTTCAAATAAGATCAAGTCAGAATCCAATTCCTGATCGTCAAAGCATAAGTGACCATCAGGATTTATTGAATATAATTTATCTCGATGATTGTTTGCCAGATCCATATTTAGTCTTGTGTTCTGTAAGCTAGGAAAATATGAATACTGTTAACCCAAATTTTGCAGTCCTTACACAAAAGCCGCTTCTAATAATACAAAGATGCCAAATGTAAAAGCTCTTTGTGTTACATAATTTATCTTATTGTTTTCATTTTCTGACTATAAATCCAGAAAAACTGGGAATATTGGACATCTAAGGAAGGGAAAATAGTGTGAATATAATATAAGACTCATTCGGGATCAATGAGCTTAATTGACAATTCCTCAATCAAGCGAGGTTAGTAGGTAAATAAACGTTGAAACACGATCCTTTTAATGGTTCAGATTCCGCTTCTATAAATCCAAAGTGGTTTTCTGCAATTTTTTTGCAAATAGCCAGTCCAATCCCGCTTCCCGGGTATTGTGATTTGTCATGTAACCTGAAAAGTAAATGGAATATCTTTTCCGAATATTGGTTTTCAAATCCAATTCCATTATCACAGAATGCTATTTTATAATATGTGTCACTTGTCAACTCTTCTTCAGAAACCAATGCCTGTTTATGGATAATCATGCAACTTATTTTTATTACAGGAGATACATTCTCTTTTGAAAATTTCAATGAGTTGCTAATTAGATTAATAAAGAGCTGCTGCACTTGATAAGGAATTGCAAAAATACTTGGCAAAGCATCAGGGATAATATTCGCATTTTTCTCTTCAAGCTGCATTGCCAGTTCTTCAATTGCATTAGCTAATAAGTCATTCAGATTTGTCAGTTCAAATTTATTATTGCTGGCGTTAGTTCGTGAAAAAAGCAATAAGTCATTAATCAAAAGCTGCATGTGTGCAGCCGATGAATTAATCCTACTAAAATATTCCTTACCTTGAGCTGACAAATTAACCATTTCCATTTCACTGATTCTGGAAATAAACATTTGTATCTTTCGTAATGGTGCTTGAAGATCATGACTGGCAACATAATTGAAGGATGCGAGATCAGCATTGAATAACTCTAGTTTCTTGTTTTTTATCTCCAATTGCCTATTGCTTGTTACCAATTCAGTGATATCCATATTTATACCAATAAAATACTTCTGATTTTTATTGTCAGTAATAATCTTTCCTATAGACTTTATATGTTTCAAGTGGTTATCCCTAGTGTGAATACGGTAGGAAACAATAAATGGCTTGTAATGCCTGAAGGAGTTTTTGAAGGCATCAATCACTTCTGGACGGTCATTAGAATGAACCATTCGAAGGAAATACCTGAGATTCAGACTTTTTTCTTTAGGGTTCAATCCAAGCAAAGAATAGAAATTATCAGAGTAAATACTGGACTTGGCCTGAAAATTATACCGCCAGTTTCCTAATCCTGCAAGTTTTTCAGCTTGTGCAAAAGATTGATTAGTGATTGTAAGTTCGTCATTGATCCTAATAAGATTCTTACGATCGGCATTCAACCTCAAGAAGAGAAACGTAAAAATAATCAGAAGGATTAAAACTATTGCAAAATAGATGATTGGTGTGATGATAATCGATTCAATGTGTTCTTGCTCTAATGCTTTTAAATTGTCATCTTGATAGTTAACCATTTCATCCTTAATTTTCAGGGCTGATTGCATTAAGATGTTTCCATCTTCAAGAGTCTTAGCACGTTTTTGAGAGTAAGGTAATTCCTGATCAGGATTAATGAGGTTTGCAATCAACAGATCCAATCTCTGGTTTACTGTTCTTTCAAGCAAGTTAAGTTGTTTAAGTTGAACACTGTCAGTTGACAGGTAGTCATATAGTATTGAAAAGGATGAGGCAATTTCCAGTTTGCTTTTACTAAATGATTTCCAATTGGAGGAGTCCTGAGATAATATAATTCCTCTCTGTATAGATTCTGCATACAATAACCTAGAACTCAATTTTTCAAGTTCAAGCTCAATTTGATTGATATGCATTAACTTGCCAGAAGTAGATAATGTTGAGTTGATCTGCTTATAGGTAATTCCATAAAGGAATGTCATAAAGATGATTGAAACAACAGCCATAACAGTAACAAGTATTAACTTGATTCCAAGGATGTGTTGTTTCATTTTTCCTATTCATCTAAATGCTCAGCACAAAATGGTCTTTATTCAATCCTGAAGTATGATATTGCCAATTAACAGAAAGCACTTCTGAAATAACCTTCTGGAGGATTTTGAAGTCATTGGGTTTCCTGATATAGATATTGGCTCCTTTAACGAATGTTTCTTCTATGTCACTGTCAGAAGCTGAGGTAGAATAGATTGCAACAGTAAGGTCATTGAATTTCTTATTGGTTCTGATTTCCTGCAGGCACTCAACACCTCCTTTTCTAGGCATATTCAAGTCAAGAAAAACTACATGAGGCTTTGTATTAGCAGGGTTATAAAGGTATTCCATAAGTTCAACACCATCGTTGACCATTGTAAGAATGGTTTTAATCTTGACTTTGTCAATGGCTTCTTTGAAAAAGAAACGATCATCTTCATCGTCTTCAGCCAGAAGTATATTCAGTGGTTGATTGGTCATTATGAGTAATTTTCTCTTGTTGCAGGTAATGAAAGCGTAAAAATAATTTATTTTTCGGGTGACACCTCGAATTCGCCCCTTCGTCTTTTAATAATTCTTTGAAAAGATGAGGGAGTTAATCCGGTAGTTTTCTTAAATTGATAAGAAAGATGTGCCACGCTACTATAGCTGAGTTTATAAGATATTTCAGTTAATGTTAATTCGCCTTCCATAAGAAGTTGCTTGGCGCGTTCAATTTTCTGCATTATAATGTAGTTCCCAATAGATGTATAGGTATTCTCAGCAAAAAGATTATGGAGATACCCATAACTTCTGTTAACCTTTTCAGCTATATAGGAGGAAATTTTTGAAGTCGGCAGTCCTTCTTCCTTGTAAATCATTTCCCGTATCACATCTTTGGTCTTTTGAACAAGTGTGCTCTTTAGATTATCAACTATGTCAATACCATAGTTATTGAGGTAAGCTGATAACTCTTGAAATTGTTTATCAGAAAGATTGTTTTTAATTTCAATCTCTCCCAACCCCTCTAACTCGAAATCTATATCCATTGCAGTAAGTTGTTCACTTAGTAACTTGTTGACTGCATAATGTATATCGTACTTGATATATATTTTCATGGGAGTTGACTATTAAACTTAACAGAAACAAAGTTAATTTATTTTTGTTTCAGGTATTTGCATCACAAAGATAAGGATTTTGTGATGCAAGTTTGAAATCAATGGATTACATTCACTGTCAGAAAATTTGTCTTTTCTCTCACAGACTTTATTAAAAAATATTATCTGGTGAACACCCATCTGTTGTTTATTGATTGCTGATCATCAAAAGAATAGCCATCATAATCGAACAGTTTTAAATTTTCAACATCATCAATGTTCTTATCTATAATATACCTGATCATCCGTCCCCGGGCTCTTTTTGCGTTGATGCTAATGAATTTATAATCCCCATTTATAAACTCCAAAAAGAAAGGAGTTACAACAGTAGAATCCATATTATGGAAATTCAAGGCTTTTGAATATTCAATAGAAGCAAGGTTAACAATCACCTTTTTCTGGAAAGGACGTAGTTCCTTTATCAGATAGTTTGTGAGTTTGATTCTCCAAAAATCATATAGATTAATAAAGTCCCTGCTTTTCAGTTGAGTACCCATTTCCAACCGATACGGAAGTATGATATCAGTAGGTCTAAGCACCCCATAAAGACCAGATAGAATTCTAATTTTACTGTCTGCTATTTCAACTTGAGTAGGGCTGAGTTCCCAACTTTTTATTCCATCATAAACATCACCAGTAAACGAAGCAAAAGCCGGTCTTGCTTTATCCATATCGAATGGGTGATCCCACTCCTGAAACCAGAGGTAATTAATTTCAGCCAGTTTATGACTTATGCTCATAAGATTAGTCAAATCTCTTTCATTAAATTTTTTCATCAATCTGATTAGCTTTTTAGAATCCTTGATAAAATATGGTTCTTCACCATATTTTATTTCAGTGGGTCCATTAAAGCTCAATCGTTTTGAAGATGAAAGCAGAATGATCATGATATTTTAGAGCGCCATAAACTGCATGTATAAATTAGCAAGACCGGTAAAACAAACGAAAAATTTATTTCTTTAATAGATCACGAATTTCAGTCAGCAATTCTTGATCTTTAGTTGGACCAGCCGGTGCTTCAACGGGAGCTTCTTCCTTCTTTTTCATTGAACTCAACCCTTTAATGGCTAAGAAAATGGCAGCTGCAACAATGAGAAAATCAACAATATTCTGAATGAACATACCGTAATTAAGCATCACAGCCGGCGTATCACCCTTAGCGGCAATCATTGTCCAGGCATATTCCTTAAAGTCAACACCGCCTAATAAAACCCCGATAGGAGGCATCAGAATGTCATTTACAAATGATGTTACAATTTTACCGAAAGCTCCGCCAATAATAACAGCAACGGCCAGATCAATAACATTGCCACGCATGGCAAATGCCTTAAATTCGTCTAGAATCTTCATGATTTTTCAGGTTTTAGGTTTTGATTAATATAAGTGTTAAAATTCCATCGCAAGTCCAACTCCAAATGTTTGTTTCAATTGAGTGCGGGGACCGGAGTCACCATTTTTGTCAGTTATGGTAATATCATCATCATATATCAGGGTCATACCAATAAATGTTGAGATATACTTATTAACTTTAAGCGATAACATTGAATCCCAATTGACATCAATATTCTCAGGGTGTTCAAGATAATTGCTGAACAATTGAAACTTGCTTTTAAGTTCAACATTTTTTATTAGTTCTTTTTGAAATAAAGCAATTACTGCTGTACCAAGCTCAAACCGACTATTTTTACCTTCCTCCAATATTACTCCATTAGTATCAATAATAGCTGGATCAACACCATAAGCACCTGCATCGGCAAGCGGTTGATATGTTACCAATGTCAACCTGCCTGTGAGAGGTAAGAATGAAAGGGAAAAATAATCAGTTGGCTTATAGTCAATACCAACACCCAATTGGATGTATGCAGGAGCCAGGAACTTTGATACAATTGTTGAATCATCCGGATATCTATATCCATCACTAAATTGAGTATTAAAATTGAAGTTGGTACTGAAATATAAATTCTTGGCAATTCCAATGCCATACTTTGAGAGAAAGTCAATCTTATCATCGCTCTTTCTTATGGATTGACCATCCAACTTTAAAAGACCGTAAGCTAGATCAAGATTATTATCCCAAATACGATTACCCTCTTTATATTTTGCATATAGGTTAAGAAATCCATTCCCACCATAACTGTTTTCTCCTCCAGCAGCCCAATTTGAAAAAGACACCTGAGAAAAGGACAAGGATAACTTAGTTCCCTTTTTCCAGGCTGTATCACTTTTTACCACAGTTGAATCACTTTGCGCTAATGCAAATTGGGAAATAAATATTGCTAAAATAATGAGTAGCTTCTGTGTCATAATTATCTGATATTAGAGTTAGTGCCAAAAAACAACCTATTTACCCTTAAGTTCAACCTCCGTAGCTTGATTTTATTACAGGATTAAATATTCCGTCTGGTCCAGGATCAAGGTTAAAACTTATACTCAAACTTGTTCTTGTCCTCACTGCTTTATCATCATATACACCAGGCATCCATTTTATTAAGTATAGCATTCTGATTGCCTCCTCATTACAACCAGCCCCTAATGAATTGACAGTTAAAATATTGGAGATCTTGCCATTGGTTTCAACTATAAAGCTAAGCTTGACAATACCAGATACATTCTGTTTAATTGCAGCTTCAGGATATTCTAAATTCCCTGCAATAAAACTTGCCAATGTCATATTTTTATCCGAAAAGATTGGATAAGGCGCAGAATGAAGATTCCTGTACCAATATACTTTTCCTGAAGTATCAGTAGGCTCGAAAGGATTGATAATTAATTTGTAACCTCTAGATTTACATAACCTATAATACTTTTTTAAATTAAAATCAATTTCAAAATGCTTTGTACTGGTAACAGTAAAACCCCTCAGCGTTGCAGGTGTCCATTCAACCAATTTAAATATTCTTAGCGCTTCATCAAGTGCATTTTTGTCAGGACTTTGGATTTTTCTAATACCTGAAGTATGGCCTTTTTCATCAATATCAAACAGAAAAGAGACTTTTCCTTCGATATTCTGGTCAATCATATTTTGTGGATATATCAACTCCTGATTAATAAAATGATGCAATTGTTGGTTGCCTCCAATGGGTTGAGCGTCATTGAAATCTTGTCCACACAGCCTGAAACTCAAAATAACCAATTGTATTAATAGAAGAGTATTCTTCATGTAGGCGTTTTGTGATGTAAATATAATTATTTTTCAAAGAAAGTCAATAAAGTTCAGAATATAGAAGAATCGGTCTGTAACATTAATTGGAACTGGAAGTACTATAAGTTAAAACTTCAGAATTATAATTCTACTACGTTTTTGATCAAGGTTTTTTCTGGTGATAATGCTCTGGAGTTGCACAATAGTAACATTTGCTTGAATTCACAAACAAATACGTCAGTTGCAGATAACGAATATAAAAGTAAAGTTTATATGGGTTCAATAGTTTCAGATCTAACCCAACCCTTGCTTCCATTAGCAATACGGATTTCTTTCCAGCCGGTGAGTTCATCAATTATCTGAACTTTCAATCCTTCGTGAATAACAAACAAATCAACCCCTGTCTCTTCGGGTGAACTTTTTACTGATAATGATGCAGTAAAGACAATACCTTCATTTTTGCTATTGGCATTTTTGTATGTGTTCTGGGCTATGATAAACACAAGAGCTGTAAGGAATAATAGTCCAAAGCCAATAGGCAACAAACCCCTTCTAAGTTTCACAGAAGGTGAAAGCAGAAAAAGTGCAATGGAAATAAATAATAACGAAAAGAGAATAATGGCAAAAATTGCCCATTCATCCGGGGCATTGAGTTGTTTAAGAGATTCCCACCAGCGTTGGTAGAATAGTTTCGGCAGCTCATCAATCTTATCAATTATTTGATTATTTGAGACTTTTAGGTTGTATACAATGTCCTCATTGGTGGGATCGAGTTTTAAGGCTCTCTCATAATATAAAATTGCAGAAGGGATTTTGTTTGCTTTGAAATAAGCATTTCCCAAATTATAATACAATTCTGACGAAGTATATCCTTGCTCTATTACTTTTTCATAAATCGAGACAGCCTCTTCGTAAAGTCCGTTTTGATAAGCCTTATTCGCATTGTTAATCTCAGTTTGAGGATTGGCGGTTGCTAATGAAATAGCCAATGAATAGAAGAATAACAAGATTCCGGATTTCTTCATAATTTTTTCTCCTATTTTAACTCTTGCTCAGTTTGCGTGATTACTGCCAATGCTTCAGAATATAAATTACTCATCACTGCTGATTTATCACCTGGTGCAAACCTTACAAACTCACAGTTATTTAGCGTGTCAACAAATTTAATGATCAATTCATCTTTAACGTTTTTCTGAGTTAGTGCTTCAGAAACAGAATCAATAGAGAGGGCGGATCTTGAGATATTGAATTTGTCACTGATATATCCCCACAATGCATTGGAGATTTCATTACAAAATGCTGCCTGATTATTGTTTTTAAGAAATTGCTCTGCAGCTTTTAAACGTTTGCGTGCAATTCTTGTGGCTTTCCTGTTCCTCATCAAAGCAATATTGCCTCTTTTCTTGAGCTCCTTCTGCCAGATAATCAAAAACAAGATGAAAAGTATTAATGGCGCAGCAAAGAGTATCCAGAAAAGAGGAGTGCCGAAAAAGAATTTATTGACAGGATTAAGTTTAGAAATACTGGTATTAATATACCTTATGTCAGTACCGATATATTGAAAATCTTCTTTATCAACTTGGGTGTTGGTGTAATTTTGATTGCCTGCACCTTTTTCTACGATTAACTTAAATTCTGGTGTTTTTAATGTGCGATAATTTCCTGAATTAATATCAAAATAAACAAAAGGAACTGATTTAATTGTATAATTACCATGATTTCTGGGTACAATAAGGAATTCAAATGTTCTTTTTCCTGAGATACCCGTGTTCCCAGTTTTGATATCATCAACTATTCGTGGATCATATACTTCAAAATCGGGAGGAAAAGCGAAATCAGGCTTGTCAATCATCTTGAGATTTCCTGAACCTGATACGGTAAACTTTAGAGTCAAAGCATCATTAGCTTTTATTCTGTTTTTGTCAATAGAAGAGTTGATGGTAAAATTACCTACTGCACCATTAAAATCTTTGCTTCTGTTATTTGTCGGTAAAGGCTTAACATTGATAGTGACGGCATTTGAACGTAGGGTTTTTTCTATATTCTGATAATTACTGCCGAAAAAGCTATCATTGAAAAAATCATCGAATGGATCATTTGATCGTTTCCTTTTCCTTTCAACTTGGGCAGTAACATCAACCTCAAGCGGCTCTATTGTTAATCTACCTGACTTTTGAGCAAACAAAGCATCTCGCTTGATTTCAGCTACATTAAATTCCAGACCATCTAAGGACTCACGGTACTGTTTGTAATTTGAGTTGTTTTCCAGTAAGTTCTCTTTCCAGAATCCAGTCATTGAAGGTAGTTTTGAAAAACGTGGCGACGATAAAGAAACTCTGGTGTAAATTTTATAGGTAATTATTACTTGCTCTCCCTGGTATGGGTTATTCTTATTGACACTTGCTCTAACAAATAGATTTTTTGAGCTAATATCTGGAGCCGACTGAGTACCTTGTTGATCAGGTTGAGGTTGTTTATTTCCTTTTACTACCGTAATTGTAACAGGATTTGATTCATATACCTTGCCTTCAACCGTGACACTAGCACTTCCAATGGTGAATGTTCCTTCCTTTATAGCCTGCAATATATAGGTATATGAATATTCAACTGAGCGGGTCACCTTATTATTAATCATCCGCATGCTTGAACTTGAGCTTGGATTAGGTCCGGAGAGTACTGAAAAATCTTTTATGGCCGGCGCTTTAAATCCACTGGCTTGATTGTTCACACTAAAAATTAACCTGAATTGATCACCAACTCCAACCTGCTCAAGGGCAGTTGCAGTAAACTCTACTTGCTGACTATACCCTGTAGTGATAGTAAGAATAAGTAAGACTATTGGAATAACAATTTTACTATTCACATATTTTATACTCATAAGTCGTCAGTTAGTTTTGCAAAATAACATTATAATTACCAGTCTTTCTCAACCTGAACAGGTACTTGTTTAACTTTTTGCTTATTGACTTTATCCATTGTCCGCTGTTCATCATTATTTAATGCCTGCAGCATTCGTTCAGCGTCTTTTTTAGAGAGCTGGCCCTTTTGCTGTTTGTCTTGATTAGCAGGTTGTTGCTGACCACCCTCAGGTTGTGATTTTTGTTCCTGTTCATCCTTATTATCCTTATTGTCATTTTTACCCTGACTCTGTTGATTTTGTTGTTGTTGTTTCAACTTATTAAGGGCATAGCTAAGATTATATCTTGTGTCATTGTCTGCTGGATTCATTCGTAAAGCCTGTTTATATGCGTCAATAGCCTCCTGGTATTTTTCGCCTTTTAGTCTCGTATTACCAAGATTGTGATAAGCAGCTGATAATTGAAGTTTATCATCAGGCTTAATTTTGATGATTGTGCCTTCATATGACTTAGCCGCCTCATCATAACTTTCCTGTTTGTATAATGAATTTCCAAGATTATAAGCCCCCTTTATCGATTCAGGTTTTTTATCGATTGCTTTTCTATAACTGATTTCAGCATCCTTGAATTTACCATCTTCATAAAGTTGATTCCCTTTACGAATTACTTTGTTCTCAGTTTGAGAAAACGCTTGCAAACATGCAAGAAGAGATATAAATATGATTAAGAGTATTCTCATTTTTTCTTTACTGAGTTTGGATTCAGGATAGAGAGTTTTTGAGCTAAACGACTCTTCCGTTCATTAATTATAAAATTTAGAAAAATTAGTAACATTGCTATAGCTATAAAGTACTGGAAACGGTCTTCATAATCAGAGTAACTCTTTATATCGTAAGTATTTTCCTCTAATCTTTTTATTTCATCAAATATCCTATTCAGACCCACCTGCGAATTATTGGCTCTCACATATATACCTTTTCCTGCATCAGCAATTTGTTGTAGCATAGTCTCATCCAATCGGGTAATGATTGTTGAACCTGTCTTGTCTTTTTTAAAGCCGGTAATTGATCCATTGTTATATAGAGGAATTGGAGCTCCTTCAGGAAGTCCCAGTCCTATAGTAAAAATCCGGATGCCATTTTCAGCAGATTCTGCAACTTTCTGTAAAGCTTCCTCATCATGAGTTTCTCCATCTGTAATGATAATAATGGCTTTGCCTGACTTTTCAATATTAAATGCAGAAGAAGCCATTTCAATTGCTTTACTAATTGAAGTGCCTTGAACTGGAACCAAATCAGTTGAAACAGTTGAAATCATCAGTTTAGCCGCGGTATAATCCGTTGTTATAGGAAGCTGAGTGTATGCTTTGCCTGCAAAAACTACTAATCCAATTCTGTCATTTTCCAGATCATCAATTAATCTGTTAATAGATTGTTTAGCTCTTTCCAGCCTGCTTGGTTTGATATCCTGTGCTAACATACTGTTTGAAACATCCAGAGCAATTACTATATCAATTCCTTTACGCTGAACTTTCTCTAATTGTGAACCAATTTGTGGATTCGCCAGGGCAATAAATAAAGATGCAAGAGTCAGTAAACTTAGTATGAACTTAAAATGGCTTCTCCAGGGTGATCTGGAAGGCATCATCAAACGCGTTACAATATTATCACCAAACTGCCTGGCAGCCTTTCTTTTCCATTGGGTGTAAAAGAAATATATCACCACCAGGACTGGTAGCAACCAAAGTAAATTTAAGAATACCGGATGTTCAAACCTAAACATTATATGCCTTTTCCTATTTTTCTATAATAATTAAAATTATGGGTATCGACGCAGGATAGTAGTTGATAGAACTATATCCAGTAAAAGAATAATAAGAGCTCCCAAAGCAAAGGGCAGGAATTCTTCTTTCTTCTTTCTGAATTCAGTAACATCGATTTTTGACTTTTCCAATTGGTCAATTTCGTTATATATTTCTTCCAATTTACTCTTATTGGTAGCTCTAAAGTATTTTCCCCCGGTCATATCTGCGATCTGACCAAGGAGTTTCTCATCAATACGCACTTCAACCTGCTGATACTGCAGGCCAAACGGTGTATCAAAAGGGTAGGGGGCTGTTCCAATGGAACCAATACCAATAGTATAAACCCGCAGATTATAAACTTTAGCTATTTCCGCAGCTGATAATGGATCAATAAAGCCTCTATTGTTCTCTCCATCGGTCAGCAAAATTATCACTTTGCTGATGGCCTGGCTTTCTTTCAGCCTGTTAATTGCAGTACCTAATCCATCACCAATAGCAGTGCCATCTTCAATCATACCACTTTTAACTTCGTCAATCAGGGTTAATAATACCCCGTGATCAGTAGTCAAAGGACATTGTGTAAAGCTTTCCCCGCTAAATACAACCAAGCCAATACGATCGTTGCTACGACCTTTTATAAAGTCTTTTGCAACATCTTTGGCGGCTTCTAACCGATTGGGTCTGAAATCCTCAGCCAGCATACTTGTTGAAATATCCATTGCCATAACAATGTCAATACCCTCTATACTGACATCTTGCCTTGATGAAGTGGACTGAGGACGGGCTAATGAAAGAACCAATAATGCCCACACTAACATGCGCATTAACCATGTAATATAAAATAAGTATTCTTTCCATCGGTTTTTCCTGCGAGGGAAGATTGAAAGATCAGAGATCTGAATAGTAGGATAACTCTTTGAACCTTTGTACCAATACCAAAATACTGCCACAGGTATTAACAGTAGCAGGTAAAATGATTCTGGATTGGCAAATTTTATATGTTCAAACATGTCTATTCTGGTTTCTTGTCACTTTTCTTTTCAACTTCAGCAATCTTAGGTCTAGTTGAATTCACTATTTCAATTCCATATATAATACTCTGTTCGTTTTCGTAGGTACCTGGTTGTGCTTTAGCGAATTTTGCCATATCTGCGAGGAAAAGGACATTCCGAAGAGGAGTCATCACTTTTTCATCATTGACATGAGGAAAAATCGCTTCTTGTATTTCTGTTGACGTCATTTCAGATGCGCTGACGTTGTACCTAAGCTCAAAATACTCTCTTAAAATATCAGTTAGTTGGGTGTAATACTCCTTGATATTTCCTTTTTGCCACAATTGTTCTGTTTTTAATGCGTCAAGTTTTTTCAAAGCAATTTCCCAGGCAGGGACTTTTATTCTTGGTACCTGTTGATTAGTCGGTTGTTTTTTTCTTCTCTTTTGAAAGTAGAGAATAAAATAAGTAATGAGACCGATTGCCAATGCTAAGGCTATCCACGGGATTAATTCCTTAAATGTAATCGGTGCTTTATATATAGGCTTTATGTCTTTGATATCAGCAGCAGGATCAATTTTAGGCTTATCAACTTGCAGTAATAATGGCTCTGTTGCAACTATATCAGGAGATTTCCCCTTTCTAGTAATTGCAAAATTCAAAGGTGGTATTACAATGAAACCTGTATCAAAGGAAGTTATATTGAGCACTTGCCTTAGATTCTTTTTGTTGGTTCCCTCTATTGTAATTGTATCAATGGCTGTCTTTGACAGAATTTCAATGGATTTAGTAATTGTGTCATTAAATTGTGGCCAATTTACCAGTTCATTATTATTGAAAGGAAATTCAATGGTGAGTTTAAGTTGGCTACCTATTGGAAATCTGCTTGAATCGGCCTTAATGGTTTGCCCCAACCCTTTCAAGCCAATTAGTACAAAAAGCAAAGCAATAAGAGGCCATATCCTTTTCAAACTAATCAGATTGTTGTAGTGTCCCATGATCATATTGTTTTACCTTCTGGCTTCTCTTGTTTTAAACAGGCTTAGCAGAGGCTTTACATAATCCTGGTCTGTATAAACTCTTGCAAAATCAACTCCACTCTTTTTAAAGATACTCTCCAGGATAGCTAGACGGGCATTAGCTTTTCTAGTGAATTCATCCTTCATGGTTTTATTGGATGTGTCAATCCATATACTTTTATTAAGTTCTTTACTGAAAGCCTGAATCAATCCAACATCAGGTAGCTTGATTTCAGTGGAATCAATAACCTGTAAAGCTACCAAGTCGTGTTTTCTGCCGGCAATTTTCATGGCTTCTTCAAAACCGGTATCAATAAAATCTGACAGCATAAAGGCTGTACATCTCTTTTTCATTGCATTGGTTAGAAAGCGCAATGCTTCTGCAATATTGGTTTTCTGACTAACAGGCTTGAAATCAATTAGTTCCCTTATTATCCTTAGAATATGCTTCAGACCTTTTTGTGGAGGAATAAATTTTTCAATCTGATCACTGAAAAATATAACACCTACCTTGTCGTTGTTATGTATAGCAGAAAATGCTAGAAGTGCCGAGATTTCAGTCATCTGGTCCTCTTTTAACTGCTTTCTGGTACCGTATTCATTTGAACCGCTTACATCAACCAACAGCATAACAGTTAGTTCACGTTCTTCATCAAAGACCTTGATAAAAGGGTGATTGAATCGCGCAGTAACATTCCAGTCAATATTCCTGATATCATCTCCATATTGATACTCTCTAACCTCACTAAAAGCCATTCCCCGACCTTTAAAAGCACTATGGTATTCACCCGAAAATATCTGGTTAGATAATCCTCGGGATTTTATTTCAATTTTGCGTACTTTCTTTAAAATATCGGTTGAATCCATGTTATTCTTTAAAGTATCCGGGAATCGATATCAGATTTAATATAAATAAGAGAAAAGTCTCAATATTTTAAGGAACTTCTACTGTGTTAAGAATCTCATTAATGATCTCATTGGTTGAGATATTTTCAGCTTCAGCTTCATAGGTAAGACCAATTCGGTGTCTTAGAACGTCATGCGCGATAGCTCTAACGTCTTCCGGAATAACATATCCTCTGCGCTTAATAAAAGCATATGCTTTTGAAGCAAGTGCAAGATTAATACTTGCTCTGGGGGAAGCTCCATAGGATATCAAACCTTCAAACTTTTTAAGCTTATTATCAGAAGGATAACGTGTTGAGAATACTATATCGGTTATATAATTTTCAATTTTTTCATCCAAATATACTTCCCGTGTGAGATTGCGAGCTTTAATGATCTGTTCAGGAGTTATAATTGTTTTTGTAACAGGCATCACTTCACTCATATTCTGTCGCATAATAAGTTTTTCTTCTTCCCTGCTAGGATACCCAATTACAACTTTGAGCATGAAACGGTCAATCTGAGCTTCAGGTAAAGGATAAGTTCCTTCCTGCTCTATTGGGTTTTGAGTAGCCAGTACAAGAAACGGTTCAGGCAAAGGATAGGTGTCTTCACCAATAGTAACTTGACGTTCCTGCATTGCTTCGAGCAATGCACTTTGAACCTTTGCAGGGGACCGATTAATTTCATCGGCAAGGATGAAATTGGCGAAAATTGGACCTTTCTTAACAGTGAATTCTTCCCTTTTCTGACTATAAATCATAGTGCCAGTTAAATCAGCAGGTAGGAGGTCAGGAGTAAATTGTATACGACTGAACCTGGCTTCAACAATATTCGCAAGTGATTTAATAGCTAGAGTTTTAGCTAATCCAGGAACCCCTTCCAATAAGATATGACCATTTGACAGTAACCCAATGAGTAGCCGTTCAACCATATGCCGTTGACCAACAATAACTCGGTGCATCTCCATATCTATTAAATCAATGAAGGCGCTTTCTTTTTGTATCCGCTCATTCAATTCTTTGATATCAGTCTCAATCATAGAAGTTTTTTTTGCAAAAATACCACTAGAACACTGATAACAGAGGTAATGCGCTGTTAAAAATTGTTAAAGCTCAAGATATGAATGTTATTTGCGATATTGAATTTAATAAATAAGTGCTATTTGAAAGTTAAATTACATAAAGCCCATGATTATAATCCAAGTTTCTTGAGTATACTTTTTGGAATGGCATCCCTATGCACCATTATTGCAATTGTATTGAGTCTTACATAGGCTTCCGACATATTTAACAGACCACCAAATGAATTACTTTTATCTGACCAAGAGTTTTTGACTCTAAAATAATTCTTACCAGCCTGATCCTGCACAATCCCAACCATATGCATCAAATGATCATCGGTTGACTGATAGTTATTGAATGCATCTTGCCTCATCTCCTGTGTAATAAACTTTTCTTTCCGAAGTTCTTTGAAGTTATAGACCAACTCATTACGTTCTTTTTCTGTCATTTTCTCCCATTTCGACATTTCAGTTCCCTGCATTGAAATTGGCTGTAATTCGGGAATAATTGCCAATCCGTTTACATGAGAAAAGCCCTTGTCGCTTACATCCCCATCCCAGCAGACAGAATAACCATTTTGAATTGAATAATGTATAACTTCAAGTAATTCATCAATTGGAAGGTTATAGTACAAGCCAGCAGACCAATTGTCAGGTATTTCCAGGGCTATAGCCTCATAGAAAGGATGATGCGAATAGGATGTCAATTCGATATAGTCATCAGGATCCAGACCAAGAGTAGTAGAAAAGTCGGATTTATCTTCTTTGCTTTTACTAATATCCTTTTTATTTGGAGCAACTCCAATATAAGAATCTATTATTGACTTGAAAGCTTCAGGCCAAACTTTGGATATTTTACCTCCTTTATTATTTACGACTGATTTGAGGAAACCTTCGAGCACGGCATCAAGCTCACCGTGATCATGCTTGCTTTCATCTATCAATAAGCCGGGATATTCTTGTTGCGTAGCAATGCCATACTTTCTCATTATATTGATAACATCATGAGCTTGGCCGCCAGGGCCAAAATTTGTGGCTCCATGAAAACGAACATAACGATTGGCCTTTTCCTTGTAGGCATGGTTCACAAAGAACATTTCTGAAATATCATAAGAGCCATGTCCTAAACGGATTAACTCCGATTCAAAAAAGGATACTGTTGCAAAACTCCAACAAGTACCGGTACGATATTGATCCTTAACCGATGTGTATTCCAGCTCTTTAATAATCTTGAAATTGTAAACATTATCATCAGTTTTCTCCTGTGAAAAAGAGTTATTCGATAATAATAAGCTGTAAACTACAATGATAAAAAATATATGTTTCATGACGAATAAATTAATAATCTGCAAAACTATGAAAGAGTGCGAGCAATTCTTGAAATTGTTGCGAAAATTACTGTAAAAAAAATCCATAAATTGATTTTCATTTTTATACCTTTGCCGTAATAAAAAGGAAGACGAATGATCACTGAAAAGGGATCAGACAATTAAATAAAGTCATACGATAAATAAATGCATGAGTTGCTTGCACATATTGGAAATTGACGTAACTTGTGCCCCTCTAAAATGCACAAAACATTAAATTTTAATAAACTAAAATTATATGAAAAGTAGAAAATTACTCATTGGCTTACTGACATTTGTGTTCGCAGCAGGAGTATTTAATTTTATCACTCCCGTTGCATATGGGCAGGCAGCTTTAGGGTTAAACTGGACTTCTATGGGACCGGATAATTTTTCAGGCAGAACCAGAGCCTTATTATTATCAAATAAAGATCCTCAGTTAAAAACTCTCTACGCCGGTGGTGTTTCAGGTGGTTTATGGAAATCAACTACTAATGGATTGACTTGGTCACAAATTAATACTGATAATGTAATATTAAATGTCAGTTGTATTGGTCAGGCTCCTAATGGAGATATTTATGTAGGTACAGGAGAAAGTTTTGCCAGTGAGCGTTTTAATCTTTTCAGAGGTTTTATTGGTCAAGGAATCTATAAATCTACTGATGGAACTGTATTTACAAAGCTGGCTTCAACTAATCCAGGAACATTCAATAATCCTGATGTTGAGTGGGCTTATGTTAATAAAGTAGCAGCCGGTGATAACAATAGGGTATTTGCAGCCACTAACAGCGGTTTAAAAGCTTCGACCGATGGAGGTCAGTCATGGTCAACTGCAAAGGCAGGTGGTGTCTTACTTACTGAAGCAAGTACTGAGGTTGAAGTGGCCAGTGATGGTACAGTGATAGCTTCAGTTGGAAATAAAGTCTATATTTCATTGAATGGTGTGTCTGATAATTTTGTTCTGATTTCGGGTGAAACCGGTGAAAATGAATTACCACATGATGGCTTGTCAAGAATTGAAATTGCATTTGCTCCTTCAGATCCATCAACAATATATACAGTACTTATTGCTGACGGCTCAAACAGTGCATATTTAAGAGGACAATTGTTTGGAATATACGTTTCAAAGGACAAAGGTCAAAGTTGGCGTATAGTTGGACCTGGTGCCAGCGTATTATTTAACGTTTTTGGAAATGGTGCAAATACAATTCATTATGGTGATTATGTTGCCTCTGTGGTTGTAAGTGATACAGATCCTGATCGTATTTATGTTGGTGGGGTTGATGTTTGGGAAGGCCAGAAGGTAATTGAAACCGGGTTTTACCAGTGGCAACAGAAAACCACAGGGTTTGTTACCAGATTTCATAATATCATTCTTGGTTCTGAAGTAGCTTATGTTGCAACTGATGATGGTATTTATACAACTAAAAATGATTTTCAGTCATTGGAAGCATTAAATCGTGATTATAGGACATCGATGTTCTATACAGTAGCATTCGACGATAAGGGAAGAGTTTTAGGAGGCACACAGGGTAATGGCGTTATATTTATTGACCGTGAAGGAAATACACCAGAAGCTGGTCACCAAATTTTTGGTGGCAGCGTTGGAGGATCAGTCGAAATGTCAATGATCAATCCAGAGGCAATGTTTTACTCATCAACAGGTGGATTGCTTGAAAGATCAGCAGATCTCGGTGTTTCAATAGCTAATGATTTTGTTAATTCGGAAATCAGTAATAGTAACACAGGCGTTTTCATGACTCCCTTCAGATTGTGGGAAAGCTTTAATAATACTGTATCCAGAGATAGTATAACATATATTGCCAAAGTGAACCACTCTGCAGGAGATGTTTTGGAATTGAAGAGTGAGACAGGGAATTTTCCATTCAAATACACTTTGACTGCAGCATTGGTAAAAGGTGACTCCGTAAGGATTCAGGATATAATTTCTTCACGTTTCTTCTTAGGTACGACAAATTCAGTATACATGTCAAAGGAAGTATTGGATTTTGGAAGATTACCTAAATGGTTCAAGATTGCTAATATTGAAGGTGTTCCTTCAAGTATGGCGTATTCAGCGAATGCCAATTATCTGTTTGTTGGTACTCAGGAAGGCAAGATATATCGTATTGCTAATATTGCACTTGCCAACGATTCAATCAGAGCTGATGTATCTAGCTCATCAGTAATTATTTCTACATCATTGATACAGGAATTCCCTGATCGATATGTTACTTCAATAGCTGTTGACCCGAATGATGAGACAAACGTTATCATTACATTGGGAGGTTATGGCAACAATGATTTCGTTTATTTGACTTCTAATTCACTTGATCAGAGTCCAACATTTATCTCAGTTCAGGGCAATTTACCAAAAATGCCTGTTTATTCAAGTTTATTCGAGATGACTACTTCCAATTTAATTATTGGTACTGATTTTGGAATTTTCACTACAACAAATGTTGGTGCAAATACTGTTTGGACTGCTGAAAATAATGGTATGGGTGCTTTACCGATCATGTCAATACGTCAGCAAACAGCTGTTAGACCAAATGTAGAGGGTATGTCAGGTATAACAAATACTGGAGCTATTTATGTTGCATCACATGGTAATGGCATTTTCGAGAACCGTCTCTATGTTGGAATTAATCATCCAATCAATTATGATGCAACTAGGTCAAGTATGATTAAGGTATTCCCAAATCCAGTTAGCGATATAATTAATTTTTACCTGGAAACGAAAGAGACAAGTGATGTAATCATAAAAGTTTATGACTTGAGTGGTAATTTAAGGAAGCTACAAGACCTTGGAACATTGAATAAAGGGGTAAATAAAATTTCAGTAAGTTGTGATGACCTGTCTACAGGAACATATATACTTCAGACTATAGCTGATAATGAAATACAGAAAGCAAAATTTGTTGTTGTAAAATAATATTACCTGAGTCAGAAGGCTCATGAACTCTATAACAGAATAAAAATAGAAAACATGAAAAAAATATACTTAACGCTACTGGTTGTTTTGTCAGTCTTACTACTTAAAGCGTCACCTGATATCTATACTCCGGAGCTAGTGGCTCCTGCCAATAATGCAACAGGAGTTTTTCCGGATGCTGAATTAGACTGGACTGCAGTAACAGGTCAGTTGGGATTGTATTATGAAATTAGTCTTGACACTTCATCTTCTTTTACAAATCCTATTATTTTTACTACTGACCTCACAAACTATAAAATGGCAATGCTCTTTTTTGGAGAGACTTATTATTGGAGGGTCAGAGCTATTGACAACAGTGGTACTTCAGATTGGTCTGAAACAAGAAGTTTTACAGTTATTAATACTGTAACCATTCGTCGACCAAATGAGAATGCTGCCAGTGTTGCACCAAACGTTCAGATAATCTGGCAGGATATTTTTGGAGTTAGTTATGTAGATTATCAATTAGATACAACTGCCAACTTCAACAGTCCAATGATGACTATTACGGCAGTCGTTAATAATCCAAATTCTTCACAAACTAATGCCAGTTCACTCCATTTCGGCCAGAAATACTATCTAAGGATGCGAGCCCGTCATGATTTGGATACTTCCGCATGGTCAGTCGCAAGAAGTTTTACAGTTACTAACACCTTTGCTCTGAAGACTCCAAATGATGGAACAACAGGACTTTCTCCTGACGTTGAATTTACCTGGAATAAAATTGATGGAATATTGAAATATCAGATCAGGTTATCAAATGATGCTAACGTTAATCAGTACGAAGCCTATAATGTAGCTCCAAATCTAGTTAAGTTTAGCCCTGACACTTTGATGTTTGGAACTACTTACTATTGGCAAATGGCTGCTATTCATGCAAATGATACATTATTATCAGAAATTCGCAGTTTTTCAATAGTAGATATGGTTACATTAACTTCACCATCAAATAATGCGACTAACATTGAACTCCAACCAACATTAACATGGGAGACTTTAACTGGTTTAGTTAGTTTTCAGCTTGATATCGCCCATAATGTAGATTTTACCGGATCTTTCTCATATAATATTAACTCAGGAGGTGAAAATACATTTAAAGTCCCTATTCACGTTCTTGACAGTGCCAATGTTTACTATTGGCGAGTACGAGCTATTAGTAGTCGTGACACTAGTGAATATAGTAATATATGGAGTTTCAGGTGTGTTGCATTGGGAATTGAAGAAAATGTGCAGTTAAAATATGGTGTTAAGGTTTATCCATCACCTGCTTCAAACCGTATCAATATCAGCATCAAAAACACTTTCAATGGAAATGCAACTGTTGAAATATATGATTTATTAGGTAGTAGGCGCATGACTTCAACAGCCAATTTTATTAATGGATTCCATAAGGATTTCATTTTGGGAGACTTGTCAAATGGTGTTTATATGATGAGTATTATATTGGATGGACAAAGAACAACAACAAAACTCATTATTCAGAAATAGTCTATTGATGTATATCGAAAAAAAGCTGCTTGTGGATCAAGCAGCTTTTTTTTAATCATAACGTTTACCGATTCCCAAACTAAGATAAAGCGTAACAAAGAATTGATCTGCTTTCTGGGTAGCCATGATTGGAACCGGCTTTACAAAGTAATCAACCACAGCTCCTATTTCTACTAACTTTGTATTCTGATTAATATTCCCAAACTCAATACCAAGTGCTAGTTTTGCATATACTCCCGGATATGGCTTAAGTTCGTTAAATCCTTGAAGAAATGATGCACGTCCGAAAATATTATCAGGAAAATGTTTTTCAGGATCGTATTTCTGTTTGATAATTACAAGTCGTGTTTCAGTTGTGTCCCACTCCAGTATATTGAGATAAACAGGTTTTGTTAATGCCATTGTAAGGCCCCCCATATAAAAAAGTCGTAGTTCAACACCACCACTATATGGTTTTCTATTTAGTTGCTTTTGTTCTCCAAATCCGGCACGAACAAGGTAAACTGCATTAAGCTTTCCGTATATATAACTTCGTGTGTTGGTATAAAATGGATTGATACTTTTGATTTCTTTAGAATGTTTGTATTCCAACAGATCAAATTCAAGCATCCATTTATTAAAAACAGACCTATTCTGCCCAATTCGGTATTCAAGGCCCCAACCGTTGGTATGTAGTATTAAGGCTCCATTCATCTCTTTCCTGAATAATACATTATCAGCAACAGAATCAAAATCTGCTTCATACTGTGCAAATACTGTCAGATTCAATATTGTAAAAAACAGAAAAGTGAATGCCAGAAGAATTTTTCTCATTATTGTATAACAATTTTTAAGTACAAATGTATACAAATGGAGGGAATATTAAGCAAAAAAAGCCCATGGTTAATCATAGGCTACTATCAATAATAACTTACGAAAGTTAGAAATTACGTTCTACCTTGTATCGATGAGATTCGCCATAAGCTGCACATTTTTGTGAAGGTTTGCACGAAACCGCTAAGATCGTTAATACACTTACGACTATAATAACCTGAATTATTTTTTTCATAATTTTACAGAGTACAAGAAGGTTAGGTTTTCATTGTTGTTATAATACTAACTGAATTGTCAGGTATTTATTGTTAATACAAAAATCAGCGAAAAGTAACTCCTTTATGACGATTATTCGACCAAAGATTGAGCAGAGCTGGAAAGAAGTTATGATGGAAGAATTTGAGCAACCATATTTTAGTGATTTAAAGAAATTTTTAGTTGAAGAAAAAGCAAAATATCCCATTTATCCTCCAGGTTCGCATATTTTTGAAGCTTTCAACAAAACCCCATTTCCCAACGTAAAAGTAGTAATACTTGGACAAGATCCTTATCATGGACCAGGACAAGCACATGGGCTTTGTTTTTCAGTACCTGATGGAATAGTGTTTCCTCCATCGTTGAATAATATCTTAACGGAATTAAACAATGACTTAAATATACCCTTACCCAAATCGGGAAATTTAACTGCCTGGGCCGAAAAGGGGGTACTTTTATTAAATGCTACTTTGACAGTACGGGCTAATCAAGCTGGATCTCACCAGGGTAGAGGATGGGAAATTTTTACAGATAGCGTGATTAAGAAATTGTCTGATCATTCGGAAAAAATTGTATTTTTACTCTGGGGAAGGTATGCACAAAACAAGCGTCAATTGATTGACACTACAAAACACTTTATTTTAGAGGCGCCTCACCCTTCTCCTTTAAGTGCATACCGTGGATTCATGGGTTGTTGTGCATTTTCAAAGACCAATAAGTTACTTATAGAATCGGGACTAGAACCAGTGGATTGGCGGCTAACACAGTAAGTGCTTTAATTATTTGTTTTATTGAATTGATTCAGGAATGCCAGTGCTGAAGAAAATCTTCAGTAGTAATCATTTAACCTAATATTATGAATATGAGGAAATTTACTTCTTTAGTTTTTTTAGTCTTACTGCTCTCTGTTAATGCAATTGCAGGAGGATATCAGGTTGGACTTCATGGTGTAAAACAGATAGGAATGGGCCTGGTAGGAACATCATTAACACTTGATGCAAGTTCTATCTTTTATAATCCAGGGGGACTGTCATTTATTTCTCCTGATTACAGTTTTGCATTGGGAGGTAGTGCTATTAGATCATATACTATCTACCAAAAGAATGAACCATCAATGACTGAAGCTATGACTGACAATCCATTAGGAACTCCTTTTTATTTCTATGGTGGAGTCAGAATTACAGAGAAACTGAGTGCTGGTTTGGCAATAAATACTCCATATGGCAATGGATTGTCATGGGGAAAAGATTGGGTTGGAAGGTATATGATTCAAGATCTCTCATTGAGAGCTATATTTTTCCAACCAACAATATCTTTTAAATTGAATGAACAGATTGGAATTGGGGTTGGACTGGTATATGCGACAGGTAAATTTGAAATGAATAGGGCATTACCTGTTTATGATGTATCAGGGGAGGGAAGTGTCAGCCTGGAAGGCTCTACAAGCAATATTGGTTTTAATGCTGGAGTAATGCTTCAGCCGATGGAAGAATTGAATATAGGAATTGACTATCGATCATCAGTTGATATGGAAGTTGATAATGTAACGGCCACCTTTGATGTACCACTTTCCTTACAAGGAAATTTTCCTAATACAACAGTTTCAACGAAACTGCCTCTTCCAGCAAACCTCGATTTTGGTGCTTCATATACTTTCGACGAGAAGTTACTACTAGCATTTAGTTTAAATTATGTGTTTTGGAGCAGTTATGATTCATTGATATTTGACTTTGAGAAAAATACATCAGCACTTACAGACTCAAGAAATCCCAGATTGTATGAGAATAAGTTGATCGCCAGAGTTGGTGCGCAATATCAAGTAAGTGATGCTTTCTATATTAGGGCAGGTGGGTATTATGATCCTTCACCAGTGAATAAAGACTATTTTTCTCCAGAGACACCAAGCTTAAATAGTATTGGGTTAACAGCTGGTATTTCTTTTTACCCGGTTGAAGAACTGGCTATTGATTTGTCCTTCCTGTATATTTCAGGTCAAGAGGGTGAAAGGACTTATAAACCTGATAATTTTTCAGGCACTTTTAAGGCACATACATACATTCCCGGAATTGGTATCACATATAATTTCTAACGTAAATTACTGACTAACATGAAAAGATATAAGATATTATCGTATTTAATGATTACTGTTGTTTTAACAGCATGTAAGCCTGAAATAGATAGCTTTGAGCCATCAACCGGAAATGCAGACTTTACTAAGTATATAGCTATTGGAAATTCATTAACTTCAGGTTATCTGGATGGTGACTTATTTAAGAGTGGTCAGGAGTTCTCTTATCCAAACATAATAGCTCAACAGCTGAAATTTGTTGGGGGAGGTGAATTTACTCAACCACTGATGTATGATGACCTGGGTTTTGGAAATAAAATGGTATTAAATCTTAATACTGTTAAGGATTGCTTTGGGGCACCTGTAGAAGGAGCTGTACCCTCTTTAGGTCCTGTATTATTGAGAAAATTAGATCCTTCATTACCTGATCCACGCAATTTTCAGAATATTCCTGAACTTTATGGTTCAAGTAATCTTGGAGTACCGGGTGCAAAATCATTTCATTTGATAATTCCGGGTTATGGGATGTTGAATCCTTATTTTGCTAGATTTTCTGCTAATTTGCAGCAAGGATCAGTATTACAGCAGGCGATTTCATTGAATCCAACTTTTTTCAGTCTATGGGTTGGTAACAATGATGTTCTAACTTATGCATTAGCCGGTGGAGAGCAGGATTCAATCACATCAGTTGGCTTGTTTTCCTATACTTATAATTTATTGCTAGAGTCATTAACAGCTAATGGTGCAAAAGGTGTTGTAGCAAATATTCCAGATATTTCTAATATCGCCTATTTTACTACAATTCCTTATAATGGATTGGCACTGACATCAGAGCAACAAGTTGCTGGCTTAAATATGGGTTATGCTCAACTGGGAATAACTTTCGCTCTTGGACCAAATCCATTTATAGTGCAGGATCCAGATGCATTGGGTGGTGTCAGACAAATAAAATCAACAGAATTGCTTTTGCTTTCTCTCCCTCAGGATTCAATCAAATGTGCCGGATGGGGTTCATTAAAACCTATACCTGCATATTATTTTCTTGATGAGGAGGAGATTATTGCTATTAAAGCTGCAACAGAGTCGTATAATAATGTAATCGCCAGTATGGCAGAAGCTAAAGGACTTGCTCTTGTTAATACAAATGCAATTTTCAATAATGCCAAGTCGGGTTTGATATATGATGGTGTGAAATTCAATGCTTCCTATATCACAGGTGGTATCAATTCCCTTGATGGCATTCACTTAACGCCTAGAGGAAATGCTATTGTTGCAAACTTTTTTATTGAAGCAATTAATGCCAAGTATCAGGCTACAATTCCTAAAGTAAACATTACTGACTATCCTGGAATTATTTTTCCTTGATAAAATCTGAGAAATTGTGACCAGATGAGAGAGATTGTTTCTATCTCATCTGGTCTGGTTTTTAGTTTGAAATTAAATAGTGAGAAATGTGTGCAATAACCTTAATGTATAGTGGATTAACATTTTTTAACAGTAGATCGAGTTTTTTTTGGACAAGAAATCTAATTTTGAGGATAAGCGTCTACATAAATTTTTATTTTTGTCCAGTACGAAATTGTTACACTCAATAATTATGAAATTACAGTTGAAAAGTCTTATTTCTATCATCGTTTTCTGGCTTCTCATCAGCAGTTTCAACGCTAACAGCCAAACCTTTGTAATTGATACAAGTGAATTTTTGAATCCTGTTGAGAAAACTTCGTGTCCGGAGTTTTTTGACTATAATATAGAAGAGCCTGGAATTATATCTAATGAGCTGGTTACTAAAGATATGGCTTTTGTTCCTGCTAATGTATTGTATAAAAATCGTTGGGACACCCTTAATATTAGAATAGGAAGAACCGATTGGACAAAGATCTCTGATTCTTCTATATTATTTCTTCACAATTTACATGAAAGTAATTTTGTTTTCCCATTTAAAGGGAAAGTTATTTCAAAGTATGGTCCAAGAGGTGGTCGATTTCATGCAGGAATGGATATTAAACTTAATAATGGTGATACGGTTCGTAGTGCATTTGATGGCAAAGTCAGAATAGCCAGAACTATCAGTGGTTATGGGAAATTAATAGTTGTGAGGCATAATAATGGACTTGAAACGGTTTATGGACATTTGTCTGCCTATCTAGTTGATGTTAACCATGAAGTTAAAGCAGGGCAACCTATTGGATTAGGTGGAAGAACTGGGAGAGCTTCAACTGATCACCTACACTTTGAGACTAGGATATTGGGCGAGCACTTTAACCCATCCAAAATTATAGATTTCGATAATTATTCACTTGTGGGCGATTATCTTGCTTTAGATAAAAGTCTACTTGGATTTGGTTTGAAACAAACCTCAATGATGGTTGATAAAACTGATTCATTGGATTCAAAATACATTCACATCAAGTCGGGTGATACACTTTATGCACTTGCATTGCGACATAAGACGTCGGTAGATCATATTTGTAAATTGAACGGGATTTCTCCCAAAAAGGTACTCAAGGTTGGTACAAAGCTTCGTGTTGAGTAGTGTTATTCTCATTGTTTTAAACCTTAATTTTGTGGTTGTCATACCTGAACAATGGGCCATCTAAGTATTATACTATCTAAGAAAACATTAAATAGAGAAGATATCATCACCCTGTTGAATTCAACAGGAAGTGATCGTAAGGAGTTATTTGAATATTCATCTCAAGTAAAGGAGAAATTTATTGGTAATAATGTTTATTTCCGAGGATTGATAGAGTTCTCAAACATCTGTGAGAAAAACTGTTATTACTGTGGCATTCGAAGTGGAAACAGAAATGTTAAACGCTACAATCTTTCTGATGATGAAATACTCAAGGCAGCTAAGTTTGCCTATGATAATAAATATGGTTCAGTAGTTTTGCAAGGAGGTGAAATAGAGGGAGTTGTATTTACAGATCGAATTGAGAGATTAATAAAAGCAATAAAGGCAATCTCTAACAATAATCTAGGAATAACTTTGTCAGTTGGAGAACAGTCACTCGATACATATATTAAGTGGTTTCAGGCAGGAGCTCATAGGTATTTACTCCGTATTGAATCTTCCTCAAAAGAACTCTATTACAAAATACACCCTGATGACAAGAAGCATAGCTTTGAGCGAAGACTTCAAGCATTAGCTGACCTTAAAACAGTTGGTTATCAGGTGGGTACAGGTGTAATGATTGGTTTACCTTTTCAAACAATTGAAAATCTGGCAGATGATCTATTGTTTATGAAAGAAATTGATATTGATATGTGTGGTATGGGGCCTTACATAGAGCACGCTGACACTCCTTTATGGGAGTTCAGAGATATATTAATGCCATTAGAGGATCGGTTCCAACTTGCACTCAATATGATTGCTGTTCTTAGAATTATGATGAAGGACATTAATATAGCTTCTGCTACTGCACTGCAGGCAATTGATCCTATCGGGCGTGAAAAAGCTTTAATGATAGGAGCTAACATCATCATGCCAAATATTACTCCAGGTATGTATAGAGATAATTATAAGCTGTATGAAAATAAGCCATGTACATCAGAAGAAGCTGCTGATTGTAATTCTTGTCTTGAGGCGAGGATTCATCTAACAGGAAATAAGATTGGTTATAATGATTGGGGTGATTCTACTCACTTCAAGAAAAGACAGTAAAAATTTTTAAAATAATTATTGAATAGTTTTAGTTTATATCAATATTAATAGCTGAATTTAATTGTCGATATAGACAAGCAGTTGAACATCCTCATTAGAATACTTAATTATGAAGCAATACCATGAATTGTTAAATCATGTCCTGAGTTTTGGGATTAATAAAGAAGACAGAACTGGTACAGGTACTAAGAGTATATTTGGATATCAGATGCGTTTTGATCTGCAAGATGGATTTCCATTGCTCACAACAAAGAAGGTACATCTCAAGTCAATTATTCATGAATTATTATGGTTTTTGAAAGGTGAAACAAATGTTGCTTATCTCCATGAAAATAAAGTCTCTATCTGGGATGAATGGGCTGATGAAGAGGGCAATTTGGGACCTATCTATGGACATCAATGGAGATCATGGACTGCACCTAATGGACCAGAGATTGATCAAATAAGTGATGTTATATCAGCAATAAAAAAGACACCCGATTCCAGAAGACTTATTGTGTCAGCATGGAATCCCGGCGAATTGGGAAAAATGGCTTTACCCCCTTGCCATATCTTGTTTCAGTTTTATGTAGCAGATGGGCGTTTATCATGTCAGTTGTATCAGAGAAGCGCAGATATCTTTTTAGGAGTTCCTTTTAATATAGCTTCTTATGCATTATTGACCTTGATGGTGGCACAAGTCACCAACCTTAAACCAGGTGAATTTATTCATACTTTTGGTGATGCTCATATTTATTTGAATCACATGGAACAAGTGAGGCTTCAGCTGAGCCGTACACCTAAATCATTACCACAAATGAGATTAAATCCTGAAGTAAAAGATATTTTCAGTTTTAAATTTGACGATTTTTCTCTTGAAGGGTACGATTCTTATCCGCCAATTAAGGCATCAGTTGCTGTTTAATGCGTTTTTATGAAGACAATCACTCTCATTGTAGCTATTGCACAGAACTATGCCATTGGTTGTGAGAATCGCTTGCTTTGGCATTTACCCGGTGACCTGAAAAGATTTAAAAGAATTACTTTAGGCCACACTGTAATTATGGGAATGTCGACGTATGAATCTCTACCAATAAAACCTCTTTCGGGAAGAAGAAATATTGTTTTGTCTAAAAGGAAGAACCTTCATCTTCCAGACTGTTTGATTGCTCATACAATTCAAGAAGCAATTGATTTAATGGAGGACGATCAGGAGAATTTTATTATTGGAGGAGCTCAAATCTATAAAGAATTTCTTCCGATTACAGACAAGTTGTTACTAACTATTATACATAAGGATTTTGATGGTGATACCTTCTTTCCTGAAATTGATTTTTCACAATGGATTGAAACAGAACGGGAAGATATTGCTGATCCCGGTAATTTAGGGTTTGACTTTTCATACATCACCTATACTCGGGTCCGGAAATAAGTAATTATAAAATTGAATCATTTCCCACTACTATATATAATTCTTAAGGTGGTTTACAACACTTCAGTTACTTATAAATCAAAGGCAGTTCCTTTAAGAATATATGCTGCAAACACACCAAGTCCGTCCTTAATATTACTGTAGACTTTTGTAGGCTCTGCAAATGGGTTCTCTCCCTCATAATTGTATAAAGACTTGTGATAGTTGTAATAATGAATATCAGTAACTGCGATAGTAAAAAATAACCTTTGAGTTTCTTCCGGTGTGTATATAAATTCGTATGTTGAATATGGAAAATATTGATTATTCATATTCTTATCACTTACGTATGGTTCACCTCTTTCAAATCCAATTTCTGAAATTACAGGGTTTTGTTGTCCTTCAGGCCAGTCAACCCTGCCAGCTGTAATTCCATAATAATTATCCTCGCTTTCAAGATCCTTAAATCGTATATTAGCATGGAGATATAGTATATCGTACTCTGATGTAGTATCTATACTGACCATTTCAATGTCAGGAGGTGTATCAACCGGAACTTTACAAGAAGACTCAACTATAAAACCTCCAGGTGCGGTAACTTTGAGACTATATGTTCTACCGGGAACAATTGGTAGTTCTTCTCTGCTCACACGATAATTGTCAAATTCAATATCATAAACAAGATAAGCTGAATCAGTTCCGTCTGAAATGGTAACATAAGCATCTTTTACAGTCGGAAAGTCTTCAATATAGTTTTCAATAGTAGTGTACAAAGGTCTGCATTTCTTTACAGAAATAGCGGTATATGGCATTCCTGGAGTGATAAATCCTGTTACAACAAGTTTTGGAGGAGAAACTGGTGCATCAACATCTGAAACCATTTCTTCACAACCAAATAAAATAATTATTGGTAACAGAATCAAGCCTATTTTTAATGAATTTTTCATAATGGTTTAGAACTTAATTGAATAGGTTACAGATGGTATAATAGGGAAGATAGAAACCTGTTTGAGTTTACTAGTAACAGTTTGATCTTCATAAAATTCATCAATAAAATAAAAGAATGGATTTTTCCTGTTATAGGCATTATATACTCCTATTTCCCATGTTCTTTCATACTTGGTTCTTTTTTTGTGAAACTGGAATGCGAAATCCATGCGATGGTAAGGTTTAATTCTATAGGAGTTCATTTCACCATAATCCGTAACGGTATTGTAATAATTATAAAGGATCGGATTGCCGGCCATAATAAATGCATCCAAATATGGTTGATGTGTCGCAGCTGGATACTCACCCAATGGAAGTGAAATGGCATTGCCGGTGCCATATACCCAGGTTGCAGAAAATGTTATGCTTTCCTTAATGTTATAAATAGCAACAATAGATATATCATGCCTTCTGTCGTATCTTGCCCAGAACTCTTTTCCATCATTTAATTCATCGAACTTAAGCTTTGTCCAGGAAAGAGTATATCCGATCCAACCACTTAATCTTCCTGTTTTCCTATGAGCTAAGAGTTCAACTCCGTATGATCTGCCAGATCCCGCAGTTACATTGTCCTCCCATGTGAAATTCTGAGCTTCTGTTGGGTCATCTAAAGCCATGAAACTGGCCCCAGGTTTATAACCTAATATTCTTTCACTTTTTTTATAGTATCCTTCTAGTGTAATAGTAATATCAGAAGATGCAATATCTTTAGCAATTCCTGCAGATATTTGCTTGGAGTGTTGGGGTTTGACTCTATCAGTTGATGGAACCCATAAATCTGTAGGTAATCCTATTCCTGTATTACTCAACAGATGAATATATTGATTCATCTCAGCATAGCCTGCTTTTAAAGAGAAGCTTTTCGGAAGTTTGTAATTCATTACAATGCGTGGTTCCAGTGCATAATAGAATTTAGTATCGGCAATGAAATTACTTAGTCTTATCCCTGCATTTGCTTTTAAATTTTGACCTAGGGTAAGTTTGTTTTCTATATAAACCCCACCCTCAAATGATTCATACAAGGTTTTTTTATTGACATAGATCAAGGCGGATTTATCTTTTTCAACGACAGCACTGGGTGCGAAACGATGATTTACCACACTAGTCCCAATCCTGAAATTGTAATATGGAGAAACATTATACTCAAGATCATATTTAAGAGTGAAGTCCCGAATACCTGAAAGATATTCCAGTGAATAAGATTCTTGATCCTCTTCAACATAATTGAATATTTTCAAATTATACCTACTGTATATAAATGAAGTATTGGCGAAGATTTTAGATCCAAATACATGGTTCCACCTCAAGGTGGCGGTTGAATTCTGCCAGTATAATCCACCTTCCTGCTTTTCGTCTTGTCGATATCTTGTGACTACATTAAATTTGTCCCTGCCAAAATACCCGCTTACAAACAGACGGTTTCTTGGTCCAAAGTCGTAGTTTACTTTTGCATTTAGATCATAAAAGTAATAACCACCTCTTTCAGATTCATTCATAAAAGGGCGTGTAAGTGCATCAATATAAGTTCTACGCCCAGAGACAATGAAGGATGAAACATTCTTTTTCAATGGCCCTTCAAGTACAATTCGAGAAGAAATAATGCCAATCCCAGCTTCACCTGATAACTTTTGTTTATTACCATCTTTCATTGTCATTTCAACAACAGATGATAATCTCCCACCAAAACGGGCTGGGAATCCACCTTTTATCAATTCTACACTTTTAAGTGCATCCCCGTTGAAGATTGAAAAAAAACCAAAAAGGTGGTTAGCATTATAAACTGGTGCATCATCTAATATTATTAGATTCTGATCAGGACCTCCACCTCTTACATATAATCCACTGTTCCCTTCTGATCCTTTTTGAACCCCGGGCATGAGTTGTAATGCTTTAAAAACATCTTTTTCACCAAGCAAACCGGGTATTTTTTGTATTTGCCTTACTGGAAGAGATATTACACTCATTTGATTGTTCTCGCTGATCTTCTCACCTTTTTCACCTGAAATAATTACTTCTTCTAATGTAATGCCTGTCAGATTAACATCAATAAATTGATTGGAAAGCAATTTTACTTGTTTAATAACAGGTTCATAACCTGTATAAGAATACTGAAGCACATATTCACCCTGAGGGAGAGAAATTGAATAAAAGCCATAATTATTTGTGATAGTACCCGCTTTTAACTCTGGGATATAAATATTTACACCCGGCAGTAATTCACTGGTTTCAGACTCTTTTACATAGCCACTAATTGAATATTTTTTCTGGGCAAATGAGCATGTGTAGAGGAAAATTAAAAATAGTAGTAATAGTCCGGGAAGCCGGAAACTCTTTAAAGTGTTTTGATGGCAGAGATTTGTATTGTTGGTTTTGAATGAAAGGAGTCTGAGTATTGGATTTAGCATCAGGTTTTTTGTTTTTTCTTTTTAGCTGCCGGGAAGAGTACGTTGTTTAGTATGAGTCTGTAACCTGGGGAATTGGGGTACAGATTTAAGTCAGTAGGAGGGTCTCCAACAAGATGTTGATAATCCTCGGGGTCATGTCCACCATAAAATGTCCATGTACCTTTACCATAAGGACTATGAATATATCTGGCTTCATTAGCCGACTTGAGCTCACCCATCACAATAACATTAGGTTTCACATATTTCTTATTAAAAGCTGTTGTTTGTCCCATGAAACCCTTTATAATCTGCTCATGGTTTTGTGTGAGCATAGTAGGGACAGGATCCCATTTGGCTGAAAATTCAAACAATGTAAAAAAATCCTCTGTCATGCTAACTTTTCGGGTAGTTGTGACATCAATGTTCGAAATTTCATATTGATACGGGTTCATAACTACATGAAAATCAGTAAAAGCAAAGCAGTTGTCATAATTTAGGTGTTCGTTGGCGTCGCTCATCGTTCCATCTCCATCAAACATCACATCACAGATGTCAATATTTTCAGCCGCCAAGGCAACATCGTAACTGTCAGGTGCAGAGCACATTGCAAACAAATAACCTCCTCCTGCAGTGAATTCCTTAATTTTATTGGCAACAGCAAGTTTAAGTTCTGATACTTTTGAAAAACCAAGTTTAGTTGCCATAGCCTCAGTGGATCTAACATCATCCATATACCATTGTGCTGTTCTGTATGCGGACCAGAATTTTCCATATTGTCCTGTAAAATCTTCATGATGCAAATGAAGCCAATCATAGAGTGGAAGAGAACCACCAATTACCTCCTCATCATATACGACATCATAAGGAACCTCTGCATAAGTTAAAGCTAGTGTGACAGCATCGTCCCAGGGAAGTTTATTTTTTGGAGTGTAGACAGCAATTTTAGGAGCTTTCTGTAGTTTCATCTCATCCATATTAGATTGTGGATCAGCAATTTCCTGCAGAATAGCACTTTGTTGAACATCGGCTATAATCTCATAAGAGATTCCTCTTACAACACATTCTCCTTCTAAAGTCGGATGATGTCTGAACATAAAACTACCACCCCGATAATTAAGTAGCCAACTTACCTCAACCTGTTGTTGAAGTATCCAATAAGTTAACCCATACGCTTTAAGATGATTTTTCTGCTGCCTATCCATTGGAATGAGAACATATGCAGCATTAAGATCGATTATCATCAACAAAAGACCAATTGTGAATAGTATTTTCTTCATAGGAAGACATTTGCTCCTTATAAACGGATAATTAGCCAATTTGTTACTTACTTGAGTTTAGTATGGAGGTATATTATCTTCATCAAGATTCCGGTTCTCATCTTCGTCATTTAGTTTGGATTGAACAGTGACGAAATTGAGATTTGGAGCCATTGTACTTGGAATTAAACTATCGTTCGTATCAGGATCAACAAACTTAGCATACTTGCTGATAAATTTAAGATGGATATCATGAAGAGCTCCATTTCTATGCTTTGCAATACTTATTTCAGCCACACCCTGAAGATTTTCACCATCCTGGCCTTGATCCTGTTTGTAGTATTCAGGTCTGTAGATGAATAATACCATATCGGCATCCTGCTCGATAGCCCCTGATTCCCTTAAGTCTGAAAGCAAGGGTTTCTTACTTGGACGGGCTTCTACTGACCGGTTCAACTGCGAAAGGGCTATGACCGGAATATTCAGCTCTTTTGCCAGACTTTTTAAGGATCTTGAAATATTACTTATTTCCTGTTCTCGATTTCCATTGCTTCTCTCAATACCTCCAGACATAAGCTGAATATAATCGATAATAAGCATCTGAATATTATGCTGTGCTTTTAGTCTTCTAGCTTTTGCTCGCAATTCAAATATTGACAACGAAGGTGTGTCGTCTATATATATTGGGGCATCAATCAAATTATTGATTTTTGAATTTAACTGCTGCCATTCATAAGATTGCAAGTCCCCTTTGCGAAGTTTATCACCCGGTAATTGTGCTTCTGCTGATATAAGGCGGGTTACGAGTTGAACTGATGACATTTCAAGTGAAAAAATAGCTACTGGTTTATTAAAATCAATTGCAGCATTTCTTGCGACTGTAAGTACAAAGGCCGTTTTACCCATTCCAGGTCGTGCTGCAATTACTATTAGATCAGATGGTTGCCATCCTGAAGTCACCCTGTCTAATTCTGTAAAACCGGATCCTACTCCACTAAAAGTTCCCTGATTGTTCTTCGCAGCTTCAATTTGTTTTACAGCATTCCTAATGAGCGACTGCATGTCAACATAGTTGCGTCGCAAATTATTTTCTCCTACCGAAAACAATTCATTTTCAGCTTTATCAAGCAGATTAAATACATCTGTAGTATCTTCATAAGCGTCACGAATAATATCAGATGATATCCTGATCAGTTCACGTTGAATGAATTTCTGGATGATTATACGGGTATGAAACTCAGTATTAGCTGCTGAAGCTACCCTATTTGTAAGCTGGGCAATATAATATGGTCCACCGGCCACCTCAAGTTCACTAGTGAATTTTAATTCATTGGTGACTGTCAATATGTCGATAGGTTCGGTTTTTGCAAATAACCTAGTAATGGCAGAGAATATAATCTGGTGTGCTTCTTTATAAAATGCCTCTGGTCTAATGATGTCAATAATTGATGCGAGTGCATCCTTTTCCAGCATTATCGCACCTAAAACAGCTTCTTCAAGTTCAATAGCCTGTGGTGGCAACTTCCCATGATTAAAGATTTCTGCTTTTGTGATTTTATTTCTGGTAATTTCTTTAAGTTTTTGTTTGCTTTCTTCCATTGTTCAAAAATACTCAACCATTCATTCTAATTCAAGTATGCGCTCATTTAAAGTTATCAACAGAAGAAGAATTGTGCATGTGATCCTTTGATCAAGTTGACTTTAGATGAAAAAGTGCCTGAGTAATAAAACTCAAGCACCTGATATCCTAATAGAATGATTAGAAATGGAGAATTCTTTAGCAAAAATTCTACGTCCTTTTAAAATTATTTTTTCTCAATTGAAATAAGCTCTACCTCAAATATTAAAGTTGAACCTCCTGGAATAGGACCGGTGCCTCTATCTCCATATGCTAATGAAGCAGGAATATACAGTATATATTTAGCTCCAGGTTTCATTAATTGCAATCCTTCGGTCCAGCCAGGAATTACTCCATTTAATGGAAATTTAACAGTCTGACCCCTTTCCACAGATGAATCAAATACTGTTCCATCAAGGAGTTTTCCTGTATAATGAACCTCAACAACATCTTCAGCGGTAGGGTTTTCACCTGTTCCTTCGTTAATCACTTTGTACTGTAAACCACTGGGTAATTCTGTAACCCCGGCAACTTTCTTGTTCTCGTCCAGAAAAGCTAATCCCTTTGCTTTTTCAAATGTTGCTTGTTGTGTTGATTTTTGCTCTCTTTTAGCCATCATTTCCTGTTGAAATTTCATCATTAATTCTGATGTTTTTTCTTTACTGATAAGTGAATCGTTCCCTGCAATACCATTTCTTATTGCTGCAAAAAACACTTCAGGATTAACTTCTATTTCATTAGTTTTTAAATTATTACCAATATCATGGCCAATAATATAGCTAGTAGAATCTAGATGATTTGCTAATATAAGTGTATTCTCCTTTTTTGCTGCCTTAGAATCTTTTTTCTTCTTTTGTGCAGAAGCATCCATGCTGATCAATATTGTTAATGCAAGGATTAAAATGGTGAGCGTGTTTTTCATAAACAATTTTTAAAGTTTGAGTTACAAAGATAATTATTCAATGATTTATCTTGACTGATATAAGGATGAATTAAATTTTATTAACAGATTATACAATCTTTATACAATCCTCTGATAGAAGTGACTGCCCTTGGTATCTTAAAAATAGCTGTACAATGGCTATAACGTCTTTTTGGCAATATGTGACGATCCTATCTATATTATTGTCAACCCAGTATACTGATCTAACATCAACACCCTGAATATCATCTTTAGGCGAATTAATGCCAAAAATTGTGGTGAGAAGGGCTAATGATGTGTAGTTTTTGTAGTCTCCAAATTTCCATAACTCCATTGTGTCAATATATTTAACTTCCCAGGGTTTGGTACTTGCAATATTTAATATTGATGGTAAAGTGATCCCATTGATGAGCATTCTGCGCGCAATGTATGGAAAATCAAATTCCTTACCATTATGTGCACAAAGTAATGACTCTTTTTTTGAATAACTCTTATTCAGTAGATCAGCAAATTCATTCAACAAAACTGATTCATCATCATTAAAAAATGATTTAACTCTTAATTGGTTTTCACGTAGGGTAGCTACTGAAATACATATAATCTTGCCAAACTCAGCATATATACCGGCACGTTCATACAATTTTGAAGGAGTATCCGTTTCATTATGTGCAATAAATTGAGCTTTATGATCCCAAAAAACTTTTAACTCTTCGGGTAAGCCTTCATATTTGCTGAATTGTGAAACTGTTTCAATGTCCAGAAACAATACATTTTCACTTTTGATATTATCAAGCACGAATAACTAAATTTGTGCTTAAAGATATTAATATTTCAAACCCCATAATACCCTTTTTTTCATGGAGAATTGTTTTACACATAATCACCCAAAGTCCTGAAGCAAAAGTGAACAGTCTAAGAGTTATTATTATATATTGTTGCCTGATAACCATTTTTTTCGATGGCTGTAAAAAAACTGATATTCAGGGTCCTGATCCGGAAGTAGAGATTTCTTTGCCATATAATAATCAGACTTTTAATGTTTTTGATACTGTATTTATCATTGCTAAAATAAAACATGTACAGGAGATCAATAAGATTAGTCTAACTATAAACGGAAAGGATTTAAAACCTGTTGTTTCCGGTAAGACTCTAGATATAAACCAAACCTCTTATCACCTGAGCACTTTCTTAATAATTGACAATAAGTACATTGAAGGAAACCTTAATTATCTGCTAATAAAAATAGAAGATAACAATGCCGTTTATAATTTCTGGCAGCCTATCAGTATTAATCCTCTTAATAAAGAATTGGAGAAAATTTTGATAGTTACAGGAATGCTGAATGAGAATACACTTTTCAAAGCAAACATCTCTGGAGATATTGAGAAAATAGCTTCCTGGACATCTGAATATATCGGAGGATATGGGGATTCGAAGAACAGGATGTTTTATACTAGTGGAGAGCTTGTTGATGGAATCAGAGGATATGATCTGGATGAAATTGATCTGCTTTGGATGATACCTCCCGAAACCTACTCATCCATTCCTTATTTTAATGCTTTCTCTGGAAGTGAAGGGAGAGTTACGGTAAGTACATCCGAAGGAATTATTGAATCATATAATCATCTTGGATTAAAGATACTATCATCAAACAAGGTAATTAATGGCATTTTTACGAATATTCTTGATCATGATAATTTTGTTATAGGTATCTTCAAACCATACGTTGGAAATCAAAATTCCTTAATAATCTTTAACAATCCTGCTGGTAGCATTTATGCTTCACTGCAGTTTCAGGGTAATGTTATTGATCTGCTGAAGATAGATAAGAATAGCATAATGTTAATTATTAATGAAACCGGGAATGTTAAGTCTTATTTATATAACTATGCTCTAAACCAATTACAGCCACTCCATGAAATTACAACTAACGAAGTATTTAATATTTCAGGAGATGCTGAAAACATCTTCTTTGCTACAAATAATGGCATATTATGGTATAGGCCCAGTATTGGCAGCATTGTAGAGTACCTTCAAATGGATGATATAAGAACACTTGCATTTGACAACAATAGTAATTTATTGTATTTTTCCAGGGGAAGCTCATTACTAGTCTCTGGACTGCCATTTAAATCAGTTCTCGATAGTACTGAATTTACTTCACCAATTAAAGATATTGAACTGATTTACAATAAGTAATTATGTTATGCCCACAAAAAACCTATTTTTGACTGAAGATGGATCAATAACACTTTTCAACGAAAGTAAAAAGGAGTATTACCATTCGATCCATGGAGCAGTTCAAGAATCAAACCATGTATTTATTGACGCCGGATTAGGGTATGCGCTAAAAAGCAAAAAAACTATTAATATTCTTGAAATTGGTTTAGGAACAGGTTTGAATGCATTACTTTCCCTGATCAAGTTGAATACAGTGAATCAGAACAAAGAAGTTTCTGAACTATTATCAAAAATCAATTATTTTGCTGTTGAACCTGATCCTTTGGACTCAGAGATTGTGGATCAGTTAAATTATTGTGATTTCTTAGCTGTTCCTCAATTTTTTAATAGTTTTAAAGCAATACATAGCGCTCCCGACTGTAAGGAAATTTCTTTGACTGATAATTTTTCCTTTACTAGATTTTTGATTCCTTTTCAGGAATATAGTTCTGTTGAAACTAAATTTGACCTTGTATATTTTGACGCTTTTTCTCCTGAAGTTGAACCTTTATTATGGACTGAAACGGTTTTTGCCAAACTCAACTCTATGATGAATCCCGGAGGTGCCATAGTGACATATTGCAGTAAAGGAATTGTAAGGAGGATGATGCAAGCTTGCAATTTTAATACAGAACGTCTGAAAGGTCCTCCTGGAAAACATGAGATGTTGAGAGCAGTAACTATGGCTCCAGTCTCCTTGTAATCAGGTTGTCAATAACGGTAAATAGATTTCTTGGACTTAGTGTTCTCCAGTTAATATTTTTAAGTAATCCGCCTAGATTGAGATAATAATTTAAGTGACCATGAATGAACTCATCCAGTACATGGTCTCTGAAATTAATCAGGGCAATCCATCCATTTTCTATATCTTCGTGCCATTCCTGATAATAGGAATCATCATCAGCATGGAAATTGAGCACATTTTCTCCAATAATAATGTACTTATTAATACCTTCACGAAGTAAGGGCTCAATCAGGTTTCTCTTTAGGTACATTATATCATTATAAAGGCAATCATTCCATTCTCCTAATAATTCAATAACTGAGAATCCTGCTTCATAATCAACAAAAAGCACCTTAGTATAGAGGGTAGCAGACCCTATTTCATCCCATCTTGGGTGAATGTAATAGTTGTATATAACATTAGTGCATATCATCTCGCTGTATTCCCTTCCAAAGAAAGGAGATCTCTCATCATAAGAAGAATTATACAGATCCTCCCATGCATAAAAAGGTTCAATATCATGCATCTTTTTATTGTTTGCTTCTTCTATTGAAACGATGCTTTGCTTGTAATGTTATGCTCTTTGTGGCCCTAATTGATAGTTTTTTTTAAAGGCGTCTAAAAAACTATTGGTATTTTAATTGGATACACAAATGAGCGTACGACTGAAAGCCTCCTAGAAACGAAACCATGGACGTTCAACTCCCATTATTCCCATAGGGATAGCGAGTAGAATAATTAAAAATGCAATACCCATCCAAATAAGTAAAGCCTTTTGTTTCGCCTTGTCATCGATTTTTCTTTTACTGATACTATAACCTGTTTGTGCCAATACAATACCAATCACATTTAGCAACGTGTGTTCAACAGCCCAAAATCTTATTCCTGAGTTTTTCATTGCACTTCCAAAATCATTGAAAGCGACCTGTGTGATTGGACTAAGAAAAACGTAGAGTATAATTCCAATTAATAGTTGAATATGTAAAGAGCCTAGGAAAGTTAAAGCTATTGTTTTTAATGCATTGCTAAATTTTTTACTGGTAGAGAGTGAGTATATGAGTGCCACCAATAGCACTAGACCTGAGAGTAAAATAATCCATCTGTTCCAAGAATGAATTATTAAGAATAGATTGTACAAATTCCCCATAGCTGATTTTTGCCCTATAAACCACCAAATCTATGATTTGTTCTAAAATGTAATAAATCGAAATAGAAAAAGTCGACACTGTAAAATGTCGACTCTATTTGTTAAATTTTATTTTTGTGGAATAAAAATTAATGATAATTATGGTTTAACGCATATCAATTTCTTCTACACCTGGATGATCTGCCGATTTGAATGTGAACATGCTGTCATAAAAGTTCTGATTTACATCCATTTTATTTACAATATAGCTGTAAACTGATCCGTTTTTATCATAAATAGCTAAGGTGTTAATCATTTTCTTAGCTCTGTCAATGGTAACCTTTACTTTATTAAAGTTCTTCTTTTCAATAGGTGTGAGCTCAATTATTTGCTGCTGAGGCGTTTCTTTAATGAGCTTTGATTTGAAGTTCTTTGTGTAGGTTGAAAGGAGGTTAGTCGGGTTGATTGACTCCTCACTGTCGCTCAAGTTATTTATTTGTACCTCATTAGCATCCTTTAAAAATGTCCAAACAGTTTTACCGTCACATATTACATCCTGTCCGGAAACAGTAAGTTTATATTTATTCCCCTTTGAAACCAGAACGCCCTTATAGCTATCGTTGATTTTTTGAGATACGTTCTCCATTTTATAGGTAAATTCAATACGAATAGTCTTATAACTCTTTGTAGTAGCTGAAACACCATTAAGTATGCTTTCAGCTTTTTTATCAGTCTGAGCTGTCAAAGCCAAAGCTAAAATCATAACCCAGCTTGTCAGTATTATCTTTTTCATAATCAGTATTAGTTGTTTATTAAAACTCATTTTTATTTCTGTCTAAATAAAGATCCTTCAAAAACTGTTCCAAAGCCATCTCATTACCCACTCTTACTTCACGAGCCTTGCTACCTTCAAATGGTCCAACAATTCCTGCAGCTTCAAGTTGATCTATTATTCTACCTGCCCTGTTATACCCAAGCTTGAGTTTTCGTTGTAATAATGAAGTGCTTCCTTGCTGTGTAGCAACTATTATTCTGGCTGCATCTTCAAATAATTCATCACGCTGCCCAGGATCAAATTCCACTTCTTTTTCATCTTGTTCATCAGAATATTCAGGTAAATGATATGCATCAGGATACCCTCTTTGTGAACCTATGAACTCTGTAACTCTCTCCACCTCGTGTGTGTCAACAAAAGCACATTGTAATCGTAATAAATCACTTCCTGTCGACAGAAGTAAATCACCTCTTCCTATAAGCTGATCTGCTCCACCACTATCAAGAATTGTTCTTGAATCTATCTTGGATATTACCCTGAAAGCAAGTCGGGCAGGGAAGTTAGCTTTGATAGTTCCTGTGATTATATTAACTGAAGGGCGTTGGGTGGCTATCACAAGGTGTATTCCAATAGCTCTTGCTTTTTGAGCCAACAGGGTCAATGGCACCTCAATTTCTTTTCCTGCTGTCATAATTAGATCGGCATATTCATCTATAACAACAATCAAGTAGGGGAGGAACCGATGTCCATGTAATGGGCTTAATCGTCTTGAAATAAATCGTGTATTATACTCTTTAATATTTCTTACCTGAGCATCTTTTAACAGGTCATACCTATTCTCCATTTCTATATTTAGAGAGTTGAGTGTACGGACAACCTTCCTTGTATCTGTAATGATAGCTTCTTCCGAATCAGGCAGTTTAGCAAGAAAGTGCCTCTCAATCTTTGAGAAAAGTGTTAACTCAACCTTCTTTGGGTCAATCATGATGAATTTTACTTCCGAAGGATGCTTGCAATATAGAATTGAAGTAATTAATGCATTTAACCCAACTGATTTCCCCTGACCAGTTGCGCCTGCCATTAAAATATGAGGCAACCTTGAAAGATCAACAATATATGGTTCATTTTGAATAGTCTTGCCAATACCAAAGGGGAGTTCGAATTTATTTGCTAGAAATTTCTCTGACCCTAGAATTGATTTCATAGGGACTATTTCAGGTTTAAGATTTGGAACCTCAATTCCAATAGTTCCTTTACCTGGTATTGGTGCAATAATTCGAATTCCCATTGCAGCTAAACTGAGGGCAATATCATCTTCCAGATTTCTGATCTTGGAAATACGTACGCCTTTCGCAGGAATTATCTCATAAAGTGTGACAGTAGGACCAATAGTAGCTTTAATCTTGTCAATTGCAATTCCATAATTCCCTAGAGTCTCAACAATTCTGTCTTTATTTGCTTCGAGTTCTTCCTTTTGAGCTGCATATGACACACTACTTGGGACATAATCGTCTAATAAATCGAGACTTGGCCTTTTGTAGTCAGCTAAGTCTAAAGTTGGATCAAACTCAGTATCTATTGTATAGTGTATCGGATCATTGCCATTTGTTGAACCATTTTCATCACCTGATAAACTTTCATCAATTGGAACCGGTTGTTCAATAGTGAATTCAATGTCCTTATTTTGAGAAGCAGAGATAATGTCATCTTCATCTATATCCTGTTCTTTAGGGAAGACAAAATCATTCTTTTCTTCTTCCTCTTCTTTCACAGCATACTCTACGGTATTGTATTTGTCTTCAGGCAAAGGATTATTTAGTCTGGAGTTTACTTTACGTTCATTAGGTGATGCATTTAAGACATCATTTTCTATACCTAAGTCATCTGTTTCAGGTAAAACCGATGGAGGTTTAGGGAGATTTAATGGCATATTAAATGCAATGACTAGAAATGCAATAAGTGTAAAGAACAGCAGAATAGCGGTCCCTGTTTTGCCAAGTAATCCTTCCAGCAGATATGCACTCTGATAACCAGTTATACCTCCTAGAATAGCATAAGAAGTATTTCTGAAAATGAATCCAAGAGTAATGGTCAACCATAGCATGCCTACAAGCGAATTTGCAATAGTCCTCCATACAGGAAGAACCGTAATTTTCAATGACAGACGCATGCCGGTAACAAAGAGCATAAGAATAATCAAGAATGCAGCAATCCCAAACCCTTTTTTTATCAGTAAAATTGAGAGTGCAGCACCAATTCGACCAGCCCAATTATCAGCCTCTATAGAATTATCAGTCAATATATCCTTAAATGAAAAATGCGAGAAGATATCATCAGCATCCCATTTGAAATAAAGGAATAAATAGGATGAAAAGGCAAAAAGAAGGTAAATAGATAAGAGAACCAGGAAAACTCCAAGTATCTTACCTATTCTGCCATCATTCGTCCAGGCAGGTAAGGTGGCTTTGCTGCTCTTTTTTTGTTTTTGTGGCTTAACAGCCTCTTCTTCTTTAGGTCTGTTTTTCTTTAATGTATTACCCTTAGCTGCCATTGGCTGATTTTTATTTACATGCCACCACCGAACATTTGCCTGAGTTCTTCAGGTGTACTTTCTTTATAATCTGATGGTATTTCAAATTCGCGGTTTGCTACTCTTCCTTCTTCAATTTTGATGGCTGTCAGCAGCATATTCATTCCCTGCATTTTATATTTAAACTCTAGTGGAATGCCTGTCAGGTTTCTATATTCATTATCATAGAAGATCTTATTGTTTCCTACTTCTTCAGAATAATAAACTTGTATCGGATTAGATTTTGATTTTTCATCTCCGTAATGGATATTTGCTTTCTTGCATACATAACCTGCAATTTCTCTGCTTTCATTTGCCGATTCTACAATAGGTTCTTTTCCCATTGGTCGATCAGCACCCTTCTTAGGCTTGACGGCTGCTTTCTTACCTGTGATATCAATGAGAATTACAGTTGTCTTGGCTTCAGAATCTAATAGTAACACCTGATTCATTTCACCCATTTTTAATTCAGCCCTAGATTTGTTTTCATTCAGTTTAAGTACCATCGTTTGAGGCATTGCTGCGAGTTGCGAAGCACTCAGATTTGATTCAGGATATGTAATCTGATATGTGATAGTTCCCTTGAATTGTTTTCCTTTATTTTGAGCTGTTGTTACAAATGTTGATAACACCGCGAGTGCTAGTATTATGGTAGTTGTTATAATTTTCATGAGTCTATTGATTTTTTTTATTTTTCATCTATGATAATTATCTTTTCAATTTTGTCCCCTGCACGAATGTTATCAATTACGTCAAGACCTTCAAATACTTTACCAAAGCATGTGTGATTTCTGTCAAGATGCTTCGTGTTTTGACGGTTATGACAGATGAAGAATTGTGATCCTCCTGTATTCCTACCTGCATGAGCCATTGAAAGTACGCCTCTATCATGATACTGATTATTGCCTGTGAGTTCACAGTTGATAGTGTAACCAGGGCCTCCAGCACCATTTCCATTGGGACAGCCTCCTTGGATCACAAATTCTGGAATCACCCGATGAAATGTTAGACCATCATAAAATCCGTCATTCGAAAGTTTAATAAAATTGGCTACAGTTTTGGGTGCATCTTCTTCAAAAAACTTAACTTTCATTACTCCTTTCTGAGTATGTATTTCTGCTATTTGCATATTATTAGAGTGTTTAATTTCTAGTGAATGGGTCTCATTAATTTATTGAACCTTATTTTTCCATTTAATAGCGATTTGTTTTTGTCAAGTGACAACCATACAAATACCGCTTTTCCTACAATATGATCTGATGGAACAAATCCCCAATAACGAGAGTCTGCTGAATTGTGACGATTGTCACCCATCATCCAGTAATAATCCAGTTTAAAAGTGTATTCTGTAACCTGCTTCCCATTAATTAGAATCTTTTCACCTTTAATTTCCAGATCATTCAGTTCATAGGCTTTGATAATTCTTTCATATAGAACTATGTTCTTGCTATTCAATTGAACAGTAGTGCCAGCTTTTGGCATAACAAGCGGACCATAATTATCAACATTCCATGAATAAGCTGAATCGAATGGGAATGTATTATATTGCCAGAATCCCATTGGTTGAATTATCTTTTTCACTTCCACAACATTGGTAAATCCCTTGAGCTTTTCGGCCGCTTCATTAGTTAGCGTAATTTCATATTCATCCTGTTGCGCCATCAATACCTGTTCTGTAACTCCCAGACGTTCAAGGGCCTTTGGATTTATTCTTGAACCATCTGTCCTTACTAAGTATTTAAATTGTGCTTGTTTTGGTAATTCAGAGGTTTTGCCATTAATATACACTACTTGGTCAATAATTTGTAAAGTATCTCCAGGTATTGCTATACATCTTTTAATGTAATTTTCCCGTTTATCAACAGGACGCGCAATAATGTCTCCGAAATTCACCTTGTCATTCCATACTCTCTGCCGCCCATAATCTCTTACAAGACCATAATAGCTTTGGTTCTGAACTTTCAATGCTACTGTGTCTCCGTCAGGATAATTGAAAACAACAACGTCTTTGTTCTTTATATGAGTAAGCCCCGGGAATCTATAGTATGGCCACTTTATCCACTCTACATAAGATTTAGTGAATTGAGTCAATGGCATAGTATGATGTACAAAAGGAAATGATAAAGGCGTATTTGGTAATTTAGGTCCATAACTCAATTTACTGACGAACAGGAAATCACCAACTAATAATGATTTTTCCATGGAAGAAGTCGGTATGGTGTATGCTTCAACCATGAACATCCTAATAATAGTGGCAGCTATTACTGCGAATATTATTGCATCTACCCATTCACGACTGGCTGTCTTCTTATGAGGCACCCTGTTTTCCGGGGTCACATAATAAGTCTGTTTTTTTAAACCAAGCCAAGGCAAATAAATAAATGGAAATAAAACAGCTATTGCTTGATCACCTAGCGAATACCTGTTGTAACATTTGAGCGTTTCAACAATCAGCAGCATCACCACAAATGCATTGATAAATGGGATAAGCAAGAAAATATACCACCAAAGTGGTTTATCAACTATTTTAAGCCAGATATAATAATTCAAAAATGGGACAGCTGATTTCCAACCCGCATTGTTGGTGGTTTCATAGGTTTTCCAAAGTAAGATAGGAAAGAACACTATCAGGATTAACAGAATAATTGAAAGTGACATGCAGCTAAGTTTATGTATACCTTCAAATGAAGGAATTGTTTGTAAAATTAGGTTAAATTATTATTTTAATCGTTCTGTCGCAATAAGTCGCTCATACCAAATACTCCTGTACGTCCTAAAATCCATTCAGCTGCAATAATAGCACCTAGAGCAAATCCTTTTCTACTGTGTGCTGTATGTTTTATCTGAATTGAATCAATGTCAGAATTCCATTCAATCTTGTGTGTACCTGGAACTTCACCTATTCGCTCACTTGATATCCTGACCTTTGAACTTTCATCTTTCTCAAATACCCACGAATCATAACGGTCACACTCATCTATTATTCCTTCAGCAAGGGTGATGGCGGTTCCACTGGGTGCATCTTTTTTATGTATATGATGAATCTCGTGTATACTTACTCCATATTCTCTTAACGGACACAAAAATGAAGCCAACTTCTTATTTATTTCAATAAATATATTTACACCAATACTGAAATTTGAAGCATAAAAAAAAGTTTTGCCTTCGTCAAATGCCCTTTTGATAGTCTCAATCCTTCTTTCATTCCATCCTGTAGTCCCTGAAATTACGGGAATATTTAAATCAAAACACCTGTCGATTATTAATGGTGCTGTTTCAGGGGTGCTGAAATCAATGGCGACATCACACTGTGGGACAGTATTTTGTTGCCAATCAAGCTCATTATCGAAAATAGCCACAATAGTATGCCCTCTTTCAAGAGCAATAATTTCCAGTTCATGGCCCATTTTTCCGTAACCTGCAATTAATATTTTCAATTCCTAAAGTTTCAAAAATTCATACATAATTTGATTCCACCCGTTCCAATTGGATGCTCGGGTGTCCTTAAGATAATCGGTTGGATATTTAAGCTAAGGTTTTCAGATACGTCATAATCAAAAAAGTGTGCATCAACAGCAGCATCCACTACATTAAGCAAATACCAAGCCGCGGTAAAAATAACCGATAGCTCAACACGTCGCCTGTAGAAATCACGTCCACGCAATAGATCATTCACATCAGGGTATCTTGCAACATATTCGTTTACTGGCAAAGTAGAATCATTGTTCATTCTATACCTATAGGCCGAGGTAAACTTCTTGACTTCTTTATTATTAATGCTAATATTATAAACCAGAACACCAAAACCAGCGTATATAACAGGTATTTTCCAGTATTTTTTATTGTAAGCCTGTCCTAAGCCTGGAAGAGCTAGTGAATATATGGTAGCTTTATGAGCTGAATGTTTTTCTGATGCTACAATATTCTGTGCTGGTATACCTATAGAAGTAGTATCCTGTGCAAGGATAACAGATGGAGCAACAATGATTAGTAAAAACACCAACAGCGGTAAAAGTATCGCAGGTTTAAAGAAGGAAATTGGAAATGAATTGCGCTCCATTTTATAGCTCGGGAGCCATCAATTCCTGTAACAGGCGCTCCATTTCTTTTTTAGATTGAAAACTAATAACGATGTTTCCTTTACCTTTATTGTTAAGCTGAACACTTACCTTAGTATTATATCTCTCAGCAATTGATTGACTAAAATTAGAGATTTCTTCAGGAATTTCTTTCTTAACATGTTCTTTATGTTGAGGAACAATCCTATAATAATTTCTTACTCGATCCTCAACTTCACGAACAGAAAGATCTTTCGCAATGATATCTTTAAGAATAGAAACTTGAGCTACTTCATCCTCCAAACCAATTAATGCTCTGGCATGTCCCATGGTTATTCTGCCATCACGTATGGAAACCTGAACCTCTCCCGGAAGTTTAAGTAACCTGATATAATTCGTTACAGTGGTTCTGTTTTTGCCTACTCTTTGACTAAGCTCTTCCTGAGTAAGTTCACATTCTTCAATCAAACGCTGATAGCTTATTGCAATTTCCAAAGCGTTCAGGTTTTCGCGCTGAATATTCTCAACAAGTGCCATTTCCAGCACTTGTTGATCATTTGCAATTCTAATATAGCATGGGATTTCAGTTAATCCTGCAAGACTTGAAGCACGTAAACGGCGTTCACCTGAAATGAGTTGAAACCTGTCGTACCCCATTTTTCTTACAGTGAGTGGTTGAATAATACCTTGCTCACGAATTGAATCTGCAAGTTCTGTCAGTGCTTCCAGATCAAAATCCACTCTGGGTTGGAAAGGATTAGTTTCAATCTGATCTATAGGGATAGAAGCGATTGCTCCAGCAACAAAATTTCCTGAAATGTCTGTCGAGGTGATATCAGTTTCGGGACTCTCCAGTATAGCGCTAAGTCCGCGTCCAAGAGCCTTTTTTTTAGAATTCATCTTCAATATTTATTTGTTTATCGGATGATTTAATACGGGTCAGATCATTTTTTTGAAGTATCTCACGTGCAAGGTTCAGATAATTGACTGCTCCACTTGAAGTGACATCATGCATAATAATGGTTTCTCCAAAGCTGGGTGCTTCACCTAATTTAGTATTTCTATTAATAATTGTATCAAATACCATATTCTGGAAATGAGCCTTGACTTCATCAACTACCTGATTTGAAAGTCGTAGCCTTGAATCATACATTGTTAATAAAATACCTTCAATATCCAGCGAAGGATTCAATCTTGACTGCACTATTTTTATTGTATTAAGTAATTTACCCAGTCCTTCCAAGGCAAAATACTCACACTGAACCGGAACTAAAACTGAATCAGAAGCTACCAACGAATTAACGGTGATCAATCCTAGTGATGGACTGCAGTCAATAACAATGAAGTCATAATCCTGCTTAATTTTATTCACAACCCTCCTCATAAGTTTCTCCCTATTCGGTTGATTGATGATTTCTATTTCAGCACCAACAAGGTCAATGTGAGCAGGCAGTAAGTCAAGATTTGGTGTAGCGGTATTAAGAATTATATTCTTAGGCTCAACTTCATCCATAAGGCATTCATAAATACTTGTTTTGATATTTTTAGGATCAAAACCAACACCTGAAGTGCTGTTAGCCTGAGGGTCCGCATCAATTATCAGTGTCTTGTATTCAAGCACTGCAAAAGCGGCTCCCAGATTAATAGCTGTAGTAGTTTTCCCAACTCCACCTTTTTGATTTGCAATAGAGATTACTTTGCCCATTATATTATTACTAGCTTGAATCCAGTTGTTTAATTGTACAAACAAGACTGCGGTTTGAACCACAAAAATACAATTAATTTGCAGCTTTTTACGAACCTCATATTCAAAGTTGTTAACAAGAGCATTGTAACTGGGAAGTATGATCAGAACATTCAATTTCTTTATAAAATGAACCATATTCTGAATTTTATAAGGCAAACCAGCCATAAAAATCCTTATTTTTGTGCCCTTACAATATTGAAGTTCATTTACATAATCTACCTATGCTAAGCAGAAGGCACTTACGGATAAAGGTCATGCAGACACTTTATGCTCATTTTCAAACAGTTGATACACCTGTTATATTGAGTGAAAAAAAACTGGTTGCTAACATTGACAGTATCTACGATCTTTATATTTATCTTCTTTCTGCACTTCTTGAAACAACTGATATTGCCCGAAATTTAATGACAGATGCCCGTCTTAAATTCCTGCCTACTCAGGAAGAGATTAATCCAAATACGCGGTTTATTGATAATTTATTTATTAAGCAACTTGATGCCAATCGCGATCTTCGTAAACACATCAATAGGTTAAAGATAAATTGGGCTGATGATAAGGATTTATTCCGTCGATTATTTATCAATTTCAGGGAAACGGATTCGTATATCAATTACATGAATTCACCAGAGTCAGGTTATAAAGAAGATAAGGAGATAATCGTTAATCTCTTGACTACCGCTTTACTTGCCAGTGATCCTTTCGTTAGCCTTTTTGAAGAGAAGAACATCTATTGGACTGATGATATGGATACAGCAGTTATGATGGTTCTGAAAACTGTTAAGAAATGGAGCAAATCAACCGATGAGTTTCAGACTTTACCACCATTGTTGGTTTCGCCTGACGAAGAAGGTGATGATTTGATACAGGACTTTGTACTTAAGCTGTTCCGAAAGACTTTAATCAATAGTGATGAATATGCAGTACTCATTGCTAAGTATGCTGATAATTGGGAGTTTGATCGAATAGCTATTCTAGATGTAATACTTTTTAAGATGGCACTTGCTGAATTTATGGAGTTTCCTTCAATTCCTGTTAAAGTTACCATTAATGAATATATCGAGATTTCAAAAGAATATAGTACACCCAAAAGCCGTCAGTTTATTAATGGGCTTCTTGATAAGATAGCTGTCGATCTAAAAAAAGAAGGCAAGATCAATAAAATGGGGCGCGGTCTCATTGAATAGTTAATAGTTTACCAGTTTTTATGAACGATTATCCCATCATAGCATATTCACCCGAATACTTTGAACGAATTAACGAATTCTGGAACGAGACCGGATTAGGTGGATACCATAGAGGTGACAATGCGTCTGTTATCAATGAAACTATTGAGGCTGGAGGACATCTGGTTGTTATGATCAATGAACAGGATGAAGTTGTTGGCTCATCATGGCTTACAAATGATAAGCGAAGAACGTATATTCATCATTTCGGAATAAGGGAAAATTATCGCAATCGCGGACTTGCAAACAAGCTATTAAAACATTGTATTGCTTTGGCAGAAACTGATGGCTACCAAGTCAAATTGGAAGTACATAAAGATAATGTACCGGCAATAAGTCTCTATAAGAAATTTGGTTTTACGTACCTTGGCGACTACCAGGTGCTCATAAAACGAGATATTAAGCCGTAAAAGTCTCTTTGTTTTTATTATCTTTGTAACTTCAATTAATGGAATATCAATCTTTGATCCTAAATGAAACACTTGCATAATTTACTTATGGTTCTTATTCTGACCATGCCTCTATTACTTCTATCATGCAAACAATCAAGTGATAATCAAAATTTATTACCATCTGATATTGTTAAAAATCCAAATTCGGCTTCAGGTAATATCGATACAGATCTACCGATTATTACTTTTGAGAATGACTTTTACGATTTTGGAAAAATTATTATGGGTGAAAAAGTTTCTTACAGTTTCAGGTTCACCAACACAGGTAAAACTGATCTGATCATATCTAGAGTAACATCATCATGTGGATGTACCATTGGTGATTTCCCTAAACAGCCCATTAAACCAGGTGAATCCAATAAAATAGAAGTTAAATTCGATAGTGAAAACCGACGAGGATTTCAAAATAAAACAGTTAATGTTCTGAGCAATGCTCAGCCGAGTTCCAATACTTTACGCATCAAAGCACAAGTAGTACTTCCTGAAGAAATAAACCAATAATTATTAATTAATAATCAAACTTAAAATGCTGACAAATATTCTTTTAATGGCACAGCCAAAAGAAGGTGGAAGTGGATACAGTTCATTGATCTTTCTGGCGCTTATTATGGTAGTATTCTACTTTTTCTTTATTAGACCTCAATCAAAAAAAGCTAAAGAGCTTCGTAAATATCGTGAGTCACTGAAGAAAGGTGATAGAGTCCTTACAATTGGTGGGCTCCATGGAAAAATCGTGGAAGTTCAGGAGACAACTTTCACTATTGAGGTTGAAGACGGTTCCAGAATGCGATTTGAGAAATCAGCGATAGCTTCAAGCGTTGAAGACCAGATTCCTACTCAGCCTAAATAATAGCTAAGAATAACAGATGATATTTAATGGATGAAGAATGCCAGTTTTCCTTTAAGGAGAATTTTAGTTCCAAGCGGAAAAAACTATAGGACTAAGCTATCTGTCTTCCTAATTTGTGCTGCCATCGCATTCTTCATGTGGGGCCTTATCAAACTCTCCAGAGTTTATGAGGCTCCGGTTAAGTATCGCATTAGTTTCATTAACATTCCTTCTGACAAAGTCTTGGTACAATCACAAGATACCACCCTTACTCTTGTTGTGAGAGCACGTGGACTTGAATTGTACAGTAAAATGTTTAATCCTACCAAGAACCTAATTAGTCTTGACTTATCAGGAATTAAACTTCGCCGCAGCGGGAACAGTTACCATGCCTTTATGCGAACAGGTAAAGTGTTGAAAGAAATCACTAACCAACTGCCACAGGATTTTAAACTTATTGGAGTTGAACCCGATACATTACATTTCATTTTCGAGCAGGAACATTCGCGAAAAGTTCCAGTAGAAGCAGATCTCTCGTTATCTTTTGTTGCTCAGTACCAGCTTTATGACTCTCTTAAACTTAGTCATGACTCAATCACGGTATTTGGTATTAAATCAGTTATTGATACAATTTACAAAATAAAGACCGAGCATAAATCACTGCGTAATCTAAAGGGCAGTCGCTTAATAACACTTAGACTTATAAAACCAACAGCTTTGCCAGCAGTTTCTCTCTCTGTTGATAGTATTACTGCAGAAATCAATGTTGAACGATTCACTGAAGCCGAAATCGAGGTGCCAATAGGTATTGATGATGGTGCAGAACAATCTTACCGAACGTTCCCTGATAAAATAACCCTTACTTGCAGGGTTGCTATGCGTGAATATGAGCGTTTGGACCCTTCACTTTTCTCAGTAACCATAAATTATATTGAAGCTTCTAAATCTGGAAATAATCTGGCAGAAGTAAAGGTTGTCCGCCATCCTTCTTTTGCAAAAGTTATACGTATTGAACCAGAAAGAGTAGAATTTCTTCTACTTAAATGATCTTTTGATTAACAGTTACTTATTGGTAGCAAGGACATTTTGTTTTATTTTCAAAACAAAATTGTTTCCTTAATTGTCTATTTTATAAACGCAGTTATCATGAAAAGATATAGGAAATTCAATGGAGCTTTCAAACCCAAACCGGATGACATATTCAAGGCAATACTTTGGATGTATATTAAAAAACCTGAAATACTAAGGAAAATGCGAAACCAGATTATTGGAAAATAGTCTGATATACTCAAGTTTTGTTTTCATACATAATGGTTTATCACATTGCACAAGATTGCTACAAATTTCCTATTTTTACCATATTAATGTGGAAAGTATGCTTAAAGTGGGTCTTACCGGTAGTATAGGCAGTGGTAAATCTACCATTGCCAAAGTATTTACTTTACTTGGTATTCCTGTTTATTTCTCTGATATTGAGGCAAAGAAAATATTGGACCAACCTGATGTAATCAATATCATAACCGCGAAATTTGGTATTGAACTTCTTTCTTCAAATGGTCTAATTAACAGACAAAAATTAGCTGATAAAATCTTCAATGATAATTTTTCACTTCAATGGTTAAATTCAATAATACATCCACGTGTTAGGCGGCATTTTCTGGAATGGGTTGATTCCAATAAAAAAAATCCTTATATTATTCAGGAATCAGCTATTATGCTTGAAACCGGATTTAGTACATTTTTTGATAAAGTCGTTGTTGTTACGTGTCCAATCGAAGAAAGAATTAACAGAGTATTATACCGAGATAAAATGACACGTGATCAGGTTTTAGATAGAATGGAGAACCAATGGTCTGAAGAGTTGAAGGTATTAAAGGCTGACCATATTGTGAAAAATGATGATAGAAGTCTGGCTTTGCCACAAATAATGGCTCTGCATAAGGAATTTCTTGAACAATCTGAAAAAATGAATCAAAATAGTACCTCTGAAAATTGAAATATATAAAAACCTGCATATTTTTGTGGCCTATTGAAGCAGGTTATACCTCCGGTAGAAAAAACACAGTGATTCTATATCCTGCCAGGAAATCCAGCAAAGAATATTGATGATTAATTAAAAACAATTTATGACAGTATGGACGAAATAAATTTAGGTATTGGATCAAGAGTTCAACATCCTCAATTTGGCAAAGGAGTTGTTATTCAGGTTCGTATGGATGCCTGGGAAATTACTTTTATTGAAAACGGCACCAGGATTATTCAACGCGACTTTGAAGGGTTGAAAATAATTGAAGCAGTTGATTCACCAGATGAAATGATGACTTATGAGAAAATAGAGAAAAGCCTGATTAGAATACTCAGGCGGTTTTCAGATATTCAGGAAACTGTTGCGATAGGGTCGAGGTGGACAGGAGGACGAATGGTACTTTATCCTGGTGATACTACATTGAAAGAAAAGGAAATTCCTATCGAATCTTTCTTTCACAAAATTGTTATGGTACGTGACAGAATAAGGGTAATGGAACAACGGGTTAATTCCAGCACACTTTCAGATGAAGATAAAGTGAATATTCAGCAGTACATTACAAGAATTTATGGTAGCCTTACCACTTTCAATGTACTGTTTAGGGATAAAGCAGATTATTTTATCGGTGATAAGGGAGATAAATAACCCAATACCCGAGTTAGAAAGTCAGATAATGTTCTTTACATAGAAATGTACGAACAATCAGACATTTGAAATGTTATTGATGAGAAATTTTAGAAGCAACAAAATATGTTATTTGACCTTGAATTAATTAAGCTAGTTTATAGTAATCTTCCTGAAAAAATAGAACAGGCAAGAAAAACACTTAATCGCCCTTTGACTGTTAGTGAGAAGATTCTCTACAGTCATCTCTTCCAAGAACAGCCATTAATGAATTTCGAGAGAGGGAATTCGTATGTGGATTTTGCTCCTGATCGAGTTGCCATGCAGGATGCCACTGCTCAAATGGCTCTATTGCAGTTCATGAATGCCGGCCGTAGTAAAACTGCGGTACCAACAACTGTTCATTGCGACCATTTGATACAAGCTCAGGTAGGAGCAGAGGCTGATCTTGATTTTGCTCTGGGGCAGAATAAAGAAGTGTTTGATTTTTTACAATCAGTGTCAAATAAATATGGTATAGGCTTTTGGAAACCTGGTGCCGGTATTATTCATCAAGTAATACTTGAAAATTATGCTTTCCCAGGTGGAATGATGATCGGTACTGATTCCCATACTGTAAATGCAGGCGGTCTTGGAATGATAGCTATTGGAGTTGGAGGTGCTGATGCTGTTGATGTAATGGCAGGAATGGCTTGGGAACTCAATATGCCTAAACTCATTGGCGTTAAACTGACCGGAAGGCTGAATGGATGGACAGCAGCCAAGGATGTAATCTTGAAAGTTGCCGGAATACTTACTGTTAAAGGTGGAACAGGTGCTATCATTGAATATTTTGGTGATGGAGCTGATTCACTTTCTGCTACCGGTAAAGGTACTATCTGTAATATGGGTGCTGAAATAGGGGCAACCACCTCTATTTTTGGCTATGATAAAAAAATGAGCCAATACCTTAGAGCAACCGGAAGAGAAGCCGTTGCTGAATTGGCTGATCAAGTAACCGAACATCTACGTTCTGATGCTGAAGTTTATGAAAATCCTGAATTATATTATGACCAGGTTATAGAAATCAATCTTTCTGAATTGGAACCTTATATCAATGGTCCTTATACACCTGATGCAGCATACCCTATATCTGAATTCGTAAAGATTGTAAAAGAAAAAGGTTACCCTGAAAAACTTGAAGTGGGACTAATAGGTTCGTGTACCAACTCATCGTATGAGGATATAACAAGAGCTGCTTCTATTGCACGACAGGCTAAAGAAAAGAACCTGACAGTAAAAACCGAATTCATAATTACCCCAGGTTCCGAATTAGTCAGATTTACAACCCAGCGAGATGGTCTGCTTGATAACTTCAAGTCAATAGGCGGAGTAATCATGGCTAATGCCTGCGGACCCTGTATCGGACAATGGAATCGACATACAGACGACCCTTCACGTAAGAATTCAATCCTAACTTCGTTCAACAGGAATTTTGCCAAAAGAAACGATGGCAATCCCAATACCCACAGTTTTGTTGCTTCCCCTGAATTGGTAACAGCACTTACAATTGCCGGATCATTGACTTTTAATCCATTGACCGATAAACTTAAAAATGACTCAGGTGAATGGGTTTCATTGGATCTGCCTGAAGGACTGGAATTACCTGATTCAGGATTCGATGTTAAAGATCCAGGATATATTGCACCATTACCTGAGGGGAATTCTGCACCTATTATTGTTAAAGATAACTCTGACAGACTTCAATTACTTGAAGCATTCAAAGCATGGGACGGTGAGAATATTCATGGTCTGAGACTACTTATAAAAGCCAAAGGAAAATGCACTACTGACCATATCTCCATGGCGGGTCCATGGTTACGCTTCAGAGGTCACCTTGATAATATTTCCAATAATCTTCTCATAGGTGCAGTTAATGCTTTCAATGACCAGACTAATCTTGTTAAAAATCAGACAACGAATTCCTATGATGCAGTCCCTGCTGTGGCAAGAGCTTACAAAGCAGCTGGTATAGGCTCAATAGTGGTTGGTGACGAAAATTACGGGGAAGGATCATCCCGTGAACATGCGGCTATGGAACCTCGTTTCTTGGGCGTCAGAGCTGTTTTAGTAAAATCGTTCGCACGAATCCACGAAACCAATCTGAAAAAGCAAGGTATGCTTGCCCTGACATTTTCCAATAAGGATGATTACAATAAAATACTTGAGGACGATGTGATTTCAATTACAGGACTTACAGATTTTGTCCCGGGTAATCCTTTACGTATTGAGCTTGAGCATGCTGATGGATCACAGGAAGGATTCAATGTTAATCATTCTTATAATGAGTCGCAGATTGGATGGTTCAAAGCAGGCAGTGCTCTGAATCTGATTAGGAAACAAATAAAAGGTAGTTGATCAGCCATCTATTATAGCGGTTAAGTTATGACTGGATTGTCTGGCTATTTCATGCTGATTTTATAGGCAGTCCTGCAATATTATTTATCCTGCTTCGTTTATTGAAAAAATCTGGCGAGTGTATCTTACATTTGCAATGAAAAACTATTAATACCGGCAACGTGAATCACTGCTTAAAAGGATTGTTTATTATAGTAATAGGATTACAGGTTTCTAGTTCATTCGCACAAAAAGGTGGTCAACAGGCTTTTTCTTTTCTTAATTTGCCTAACTCAGCCAGAGTAGCAGCCCTAGGATACAATTTTGTAGCTATTGACGATAATGACTTGAGTATCGGACTCAATAATCCATCACTTTTAAACAGTGAGATGCATAATGACATTTCATTGAACTTCGTCGATAATTATGCAGATATTAGCTATGGGTTTGTAAGTTATTCCCGCACTTTCGAAAAATTTGGAAGCTTTGCTGCCACCGTGCAGTATATTGATTATGGAAAATTTACACGTACTGATGAAACAGGCGCAATAAACGGTGAATTCACTAGTAACGAATTTGCACCGGTAATAGGGTGGGGCAGAAGGCTCGATTCATCTTTCAGTATTGGTGCTAACCTTAAAGCCGTTTATTCAAGTTTTGAAACTTTTTCTTCCTTTGGTCTTGCGGTTGATGTAGCCGGTTCCTATCATGTTACTGAAAAAGGATTGGTGATGTCATTGGTTGCTCGTAATATTGGAACTCAGTTGACAGAATTCACCCCTGGTAACAAAGAACCATTACCACTTGAAATTCAGTATGGATTGTCAAAGAAATTAATGCATCTTCCATTCAGATATTCCATCATCCTTACAAACCTGCAGAAATGGGATTTAACCTACATTGATCCTGCCGATGATAATATTGATCCATTTACAGGTGAATTGAAAGAAAAATCCAAGATCGGTGATATTGCTGATAAGGCAATGAGACATGTAGTTGTCGGAGGTGAATTCATCCCTACCCGTAATTTTAGTATCAGGTTTGGTTATAACTATCAGCGTCGTCAGGAAATGAAACTTGAAAGCAAACGTTCAACTGTTGGTTTCTCTTGGGGTTTCGGTTTTAGAGTATCAAGATTCAACCTAAGTTATGCACGTTCTGCCTATCATATTTCAGGTTCACCCAATATATTCAGCCTGGGCATTAATCTATAGTTGTCCAACAAGTTATTTTGATCAATGGATCAGTATCTCACTCCATATTCATTAGTTCTGTCATATTGCCCAAATTATTTGACAAAATAACTGATTAAGGTTAATCCAACTTTAGCGACAGTTGTATAACTTAACACTGTTTCTTTTTCGTATTTTTGTGCAAAGGGAATTATAATGATCATCATAGATATAGATCCATCTGCCGGTTTCTGTCCTGGTGTAACAAAGGCAATTACTATTGCGGATAACCAGCTTACCGGCAATCAGGATATATATAGTCTTGGCGAATTAGTTCACTGCCCCGATGAGATAAATAGATTAGAAGACAAGGGACTGAAGATAATGTCACTTGAGGAACTTGATAAAGTAAATAATTCCAAAATACTTATCAGGGCTCATGGTATTGCACCCAGTATACAATATAAGCTCCAAATTTCCAATAATGAGGTCATTGATGCTACCTGTAAGATAGTTCATCATTTACAGCAAAAAGTTAAGATTAGTAGCCTGCGTATGCAATCAAATGACGGACAAATCATCATCTTTGGTAAGAGAAGACATCCTGAAGTTGAGGGTTTGCTTGGTTACATCAATAGTAAAGTAGTTGTTGTTGAGAATTCTGATAACCTCTCAGGTATCGACCTTACCAAGCCAATGGATGTGTTTGCGCAAACTACTGTTAACGTCTCAGATTTTGAGAAATTTGTTAACAATCTATTTGCCGGTTTAAGAGATGCAGAGATAGATGAAAGTAACGTTCAGATATTTAATACTATTTGTGGTAGTATCAGGATGCGAGTTCCAAATTTAAAAGTTTTTGCCAGAGAACATGATGTGATCATCTTTGTTTCAGGCGAGCAGAGTTCAAATGGTGCATATCTTTCATCAATAAGCAAGGAGGAGAATATCAATACCTTTAAAGTGTCTGCTGAAGGTCAAGTAAAGCAGGAGTGGTTCGCAAATGCCCAAAAGATCGGTATTACTGGAGCCGCTTCTACACCGGTTTGGTTGCTTGAGAAGATTGCCAAGGAAATTAAGAGAATAATTTCCAACAAACCTCAATAATCTAATCTGCCCATCAAGAAGGTGGACAGTAAAATACTGACATTATTATCATGTTCCTGAAAACCTTACAACTATACAACTTTAAGAACTATTCGGAAAATAGTTTTACATTTTCTGATCACATTAATTGTTTTATTGGTGATAATGGAGTTGGTAAGACCAATGTTCTTGATGCCATTTACTACCTCTCATTCACTAAAAGCTACTTTAACTTAGTTGATAATCAAAACATTAAGCATGGAGAAGATTTCTTTGCCATTCATGGTAAATTCTTCAGGAATAGCAACCAACCAGATGAAGTAAGTTGCATTCAAAAACGCAATGTTAAGAAGCAATTCAGGAAAAACGGAAAGGAGTATGACCGGTTGGCTGATCATATAGGTGAATTTCCTCTGGTGATGGTTTCTCCTTATGACCGTGATCTCATCAATGAAGGCAGTGAAATCAGACGGAAATACATTGATAGTGTTATTTCTCAATTTGACAGGTTATATCTTGAAGATCTTTTAACCTATAATAAAGCTTTATGGCAGCGAAATGCACTTTTAAAACAGTTCAGTGAAAAAAGGTATTATGACTCTACTGCCATTGAAATCTATGGAGTTCAGATGGAAGAGCCAGCAGCAAGGATATTTGCAAAAAGAGCGGAATTTTTAGCTGGTTTCATTCCTGTATTTCGTCATTATTTCGAATTTATCAGCAATGGTAAGGAAGTTGTAGATATTAATTATTATTCTGATTTATCAGATAAGTCATTAGCTGAAATTTTTTCTTCCAATACGGAGCGTGACATTGCCATGAGATATACTACCGGAGGTGTACATAAGGACGATCTTGACTTCATTATCAATGATCTACCCGTTAAGAAATTTGGTTCACAGGGACAACAGAAATCATTCCTGGTAGCTCTTAAGCTTGCCCAGTTTGAATATACTAAAAATATTAAAGGATATAAACCGATATTGCTCTTTGATGATATCTTTGACAAGTTGGACTATAAACGGGTAATGCAAATTATTAACCTTGTGGGAAGCAATAGTTTTGGGCAGGTATTTATTACAGATACACAACCCGAGAGGATAAATATGATCTTCAAGGACTCTGAACAGGACCATCTTATTTATAATGTTGTTAATGGCTCCGCCACTGTTCAATAGAACTATTATGACAAATGATCAAAATTTAAAGGAAGCTATTGAAGCCTGGTTAGCCCAATATAGGTTTAAGGATAAATTCTATGAAGGCAAGGTAATATCACTCTGGGATTCTATAGTAGGTAATATGATTTCGAGAGAAACAGAGCAGATTTATATCAGGAACAAAGTTCTTATCGTGAAACTTAAGTCCCAGGCTTTGAAGTTCGAACTGGAATTCGCGAAAAAGAAACTCATTAAAAGTATTAACAAGAAAGCTGATCGTGAAGTAATCACTGACATTAGTTTTCTTTAAATTACCTGATATTGCAAAGTAGAAGCTTCTTTCCGTTAATGTAGCCTTCGAGCTTATCTCCAACAGTCACAGGTCCAACACCTGCAGGGGTGCCTGTAAAGATGAGGTCACCCATTTTCAAGGTTACAAAGCGGGATACATAAGCTATAATAGTATCAAAGCTGAAGATCATTTGTGAAGAATAGCCATTTTGAACCTGAACTTCATTCTTGCTCAGACTAAAATTGATATTATTTATATCAGGAATTTCCTCAATCGGGATGAATTCACTTACAGGTGCAGCTGAATCAAATGCCTTGGCAATCTCCCAAGGTAATCCGTTTTGCTTTGCTGCCATTTGAAGATCACGCGCAGTAAAATCTATTCCAAACCCAATACCGTCATAATAAGTATGAGCATGTTTCTGATGGATATTCTTGCCAACTTTATTGATATGAAGTACCAACTCTCCTTCATAGTGTATATCGTTTGAAAATGCTGGATAAAAGAAAGGCAGGTTACCTCTGACCAATGATGATTCAGGCTTCATAAAGAAAACCGGAGTAGATGGTAGTGGATTGTTTAATTCTTTGGCATGTTCGATATAATTTCTACCAATGCAAATAATCTTCATCTTTAATATGGTTACATAAACAATATAAATAGGGTTGACTGATCAGTAGTATCTCTTTTATTTAAGCAGACGGGCCATCAGATAACTCTGGATTATGAGATACTGACAGAATTCTTGTTAAAACCCCGTAACTTGATAGATGTTATTATTTTCTTGGTGTACAATGGAAAATCAGCTTTCATCATCCAATCATAGTAGGATGGTTCCATACTAAAAACTTCTTCCACAGTTTTACCTTTGTATTTCCCAAAGTTAAATACTTCACGATCCTTGGCATTGTAAATAATATGACCTGCCAAATCTACATTCCTGTTTTGAAAGGAGAAATCATGCAGTGCTTTAATATCATTGGTTATCGGCTTAAAGGATATTCCGTCTGCGCCTGTATATTCAGCATCCTTATACCATTCAAGTTGCGCCTTTAGTATTTCATAGGTAGCACTGGCATCAACCTCGGCAGAATGTGCATTCTCCAGATCTTTATGGCAGTAGAATTTGTAAGCAGCTTTGAGGGTTCTTGGTTCCATTTTGTGAAAGATATTCTGAACATCCACAAAACGCCTCCCTTTTAAATCAAAGGCAATATCAGCCCTTAAAAACTCTTCAACTAGTAATGGTATGTCGAATTTATTCGAATTATAACCTCCTAGATCGCAATTGGTTAAGAATAAAGCTACTTTTGATCCAACTTCTGTAAAGGTTGGTTCACCTATTAAATCTTCATTCTTAATTCCATGAACTGCGGTTGCTTCAGGAGGAATAGGAATGCCGGGATTTATTCGCTGAGTGAATATTTGTTCCTTACCATCTGGATTGATTTTTATTATACTGATCTCAATTATCCGATCAGTGGCTACATTGGTACCTGTTGTTTCCAGGTCAAAGACAGCAAGTGGCTTAATAAGATTTAGTTCCATTAAATTAAAACAGCATCAGAAACTGTATTATTCCTGATGCTGCTAATTTAGATAAAATACACTTTAGATTGTCCTATTTGTATCGAAGCTTTCTAATATTTGTTGCATTTTCTGTAGAAACTTACCTCCCAAGGCTCCATCTACAACTCTATGGTCATAAGCCAATGAAAGAATGATCATATGCCTGATAGCTATCACATCCCCTTGTTCCGTCTCAAGTACTACCGGTTTCTTTTTAATAACGCCAAGACCAAGTATTGCAACCTGAGGTTGATTGATGATAGGAGATCCGGTTATACTACCAAATGTTCCAAGATTAGTGATGGTGAAAGTTCCTCCCTGAATATCATCTGGATCCAGTTTGTTCTTTCTTGCCTTTTCTGCAAGACTGTTGACATCTTTGGCTAGTCCAAGTAAGCTTTTCTGATCTGCATTTTTTATGACAGGAACTATTAAATTACCGGTTGGCAAGGCAGCAGCAATGCCGATATTGATATTTTTACGGATAATTACATTATAACCATCCACAGATGCATTGACTCCTCGTAATTCCTTTATAGCCAATGTGGCAGCTTCGACAAAAATCGGGGTGTAAGTAATCTTCTCCTTTTCACGTTTAAAGAACTCATCTTTAACCTTTTCACGCCACTGAACCATATTGGTAACGTCAACTTCAATGAAAGAAGTAACATGTGGAGATACTTGTTTTGACATCACCATATGGTCAGCTATGAGCTTACGCATACGGTCCATCTCAACAATTTCATCACCCTGGTGGGCAGTAACCTGTGGAGCAGGTTTAGCAGTTGAGGGAATGTTTACCCTTGATGCTTCTTTAGCAGGCTCAGATTTCAATTGCTGTGTACTTGCAATTTCATTTGGTTGTGCAGCTTGTTCCGTTCGTCCTTCGAGGAACGAAAGGAGATCATTTTTAGTAACACGGCCTTCCTTACCTGTTCCTTTTATCTTGTCGAGTTCTTGTACTGATATTCCCTCAGTCTTTGCTATATTCTTTACTAATGGAGAATAAAACCGGTCAGAATCAGCTACATATGGTTCTACTTCTTCCAAATTTCTGGTTTCAACCACTGGCTGAAGTTTGTTACTATTGTCAATAGTCTTAACTTCTTCGCTTTTCTCATCTTTCGATGTAGGAACTTCAACTTTTTCAGTAGTACTTTTGGAAACCGCTTCCGCATTTCCAGGGTCAGTGTCAATGATTGCAATCACCTTACCAACCTCCACTATATCACCTTCTTTATATTTCAATTCAATAAGCTTACCTTCAACTGGTGAAGGAATCTCTGAATCTACTTTATCTGTTGCTATTTCTACAATAGGATCATCTTCCTCTATGGTTTCCCCCGGTTGTTTAAGCCAACGTGTAATGGTTGCTTCAATAATACTCTCCCCAAGTTTGGGCATTATAACTTCAAATTGTGCCATGATATATAAAAATTGATTGGCTCTTTCAGCCTGTTAAACCATCGCTTTCAGCGATGCCGTATTTAACAAACTTATATAAAAAAGGTTTAATGAATAGCCCGAAGTATTCAGATTATTGAAGAAATCAAGTGCGACCCATATTTCTGAAGCCACGCCAAATAATATCAAGATCAGTACCCATTTTATAATCCCGCGCATATAGCATATTCAATCTTGATGCAGTTTCAGTATCTATCTTTTTATCTGGAAACATATCAGTAGGATTAAGAACACTACGTCTGATTTTTGGCAGTGTTCCGTCATTATGGTCTTTGTATCCAACCCAGGTCTTTATTCCAATGAGAACCGAAAGGATATTCACAACAAAGCCCAGAGGTCTTTTTGCTACCCACATTAGCAATGGGAAAAGAGCAGCAAGTAGAATGGAAACCCCGAGATCAAATAGTCTTTTATTCCGAAGGTTGTTTGGCTTACCAATGGAGTTAATATCAATAACATACAGATCGCGGGTAGTATTGATTGAATTTGACCCAATAATTGATAGACTTTCAGGTGGGGCAATTTTAAAGTCCACTTCTTTTTGCTGTAGTCGCGTCATTATGTCAATGATATTTTGAGCCGGGATGTCTCGGGCACAAAATATCACTTCATCAATTTTGTAAATGCTGATGATTTCCGAAATCTGACTCAGTGAGCCAATGAATCCATCAGCTTTTTCAAAACCTTTATCAACACTGACTAATCCAATAAAGGCAGGGTTTGCCAGTGTCTTATGCAAGAGATCCGCCACTCGGTTAGCCTCATTCTCTTCACCCACGATGATGAATCTCTTATTTTGGTTATAACCAAGCCGATAGTCCTTTAATCCGATAAAATGAAGTGCTAATCGGATTCCTGACATTGACAGGAGCGACCATAATCCTGCCAGAATGATAATAGCCCTTGAAAAACGGAACTGTGTAGGCAACAGTGCATAGAACACAAGAATTGCGATGGAACCAGCTAAGATACCTGCAGCTATCTTTCTCAACTTTAATGGTTTGTCATAACCACCGGTTACAAAGACGGAAAACAGCCAGATTAATATGTACAATGGCAAGACAACAGTAAGGAATAAGGATGGATAGTGCCCGCCTATGGTATAGATCACATTACTTTCCCAGTATCCCACTATCAGTAGTGAACCAAAATATATTACCAAGGCATCAGCCAAAGGCAATAGTAATTTGCGGAGGAGCCTTGTAAGAATAGCCAACCCCGCACGTAGGTATATTGCAATATGGATGAGCAGTGAGAATAACCGGGCATTCTTTTGTGAAAAGTGTTTTTTTGCAAAAATGATCATTGCATTATAGAAAACGAAGACATAATTTATGCTCGATTTCTTAGTGCTTTCACCTTTATAATGTATAATTCTTGCCTCAGGGTAATAATAATTCTTGTATCCAGCCTTGATTATCCGGTAACTCAGATCAATATCTTCACCATACATGAAGAATGTTTCATCCAGTGACCCCACTTTGTCAATGGTCTCTCTTCTGAGCATCATAAATGCTCCTGAAAGTATATCAACCTGATGTGTTTGATCTTTGTCAAGATATGATAAGTGATATTTCCCGAACGTCTTTGACTTTGGAAATAAGGCAGAGAGCCCGAATATCTTGTAAAAGGCCACATCAGGTGTGGGAAGTCCTCTTTTGGATTCAGGTAAAAACTTGCCCTTCCCATCAACCATCTTTATACCAAGTCCACCTGCATCCGGATGCTGATCCATAAAGTCTACACACTTCTTGAGCGTATCTTGTTCAAGCACAGTGTCAGGATTTAGGAGAAGAATATAATTACCCTTTGATGCCTTGATAGCCTGGTTGTTAGCGCATGAAAAACCGGTGTTTTCCTTATTGGCTATCAGTGTAACCCATGGGAATTTAGATGTTACCATTTCATTGGACCCATCCACTGAATTATTGTCGACAACAAATACTTCAGTTTCTAGACCTTTGATTGCATTCTCAACGGAATGAAGGCATTGCTCAAGAAAATATCTTACGTTGTAATTTACAATTACAATAGAAAGCCTCATTTACAAGCTTGTTTTAAATAGCAGGTAAAGGTATTAAAAAGCTAAAATATCTTCGGATATTTTTCAGGATTGTAATCATGCATGATATTGTATACAGCATCAAAGACATCTTCGGCATTGGGATTTGAAAAATAATCACCATCAGTGCTATATGCCGCACGGTGTTCTTTCGCTGTTATTGTGCGTGGAGGGGCATCAAGATACTTATAACCATCCTGCTCTTCCAATACTTTTTGCATCATATATGCTGTTGCTCCACCGGGGACGTCTTCGTCAAAGAATACTATTTTATTGGTCTTAGCCAATGACTTAACTATGATATGATTGATATCAAATGGTTCGAGTGATTGTACATCAATGAGTTCACTTGAAATATTAAATGCTTCTAGTTGTGCAACGGCATCTTGAGCGATCCTTACACATGACCCATAGGTAACAATAGTAACATCGCTTCCTTCACTTAATATTTCGGGGATGCCCGGTTCAATTTTGAATTCGCCTAGATTGAGAGGTTTCCTTTCACGCAAACGATAAGCATTCAAAGGCTCAATAATCAAAGCTGGTTCATCAGATGAAAGTACTGTGTTGTAAAAGGCCGCTGCTCTTGTCATGTCACGGGGAACAAGCACTCTAACTCCCTTGATGGAGTTGATTACCATACTGAGTGGAGAACCCGAATGCCAAATTCCTTCCAATCTGTGTCCACGTGTGCTGATGATAAGTGGAGCTTTTTGTCCCCCTTTTGTTCGATACTGTAAAGTTGCCAGATCATCACTGATTACCTGAAGGCCATAAAGCAGGTAATCGAAATACTGAATTTCAGCTATCGGACGAAATCCTCTCATAGCCAGACCTATACCTTGTCCAACAATGGTAGCCTCCCTGATTCCGGTATCGAATATTCTCTCTTCTCCATATTTTGCCTGCAGTCCTTCATAACTCTGATTAACTCCTCCTATTTTGCCGACATCTTCGCCAAACAAAACCAACTCAGGATATTTGGAAAACAATGCATCAAAATTATCACGTAATATCTCTCTGCCAGGCACTGTCACTACCTTTTCGCCATATTCAGGCTTTACAGACTTAATGCCGGATATTTTTTGATCTGATTGACTATACAAGTATGAGTTGTACCTCTCTACACTATCCAGTGATACTTTATTGAGCCACTCTGTTACATTAGCTTTAAGTGAATTATTTGGATTACTGCATGAATTGCAAATAAGACGAAGTATCTTACGACCAGAGGAAATAGTATCTTTTCTAATAGGTTCAGCAATGATGCGGAGGTCTTCCTTGATATTCTCGATCTTGTTTGTTTTAGCACAATTGCATGTAGTGACATCAGCCATATGCAGGAACTCATCACGCATTTTTTTTATTGGATTCTGGTAATGGTTCCAAGCAGTATTACGTGCCTTTCTCACTGTAGATAAAGCCTCTTTTTCTATAATATCGAGTGTTTGAGCGTCTGCTATTTTGCTTTCTAATATCCATTTACGCATTCTGGAAATACCGTCATATTCTTTCTCCCATTCCAGTCTTTCAGTTGATTTATATCGTTCGTGTGAACCGCTGGTTGAATGTCCTTGCGGTTGAGTTAATTCAGTTATATGAAAGAGTACAGGTATATGTTTAGTTCGGCAAATATTTATTCCTTCCTGATATACATCCAAAAGTTTGGCATAGTTCCAACCTTCCACTTTATAGATCATCATTCCATCACCATTCTTATCAACCTGAAAGCCCTTTAAAACTTCTGAGATACTTTGTTTGGTTGTTTGCAGTTTATTAGGTACAGAAATGCCCCAACCATCATCCCATACAGAAATAGCCAAAGGCACTTGAAGAACTCCGGCTGCATTTATCGTTTCAAAGAAGTGACCTTCTGATGTGGAAGCATCTCCAATAGTGCCAAAAGCCACTTCATTACCACTCTTTGAAAAGCCTTTCTGAATATCAGGTTGGTTAATTTTGCGGAATAATTTAGAAGCAAGAGCCAAACCAAGGAGCCGGGGCATTTGACCGGCAGTAGGGGATATGTCGGCTGAACAGTTTTTTTGAGCTGTCAAGTCTTTCCAATGGCCATTTTGATCAAGGTTCCTGGATGCGAAATGATTATTCATCACTCTTCCTGCAGTTCCAGGATTTATTGCTGTATCAGTATCCCCATATATCTGAGAAAAGAATTCCTCCAATGTCATCAAACCACTTGCAAACATAAAGGTCTGATCCCTATAATAGCCTGATCTCCAATCGCCATTTCTGAAAACATGCGCCATTGCAAGCTGAGGGATTTCTTTACCATCCCCAAAAATGCCAAACTTACCTTTGCCGGTAAGAACTTCTTTTCTTCCTAATATGCTTGCCTGTCTGCTTTCAAAGGCAATTCTATAGTCATTGAGTATTTCCTTTTCTGTTAATCCAATGGTAGTTTTGATCTTATTGCCTGTAGCCTCCTTGGTAGTCATAATGGATTTCTTTTATTGATAGTGGATAACAAATATCGGCAATATTGGTTCATGTAACAAATGTCATGAATCCCATGTATGAACAGAAACAGAATAATGAAGACCCCGAAAGAAATTATCTGGAGCAGCTTATAATAAATTCAATGACCTTGTATTCAGGCGTATGCTCTAAAAACTCTGTTGTAATTCCGCATCGTTTCATCATAGCATCAATCTCATCATCTGATTTGATTCCAAACTGCTTTTCCAGAGTCTGCCTTGATATCACACTAAGTAATTGCTCACGTAATCTGTTTGCAGATAGAATAGTGTTCATCTTTTTAAGTTCTTTTCCTTCTTTGCTGAAAGCATTATAGAGCAGACTAAATGGACCGGGCAGCAAAAGTCCGCCAGTGCCATCCGGATTAGCATATTTGCTCCTATAGTTAACATCAGGCATTTGAATGCGTTGTAGAATTTTTTCTTCTGGAACTCTCAATTTGATAAATTCCTTTTTTAGTTCAGCATAAGTGGCAGGGTAGGGCTTGATTTCAGCGGTTTTAAGCACTATGGTATCCCCTATAAGGGTAATGTCAAGTTTGTATGAATCAGCGGTTAAACGATGCGGAACTTTCATTCTGTAGGGTTTGTAACCAACCATGGTAACCTGTAATGAATCACCAGGCATCATTACAAGAAAGAAGATACCATCGATATCAGTGAAAGTTCCGTAGTGCCTTGTATTATTGTAAGCATGAGCTCCAACAAGTTCCTGACCCGAAAGGTCCCACACTTGCCCTTTGATCATCACATATTGCTGTGCCTTTGAATTCAAAGCAACAATAACTAAAAATACCAGCAACCCGTGTGGAAATAACCTGTACATATGTCAGAATGAGCTACAAATATAAGGTTTCACAAAATAGTTGGCCGGTTAATTAATGTTAAATATTTAATAATGGCCGATTGATCCAGCCAGCTATATATGTGTATATATTTCTTTAAAAGTTACAATTAACGCAAAAGTTGATTAATACTTTAAGGAAGAAGGGAGAAAGGGGTAGTTGCCTTATGGTGCTACCCTTTTTTAATGCCCTGTTGCCAACCAGGATCTGTATTCATTTAGCAAGTTTACACTGGTTTCATCAGGTTTGGAAATGGAGGTAATTACAGTGAGTTTCTTGCTATCAGAAGGCCAGAATACAACCGGCATATGCTCATTTCCATAAACACCATTTGAACTGGTGTAAGATTCTGAATCAAAAGCAGTGCTTATATTCATCATTATCGGGCTTGTTTTATCTAATTGATATAATCTTGCTGAATTCAGATCCGTAAAATCAAGCGTGACTTCTCCGCATAAATAACCGTTCTCTTCAAAAAGCCTCGATTTAATATTGGTAGCATTAGGGAATTCTTCCATTATCTGGTTACCCTGGAGATATTTGTCAACCAGCTCTTTGAAGTCAGCAGCCGAAACGTCGTTGCCATCATCCATTATTGAGTAAATATTCACATATTTAATGGTCAGTTTCCCTGAATTGTTATCAGTCAACTCATACGTATACTCCTTACTTTCAACTGTAAGGCAACTCGAGAATCCTATTATACCTAGAAATATAACAACTATAAATAAAACGGTCCGGCTATTTCTCCTGAGCGAAACTAAACTTGAATTCTGACACCTGGTTTTCATAATATTATTGGATTAACGATTGGTAAAACAAAATTAGTCATTAATTAGTACCCTTATTTAAGAATAGTACTAACTGGATTTTTATTGGAAAAGTTATTGTCAAGCATACTATTGATAAGTTCAAACGATTGGAAATCATGAAGATCATGATCACTAATCTTCATTTCTTTCAATACCCCTGAGTCTATCATCCTTGCCCGGGCAGTACCCGGGAGTAATGGAGAATCAGGTGTGTACCAAGTATAACCGTCAAACAATGCAATGTTTGAAAAACTTGTATCACTAATTCTGCCATTCTTAACAATCAGGATGTCATCGCAGTTTGCCCTTTTTTCAAATAAGTCATTAAGAAGTTGCCTATCACAGTATTTGTGGGCATAGTTTATCGAATTACAGTAAACCAGTTTAAGAGATTTTATTGTTCTTGGATTATAGTGATCGAATGACATATGGTAGTCCTGACTGGTATATTCTATTTTACATTTGACAATACCCTGAGTAAATGACTCCGGGACGGATATTATTTCAGTGAGTTCTGGCAGGTTTGATGACCCCAATTTCAATCTGATAGTATTGTCCATTCTTCGTTGATGATAATCAACGTTCTGTGCAATTCCATTCGAAATCCTTATAGTCTCAAAAAAAAGGTACATAAATTTTATCCATTAGTTCCTGATACTCTTCTTTGGGGTCGCTTAGGGCAGTAATTCCACCACCACTTTTATAAAACAGTTTATCATCTGATCTCTCAATATATCTGATAGAAACTGCAGTATCGAGATTGTGACCGTCAAAATATCCAAAAATTCCAGTGTAATAATTCCTGTGATAATTTTCAATCTCATTGATTAATTCCACCGTTCTTTCTTTGGGAGCTCCGGTAACAGATCCAGCCGGCAGTAACGATGCAATGATTTTACCAAGGTGGTTTCTGTAATTATCCGGAAGCTGCCCTGTTATCAAAGAGCTTACCTGTAAGATATCACCCCTGTTGGTTGAAATTTTCTCTATGTATCTGAATTTCTCTACTTTGACATTTGTGGCAACAATATTCAAATCATTACGCAACAAGTCTACTATTGTATTATGTTCATATAGCTCCTTTGTGTTGTTGATTATTTCATTGGCCGAATTGTCAATGTCAGCTGAAATAGTGCCTTTCATAGGACGTGTTTCAATTTTTCCTCCCCTGATAGTGATGAAATTTTCAGGAGAAAAGACAACGAACTGATCCTTATAGAGTAATCTATACTTAGCCTTGCTATTATGAAAAATCTCTTCCAGTGAATACCCTGTCTTTATCTCAGTCTGAAAAGTTAGGTTTAGTAAATAAGTATCGCCTCTTCTCAATGCATCCTGAACTCTATTGAAAGCAACTAGATAATCAGCATATTCAATAGGATTCATGTGGAATTCTTTTCTGTTGAATAACCCAGTTGTTACAAGGTTTTCATCAGTATTATGGAAGTTTGTTTTTCCTTCCATATTGAATAGAATTCCAGCATTTCTCGCTTCGGCAGGATTTAAAACATCACCTTTCCTTCCATCAAAATCAATAATGAAAAAGAATTGTTCTCCCCTTGTGGCAAAGGCAGTAATCTTTTTAATTACTTTGTCGCTGATTCTCATATCGTACAATCTGTGAATTCAACATGCTAAAAGTCTTCTTGTTAGATAATAATGATAGTTTTACATACAATCTTGCGGCACTGCTTCGGGGTAATAAACGCTTGAAATTAACTATAAGCACTCCCGAAAAAACTAAACTTGAAAATCTGACTCAATTTGACAAAATTATATTCTCACCAGGACCCGGACTTCCATCAGAGTTTCCTATAATGCATGATATATTGGATGCATATAGGGATACCAAGAGTATACTTGGAGTCTGCCTGGGCCACCAGATGATTGGTGAGTACTTCGGAGCAAAATTAGCCAATCTACAAGAAGTTAGTCACGGGTGGAGCAAAAAACTGCATATCCTGAAATCCGGATGTATTCTTTATCAAGAGATACCTGAAATGACTGACATAGGGGTTTACCATTCATGGTATGTTAGTAAGGATGAATTCCCTGATTGTCTTGAAATTACAGCCGAAAGCAATGATGGAATCATTATGAGCATGGAACACAGAACCTTTCATATTCAATCGGTTCAATTTCATCCAGAGTCATTCATGACTACCTATGGTAAGTTAATGATCCAAAATTGGCTGGTTAGTTAAAATCTTATTTTCTTTTTGAAGCACTGAACTGTCCTTGCATTATAGATGCATGGGAGGGAAATTATTTTGTCAGCATTTTTACTTTAAGCGTATTTTACACATCAATTATACGTTGTTTATACGATAATAAACGCTTAAATAACGCTTAAACAACGCTTAAACAACGCTTACTGGAAAAACCGATCATAACAATGATTAAAAACGATTATCTGACTTGATAAAATCTTACCTTTGTACATCTAAAACATAATAATCATGCACATCTCAGTTGAAATATCATATTATCCTCTAAATGAAGAATACAAGAAGCCAATCCTGCAATTTATTGAAGCACTCAAAGAAAATAAGAATCTTTTAGTCAGGACTAATACAATGGCAACACAAGTATTTGGCGAGTTCGAGGATGTCATGGCGACAGTTACAAAGTGCATAAAAAATGCATTTGAATTACCTCATTCCGTCTTTGTGCTCAAAGTTATTAATGCAGATCTGAGGGACTAACTGTAAATGGATTTCTTTCAAACATTCTATTCCAATCTTGTTAATACAAGTATTCTTGAATTTGTTGCTGCAATTACAGGGATAGGAAGTGTTTGGTATGCCCGCCGCGAGAGTATCCTTGTATATCCTGTTGGAATAGTTAGTGTTCTACTGTATGTTTACATTTGTTTTAGGGCAGAACTATATGCTGATTCAGGTGTAAATTTTTTCTACTTTTTAATGAGTGTATATGGCTGGTACCATTGGACTCATAGAAATGGTAAAAGTGTTGTACGTGAGATTTCGGTTAACACTTTGAAAGAACAAGTACTTGGAGTTTTTCTTACAATAGTCTCTTTTATCTTGATTTTCAGTCTAATCAGTTTTTTTAAGAGGCATGATTTAGTATATATGTCATCCCACATCCCATATTTGGATTCTTTTACTTCAGCCGTTTTCCTGATTGGAATGTGGCTTATGGCGTTAAAGCGTGTAGAGAATTGGCTTTACTGGATAATTGGTGATTTAGTTGCTATTCCGCTTTACATAAGTAAGGGGTTGGTATTTACAAGCTTTCAGTATTTGGTTTTCTTGATTGTAGCAATACTGGGATATTTAGAATGGAGAAAAAGATGGCAGCAAAGAAACCTCTCCGTATAGCTCTAACAGGACCTGAATCCACAGGCAAGTCACAATTGTGCGAGCAATTGGCAGAGTATTTCAATGAACCCTGGGTGCCTGAATATTCAAGGGAATATCTAACAAACTTGCCTGATGGTTATAGTTTTGGTGATATTTTGGCCATTGCTCATGGACAGTTTGAAAGAGAAGAGATAATGCTTAGCAAAGCTGACAGATTCTTGTTTTGTGATACTGATTTCACTGTAACGCACATTTGGTGTATGGTCAAGTATGGTAAATCACACAACTGGATAAATAGCATGGCTGTCAAGCATCCCTATGATTATACATTGTTATGCGATATTGATCTGCCTTGGGAATACGATCCTCTAAGGGAAAATCCTGATAACCGTGACTATCTATTCCAATTATATATGGATGAACTATCCTCCCGGGATGTTCCTTTTGCCGTTGTTTCAGGAACTGGTGAAGAACGACTGAAAAACGCGATTCAGCTTCTGGAAAAGCAAGGCATCACTAAGACAGACTAAGCCAAAGCCATATCTTGCAGTTTTTTCATTAGTATTCACTACCTTTGAACTTTTCAGTCATTATGCCATCAGAAAGCAATAAACACGTGCTTTTTCTAACACGCTGGTTTCCGTCAGATAGTGATCCTATGCTTGGCTTATTTGTGAAAAATCATGCAACAGCTGCTTCATTGGCCGGTTATCAAGTTACTGTTGCCTATGCTTCTGAAACGAAAGATATGCTGGAGGGAAGTTATAAGGTTTCAATAAATACTGAAGGTTCCCTAACGGAAATAATCGTCTATTTCAAAAAGTCGGGTCAATTTCCATGGTTGAGTCAATTAGTAGCCCTTTTCAAAGCAATCAGAATGGCTATTAAGTATAATGGTAAACCTTCATTAGTTCATGCTAACATATTGACACGCACAGGATTCATTGCAATGTTATTGTCAGGATGTTACGGTATTCCTTACATAATTACTGAACATTGGTCAAGATACTACGAAGGGAATTCAGGTTATAAGGGGTTTTTACGAAAAGCCATCACTAAGTTGGTAATTAGAAAGTCTTCAGTAGTTACCGTTGTTTCAAGGAGGCTATATAATGCAATGCGACTCAAAGGATTGAATTTCCAACAAGTAATCCTACCCAATGTTGTTGATACAAATCTTTTTGACATTTCTGAAAAACGAAATCCCACTTTCAGATTTATCAGTATTTCGTGTTTTGAGGAAAGATCGAAAAACCTCAAACTACTCATTGATGCTTCCAGGAAACTAAGAGATACCGGATTGGAATTTGAACTTGTCCTGGTAGGAGATGGACCAGATCGTCGAATGATTGAACAGCATGCAGGCAATTTGAAGTTCGATGCCACCTTTACAGGTACATTAACGCCGGTTGAAACTGCAGAGATATTAAAGCAATCTCACTGCCTTGTGCTAACAAGCAATTATGAAACATTTGGCATCGTAATATACGAGGCTTTAGCATCAGGCATTCCTGTGATTTCTACGGATGTTGCTGATTTAAAGGATCTTATTTCTCAGGAATATGGTAAAATAATTCCAGTAGCTGATTTAAATGCTTTATTCAACTCGATGAAAGAAATTCACGATAAATATGCACAATATGATCAAGTAAAGTTAAGAGACCTGGTTAAGAATATTTGTAGTTTAACTTCAGTATCTGCCGGTTTAGATAAATTATATCAACGAGTTATGCAATAGCCTATGACTGTAAATGATTATTCCGGAGGACTAAGATTTGCCGTTATGGTTAATTCCATGGAGGTACAAAAGTGGCAATATGATTCCATTGAATCCTTAGTAAAAGAACATACTTCCAAGCCTGTTTTGATTATCGTTCAGGACAAGACATCAGCAATTAAACCATCATTCTGGAGGCGTTTGGTAGAGTATCCATGGCAAAATATACTTTTCCGCAAATACTATCAATACTTTTTCAAACCGTTGGCTTTTAAAACGAAAAGTCTAGAAGAACTTGTGAAAGAAGTTCCTGTAATAAAGTGTCAGGTTAAGAAAAGGAAGGTAAGCGAATACTTTACAGAAGATGATATTGCCATAATAAAATCTTATAAACCTGATTTCATCCTTAAGTTTGGCTTTGGGATATTGAAAGGTGAAATTCTTACCTGCTCACCCATGGGTATTTGGTCTTTTCACCATGGTGATGAACAAAAGTACAGAGGAGTGCCACCTGCTTTCTGGGAAGTGTTTAATAGAGATCCCAAGAGTGGTGCAATTCTTCAGCGACTAACTGAGAAACTGGATGGTGGTGTTATTCTCAGAAAAGGACATTTTAAAACCATTAACCACTCATGGAAAGCAAACCTTGATCAATCCATTAGTCTCTCAAAGAATTGGCCGGCTGATGTGTGCGGGGAAATTATTTGTCAGAATACTTTCCCTGATCAGATTGAAGGAGTGAGTACAAATGCTCCAATATATAAAGTTCCAGGGAATACCACATTTGTTTATTTTCTCCTCAAACAGTTTGTGAATAAGATAAAATTCCACTTTAATGAGATATTCTATGCTGAAATATGGCAAACCGGATTAATCAAAGCCAGAACTGCTGACATATTGAGTGGTCTGCAATACACAATTGAGGATGAAGATGTTGAATGGGTTAAATCCAAAAATAACAACAGTTATTACGCTGATGGTTTTGCCGTGAAAATTAATGAACGGATACTGCTATTGTTTGAGGATTATTCATATGGAAGCAGGAAAGGACACATTTCAGCTATCTGGTATAGTGAGCGTAATGCTAGTTTCAGCAAGCCGGTTAATGTACTTGAAGAGCCCTGGCACTTATCTTATCCCTTTATCTTTAAATACGAGGGAGATATCTATTGTATGCCTGAATGTAAAGCCCATAAAAGTGTTGAGCTATACAAACTTGATATTCTTTCAATGAAACTTGTGCCATACCGGACATTGATTGAAGGTTTGGAAGCAGTTGATCCAACACTGGTATTTCATCAGAATCATTGGTATCTGTTCTTTACAGCAGGAAATGCCACAAATGTTGAACTTCATATTTGGCATGCAGAGAAACTTGAAGATGAATTTGTGCCTCATGTGTTGAATCCGGTAAAATCTGATATCAGCAATTCACGACCTGCCGGATCATTATTCTATCTGGATGGTAAACTGTATCGTCCGGCACAGGATGCATCACGTACTTATGGGGGGAGGATAATAATCAACGAAATAAAAATTCTCTCAGAAGATTCATTTCTTGAAATGGCTGTCAATATCCTTGAACCACCTGCATCATTCCTTGGATTACATAATATTTCTTTTGCTGGGGACTATATGTATTTTGATTGTAAAAAGATGGGTTTTTCAACCGCCAATTTTTTCTACCAGCTTAAACGAAAAACAGGATTTATCAAGTAGAATATGTTACGTAACCTGTTATCAACCACTGCTTCCAGATTAATCATAGCGATAATCAACCTGGCAATTATTTGGATATCAGCCCGATACCTTGGTGCTGAAATACTGGGTACAATTTCATTGATAATACTTGGCATCAGCATTATTCAGCTGGTAACAGCCATATTAGCAGGTAGTTCTTTGGTTTATCAAAGTTCCCGACACTCCATTGCTGAACTATTAATCATAGCCTGGATGTGGATAATAATTGCAGGAACACCTATTTGGTTCATCCTCACATTGTTGTCTCTTATACCGGTAGGATTTACTCTGGATGTGCTTCTACTTTCTTTCCTAGGAAGCATCATTACTGTAAATCAAAATGTCTTTTTAGGAAAGGAAAAGCTCAACCTTTTCAATGGATTAGCGGTTCTTCAATCAATAATCGTACTTATTGCATTGGTCATGTTTGTTTTTGTTGGTAAATGGTATGAAGCAGATGCCTATGTTTCAGCCCAGTATATCAGCATGGGATTGTTGGCTTCTATTGGAATAGTAATTAATATGCCTCCATTAAAGGATTTCAGGATTCCACGGATGAAATTAGTTACAGAAGCATTTAAATACGGTGGATACCTGCAGGCAGCCAGTATAATGCAGCTATTTAACTACAGATTAAGCTATTATCTCATTGAGAAATTTTTCGACAGGGCAACACTTGGTATATTTTCTGTAGGAGTGCAGATTGCCGAGAGTATCTGGATCATATCAAAGAGTATGGCTGTACTGCTATACTCGCGCCTCTCAAATAACCGTGACAAAGAATACTCTGTTAACCTTACGATGAATTTTATAAAGATTACCTCTGTTCTCACTCTTATAGCAATCGTTGTGATAGTGTTACTGCCTGAAAATTTATTTACATTGATCTTTCAAAGTGAGTTTCGCGAGCTTACCAGAGTTATTTCGAGCTTATCGGTAGGGATTCTGGCTGTAGCAATTTCATTGATGTTCAGTCATTATTTTTCCGGGACGGGTAAACCAATACATAATACTATATCTTCAGGTATAGGATTGGTTTTTACAGTAATTCTGGGATTTACGCTGATACCTGTCTGGGGTTTAACAGGAGCAGGGATTACTGCATCAGTTTCATACATAGGCAGTATGATTTATCAGTTAATAGTTTTTAAACACATTTCGGGTATTTCATATCGGTCATTTATTCCATCAAGATTTGACTTTGCAAAAGTAAAAACTGAAGTAAAGTCAATGTTCCATACCGGATAAGTAGATTTTTAGGTATCATCTAATAAGGTTATGGACTTTAATAGAGAATAATGACTATAATTAATTCGTATTTTTACAATTGATTAATAAATCAGTGCATTGAATATGACACTTAGAATTACAATTTGCTTTATGTTTTTCAGCAGTCTGGTTTTTGGTCAGGGTTTCGATCCCGGATTACCTGAAAAGCATTGTGTGTCGACTGAAGAAAGGAAGCTATACAATTTAATTTCCGAATATCGAAACAGTAAGCAACTCCCTGCTGTAGAATTTTCAAAGTCATTATCCTATGTTGCAAAGGTTCACGCTATGGATCTTTCATTCAACCGACCTGATTTCGGTGGCTGTAATCCACACAGTTGGTCAGATAAAGGGAAGTGGAAATCATGCTGTTATGCCAGGTCTGAAGATAGGATTACTTGTATGACACTCAAACCCAAAGAGTTGACAGGATATAAGTCAAAAGCTTACGAGGTAGTTTATTCTGGGGGTGAGGAAGCCAAGGCTGATGATGCTTTTGAACTTTGGACGGACATTGCAATGATGAATGATTACCTTTTGAATACAGGTAAATGGACAAAACCATGGTTGGCTGTTGGAATAGGAATATATGGTGAATATGCCTGTCTTTGGTTCGGTGAAGGACCAGACATAGCCGGTCCATTGCTCGATTGCAGTTCAATGCTGTCACAAAAGGATTCTTTAATAAATCATGGAGAAACTCCCTTAAATATTACAGAAGGAACAAATGAGTATTATATTATAACTTCAAGTACAAGCACCTTAGAAAGTGCTATCCAAGAAGTTAATAAAGTCAAGGAGAGAGGCTTTCAGAATGCAGTTTACCTCAAAAATGAAAATTTTTACAGGATCGCTGTGGATAAATTCAAGGATGAGGCAAGCGCTTATAAAAAAATGGAAGCAGTGAAAAAGCAGTTTCCTGATGCATGGTTATTAAAACCAAAAGTTATCAACTAATCGAAATTTCGTCTTAACTAAAATTCCCTTGTAAAAATACTTTAGAGTATATTTGCAACCTATGGAAGAACTAGATTACACACCAAGTACACCAGGCCAATATTCCGATGATTCTGTAAGAACGCTTGACTGGAAAGAACATATCCGGTTACGCCCAGGCATGTATATCGGTAAGTTGGGTGATGGTTCATCTCAGGATGATGGTATTTATGTTTTAATAAAAGAGGTAATTGATAACTCGATTGACGAGTTTGTAATGGGCAATGGCCGTACTATTGAAGTTGCCATTAAGGATCAGAAAGTCACCATTAGGGATTACGGTAGAGGAATGCCGTTGGGGAAAGTAATTGACTGTGTTTCTAAGATCAACACAGGTGCAAAGTATGACTCAAAAGTCTTTAAGAAGGCAGTAGGTCTGAATGGTGTAGGATCTAAAGCTGTAAATGCTCTTTCTTCCTTTTTCTCAGTTCAGAGTATTCGTGAAGGAAAGACTAAGATAGTGGAATTTGAGCGGGGTGAGATTATTTCAGATCAGCCGGAGCAGCCATGCGCTTTAAGAAGTGGAACACTAATCAGTTTTATCCCTGATGAAGAGTTGTTTGGACACTATCATTTTATTCCGGAATATATTGAACAGATGCTATGGAACTATGTGTTCCTTAATAACGGTCTTACTATTTGGTTTAATGGTATAAGGATGCAGGCCAAGAATGGATTGGTTGACCTGCTTCAAAGAAATATTAATGGTAATCCAATTATGTACCCGATCATCCAGATTAAAGAGGATGATTTTGAATGTGCCCTGACCCATAGCAGCAAACAGTATGGTGAAGAGTATTACTCCTTTGTAAACGGACAGCACACTACCCAGGGTGGTACACATCAGGCTGCTTTCCGTGAAGCATTAGTTAAGACAATACGGGAGTTTTATAAGAAGGATTTTGATCCAAGTGATATAAGGCAAAGCATTGTAGCTGCCATAAGTATCAAGATACAGGAACCGGTATTTGAATCACAAACGAAAACCAAACTGGGATCGCAGTTAATGGAGCCAGATGGGCAGAGTGTTAGGAATTATATTGGTGATGTGCTTAAGAAACAGCTTGATAATTACCTTCATATGAACGGTGATATGGCTGAAGCCCTTTTGCGCAAGATATTGCAGAGTGAGAAAGAGAGAAAGGACTTTGCCAATATCAAGAAACTTGCCAAGGATAGTGTCAAAAAAGTTAGCCTCCATAATAAAAAACTGCGCGATTGCCGGGTTCATTATAACAGTAATGATATACGACGATTAGAAACCACCTTATTTATTACTGAAGGAGATTCAGCAAGCGGTTCTATCACAAAATCAAGGGATGTCAACACCCAGGCAGTATTTAGTTTGAAAGGAAAACCTCTCAACTCATATGGTTTAAGCAAGAGAGTAGTCTATGAAAATGAAGAATTCAATATGCTGCAGTCTGCACTTAATGTTGAGGAGGGAGTTGAAAATCTTAGGTACAATTATATTGTGGTAGCAACAGATGCTGATGTTGATGGAATGCACATCAGATTATTATTGCTCACTTTCTTTTTGCAATTCTACCCGGATGTAATCAAGACAGGGCATTTATATATATTGCAAACTCCTCTGTTCAGGGTAAGGAATAAAAAGAAAACGATTTATTGCTATTCGGATGAAGAAAGGGTAGAAGCTATTAAAGATTTAAGCCCAAGTCCTGAGATAACCCGTTTTAAAGGATTAGGAGAAATATCTCCTGATGAGTTTCGCCATTTCATTGGTGCATCAATGAGGCTTGATCCTGTCATTATGCGCAAGGCATCAGATTATAATGAAGTCCTCTCATTTTATATGGGAAGGAATACTCCTGAAAGACAGGAATTTATAATAGATAACCTGCGACTTGAAGAAGATCTGATAGAACAGGATGTATCGGCCTTTTAGAACCAGGCTTTAAACTTAGGAGTTACTCCAGCTTCTTGAATGCTTTTCCCAGATAATCTATGATATCAGAAGCTATCATAGAAGGTTGAGAATTTTTTTCAACAGCAATATCAGCTGCTTTGCCATGCAACCAGGTTCCTAAAATACATGCTTCTTTAGAGGAGTATCCTGATGCTTTAAGACCTAACAGAATACCGGTGAGAACGTCACCCGTACCTCCTGTGGCCATTCCGGGATTACCGGTAGGGTTGAAGTATATAGTGCCATCAGGACAGGCTATTGCTGACCAGGCACCTTTCAGAATCACATAAAGTTTGAATCGTTGTGCAAAAGCCCTGAGTATTTCTATTCTGCTGAAGTGATTGTCTGCTTTATTGGTCAAGCGCTCAAACTCTTTTGGATGAGGTGTTAGAATGGAATCAGGGGGTAAGAATGAAAGCCAGGTTTTGTTCTCTGATAGTATATTTAATCCATCGGCATCAATAATCAGCGGTGACTTGGTCACTTGAATAAGTAATTTCAATGTATTCTGCGTATCCTGATGCATTCCAGCACCCGGCCCAAAAGCAATGGCATTATATATTGACAAGTCTGGAAAAGTGGTTAAATGAGTTTCCGAATCATCCAAATCAATCATGACCTCTGGTATTGCAGCATGCATGGCATTCATTCCGCAGATGGGAATATGCGCAGTTACAAGTCCGGCGCCTGCTCGCAGGGTTGCTTTTGCAGCCAGGATAGAAGCACCGATTTTGCCAAGACTTCCTGCTATTATTAGTCCATGCCCATAGGTGCCTTTATGTGCAAACTTCTGTCTTGGGCGAAAGATATCTTTACAGTCATTCTTCTGGGTTAGAAAGAAGCTACTACTTGAATTATTAATAAAATCCCTATTGAGATTAATGTTCAGAAGAATCCACTTACCCACATACTTGTCGTTCTCAGGCATAAAGAATGCAAACTTGGGTAACTGAAATGAAAGTGTGTAATCAGCTTTAACGATAGCTGTTTTATTTGAATCGGGGGAAGGTGAATCAGCAAATAAACCTGATGGAATATCTATTGCTATAACATACCCATTGCTTATATTGATTTGCTTGATAATTTCAGCCAGAAATCCGGTAACCGGCTTGTTTAATCCTGAGCCCACTAAGGCGTCGATAACTATATCACCGTCATTTATCTCAATCAGTGGATCTTCTTCAAATATCTCTGTTACAATAAGACCGGCTACATCAGCAATTTTATCGAAATTTTTCTTATTATCCTCACTAGCCTCAAGGGCATGCCTTACATAATAAACTTCAACGGTATGGCCATCCTGATGTAACTTTCTGGCAATAGCCAATCCATCACCGCCATTATTCCCCATACCACATACAACTTTGAAACTGCTGACATCATTGACAGTACTGCTAATCCATTTGTAGCACTCATGGGCTGCACGTTCCATAAGATCGATAGACCTGACCGGTTCGTTGATAATAGTATAAGCATCAAGTTCCCTTATGACTTCAATTGGTAGAATTTTCAGTGGGCACATGTCATTTGGTTTTAATGAGATTGATAATGAATACCCGTAATAGTACTGATTAAATACCTGTGGTATTTAAATTGCCTAAACTGATTGTAACTATCTTGGTTTGTTTTGGATCATCATTATTCTCCAGACCCATTGAGACCTGTAAATGCAAATTATAAATATGGATATCGGTCTCCTTTGCTTTGATCTTTCCAATTTTGAGAATGTCAGAATTGATAATTCCTTCATGTCTGCTGGCATCATGCCCGAATATTTTATCTACTTTGTCATGAATAAGCGTAGTGTCATACCCAGTAGCGAATTCATAGATATGAGCGACATCTTCAATGGTAAGAACTTGCAAATTCTCTATGCCATCTATATTTATCGTAAACCATCGGTGAGTATGCTCATCAATAAGACAGCGGTTCAGACTATCACTTGAAAGGATTCGGCTATTATTGATAATTGCCCTTCCATAGTAATTATTGCAATAGGAGTAGATTTTATCATAGGTAATGGCATATCTGGTGCTTAACCCTCCAATTATCTTACGCAATCTAGGAAAGAAATGAAATGCATTGTAAATTCTCAGGACTATAGCGTAGTTGCAGGCGAACAGGAGAGAATGGAGTGGTGTATCAAAGATTAGAAAACCGCCATCACCAGTACTGATGAAAGTCTTTTCTATTCGTTCTTTGGTGTATTTCTGGAAAATAAATGGGTGGTTTTCCAGGCAAAGGTCTATAGTTGTTCTGAACATCATTTTGAACAGGAAAGGAATCAGCATCTGCTCAAACTCATTATAGGAACTATATTGATAGATATCGAGCCCAAGAACTGATTTACGGTTTACATCTTTAGGATCCATTATATCCCGCAACTCACTGAGCATCTGAGTTTCGTCGGGTACAACATTGGTTTTCTCAAAAATAACCCTATTATCATGTTTAAGGAGTATTTCCTTTATTTTCTCGTGATCGATTGCCTTGATATTATTTGTCATAACGCTTCTGTTTACCGGTTAAATTAGCTTTAACAAAATTCAGTAACCATTCCTTTTCAGAGACAGAGGACCTTTCGGCAAAACCGAATGCCTCATTGTTATATATGATGGCAGGGTATCGCCCCCTTTTGTTCAGACCTGTGTAGGAATAGAAAGATCCTTCCACAAGGCTGACAACAATGTCCTTTTTAAGGAATTGACGTTCTTCAATAATGTCCCCTCGCTTCATACGAAGTGTTACAGAATTTTCATTTAGGATTATAGATTGCTCTAATCTCAGCATTTTAATTGACTTTATCAATGTCCAGAATCCAATAGCCCAGAATGGAAGGGAATAAAGCATATAAAGTGGTTTCATATTCAAGAGCAAAACGGTCCAAACAAGGATAGTGAACATCCAAACTGTAATAACTATCATTGTTATTAAACCTTGGCCTTTGAACCCTTTCGCTGGGATTCTAAGTATTATTGAGTTTTCATCGGTCATCACCTTTATGTTGCTTTCAGGTGGCGCGCTTGAAGTTGATATTGTTAGCTCTGTATCTTTAACCATAATAAATGTATAATACACCACTAAGATAGCACATTATAGAAAATAATGTTATTGCTGCCATATATTCCAGGCCAATGCAGCTTGTTTATAAAGCATAGCCAATCCGTTACGGATTCCTGCACCCTTTAACTGCCCTTTCCTGAGGAAATCTGTGAGCTCTGGATTATACACAAGATCAAATAATAAGTTCTGATCAGAAAGGGCATGATAAGGAATAAGTGGAGATTCATTCAAATTTGGATACATTCCAACGGGGGTTGTATTGATGATTAATCTTGTTTGATTGACAAGTTCTTCATCAATCGATTGATAACCTATAGTGTTATCAGTTGAAGGGTGCCTGCTTACGAATTTGAATTGCCAATTTAGCTTGTTGAGTACAAAAGCTACGGCAGATGAAGCACCACCTGTGCCTAATACAAGTGCTTTACTCGGACGAATCCCAGCAAACTCAATCAGTTCTGATTCAAAAGCAGGAGCATCGGTATTGAATCCTTTTAAATGCAATTTGTTATTCTGATGACTTATCTTGATAGTATTAACAGCATTGATCAACAGGGCTTCATCTGATATCTCATCAAGCATTTCCATAACCAGTTTCTTATATGGAATGGTAACATTAAGACCTTTTAGATCGGTGAACTGTTCCAACAACGGTTTGAATTCATCCATGCTTTTAAGCGGGAAGAGTTCATAAACGGCATCAACGGAATCTGACCTAAACTTATCAGTAAAATACTTTTTCGAGAAGGAGTGGCTTAGGGGGTAACCAATAAGTCCATACCTGCTTAACATTTCCGGAAGAATTGTGAGTTAATTTTATCTTATATCACTGATAATTTCAGCTATTAAGCGGTCTTCTTTCAAGAATGGGGCATATTCGAATAAATGCTCGAGATTAATATCACCAAGCGTTAATACGAATTGAAGGTGAGCAATGGCTTCCTTTGGTTTACCCAGCATATACAAGTATGCTATCTTTCTTATTTGAAGAAGATTATTGAATGGTTGAAGAGCAATACCTGAATCAAGTACTTCAAGAGCTGTTTTATATTCATCGAGTTCGGCATACAATGCAGAATAATCAAGCCAAATATTCTGATCATCGGGTGCATACTTTGCAGCGTCAGTGAATGAAACAGCAGCTTCTTCAAATAAGCCTGCATGTTGCTGAACAATAGCCAAAGTTGCAAGGTATTCTGGATTATGAGGATCTTGACTAACCCCTTTCTTCAGATAACGAAGAGCAGATTTCATGTCGTCAATTTCTTCATAGGCAACGCCCAAACCAATCCATGCATCAGCAAAGTCCTTATCCACCTGAGTAGCTTTCCTGAAATAATCAATAGCCTTGTGAAAATCCTCCATTTTTTCATAACACTCACCTATGAGATAATAGGTCAGAGCTTCAGGTTTCTCGAATGCAAATGTCTCCTTGTAGGTTTCTATAGCCATCTTATATAAAGCCATATTTGACAATGAAGTGGCCTTATTATAGTAAGACCAAGAGACTGTAGGATTTATAGCAATACTGAAATCGTAAGCATCAACAGCTTTTTCGTAAAGCTCGAGCTCATTGTAAGCTACACCTAGACTGTACCATACATAATGAGCATACGGGTATTTTTCAAGAAAAGCTGTAAAGTATGCAATACTTTCAACAGTTTGACGTGATATTTCGAAGCAGAAAGTAAGCTCATTAAAGATAGCTTCGTTATCAGGTTCTATATCAAGTACCTTCTTGAGGTATTCAATGGCTCTATTGTAGTCGTTGAGATTTTCGTATTCGAAGGCTATATTTGTGTAAATACTAGCAATGTCCTCGTGCTCATTGATAGCTTTATTGTATTCCTCAATAGCCTCATCATATCTATGTAATTTACTGAAAATTGCCCCTTTGGTAATATAGATATCGCTGTTTGTAGGATCAATATTCTCAACTTTAGCCAGAACTTTCAGTGCCTTTTCGGCTTTATTGGATGAAACGAGAACTTGAGCCTGCCTTATCAACAGACCAGTACTGCCCGGGTATTGCTCCATACCCAAATCAAGTGCCTTGGTAGCTAATTTAAGTTCATTCAGTTGAAGATAATGATCTATGAGATCTTCATATTCTTCAGTGTCAAAAAAGAAATGCTTCTCCTCCTGAAGCATTTTTTCAAAACGCTCAAGTAACTCATTCAGATTACTGTTATCCTCTTCTTGGTCAAAAAAATCATCCATTGTCCATGTTCCTTCTTCGATTGCAAAAGTACGCTTTTTTGTGATAACCGTTAAAGTATTGAACTTTAAATAGAAATTTGATTATCGCTGACAGCACAATAAAGATACTAAGTCCAAATGCTAAGGTGAACTAAAAATGCTATTAGTTATGAGCATTTTGCTGTTAATAAAACATTAGTAACATTTATTAGGTATTTTTGCATTTGTTAATACAGTTTTATGACATTGATCAAGAGCATTTCGGGTATTCGGGGCACATTAGGCGGTAAGCCGGGAGAAGGACTTAGCCCCATTGATATTGTAAAATATACTAGTGCTTATGCTGAGATTCTGAAGAATGAAAATTCTGGAAAACTTAAAGTTATTGTCGGCAGAGATGCCCGAGTTTCTGGTCCTCTAGTTAACAATCTTGTTTGCAATACATTGATAAGCATGGGAGTTGATGTTGTTGATATTGGGTTATCAACAACTCCTACGGTGGAGATGGCTGTAATTGATTATAGATGTGATGGAGGAATAATTATAACCGCTAGTCATAATCCCTGGCAATGGAATGCCCTCAAGTTGCTTAACGGCTCTGGTGAATTCATTGATGATGCCACAGGTAAGCAATTGTTGAAAATTGCTGATGCCGGTGATTTTACTTATGCTGAAATTGATGCTTTAGGTACTATAACCTATGACGACAGTCAGATAAGAAAACATATAGAGAAAATACTTGAACTGCCCTATATTGACTCCTTCGCTATTAGAAATGCTAAATTTAGAGTCGCTATTGATGCAGTTAATTCAACTGGTGGGATTGCAATTCCACTGCTATTAAGATCATTGGGAGTAGAGCAGATTGAAGAATTGTACTGTGAACCGAGCGGTCGTTTCCCACATAATCCTGAACCACTGCCGGAAAATCTGACTGAAATATCCAAGACAGTAGTTAAATCAAAATCAAATCTTGGATTTGTTGTAGATCCTGATGTGGACCGTTTGGCAATTATTTGTGAAGATGGTGAAATGTTTGGTGAAGAATATACTCTGGTAGCTGTTGCTGATTACATTCTTTCAATAAATCCCGGAAACACTGTCTCAAATATGTCATCTACCAGAGCTTTAAGAGATGTAACAGAAAAAGCAGGACAACAGTATTTTTCTTCAGCAGTTGGTGAAGTGAATGTTGTTAAGGTGATGAAAGAGGTGAACGCAGTTATTGGTGGTGAAGGCAATGGGGGTGTTATATTACCTGAATTGCATTACGGCCGTGATGCTCTGGTAGGAATTGCACTTTTTTTAACTCATTTGGCAAAAACAGGCAAGAAGTGTTCTGCTCTTAGAGCTTCCTATCCTAATTATTTTATTTCAAAAAATAAGATACAGCTAATGCCTGAAATGGATGTCGATTCTATATTGGCATCTATCGCAGAAAAATACAAAAGGCAACCTGTTGATCAGGTAGATGGAGTAAAGATAGAGTTTGATAAAGAGTGGGTCCATTTACGTAAATCAAATACTGAACCCATAATCAGGATTTATTCTGAAAGTGATTCAGAGATAAAAGCCGAATCTATTGCACGTAAGATCATTGAGGATATAAAAGATGTAATCAGGAAATAGTAGTTTCAATAAACACAACTTATGGCTAAGCGTAGAAAAGCACGAAGGTTCAGAAATATAACCTTCAAATTTACAGTACAGCAAAAGAGTAGGGTAGATGCTTATTGCAGAAAACATAGTACAACTCCGATTAGATTGTACAAAAAAGCCATCATGTTGTTCCTTTCTAATAATGGTTATGGCGACAATTACCAAATGGAACCTGAACCAGCTAAAAATCAACTAACTATCTTTGACCTGATAAAGGAAAGCGTTACCAATGACTAATCAGTAATTTAATCTATTGGTACATCAAAAATTAGCAGGTTAGCATCTAAAGAAGCCAATATCTCAATTGGACCATCTATTTCAGTAATTTCTAGGCTATCGCGATGATAGCCAACCATATCTCTATCACCCATTAACTGAATGCTCCCCTCAATAACAAATATCAATACCACATTACTTACTTTATGCAGACTATACTTGTAGGATTGATTTTTCTTAAGCTCAATTCTCGAAATCCATGCATATTGATTTATCCATAGAACATCAGAAATAATTTCAGTAGAGGCAATCAACTGTAACTTTCCCTTTCTTTCCCGTGCATTAAATTGAAGGCACTGAATACGAGGTTCAATGTCTTTGACTTTTGGGAAAAGCCAAATCTGCAATACTTCCAATGGCAAAGATTCGGAATTATTACCAAACGCATGTATAATACCGACACCAGCAGAAATTATCAGTGCTTCGTCGTGACCAACTGTTGTATTAGTGCCAGTTTGATCCTGATATTTCAATTCACCGTTTAATGGCAGTAATAAAATCTCCAGGTTCTTCTGCTCATGTATATCAAAACCACATCCCGGTTCGATTATCTCGTCATTCAATACTCTGATAACACCAAATCGTTCGCGCATAGGATTGAAGTAGTCGGCAAAGTTGAAGCTATGTCGGGTCTTAAGCCAACCGTAATCTGCAAATGCCCTGTCATTTGACTTGTGAATATTAATTCTCATGATAAACAATCGTCTGATGGATTCTTATGGCTAAGATAAGGAATTAATCAAATTCTATAAGTGAGTTTGATATCATCAAAGGAATGAATGGTCGGGTGGAGTAGTTCATAGATAATTTGAAAAATATGATTGAGCAAGTATAGGCCTTTAAATTCCAAATTCAGGAAATGCAATGATAATTAAAAAAAAACCTGTTAGTAATTTGTGATTGAATCCTATCTTTTTATATTTGCAACGGTTTTTTTACGGCAGATTGCCGGTAAAGGTTCTTTGCAGATTCCCCATCTGCCCGGGCCCGTGAAAGAGCTTAATAAGTTCTATTTCACTATTTTATTAATTATTCTTAAAAACCAATGAAAAAAAACGTACTGATTATCGGAGCTGCCGGAAGGGATTTCCACAACTTCAACACTTACTTCCGCGGTAACGCGAACTATAACGTCGTAGCTTTTACAGCAGCTCAGATCCCTGACATTGATGGTCGTAAATACCCTAAAGAACTTGCTGGTGAGGAACTCTATCCTCAAGGTATTCCTATTTTTGCTGAGCAGGATCTTCCAAAACTCATTAAGGATCTTAAAGTAGATGATTGTGTATTTGCATACAGTGATGTTCCTTATCCACGCGTAATGAATATTAGTTCTGTTGTGAATGCTGCAGGTGCCAATTTCATGTTATTGGGTCCACGTGACACAATGATAAAGAGCACCAAACCACTTATTGCTGTTGGAGCAACACGTACTGGTTGCGGTAAAAGCCAGACCAGCCGACGCATCATTGAGATTATGATGGAATTAGGACTTAAAGTTGTAGCTATTCGCCATCCGATGCCTTATGGTGATCTGAATGCGCAGAAAGTTCAGCGTTTTGCTACCGTAGAAGATCTCAAAAAGCATAAATGCACCATTGAAGAAATGGAAGAATATGAACCACATGTAGTTCGTGGTAATGTAATTTACTCTGGTGTTGACTATGAAGCTATTGTGAGAGCTGCCGAAAAAGATCCTGATGGTTGTGATGTTATTCTATGGGATGGTGGTAATAACGACTTCCCATTCTACAAACCTGACTTGATGATTGGAGTTGCTGATCCTTTACGTCCAGGAGCTGAAGTTAGTTACTATCCTGGTGAAGTTGTTGCCCGTATGTCTGATGTGATCGTCATCAACAAGATTGATAGTGCATCATTGGATAATATTAATACTGTTCGCGCAAACCTTGCAAGGATTAACCCTAATGCAATTATTATTGACGGTGCTTCACCACTTACAGTTGATAAACCGGAACTAATCCGTGGTAAGAGAGTATTGGTAGTAGAAGACGGACCAACCCTCACACATGGTGAAATGAAAATTGGTGCCGGTGTAGTTGCCGCACTAAAGTTTGGTGCAGCCGAGTTAGTTGACCCACGTCCATATACTACAGGTAAACTGTCACAGACTTTTGAGATTTATAAGAATATTGGAACCTTGCTTCCAGCTATGGGATATGGTGAGGAACAAGTTAGGGATCTCGAGAAAACCATTGAAAATACTGTCTGCGATTCTGTTGTTATTGCTACTCCCATTGATTTGAGCAGGATTATCAAGATCAACAAACCCACAGTTAAAGTAGGATATGAACTTCAGGAAATTGGAACTCCCAACCTGACAATGGTAATAAATGATTTTGTCAAAAAACATAATTTAAAATAAGAAAAAGAAGCTGCCTTAATTGGCAGCTTTTTTTTTGGCTATTTTTGTAATAATAACATCCACAAATTATACGCAATATGAAAAACCGAAGTCTGGTATCAATTAATGATTATTCAAAGGAAGAGTATCTAAAAATACTTGATCTTGCTGAAGAGTTTGAAAAGAATCCCAAGCAATCACTTCTGGATAAATTCGTTGTCGCTACTTTATTTTTTGAACCATCAACACGAACACGACTGAGCTTTGAGAGTGCAGCATCACAGCTTGGAGCTAAAGTAATTGGATTCTCTGATGCATCCAATTCAAGCGTGTCAAAAGGTGAAACATTAAAAGATACTATTCTCACGGTTTCAAATTACAGTGATATTATTGTAATGCGTCATCCCAAAGAAGGTAGTGCCCGTTTTGCAAGTGAAGTTTCAAAAGTACCTGTAATTAATGCCGGTGATGGCGGTAATCAACATCCTACACAATGTCTGCTCGATCTATATTCTATTCGTAAGACTCAGGGTAAACTCGATGGTTTGAATATTGCCTTTGTAGGAGACTTAAAATATGGACGTACTGTTCATTCACTTGTAATGGCACTTTGTAACTTCAATACCACATTCCATCTTGTTTCACCTTTTGAATTGAAATTGCCCAGCTATGTCAAGATGCATATAAAGAATAATAATCTCAACTATTTCCAGTATACTGACCTAAATGACGTAATGGAAACAGCCGATATTATTTATATGACCCGCATACAACGAGAACGATTTTCTGATCCCATAGAGTATGAAAAGGTCAAAAATGCATACATTCTTTCAGCCGGAATGCTTACAAACTGCAAGCCAAATATGCGTATACTACATCCTCTGCCAAGGGTCAATGAGATAACTGAAGACGTGGATACTACTGAGCAGGCATACTATTTTACTCAGGCTTTAAATGGCGTGTTTGTTCGACAGGCCTTACTCGCAACAATTTTAGGGGTTAAATAACAAGTAAATTGAAAGAAAATGGAAAGTAATATTAGAAAAGAGCTTGTAGTTTCAGCCATTGAGAATGGTACTGTCATTGATCATATTCCAGCAAAAAGTGTCTTCAGGGTTGTCAAGATGCTGAATCTTGATCAAACGGAAGGACAGGTTACCATCGGATTTAACCTTGAAAGTAAAAAGTACGGCAAGAAAGGGATAATTAAGGCCAGCAACCAGTTTTTTGAAAACAGGGAAGCTAATAAGATAGCACTAATTGCACCTACTGCAACTCTTATTACTATAAGGAATTATGAGGTTGTGAAAAAACAACAGGTTGAGATACCTGATACAATTGAGCAATTTGTGAAGTGTGTTAATCCTAATTGTATTACCAATCATCAACAGATAACTACCAGGTTTTCAGTCATTGACAAGAGTGATTTAAAATTGCAATGCCATTATTGTGAAAAAATAACCGGCAAGAACAATATTGAGATTCTCTAAAGGTGTACCTTATTTGATCTTCTGCTGCATGTTAAACCCACATGCAGCAGAAGAATTATGTTATCGATAGATTTATATTTTACACCATGCCATCCTATATTAGAACATTGATCAATGAAGGTGAGCATCAGCAACTGGATTTTAAATTTGAGGTAAGCGACTCAAAGAAAATTGCCAGAACCCTGGCTGCTTTTGCGAATACTGATGGTGGCAGACTTTTGCTAGGCGTAAAAGATAACGGAGTTGTTGCAGGAGTTCGTTCCGATGAGGAGTATTACATGATGGAGGCGGGTGCTCAACTATATTGCAAACCCCCGGTTCCTTTTGAGTTGCTTGAGTGGGAGGAAAATGGTAAGAATGTACTGGAGATTATAGTCCCGAAAAGTGATAAGGTACATTCTGCACCAGACAAAGAGGGAATTTATAAGGTATACATAAGAGTGGATGATCAGAATTATATGGCCAATAGCGTCTTACTCAAAGTTTGGAAGAAAAGGAAGAACAAGGAAGGAGTAAAAATTGAATTCACAGATATTGAACGGTCGTTGATTGCTTATCTGGAAGAGCATTTAAAAATCACCTTGAGTGCATTCAGAAAATATTCAGGCTTAAGTATTGGAAGGTGTGAACATATATTGGCTGATTTTATTGTACTTGATATCATTAAGATTAACTTCTCAGAGACTGGTGTTTATTATACGCTGAAGCCGGACTTTAGACAGAACCATAAGAAAAAATGAAAACAATAGGGTTAATCTCAGATACCCATTCGTATCTGCATCCTTCCATTGCAACATTCCTTGCTCAGTGCAACGAGATATGGCATGCCGGCGATATTGGTGATATAGAAACTGCCAAGGCTATCGCTTCTATAAAGCCACTTAAAGCTGTTTATGGAAATATTGATGGCAAGGAAATAAGGAGCTTTTACCCCCTTTATCAGAATTTCATGTGTGAGAATCTAAGTGTGCTTATGATTCACATTGGGGGTTATCCCGGAAAGTATTCGCAGGAAGCAAAAGAATTGATAAGTGAACTTAAACCCCGATTGTTTATTTCAGGGCATTCTCACATTCTTAAAGTTATAAATGACAAGAGAAATAATCTTTTGCATCTTAATCCCGGTGCTGCCGGTAAATATGGCATGCATCAAGTCATTACTGCCATGAAATTTGTTGTAGAGGATAAAGATATCAGAGATCTGGAAATTCTTGAAATCAATCGGGATAATAAAACATAGCTAGTAGTAAAAGGTTGATTAGTCTCAACTAAGCTATGCAATGTTATGTTGGTAGAACATCAACTTATCTCAGTCTGTCAGCTGAACGTACTAACTTCTCATCCTTAATTATTCCCCTGTTTCCCAGAACAAAAAAAGCAATAGCTATAAGAATTAAATACAAGCCAAAGCCATCAGTGAAATTTGCTTCAGTTGCGGTGAGACGACCTACTAATGGAGAATAAACAAAGAAAATCAAGGCAATCAGGATGATTGTCATCAAAATACAGAGCTTCACCATTCTGGACTGAAGTGTACGTTTCTTGTACACAAAGATCGATGCCAATCCAACAATGGCAATTAAACCATTGAAAATTGCGAGCGGAAGGATTAATGTATCTTTAACCACAGGGTCTGCCCCGGGAGTAAGTGACGCGAGGTGAGTTAAATAAAGTTTGCTGTATGATAATTCTGAAAGATAACTTGCCAGAGGGAAGAAGTAAAGCGCAATAAGAGCAATAGATGCAATTGCGATATAGATTGTCTGAATACGTTGTATCATGTTACTTGATTTGAAATGCAAATATAATAAACCACGTGCATTTAAACATCCGGCAGTATTAAAATCTTAAATTGTCTATTTTTGCGTTGCTTTATCCGTTTACCGATGATCCAACCACAATCATTAACTTCTCTGTTCTGATGAGCTTAAAATTGCTGTATAGGTTATTATTTGCGTTTTTATGTATCCAGATCGCATTCTATATCTACAGCCTTCCAGGCAGGGAACCTGATATAGATGATGCATGGATTGGAGAACCTGCCTATTGGATGCTAAAAGATGGCCATGCACGTTCAGAATTGATGCGTGGATGGACGAATCAGGATGAGCGAATATTGATACACCACAAGTTGATGACACTTCTTGGCTACTCAGTAGTGAAGGTATTTGGTTTTTCGCTGTATTCTTTTAAGTCAGTAAGTCTATTCTTTTTTGTCTTTTTCCTTATCATCTTTTATTATTTGACAGTTTATAGAAAAAAGATACTGAACCGTCGACAATTCCTTATAGCTGCAATATTCTTCTTCACATTTCATTATACTTTTAAGTTCTCTTTTATTTTTCGTCCGGAGATCCTTATGATGTTTCTTACTTTCATTTCATTCTTCGTTCTGGAAAGAGCTGTTCGTGATAAAAATAATTCCATCTCATTTGGATTAATTGCAGGCATTCTAAGTGGATTATGTGCAGTAGCTCATCTTAATGGAATAGCTGTAATTGCTGCTGGCGGTATTTTGCTTCTTATTAATAGGAAATGGAAACAGGTTATTTCATTTTCTATTGGCAGTATTGTAGGATTCAGCCTTTATTTCTATGATTTTTCCATGGAGTATGGATTTGCTTTCTGGAAAAATCAGCTTTTCCAATCGGTAATGGGAGAGAGCCCTGAAAAGGCAAATGTCTTCATATATATGGCCAATAGCCTACTAAAGGAACACATGCGTTTCTTTCATGATGGAAGTATCATTGGCTTCAGCCTGTTATTTATAATCATGTTTACCGCCGGCTTCAGATATCTTAAAACTAAATATAGGATAATGCTGCAGTACACAATTATTCTAATGATAATAGTGGCCTTATTGTTTACCCAGAAATCAAGACAATATATTCTGATTTATCTTCCTTTTCTGGTTATTTTTATCTCAGTATGTCTTGATAAATGGCTATGTTCCCGCACTGATCTCTCAGCCTGGATATACAAGAAAGGATGGAATATAGTCGTAGTGCTTGTTATCTTATCATTTGTTGGAGGATCTGAATACTACAATTACAGGACTACTAAAAATAAATTCAATCCTACGGCTGTAAGGTCAATGATTAAAACAAATATTAAAGGAAATACTTCAGAATTAAAGATAGTTGCCCCAATGGAATTTATCTTTAATGAAATACTATACTTCAAAAGTATTCAGGGTGAAAGGCTCTATACAACATTGCAACAATTTGATAAAACAATCACGGGAAAAGGTTTCATTGAAAAAGCTCAAAGCTTTGAAATTGATTATATTATATTGTCAAAGCCCTATATTGATAATCTGGGGATGGGGAAACTAGAAAAAGAGGAAGTGATTTTGAATTATCGGGTAGTCTATAGGTCTCCAGACCTGATCATGCTAAAAAATGAAGCTGAAGTATTTTTAACAGGGGGATTGCAAAAACAATAAATGTTACAGAGTAGTTGAATCTAAGTCGAATTTACTCTTCAAATTATTTTTCTTCTTTCATCATTTTTTCCAGTGTCTTATCGTAATATTCATCAGCCATAAGGAATCCGGCAGACCATATCTCCCGTTTTTCAGCAACACCTTCCTTATTTAAATGCATCCAAACCCCATCCTTTAGATTGTTAGTATAGGTTCCGGAAATGAAGATCAATCCATTAGGATGGTAAAATGTTGCCAACCCCTCAAGCTTGCCATTAATATATGTTGCTTTTGTTTTGATCGGTCCATCATAAAAGTACTGCAACCAGGGCCCTTCTTTGACACCGTTAACATAAGTTATTTCTTCCAGTAAGGCTCCGTTTCCATAAAATGTCCGCCATTTTCCATTTGGGATGCCGTTCTCATAAATCTCTTCTGAAATGACAACAGAGTCCTGATTAAAATAATTCCAAATTCCATGCTTCTTTTCATTCAGGTAGAGACCTTCAGATACTTTAAATCCTTTTTCAAAAAAGATAGTATATGCTTTCATCCCATTCTCAGTAAACATTGTTTTGGCTTTAACTTTACCTAATGAATCGTAATAAATAAATTCACCGGCCGGAATGTTGTCTTTGAAAGCTCCAGAATAAATAAGAGTTCCATTAGAATCCTTTTTTAGCCATAAACCTTGTTTATATCCTTTGGAATCTGTGATGTTAGTTTCCTGCTGTGCTGAAACTAATGAGACAAAAAGGAATAATGCAATTGATAAAGAGAATATGCGGATATATCTAAAGTTCATTTTACCAGGTTCTATTAACAGTGTTGGTGAAAAATAAGAGCGCTGTTGAATGATTAACAGTTTCGTATCTTTGCCTGCAAAATTATAAAAACTTATTCCAATAGCCGAAATAATATGAATATCTATCCTTCTAAATTACTTGAAGAGGCAATAGTAGAACTGGTGAAGTTACCCGGCATTGGAAAACGTACAGCATTGAGGTTGGCTATTTGGTTACTTAAACAAGACCCCTCCAGGGCTGTGACACTTGGAAATGCATTGATCAATCTTAGAAATAATAATATATATTGCCGCATTTGCCATAATATATCAGATGGGGAGGTTTGTAACATTTGTTCTGACGAGAAGCGTGATAAGAATGTTATATGCGTTGTTGAAGATATCAGGGATGTGATGGCAATAGAGAATACAAATCAACACAAGGGCGTTTACCATGTATTGGGAGGTATTATCTCACCCATGGAAGGAGTTGGACCCCAGGATATTAATATAGCAACGCTGATTGAGAAAACGGAGTCAAGAGAAATCAAGGAAGTGATCATGGCACTGCCTTCTACTACTGAAGGTGATACAACTGCATTTTATATTTTCAGGAAGATACAGAAAAATGTTCCTGTTATCTCAGCCATATCAAGAGGAATTGCCATTGGTGATGATCTTGAATATGCAGATGAAGTAACACTTGGAAAGTCATTCAAGAACAGAGTCCCGTTTGACAAGACACTCTGATACTGAGTCAAAGATTAACAAAGGTATATCATTGAAATTAATTTATTTTTTTCCTTTTATTCAACATTTAAAATGATTCAGGTTTTACTAATTAAGAAAGCTATTGATGCCATATCGGTATTGTTTGATTCTAAGGTGACAGAGCAGGATATAACCATTCAAAGAACAATTTCCAATTTCAGGGGACAGGGTGATTATTCACTGGTGGTTTTTCCATTGCTTAAAATCTCCAGAAAATCACCGGAAGAAACTGCCAGACTAATAGGGGAGAAAATCCTGGAAAGCACCCCAGAGATAGAGTCGTTTTCAGTTGTTAAAGGCTTCCTGAATCTTAAACTGAATCCCTCATTCTGGTTAGCATTTCTGCAGAACAACTATGAATCAGAGCGCTTTGGATTGTCGGAACCGGCTAATAATGAAACAATTGTAGTTGAATTTTCATCTCCCAACACAAATAAGCCATTACATCTGGGTCATATCCGCAATAACCTTTTAGGCTATTCAGTGTCGAAAATTCTGCAGGCTAACGGGAAAAGAGTTGCCAAAGTAAATTTGGTAAACGACCGAGGCATTCATATCTGCAAGTCGATGTTGGCCTGGAAACTCTTTGGTAATAACTCAACACCTGCCTCAACAGGAAAGAAGGGCGATAAACTGGTAGGTGATTTTTATGTACTGTTCAATAAGAAACTTAAAGAGGAGGTGGCTCTTCTTATGAAAAACGGATTATCAGAAGAAGAAAGTATAGCCAAATCAACACTAATGGCAGAAGCTCGCAAATTACTAATCCTATGGGAACAAAAGGATACGGAGACGCGTGAGCTATGGTCTATGATGAATGGATGGGTGTATGATGGATTTGACGTAACTTATAATCAGTTGGGTATAGAGTTTGATCAGACATATTATGAATCAGCTACCTATTTACTGGGTAAAGAGATTGTTGAAGAAGGATTGCAAAAAGGGGTACTTTACCGTAAGGAAGATAACTCGGTTTGGATTGACCTAACCGCAGAAGGCTTGGATGAAAAGCTGTTGTTAAGAGCTGATGGCACTTCAGTATATATGACCCAGGATTTGGGCACAGCACAGTTGCGTTATGAAGAATATCACCCGAATGGACTGATATATGTGGTAGGTAATGAGCAAAACTACCATTTTGATGTTTTGAAACTTGTGCTTAAGAAGATGGGAAAAGATTGGGCCGATAGGATATTTCATCTCTCTTATGGTATGGTTGAACTACCTGAAGGTAAAATGAAGTCCAGGGAAGGTACAGTGGTTGATGCTGATGATCTTATTGATGAGATGATCGCAACAGCAAGAGAAATGACCCTTGAACTCGGAAAGATTGACGATTTTCAAAGTGAAGAAGCATTGGAACTATATCGCAAAGTTGGTCTTGGAGCACTTAAGTACTTTATTCTTAAAGTTGATCCGAAAAAGAATATGGTATTCAATCCGACAGAAAGTATTGACTTTAATGGTAATACAGGTCCATTTATACAGTATACCTATGCCCGTATCAAGTCGGTTCTGCGCAAGGCTGAATCTATGAATATCTCTTTTGGTCAGGACCTAGTTATGCAGGAAAAGGAAATCAGTCTGGCAATACTTAATTATACTTTTCCTCAGATTATCCAGCAGGCGGCGGAAGAGTACTCTCCATCGGTAATTGCTAATTATTTATTTGAATTGGCAAAAGAGTACAATCAATTCTATCATGAACTTACAATTCTGAAGGAAGAAGATGACCAAAAAAGAAGCTTCCGCCTTGCATTATCACTGTTTACTTCAAATAACCTTAAAAATGGAATGAATCTTCTGGGTATTGAAGTACCTGAGAAGATGTGATATGAGAGTCATAAAAAAGGGCTGCTTCCGGGGAAAGAAGCAGCCAATTTAATCAGGTAAGAGAGGGAATCGTATGAAATCTTCATTTCATATATAACATAGACAATTTTTCAGGCATTTACCCTAAACAAAAACGGAAATTTATTTTTTTGAAGCAGTTAACTGTTCAATCTTATTACTAGGAACATAAAAAAACTGCACTCTTAGAGTGCAGTTTTTTTTGAATAAATGATATTTCACTAATTCGATCAGTACTATCTGATGCTGATTTTACTTGTAACAACACCTTGTTTCGTAGTCAAACGAAGCATATAAAGTCCAGCCGGTACATCTGAAATATTAACCGAATATTCATTGTCATTAACCATAGACTCTAATATAACTTTACCTGAGGCATTCACAAGATTCAAGTTTATGATGTCGATATCGCCCTTAATATTTATGATATCTGTTGCAGGATTTGGATATATGCTGAAATGTTTGGCAATTTCAGGATTATTTATACCTGTGGAGAAGGTAATTGCGATATCATCTACCATAAATATAAACCTATCATTGGAAACACATTGAATACCAACATAAACTTCCTGACCGGTATAAGCTGACAAGTCATATTCAACATTTGTCCATGCGTCGGCAGGAGCCTGAATAGGACCGGCTACCGTTACAAAACTAGATGGATTTAAATCAGTTGTTGATACAACAATTTTATATTCCTCCAGTCCATATTGATCTGTGTATGATTTAACCCACATGTTTATTTTGGCATCATCACCCATCAGTAGTTTCGGAGAAATCAGGAAATCGTTGTTGGAAGGTGTAATTGATGCAAAGGCTGCTCCTAAACGGGCACCACCATGTGCCTCCATACCAGTAACTGCAGGAGTAGTTGTGAGAGGATTGAATACAATATAACCCATTGGCTCACCAGCATGTGGGAAGGTTACACCATCAATTCCATATGTATCACTTCCGTCAACATCAAGATTTGTCCATGGTGTAATGTCAAGTGTAAAGTCGGCATAAGGCTCAAAATCTAAAATGAGTGTATTGCCGCTGCTGATAACGGCCACTGCAGCATTAGAATTTGCAGATTCACCTTCAGTATAGACAGCTCTAACATGATACTCATAAGTACCGGCAGCCAAACCATTATCATCATAACTTGTACCAGTTACCGTAGTCCCATTAACCTGAGCGCCATCTCGGTAAACATTATAACCCAGCAATTCTCTTTCACCGCCTCTGACTGTATTTGGCATTGGAGTGTTAGCTCCTGTGGCAGTTCTGGAAAGATTGCCTGCAATTAAAGGATTTTGAATGGATATTGGTTTCTTACCTGGAGCTCCAATATAGAAATCATCAACCAAAAGGAAGAATGCATCCTGTGATAAACAATTAATTGCCACGTAAACCTCCTGACCAGCGTAATCTGAAAGATCATAGGTGAATTCGCCATAAGCGTCAGCCGGAGCAGTCACGTACGATCCGGTGCTAATAACTGTGAATGCTGACGGGTCGGTAGTTGTGGTTGAAACGGCTACAGTAAAACGTTCCAGTCCATATTGATCAGTATAGCTCAATGCCATAAAAGATGCGATATCTCCATTATTGATCAATCTTTTTGGAGAAATTAACCAATCATTATTGAAAGGAGGGGGGACGCTGTTGAAACAGGAAGCAGTTTTTTCACCAGAAAATGCTACATTTTCAGGCATGGCTGGGTCTGTAGATAATGAGTTGAAGATGATAAAGGATTGCGGATCACCTCCATTTGGCCACATATAACCATCAATAATATAAGTATTGGCTCCATCTACATCATTGGTTGTCCATGGCGAAAAATCAAGCGTGAAATTCTCGTATGATTCAAAATCATCAAAGAAAAACTCACCTGTTGATCCCCCGGGGGCATTCCATGTTAAATGGACATTGTTTCCGGTAACACTTGCTGCCAGTTCAGTTGGTGGATCAAGTACACTCTGCACAGCAAGTGACACAGGAACCTCCAGCATTGGATTGTTTATACTGTTATTTGCAATGATAAGTGCAGAAGTATAGTTGCCCGAACTTAAACCGGTGGCGTCAAGTGTAACACTTAATTCCGTTGTTTCACCAGCAGGTGTTACGCCAGAAGTATTATCTATGCTTAGCCACTCTGGAGTGCCGTCTATGGTAATTGACCATTCAAGATCTGCATCTCCATTATTTATCAGGAAGAATGGAACATTCTCAGTGAGATCAGGGGCAAGGCTAGCTGAAATCTCAGCCGGATCAGCCAATACCTGAGGTCCAGGTGCAACACCTAGAGTTCCCAACATACGGAACATACCACCATTATTCTGATCTTCATTAAAACCTCCTGCATAACCAACTGAATTATTGTAAAAGTCAGTAGCAAGGAACTGTTTTGCCGAAGTTCCGGCGAAACTGGTCCAAGTTGAGCCTGCATCTGTGGAGAAAGCTGCCCCAATGGTACCTGATGCACCCGTACTTACATATATGCCATTACTTCCCGGTATGGCAGTCATATCATTCGTCATGAATTGGCCTGTTGGTGTGAAATTTACCCAGGTTAATCCACCGTCTGAAGTACGGCTATAGGTTACCGGAGCAACAGTCTGAGCTACGATACCATTCTGAGGATCAGTAAACGCGATCAGATTTATGCCTCCATTGGTACCAGGAGTAATATTTGCATTTGTAACTCTCCAGTGGAATCCACGATCGTCAGAAATATAAACTTTTCCTTTATTTGTACCGAACATAATACTATTATCACCTGCAGTTTCAATAACTGAGGTCCATCCACCTTCACCTGAGGCCGGAGTGCCACCTGTAATGTTTGCAAGAGGTACTCTCTGCCAGGTTGTTCCACCATTTACGGTAGTATATATTTCAAAATACCCATCTTTTACATCACCATGACACATGCCTTCCTGCTCATTCCAGAAATACACATTGTTGGCGAAAGAGAGTGAACCTTGCAGTGCACCAGGTAGTTGTGTCCAGGTTAGACCGCCGTTGGTTGTTTTATATACCCCACAAGTATTGTTTTGTGCTGCCACACCGTTATATAGCGCAACGTAAGCTATATTTGCGTCAAGTGCACAGATATTGCCGATTCCATAGGTTGTTCCACCAAGTACCTGACCTGTAGTCCATGTTTCACCACCATTGATGGTACGTGTGAATTCATTGATTGTAGCGCCGGTTCCTGCACCATCATAAGCTGAAGCCCAGGCAACAGTTTCATTAACGGCATGCATGTAATTGATACCACGTGAAGGAGCTGTGAAATGTGTATTCTGCACAATCCATGCGGTTGCGTTATTACCTGGTACAACCCCTACAATGACTCTGTTATCGTCGTTAAAGTTACTACCACCAGGATTCAATGCACCGATGGCAAAATATCCATTGTATGAACCCGACCAGCCCCAGTTAAAGTGAAATTTATTATCACTTAGTCTGTAACCATCAAGAATCCATGCATGACCACCACTTGCTGTGCTAGATCCCGCATAATAAACAGGGTGAGAAGCATCGAGATCAGCTCTTAGTAATGCATACCAGTCGTCAATTACCGGATAGTCAGTTTTGGCTTCCAAATGACATGATGCGTCATAATTGAAATAATTGACCAAAGCAAAAGGAACGTCTTCACTATATGCGCCAGAGCCGTCAACGCCATACTGCATATTTACAGAAACACCGGCATGGTACATTAATGTTGCAACAGCAGCATTTCCGGTAGTCACATTATTTGGCATTGCAGCATAGTTATAGGTAGCATTTGCGAAGTTTGCAGTTTGAACACCATAAAGGGGGTGAGTATATGTATGATATCCAACACCGTTCACTGGCCATTGGTTATATTTCATAAGTACTGACATGGTTGTTGCAACACATCCGGTCCATACGCGACCACATGGTCCACCGGAAGCGGTAGGACATTGTGCATTATAATAACAGCCCTGGTCCCAGTTGGTAGTAACCAGTGGGGCTACATCAAGGATAGAGCGGTCCATTTGTTTCTGGAGAATCTGATCCCACTGAGGGCGGGTTTCCAGATTGCTCATCTTTGTGGTGCTCAGTTCAACAATTGCCCGACTGTAGTTCTCTAACCATGATTTGGCTGCCGGATTGTCTGTAGTCTGATCAACACTTCCTTCATAGGAATAACCGAGTACAGGAATTGACGCATCATCAGCTGCTACAATTACAAATCCACCTGATTTAAAAGTGAATGTGTAATATGTGACCAGCCCGTTATAGGTAGTCTCAAAATCTCCTACTATTGAAAAGTCGGAAATGTTTGATGGAGCATAATGCGTATATTGATTAACTGCAATTTGCTCAGCTACCTTCTTATCTACCGGATTTGCCATCAAGACCACCGTTAGTAATGAAAGTACCAGTGTAAGGATTTTTTTCATCATTGATTGGTTTTTGTGAATATTTATTTAAGGAAAGTTTGCTTTGGAATTATCTGCACTGACAGCAAAAATAAGACAATAATAATATTATTTTTAAATGACGCAATGTTTTTTATTGCCTTTAAGAGGAATGAATAAAGTCAAAATATTCAGCGTATTATTCAGTTATTAAACTCTCAAGCAAAGCTAGGTCAGCCGGACTATTGATGAATAGGGTGGGAGATTCATTCTGTAACTCAGATAAAGTGCCATAACCATAAAGAACGGCTGCAGAAGAAACACCAGATAATTTTGCGCCCCGTATATCATGATACCGGTCGCCGATCATCAATACTTCCTTGGAAGGTTGAATTTTTAGTCTATCTATTGTATAATCAATCAATTCTTGCTTAGCACTTCTTCTACCATCAAGTTCACATCCTGAAATAATTGAGAAACACTCTTTAAAAGGAGCTGATTCAATGATAAGTTTCGCATAAACTTCTGCTTTGGATGTCACCACCGACATACTGAAACCTTTATCCACTAGTTTGTGCAGACTTTCATTCACACCTTTATAAATGTCATATTCATACAGCCCTGTTTCACTGTAATACTCTCTGTATATTCTGGTGGCAAATTCAGAAGACTCATCTGAAAGATTAAACAATGATTTGAATGAATCCCTTAAAGGTGGACCAATAAAAGGATTTAAATCCTTAGGACGGTCTTCTTCAGGAATAGACATCCTTTCAATAGTATACTGCACAGCATTGAAAATACCTCTTTTAGAATCTATCAGAGTACCATCCAAATCAAAAAGCAAATGAGAGAATTTCATTATTTATGGGAAAAACTGGCATTCAAAGGTAAGAATATTAATTTTGAATCAACATTAAGAAGCTACAAAGGATTTTTCCAGCAATGCAACAAATGTTGTATTTTTGCCGACTATAAAGCATTTTTAATGAATCTCAAGAGTAAGCTTCATCATCCCGTCTTCAATATCGTTTCAGAAATAGCACAGATCACAGAAACTGAAGTTTATGTGATTGGAGGTTTTGTCAGAGATTTACTCATCAACAGGGATTCAAAGGATATTGATTTTGTGGTACTCGGTGATGGGATCACACTGGCAGAAACCGTTGCTGACAAGATTGAAGGCGTTCATAAAGTGAATGTCTTCAAAAACTTCGGAACTGCGATGATTCATTATAAGGACATGCAGATTGAATTTGTCGGTGCAAGAAAAGAATCCTATCATTTCGATTCCCGTAAACCGGTAGTTCAGTCCGGATCACTGACAGATGATCAGAACAGACGGGATTTTACTATCAATGCTATGGCAATCAGTTTAAATGCTAATGATTATGGTGAACTGATTGATCCCTTTGATGGAATAAATGATTTGAAGAAAAAACTCATACGAACACCACTGGATCCTGAAATGACCTTTTCAGATGATCCATTGCGTATGATGCGCGCTATCAGGTTTGCTACTCAACTTGATTTTGAGGTTTTACCGGAAACGCTTGAAGCTATCAAAATGAATTGTGAGCGAATCAGGATAATTTCGGCAGAAAGAATCAGTGAAGAGCTGAATAAGATTATAAAAACCGAAAAGCCTTCCGTTGGATTTAAGCTGATGGAAAAAACTGGATTACTTTCAATCATATTTCCGCAGTTAATGGCTCTAAAAGGCATAGAAAGTATTGAAGGTAAGGCTCATAAAGACAATTTCTACCATACACTGGAAGTCTTGGACAAGATATCAATGAAAACCGATGATCTGTGGCTGAGATGGGCTGCCTTGTTGCATGATATCGCAAAACCACTGACAAAAAAGTTTGTTCCTGAGACAGGTTGGACATTCCATGGGCATGAAACCAAGGGTGCAAGGATGGTAGCCCAGATATTCAGGCAATTGAAATTGCCACTAAATGAAAAAATGCGCTATGTCCAGAAAATTGTATCATTACACCTGCGCCCAATAGCGCTTGCAGAAGAAGAAGTGACGGATTCAGCCATAAGGAGATTACTGTTTGAAGCAGGAAATGATATTGAAGATTTAATGACACTTTGTGAAGCTGATATTACATCCAAAGATCAGGTTAAAATCAAAAAATATTTAAATAACTTTCAGCAGGTTCGTATTAAGCTGAAAGAGATTGAAGAAAAAGATAATCTTCGCAATTGGCAACCACCCATATCAGGCGATGAAATTATGAAAGCATTCAATCTCAAGCCCTGTAAAGAGGTGGGAATAATAAAATCTGCCATAAGAGAAGCTATTCTTGAGGGTGGGCTTGCCAATGAACACGATGCCGCCTATTCATTCATGGTGGAAGAGGGTAAAAAAATGGGACTAAAACTGGGGAAGTGAATAAAAAACATTTTAATTCAACCGATTGAGCTATAAATTGTTTTGTTTTTTTGCGAAAAACAGCTAATTTTACGTTTGATATCAAATTCTAATTTTTGAAAGCATGCATTTGTACAGATTCAGACTTTTATATGAAGAACAGGATGATTTCCTGCGCGATTTTGATATTCTTTCATCACAAACATTCCTTGATTTTCACAATCTTATCATTGAATCTGTTGAATTAAAAGGAAATGAACTGGCTTCATTTTTCCTTTGTGACAGGAACTGGCGTAAGAAAAAGGAAATCACTCTGATTGATATGCAGCAAACAGTGGAAGAGCAGCAAGCTGATATGGATGATGATGAAAGGGAAAGTGCCAGACTTAATAAGATTCCGACCCTTGAAATGGCTAAGGTTAAAATTAAGGATGTTATCGATGACCCACACCAACGCCTTCTTTTTGAGTATGATTTCCTGAATCCCAGGACTTTCTACATTGAGTTAATGAAAATCATTGACGCTGATGCCAATGAGAAGTACCCTAAGTGTTCCAAGAGTATTGGAAAGCTGCTGCCTACCGCTATGGCTAATCTACCTTTTATTGCCGAAGATGCAAGCGAAATTCCTCTGCCGGGTGAATTTGATGAGATTACTCAAACTGATGATGATAATGATAATGATAATGATGATTTCATCATCGATACTTCTTCTGAATTGGATAAAGAATGGTAGCTAACCGCTTACCTGATAAACCTCCATATCTTATTATTATTGCCGGTCCAACAGCTGTTGGAAAGACATCCATTGCAATAGATGTGGCAAAATATTTTAATTCAGAGGTCGTTTCTGCCGATTCCAGACAGTTTTATAAAGGACTCTGTATTGGCACAGCAGCCCCTTCTGCGGAACAATTGGCTCTTGTTAAACATCATTTTGTGGGACATTTAAATCCTGAGGTTTACTATAATGTCTCTAGGTATGAACAGGATGTGCTCAGGTTATTGGAACAGATGTTCAAAAATAATAACATCGCTGTACTTACTGGTGGATCAGGCTTGTATATAAAGGCTGTAACTGATGGTATTGATGACCTACCTGATGTTGATCCTGATATAAGAGAGAACCTGCAGCTAATAAGTAAAAATGAAGGGTTGCCTGCTCTTAGGAGGATGCTGTTGATGTATGATCCTGTTTATACTCAGAAAGTTGATTTGTCAAATCCCAACCGTATAATAAGAGCACTGGAAGTTTGTATTCAAACCGGTAGGCCTTATTCTTCACAACTATTGAATAATAAGCTAGTCCGTAACTTTAATATTATAAAGATTGCACTTAATCTTTCACGTGATCAGCTTCACATGCGTATCAACGATAGAGTGGATCAGATGATTGAGCAGGGCCTCATTGAGGAAGCTCGTTCTTTCTATCCGTTGAAACACCTGAATTCCCTAAATACAGTGGGGTATAGAGAATTATTTGACTACTTCGATCAAAAAATAACATTGGATGAAGCAATAGAGAAAATCAAAACAAGTACCAGGAGATATGCACGTAGGCAGATTACTTGGTTCAATAAAGATAAAGATTTTCATTGGTTACCGCCTGATTCAGAAACTGTGATTACTTATTTGAATACAATCATCAATAAGGAAAGCTGAATAAGCCAATTTGTTTGCTTCTGATCACTACATAAATAAAATAAACCAGACTTATGGTCCGGTTTATTTTATTCAAAAAGGTTGTTACGCTCTAAATCTACTACTTTAACCATTGATCTAACCAACGGAAGAACTCTCTCTGCCAAAGAATGGCATTCTGAGGCTTGGTAACAAAATGTGTCTCCTCAGGAAAGAAAAGAAAACGGCTTGGAATATCCTGTAATCTGGCAACATTGAATGCCTGCATTCCTTCAGTATAGGGAATTCTGAAATCATACCCGCCATGAACAACTAAAATAGGAGAATCCCAGTTCCCTGCAAAAAGATGCGGCGAAAAGTCATAACTCTTTGGGCGGGGCTTTTCCCAGTAAGCTCCTTTGTAATCGTAATTTACAAAAAACATCTCTTCAGTCGATGCGTACATGCTTTCAAAGTTGAAGATACCGCAGTGGGCTATGAAAGTTTTAAATCTCTTATTATGATTGCCTGCAAGCCAATAAACTGAGTAACCGCCGTAACTGGCTCCAACAGCGCCAAGCTTGTTTTCGTCAGCCCATGGTTCTGCTGCAACCGAATCAATGGCTGTAAGGTAGTCTTTCATATTCTGACCTCCATAATCTCCACTGATCTGGTCATTCCATTCCTGACCGAATGTAGGTAATCCTCTTCTGTTGGGAGCAACCACTATGTAATCATGTGCTGCCATCATCTGGAAATTCCATCTGTAGGAGAAGAATTGACTTACTGCACTTTGCGGGCCACCTTGGCAATAGAGAAGAGTTGGATATTTTTTATTCGGATCGAAGTCAGGAGGTAGAATAACCCATACCAGCATCTTTTTTCCATCAGTAGTTGTAACCCATCTCTTTGTTGTTTTTCCTAATTTAACACCCTTTAATATCGCACGATTGGTAAAAGTTAGTTGCTCTTCTGATCCATCAGCTTTCCATTTGAATATTTCAGAGGGCAGGTCCATACGCATCTTGGTAATGATAAGGTCCTTTCCGGTCAGAGCAAAAGCCTGCACATCATGATCTCCAGTGGTGATCTGCGTGATTTTTCTGTTTGCCAGCGCAATTTTATATACCTGATAGGTTGCCTGAGTGCCACTAATGAAATAGATTTCTTTGCCGTCCTTACTAAATGAAAAATTCCCCGAGCTTTGGTCAAATCCTTCTGAAAGGTCTGTATATACCCTGCTGGTCATTAGGAGTGGTTTGCCAGATTTGTTAGATCTCTTTTCTATGCTTTTCTTTATTCCGCCAAGTGCGGGACTGTTAAAATCCAGTAGCATTATTCTATCTTTATCTGCTTCAAATCCCGCAGTTTCCATGGAACGGTATACCATCTTTGTTCCATCAGGAGAGAATACTGGATCCTGATCATACCCTTCATTTCCATCTGTCAGGTTTTCAGTGGTCCCCTTTTCCAAATCATAAAGATAGATATCACTGTTGGTGCTGAGGGCGTAATCCTTACCTACCAATTTCTTGCAAACATAAGCAAGGCATTTTCCATCGGGTGCCCATACAATCTGTTCCATTCCTCCATTGGGCATCAAAGGACTGTCGAAAGGTTCACCTTTCATAATATCCATTCCCTCACCTATGCTTCCTTCATTGTATGGAGCAATGAAAACATGACTGTAACTGTAATCATGCCAGTTATCCCAATGTCGGTACATAAGATCATCATAGATCAAGGCATTGGCCTTTGGAAGATCCGGATAAAGATCGTGAGCATCTTTTTCAATTTTTACATCTTTGATGTATACAATATGCCGCAGGTCAGGTGAATAAGCAAATCCATTGATTCCTCCTTCAATATTACTGATCTGTTTTTTATCCTCACCGTTTATGCCCATCTCCCATAACTGTGAGGAGCCTGATTCAGCCGACAAGTAACCGATTTTTTTACCATCAGGTCTCCAGATAGCATTACTTTCACTGCTGTTTGACTCAGTCAGTTTACGGGGAGATTCTGCATTTTCATCAAGAATGTATAGATCCCTGTTGCCTTTGTTTGCCTCAACATCATACCACGTTACACCATAAAGGATTGTTTGCCCGGAAGGCGATAGTTGCATATCACTCACTCTGCCAAGCTTCCATAATGTTTCTGCAGAAAAACGTTCCTGCGCCAGCGTTGACAGACTGATTATCATTGCTGAAAATAATACCAAACTTCTTTTCACGATATTTCCTTTTTTTTAATTTTATGTAATAGACTCGAATAACTCATTGGGGTATTCAGTCCAACCTCCATATTATTTATACAATACTTGATAAGACCATGCCGGGAGTGTCATTGGCTTATCTTTAACAAGCTCCATTTCTACACCAGTGAAGAGGTCATTGAGTTTCTTTTCGAAACCATCGTCCATCAAATTGATGGTAATTTCTTCCTTGCTCAGATTGAAAATGCCCAATACCTGATTGTTGTCATTTTTTCGCAGTATAACAAACGCCTTATCATCATTATCTGTCTTGATGCGTTGCCAGGAACCTCCTTCTTTACCATTATAGAGCGCACTATTTGAAGATTTTAGATCTAGCAGGGTTTTATAGAAATTCGTCTTCGCGAAATCGCCCCATTCAATGGGATCTTTTTCAAAAAACTGGAAACGTTTTTTCATTGCGGCTTCCTGTCCGGTATAAACCAATGGCATTCCCGGTACCAGTACAGTCAGGGCATAGAATGTTTCCACGGCATCACCCAGTCTTTCAAATTCGGTTCCATTCCATGAATTTTCATCGTGATTAGTGATGAAATACATCCGATAAGCACCTTCGGGATAGATTGAATCATTTTTCAAGAGGTATTTTTCAAGATCAGCTGTTCCGGCATCTCCTTTATAGATCTTATTCATTACATGATGAAACTCCCATCCATATGTCATATCAAAGGCACTATGGAATTGAGGTCCCTCTGCTTCTGCAAGCATAAACACTGGTTTGATTTTATCCAATTCTTTTCGGGTGTTATCCCAGAAGTCCATAGGCACTTCACCGGCTACATCACATCTGTATCCATCAATGTCATATACTTGTATCCAGTATTTCATGGCATCCAGCATATACGCGCGCATTTCAGGCACATTATAATCGAATTTTACAACATCAGTCCAGTCAAATGGTGAAAACATTTTACCGGTAGAATCTTTTGCATACCAATCAGGGTGTGCAGTAACAAGTTCATTATCCCAGGAAGAATGATTAGGCACCCAATCGATGATTACACGCAATCCTGCATCATGGGCTTTCTTGACAAAACGCTTAAAGCTGAGTGTGTCACCAAATTCAGGATTAATGCCTTTATAGTCTTTAATTGAATAATAACTGCCAAGAGTCCCTTTACGGTTCTTTTCACCTATTGGATGGATTGGCATGAGCCAGATAATCTCTGTTCCGAGTTCCTTGATGCGGGGAAGATGTGCTTCTAGGGCTGCAAATGTCCCTTCGGGTGTAAACTGCCTGACGTTGATCTCATAAATACTTACATTTTTACTCCAGTCAGGATGTTTTACCTGTATAATCTCTTTAGCATCTTCAGCTTTCTTGGAATCCTGTCTGCATGCATTAGATCCAATTGCAATTACTCCTATGAGTAAATAAAAGAATGGCTTGTGTAACTTCATGGTGGCTCATTTAATAGATGGATTTATACTTCTAGCTTAGAAGCAAATTTAATGAAAATTCCGGGTGGTTAATTAAATAAAAGAGAGTACTAATAATGTACTCTCTTTTATTTCAATTTTAAATCTCAGCTATTACTTTAGAATAAAAAGGTCATCACTTAATTTGTCGTTTACTTTTACAGCAAGTACATTCAGCTCAATTAACTGTGGACCCATATACTGTTTTATTTTAAAGGGAAATTTAACCTTTTCAACTTCTTTATAATCGCTGTATTCAATAGTTCCCTGCTGGCTGATTTCCTTGATAAGCAGGTTGGTCTTTGTATCGAAATAGCGGGTTGACTGTTTTCCTGAAGGTTGGGTTAATACAACCTTATATGCTTCAACATCTCCGATCGTTTCAATACCTTCAAGTTTCAGACTGATGCCAAGTTCCTTATATCTATGCTCAGGGTTAAACTGGGCTTCTATTTTCATGGCTTCCAATTCTTCACCTTCCATTTTCTGGGGTGCACCACCCATGGCAGATACAACCAGTTCATCTACACCATTGAAAGCCATCTGCTGAAAAACGGTATTACCGGCGCTAACTTTCATCATGTATTTTGCAGGTGCTTTTCTGAAGATATCCATGCCAATGGTCATTCCCTGCATATTGGTAGTTGCATTGATCGTTATGTCCTTTACCTTTAGAAGCGCTTTCTCGCCACCTATGGCAGCAACATAAGCCTTGTTGACATCTTCAGCGGTCATGCCGGCAGGAGTGTCCTTTAATTTTTTGGCAGGATCGTACTCTTTCCCTTCCACATCAAAATACCTGATTGATTTATTGGAAGCAAATGGCAGGAGTTTTGGTGCTATTTCTGAAGCCTTGCCAACAGCAAGTATATAACTTCTTTCAGGAAGAATATATTTCTCAGCCATTGCTTTTACATCCTCGGCAGATACTGCAGAAAGGTTCTTCAAGTAATTTGCATAATAATCGGAAGGTAGATTGTATTTGGCTGTATTGATAGCAAAGTTCGCAATAGTCTGAGGATTTTCCAGACTCAGTGCAAAATTTCCGGATATATAATTTTTAACCAGTGACAATTCATCCTGAGGAATCGCTTCTTCGTGCATTCTTTTCATCTCGAAAAGGATTTCATTTAGAGCGCTATCGGTAACAGAGTTTCTTATTTCAGTGCTGGCATTGAAAATTCCGGCGTACCTATCTGCGGTAAGTCTGGAATAGGCACCATAAGTGTATGCGTGTTCTTCCCGCAGGTTATTGAAGAGCCTGAATGTTCCACCTCCCAATATTGTGTTGGTGACACTTGCTTTAATTGCATCTACGGTGCCAGGTTTCAAGTCAACCGGATAACCTACACTTAAAGTAGTCTGAACAGCTTCGGGCCTGTCAACAATAGCTACAACATTTGATGAAGGTTGTACAGGTGTTGGAATTGGATTGAAATTTACTTCACCTTTCTGCCAACCTCCAAAATATTTCTCCATTGCAGCTTTTGCTTCTGCCAGACTAATGTTTCCTACAATTGCCATATAGGATATCTGAGGTTTAAAGAAAGTTGAGTAGAATCCCTTGCATTGCTCAGGACTGATCTGCTTAACGGAAGATTCATTCATAGATTCTCCGTAAGGATGATTGTTTCCATAGACCAGCATCTTGCCTATGCGCTGACTAATAGCGGAAGGTTCTGTTTTTTCAGCTTCCAAAGCAGATAAATTACGGGTACGGATTTTTTCAAGCTCTTCAGCATTGAATGACGGATTTAATATGATATCTGACATCAGCTGCAATAACTTGTCGTTATGTTTCTTTAATCCGGAAGCATAGAGACCGTTGCTGTTTGTATAGAGGCTTGCTCCAATAAAGTCAATCTCTTCATCGAGCTGATCTTTAGTGCGGCTTGTAGTCCCTGTACGTAACAATTGTCCAGTAAAATCAGCCAGTCCGGCGAGATCTCCCTCTACAACGGGAACATAATCAATGGTTAATGAATAGGATACGCGTGGTATTTTATTATTCTCAACAACGAATACTTTTAAACCATTGTCAAGAATGAACGACTCGTATTTTCCTATATTGATAATAGGTGCAGGACCTGGAAGCGGGCGTATGCTGCGGTCAAGTTCCTGTTTCTGAGCACCCTTTTTTGCAATGGACTTGTCTGCCTGAGCCAATAACAGGGAGGGCAAAAATACCAGGGTAATGAGTAATGTCTGGACGATATATCTTTTCATGATCGTGTTCAATTTACATGCTTTGTTTTGGTAAATAATAAAGAACAACCCTGTTTTCTTTAGTCAGGTACTGGTTGGCCACCCTCTTGATGTCAGCTTTGGTAACATTCATAAACCGCTGCAATTCCGTATTGATAAGATTGGCGTCTTTATAGTAGATATGATAATCTGACAGGCTCTCAGCAATACCGGCCATAGTTGAATTCCGGGTAACGAAACTAACTTCCACCTGATTCCGTAGCTTTTCAAACTCACGGTCACTCAGCTCTTCCGTTTGCACTCTTTCAATTTCCTTATCGATGGAAGCTTCCAGATCCTCCGGTTGTACACCTATATTTGTAATCCCAAATACCATGAACAATCCCGGATCTTCCAATGCCATAGGATATGCACCTACATACATTGCTTTCTGTTGCTTATCAACAATAGCTTTATTAAAACGTGAGCTTTCTCCATCTGACAGCAGTGTTGTAAGCATATTCAAAGCATAATGATCAGGCGTTCCCATTGCAGGAATATGATATGCCTGAGCTACGAGAGGCAGTTGAATATTGTCATAAACCGTATCTCTTTTTTCTACCAGCATCTTTGGCTCAACAATTGTGGGCCTTTTGATCTCTTTTTTACCGGAAGGTATTCCTGAAAAATACTTGTCAATCAACTTTTTAGTCTGATCAACATCAATATCACCTGCTATTGAGAGCGTGGCATTATTCGGCACATAATAAATGGAATGGAATGCCATAAATTCTTCTAGTGTGGCGTTATTGATGGATTCGGCAGAACCTATAGGAGTCCAGCGATAAGGATGCACACTATAAGCATTGCTGAATATCTTTTCCATGAGTGTTCCGTAAGGACGGTTGTCGTATGATTGCTTACGCTCTTCTTTAACAACTCCACGTTGAGTTTCTACACCAATGCTGTCAATTTTCAGATGAAGCATTCGCTCTGATTCCATCCACAAGCCTAGTTCCAGTTGATTGGAGGGGAGTAGCAGATAGTAGAAAGTGCGGTCAAAACTGGTGTTGGCATTAAGCTGCGCACCTGCATTCATGGCAATCTTGTCAAATTCACCCCTGCCGATATATTCGCTGCCTTCAAACATAAGGTGTTCAAAGAAATGGGTAAATCCTGTTCTTTGTGGTTCTTCGTTTTTGGAACCAACATGATAGGAGATCGTTACCGCCACAATGGGGGTGGTGTTGTCCTTGTGCAGAATTACATGAAGACCATTGTCCATGTTATATTCTACAAAGTCAATCTTGTTTTGTGCACTGACTGCAATGGAGCATATCCATGCCATGCAGATAATCAGCACTCTTGTTAAAGAAAACTTCATAATAGTTTGATTGATTGAAGGATAAAATTAATAGGTTAAGAGATGGTAGTTTATATTATCGTTAAAAGATGTTTTTCAATTATTATGGGGACTTTCAGTATTCTTAGCGTTTATCAAGATCACGGTCGTTATATGAAGTGTAATCATTGATACGGGGTAAATACTCATCATTGAACAAAGAGGAAGATATAATGAAATCGGCAGTTGACCTATTGCAGGCAGTAGGAATGTTATAAAGAACAGTTATTCTCAGCAGTGCTTTAACATCAACATCATGAGGTTGCGGCATCATGGGATCCCAGAAGAAAATCATAAGATCAATTCCACCTTCAACAATAAGACTGCCTAATTGCTGATCACCACCCAGAGGACCTGATTTGAGCTTGTGAAGGTCAAGTTGCTGAAAATCTTCATCATCCAAGCACTCTCTGAATCTCTCTTCAACCAACCTGCCAGTAGTTCCGGTGCATACAATTTTGTGCCTGCTGAGTTTTACCGCATTAAACTCAACCCATTCCATCAAATCCAGCTTTCTGTTGTCGTGGGCAACAATTGCCAGTGTCTTTCTCTTTTTCATTGTTATGAATAAAATACAAAAGTAGAGAATTATTGTTTGAATTGGCTGCATTAAGAACGCTTTATCCACCCATTATGCATATTTGTTTTCCGAAGCGATTTTATCGTTAATTTTGCACCGTTTTTTAAACGACAATAATTAAACAAATTATTAAATAAATACATTCGGATGAAAAGAGTATTGGTACTAACTGGCGGGGGCGACTGTCCGGGATTAAATGCAGTAATCCGCGCAATAGTAAAAAGAGCATCCAGAGAAAAAGACTGGGAAGTAGTTGGAAGTATTGAAGCATTTAACGGGATTCTACGTGAACCCACAGAAATAGTTGTCCTGGACGAAAAAGCGGTTTCAGGAATACATTACCAGGGTGGTACAATTTTACAGACTACCAACAAGGGAGGACCTTTTGCCTGGCCGGTGCGTGAAAAAGACGGTTCCTATACCGCAGTGGATCGCTCTGATGAAATGATCCGTAAAATTCAGTATCTAGGTATTGATGCAGTAATTAATATAGGGGGCGACGGCTCTCAGCGTATTTCACAGCGATTGTTTGAACAGGGACTTAACATCATTGGTGTTCCAAAAACAATAGATAATGACCTTTCAGCTACTGACGCCACATTCGGTTATCAGACAGCTATCCAGATAGCCACCGAAGCAGTGGATAAGCTGGTAACTACGGCTGCCAGTCATAACCGTGTACAGATATTGGAAGTTATGGGTCGTAACGCTGGCTGGATTGCATTGAATGCAGCTGTTGCCGGCGGCGCAGAGCTCTGTCTTTTACCAGAATTCCCATATGATATCAACAAGGTATTGGAGAAAATAGATAGCCGTTTTCAAAAAGGACGCGGATTCATCAATATTGTGATTTCAGAAGGTGCTAGAAACCTAGGTGGTGAGATGGTAGGTTCCAGCAGTAAGGAAGTTGGTTACGAAAATATCCGATTGGGTGGTGTTGGCTTCCGTCTGGAAGAAGAACTCAAAGCAGCAGGATGTGAGCATAGTATACGCACTACCGTGCTGGGACATCTGCAAAGGGGAGGAGTTCCCATTGCATACGACAGGGTTTTGGCCACTCAGTATGGAGTAAAAGCAATGGAACTGGCTATTGCCGGCGAATTTGGCCGAATGGTTTCTTATCGCCATCCATATATTACCTCTGTAACACTAGCAGAAGCAATTCAGAAACCTAACCTTGTAGATGCTGATACAGCACTGATGAAGACAGCCAGGGGTATTGGTATCGCTTTTGGCGACTGATAATCAAAGTATTAAACTTGTATTTTTTTTTCAGGGACATGGGAGACTGTGTCCCTGTTTTTTCTTCCGAACAACGAGTAATAGATGGTAGTCCCAACAAATGCTCCGGCTATATTTGCCAGCAGGTCGTATATTGAGTAGTGCCTACCCAATGCCATAAAACGCTGAAAAAGCTCCATCACCAATCCCCAGGCAATAGCCATAAACAGTACAAAAAGAATAAGTCGTGGAAGATTTCTATTCTCCAATAAATACATACCCGACTTATAAACCCTTTTATCCATAGCCCATACAGCTATTAAACAGAAACCCAGATACATTAAAAAATGAATCACCTTGTCAATATAAGGGATATAGATAATTTTTGGAATATTTGCCGGAGGAGAAAGTGATGCAAACACGATGGCTGCCAGATAGATAAAAAAGAAGATCCATCTAACGAAAACAGGAAAGGAAAATATAAGTCGTTTAATCAAGCTTAGGGGTGATTATCAATGGATATGAAGTATGGATTTGAACTTTTAATGAATTATTAATTTGAGCTATGGATTTGAACTTTGGACTTGAACAATTAATTTGAGCTATGGATTTGAACTTTGGATGAATTACTGTGGAATTGAATTTTGGATTTGCAACAATGCATGAGTAATAATGGATTTGAAACTAGGGATTTGAATTATGGATGAGCAACCAAGGATTTGTAACAATTACAGATTAACGATAATATTGAACCTAATAGTATAAACTATCAAATAGAATTATTCCGAAAGTCTCAGGAACAAAATTAAGAACAATTTGATGACCAATTTTATAAAAAAAAGCCGGCTAAAAAGCCGGCTTTTTTTAAGGACATAAATCCTTGTTAGTAGGTATTGATGATCCGTTTGGTTGTAGCACCATAAACTGACTTCAATACTACCAGGAATACTTGTTCACCTCTATTACCCACAGGAGCGAACTTGTGTGTGTATTCAAACCCCGCTTTAGCCTCACCTTCAAAAATGGTGTATACTTTAACCCCTTGGAGGTTGTATACTTCCAGTGATACTCTAGAATCAGTCTTCAGGTTGTATTTAATCTCAACCTGATCCTGGAATGGATTTGGAGATACGGACATCATTACATCTGCTACATCGGCTTCAGCCTGATCTTCTTCCTCATTGGATGAGATAGGAGATGCAACAGGAGCACCATTGTAGAAATAGATGAAACGACATTCGTCCATAGCATCGTTTATTACGCCAATTGCTGTGGTAATAGTTCCTAGCGAACAACCCACCTGATTTCCACCAAGTGCGCTATTTGCAAGTGCATAAATATCAGCAACAGTTGGTGCTCCATTATAGAGATCCATGATGCATGATGGCATGGTATAGTATTCTTCCGTGCCAACAATAGGTTCTGCATCAGGATTGTTACAATCCGTTGACTCACGTGTGAAGAATGTACCACTTTGGAATACCAGATTACCAAGATCACCGTCTAATCTCATATTGAGATCAAGTGTAATTGTCTGAGCTAACAGAGCGTTCTTCAATGTTCCCTGTTTGCCGGTAAGATCACCACAAACCCACTGACCGTTTGGTATTGGAGTTGAAGGACCACCACCAGGCAGAATATCAATAACGCATTGAGCTCCTGTAGTAGGAATGGTGTATTGATTTCCAGCATCACCTAATACCATAGGTCCGGAACTAAGTAGGCTGCTTATTAATCCAATGGTTGTAGAACCATCGCAGTACAAGCCGCCTGGATTGCCATAGTAACCCTGAGTCATAGTACAGTAATCACAATTAACCGTAATGGTTATACAGTGATGTAATGACTCATTGCCACAGTCGTCAATAGCCCAGAAGCAGATTTCAGTTACACTACCCTGCATGAAGATATAATCCTCGCAATCGCCTTCAAAGCCGGTAATTGCGCAGATAGTTTCAACACTCTCTTGGCAGTTATCTTCAAATATAACGGAAGGAATAACAACCATTTCGTCACATTCAAATGTAAGGTCAGTGAGAGTTGTGATAAGGGTTGGAGCTATATCATCGTTTACATAATATGTGTAAACCCAGTCATGGCTATTCCCTTCGCAGTCAGTATATGTCCATGTGTATGTAATAGTTCCTTCACATTCAACGTATGTACCGCCAATTGTTGGACCAATCGGGGCAATTGGATTACCACAGTAATCATTTACGCTTGGTGGAGTAGGTTCAATTACATCAGTTACGCATGACACATTCTCGCCACCATCGGCAGGCATGGTGAAGTCTTCATACTCGATGGTCACGGTATGGGTGTATACCTGGAAGTTTCCTTCGCAATCGGTATAAGTCCAAGTGTAAACCATTGTGCCCTCACAGGCAGGAGGAGTTGGCAGAGTACCAGCAACCGGAG
>Ga0208789_1000069_pt1 | contig 163927 bp, 138 predicted proteins | sample Methanotroph_Enr_FD_187368 | JGI IMG/M metagenome (GOLD analysis project Ga0208789, IMG submission 187368) | Enriched soil microbial communities from Old Woman Creek wetland in Ohio, USA - Methanotroph_Enrichment_5 (SPAdes) (version 2) | ecosystem: Environmental > Terrestrial > Soil > Wetlands...
TACCGATGCTTGCGGAAATACTTCCGCCACTTCGGCTACCTTCACCATAGAAGATACTACCGACCCAACTTTCACTATAGTTCCTCAGAACCTGACCGTGGAATGCGACGGACTGGGAAACACCGCTGCCCTTACCACCTGGTTAGCCAATGTAGCTGCCGTTGACGGTTGCAGCAATGTGGTGATCACAAATAACTTTGTTGCCCTCAGCGATTTGTGTGGTGCTAACGGTTCCGCTTTGGTTACCTGGACAGCTACCGATGCCTGCGGAAATACTTCCACCACTTCGGCGACCTTCACCATCGTAGATACTACCGACCCGACTTTCACCATCGTTCCTCAGAACCTGACCGTAGAATGCGATGGACTGGGCAACACTGCTGCTCTTACAGCATGGTTAGCCAATGTGGCTGCTACCGATGGTTGCAGCAATGTGGTGATCACAAATAATTTTGTTACCCTCAGCGATCTGTGTGGTGCCAGCGGTTCCGCTTTGGTTACCTGGACAGCTACCGATGCCTGCGGAAATACTTCCACCACTTCGGCTACCTTCACCATAGAAGATACTACCGACCCGGCATTCACCATCGTTCCTCAGAACCTGACCGTGGAATGCGACGGACTCGGAAACACTGCTGCTCTTACAGCATGGTTAGCCAATGTGGCTGCTACCGATGGTTGCAGCAACGTGGTGATCACAAATAATTTTACTTCACTCAGCGATCTGTGTGGTGCCAGCGGTTCAGCCATGGTTACCTGGACTGCTACCGATGCCTGCGGAAATACTTCCACCACTTCGGCTACCTTCACCATAGAAGATATTACCGACCCGGTTATATCCTGTCCTACTGATATAACAGTTACTAATGATGCAGGTCTGTGTGGTGCTACAGTTTCAATTCCACAACCAACAGTTATCGAAAACTGTAGCAATGTGACATTATCCAACAACTTTAATCAGTCAGCCAATGCTTCAGGATACTACCCGGTTGGAACCACAACTATCGAATGGATTGTTTCGGATGAATGTGGCAACAGTTCAACCTGTTCAATGACAGTTACTGTTAATGACACTGAATTACCAGTGATTACCTGTCCTTCAGATATTGTTATCTGTTCAACAGAGCAACTCGTTCTGGGAGAAGCAAATGCAACCGATAATTGCGGATCGGTTACTATAAGCAGTAATGCACCTGTTACTTTTGAAACCGGCATTACAGTTGTTATATGGACTGCAACTGATATTCATGGAAATTCAGCTAGCTGTGCACAGACAGTACAAATAACTCCAATGGTTTCGGCTACTGCCGGTCAGGATGATATTGTATGTGCAGGCCAGTCATTCACAATTAATACAGCTGATGCCCAGAACTACTCTTCAATTATCTGGACGACAACCGGAAACGGAACTATTCAGAATGCGACAACCCTGAGCCCAACTTATTTTCCACAGAATGGCGAGACAGGAAATGTATTCCTTACTCTTACTGCAACCGGCCAAATACCTTGTGCAACTGTTCAGGATCAGATGTTACTTACTATTATACCTGCGCCTATTGCTCTTGCAGGTCCTGATGCAACTATTTGTGAAGGTCAGACCTATTCAACCGAAAATGCTTTTGCAGGTTACACAGGAAGTTCAATGTGGACTACAAGTGGAAGTGGAATTTTCGCTGATCCTACACAGGTAGTTACTATCTACGCACCAAGTTCGGCTGATATTCAATCGGGAAGTGTTATTCTCACACTTGTTTCATCAGGTACAGCACCTTGCAACGATGTAAGTGATTCAATGTCACTGTCATTTAACAAACTTGCCGTAGCAGGTGCAGGAGCCGATATCTATATCTGTCAGAACTCAGCTTATCAGATCACCGATGCAACTGCTCAAAACTACGTATCAGTTAACTGGACACATAATGGACAAGGCACATTAACAGACGGAAACACTTTAACCCCAACGTATACACCAACTCCAACTGAAACTGGAGCAGTAATCTTCACATTAACTGCTTATGGTATTGAGCCTTGCAGCAACAGCACTGACACAAAAACTCTTACCATTTATTCTGCTGCAGCAGCCTTCGCAGGAAATGATTTCGAAAGCTGTGGAACGTCTCCGTTTATTCTGACTGATGCTACAGCAACCGGAAGTTCAGGTATAAACTGGTCATCGAATGGTACTGGTTCATTCAACAATCCCAATCAAGTTAATGCAACTTACGAGCCAAGCGAAGCAGATGTTTTGAATGGTTCAGTTACTTTAACACTTGTCGCTACTGGCAACCAGCCTTGTGGCGATGACAGTGACCAGATTGTTGTCACTTTCAGTACAGCGCTAACTGTTTATGCCGGCGCAGGCAGCACAATCTGCAGCGATCAACCATATTTAGTTGGGGATGCAAGTGTATCAGGATCAACAACAATTAGCTGGATCCATAACGGACAGGGTACTCTCGAAAATGAGTCCTCAATTAATCCAACCTATATTCCGGCAGTTGGAGAAACAGGAACAGTTATTCTGATAGTTACTGCAACAGGAAATACAGTATGTGGATCAGTTTCCGATAGCATGACGTTGCAAATATCAGCTCCTGCTGTCATAAATGCAGGTATTGATACCATTTCCTGTTCAACCACTTTAGTTGAATTATTGTCAGCGCAGGCTGCAAACTACAACTCATTATTGTGGGTATCAACAGGAACCGGAACTTTTGATAATGCAACAAATCTACACCCGGTTTACACTCCAGGTGCAGAGGACATTGAGAACGGATTTGTTCAGTTCATCTTATATGCATACGCAGGAATACCTTGTGGAAATGCAGTTGACAGTATTCGGATCAGTTTTGTAAAATCGACGGTTGCATCTGCCGGAAACGATGTAACCTTATGCTCATCAGAGCCTTTCACACTTTCTGAAGCATCTGCTTCGAACTACACATTGGTGACGTGGTCGCATAACGGAACAGGCAGTTTATCTGATGTTCATGCAGTAAACCCGACTTACACACCTGGAAATAGCGAAACGGGTTCTGTAGTGTTTACGCTTACTGCAATCAATATTTCAGTTTGTGGTACTTCAACCGTATCCGATCAGGTAACTCTGAATATCAATGCTGCAATCATTGTTAATGCAGGGAATGATGAGTCGGTCGCAAGCGGAACATCCATCATTCTGAACGGTCAGGTATCCGGTGGTACAGGAGTATTCGCTTATAGCTGGTCGCCAATGGATTATCTGGTAACGAGCAATACACTCCTCGCTCAAACAATTACGCTCAACCAGGAAATCACCTTTACACTCACAGTTCTTGACATAGTGAGTGGTTGTACTGCAAGCGATGAAGTGAATATAGGTATGGGTGGAACAATGCGACCAATAGCCGCAGATGATTACGATACTACCGGACTTAATATTTCTACTAATATTAATATTCTTGCTAACGATTCAGACCCACTCAATCTGGGATTGAATGTTAGTATCCTCAGCAATCCTCATCACGGCAATGTTATACTGAACGAAGACGGATCAGTGACTTATACTCCTGAATTCAATTTTACGGGTAACGATACGCTTACTTATATGATCTGCGATAAGGGAACTGCTTCGAAATGCGATACGGCTCAGGTCATCATCACTATATTCCCGATACGCGAATTCTTCGAAATCTACAACCTGGTAACACCGAATGGTGATGGTAAAAATGATTTCTGGTTTATTCGCGGTATTGATGAATATCCGGATAACGAAGTTCTTGTTTTCAACCGCTGGGGTGATAAAATCAGAGACTTCAGGGGATATAGCAATACCGATCCTGATAAATACTGGAGTGGAAAAAATGAAAAAGGTGAACTTTTACCAGATGGAGTGTACTACTATATCATTAAAGTTAAAGATCTAGACACCTACACAGGATGGGTTTATATAAGGAGTAATTCTAACAACTAGGCAAAACGGCAGGGGAAGAAAACCTTTTCCTGCCAACGTTTAGAATTAAAAATCCTTATCCGCTAACAACTCACCGAAATTAAAACAAAATATAATCTTATTCACATGAAAAAGTTACTTACTGCTTTGATGATACTAATGGCAGGTGCAACCTACGCACAGCAGGATGCATTGTTCAGCCAATATATGTTCAATAAGCTTGCGATAAATCCCGGGTATGCCGGAAGCCGTGAACTACTAACTGCTGATATACTCTACCGTTCACAATGGGTGAATATTGACGGTGCTCCAAAAACGCTGAATGCGTCACTGCATTCACCTCTCAATAATCCGCATCTGGCTTTAGGGCTTAATCTGTCGCATGATGTTTTAGGTCCCTTGGCTCAAACCAATGCTATGGCAACTTTCGCATACCGTATTATCTTTCCTAAAAGTAAACTTTCTTTCGGTCTGCAGGCTGGTATTAAGAACAACGGAATTGTCCGGAGTAAAATCAACGCATACGATCAGGAAGATCCTTCACTGATATACAGCCTGAAAAATAAACTTGTTCCTGACGCCAACTTCGGCATTTACTACTATTCTGATAAATTCTATGCTGGTCTTTCATCGCATCAGCTTCTGCAGAACCAGACACTGGTTGTTGAGGACACTGCTGGAAATAAACAATTTTCAAAGTTACTTTCTCATTTTTATGGAATGACCGGAGTAGCCATACCGCTGGGCGATAATATTATATTCAGACCGTCGATGCTGGTAAAGTTTGTAAAAAATGCTCCCCCTCAGATTGATCTGAATGCAAGCTTCCTGTTTGCTAATACCTTATGGCTGGGAGCATCGTTCCGTACGGAAAAAGCCGTTTCACTTATGACTGAGATAAACATCGCTCAAAACTTCCGGATCGGATATTCATACGATATATGGATGAATGAAATAAAAATGTATAACAAAGGTTCCCATGAAATAAGGATCAGCTACGATTTTAATGTAAATAAACGTATGCTTACTCCACGGTATTTTTAATACTATCCTGAATTCAAAATACTTCTCGCCTTTTTTAAAAATATGATTATGAAAATCCATGCTATAGCTCTGGGAATCTTTATATTTCTTCCTTTCTTTTCAAATGCTCAATCTATCAACAAAGCAAAGAAAGAGATGGAAAGATATAATTATGCTGAGGCCATTCAGGAACTTACTAAAGTTTCGGATGATAAAAAAAGCAAAAATGAAGCAATTTCTTTACTGGCTGAGTGCTACAGGCTTCAACATGACATTATTAATGCCCGTTTGGCTTATTCGCAGGCTGTTACCTTACCTGATGCAAAACCTGAGTACTATTTGTATTATGCTCAGATGCTTCAATCAACCGGTGAATACACAGCGGCAAGGGATATGTTTCTGAAATATGCAGAAAAAAAACCTACTGATGCCAGAGGCAAACTATTCGTTACACATTGTGACAGCGTGCTTGGATCCTGGAAAAACATCGTACCCAGATTTGAAGCAAAATTGGCAAATATCATTAATACAGAACAAAGCGATTTTGGTCCAGCTTTTTATAACGGATCCCTGGTTTTTGTTTCTGATTTCAATCCGGCACCTACTGATGATAAACAATATGGCTGGACCGGAAGAGGTTACCTGAATATAATGAAGACTCAGCCGTTAAAAGCAGGTGACTATTGGGGTAATCTGGATGATGCTACCGAATTTGTGAGCACATTCAATCAGGAGTATCATGACGGACCTGCCTCATTCACCGCCGATGGAAATACCATATACTTTACACGATCATTCTATGGAAAAGCGAAACGGGAAGGCATTTTTAAAACAAATCAGCTGAACATATATTATGCTTCCAGATCAGGTCAGGGCTGGGGTGAAATAAAACCATTCGTTCTTAATAATACTGATTATTCTGTGGGCCATCCGGCGATTTCTGCAGATGGAAAAACCCTGTACTTTGTCAGCAATATGCCAGGCGGACAGGGTAAAACTGATATCTGGAAATGTGATTTCATTAATAATGAATGGGGACCAGCCATTAACCTTGGCCCATCGGTTAATACCTCAGAAAACGAAATGTTTCCTTCATTAAGCAGTGATGGTAACCTGTATTTTGCCAGCGACGGACATGCCGGTTACGGTGCGCTTGATTTATTTAAGACCAGATACCAAAACGGCGAATGGACCACACCCGAAAACCTTCATCCGCCTTTAAATGGATCCTATGATGATTTTGCCATCGCTTTTGAAGAAGGTAAAGAATCAGGATTCTTCTCATCGAACCGTCCTGATGGAATGGGAAGCGACGATATTTACTCCTTCCGCATACCTCCTACTCCACCAGTTGAGCCTTCGTTTATCAGTGGAATTGTTAAGGATAAGCAAACACTCTTGCCGGTTGCAGGTGCAACAGTATTTGTCGTAAACCCTTTGAGTGGTAAAGTTACAATTCTTAAAACCGGAGCCGATGGCATTTATAAAACCAGAGTTCTCAATCCAGCGCAGTATACAGTTAAGGCTATGATGCCCAATTATATAGCCGATTGTACTCCTTTCCCGGTGATTTCTCTTTTACCTGGCATTACAAGCATGGCTCCCCGCGAACTATTACTCGACAAATTAGTAGTTAACAAAACATTTAAAATTGATAACATTTACTACGATTTCGATAAATTCGAAATTCGTGAGGATGCCAAACCCGAGTTGGATAAACTTGTACTTATCCTGAAGGAAAACCTAATAACTGTTGAATTGGGATCGCATACTGATAGCCGAGGATCGCTCGATTACAACGATAAATTATCGCAAAACCGAGCAGAATCGGCAGTAGAATACATTATTGCTTCGGGTATCGACAAAAACCGGATTACTGCAAAAGGGTACGGAGAGCGCCAGTTAACCAACAAATGTGCTGACGGTATTAAATGCAATGCCCAGGAACATCAGGCCAACCGCAGAACAGAGTTTAAAGTAACTGGTTTTGCTGAACCATCAGGATCATCAGATTGGTTTGAATTTAATAAGTTCACTGCAGGAGATGAAATCGATCAAAAACTGTTACCTGTAGATTTTTTATTGCAATGTAAATAGCATTTCCTGATGTACTGATTAGTCGCTTTGCAAATCTTCATTTTCTAATATTACGAACCTAATTTGATTGGGCAGTATATGTTTTATGGCAGAATTACTACATTTGTCATTCATTCACTTTAAATCAGATTTACAATCAATAAATAGCAGATTATGGAAAACGAACAGAAAATTACAACAGCAGAAAAACAGGATGCTATTCCCCAACTTACTGAAGAATCAATCTCGTTCCTACTTAAAACCGCAAAATGGGGTAAGTTCCTCGCAATACTGGGATTTATAGTTACTGGTTTACTGGTGGTGGCAGGAATTATGATGAGTTTTGTGATGAATATTGTTTCGGACGAAATGGTTCCACTCAACCTGCCATTTTCGCCCATATTCTTTTCGATTCTTTATGTTATTATTGCTGGCATTTACATTATTCCTGTAATTTTTCTGAATACATTTTCCAATAATGTGATTAAAGCTGTGAATCTTTCGAGTACCGAGAAGATGACAGTTTCGCTGAGAAACCTGAAAAACCTCTTTGTTTTTGTAGGTGTTTCGACTGTTGTAATTCTGATTATCTACGCAGCTATGCTTATAATTGCTGCTACAGCGGCTGTTGTAAGTTTATAAACAGAATAATTTATTGAATGCAGTTTTTTTTTGCGCCAGCCAATGGAAGCAGAGATACTGGCACATGTACTTTATGCCCTGAAAACCAATACCATACTTAAAAATAGAAATATACTAACAATATCTTGCTGATCATTTTATCAATTAATTTTCTTAATGTGGAGTCTGATTTTCCCAGATTAATTTTAAAAAAATCTGCTTATAATGTCCTATCTTATCATTTTTTCATGTATCTTCGCTTTAAGAATGGATTTTTCTTTTATATGTTTTGATCTTTCAAAACTCTGAGATGCCGTTCTGCCTATTTTGTATTTTTAAGCATCAACGTTCTTGTATACCTTTAATTTTCAATCAGGCTATTTTTACTTAACCACCATAAAAATCTATTATCCACCAAATCTTAACCTAAATCAAATCTGTATGAAAATGAAAACTCTACCTATTTTTGCCATTCTGGTAATGCTTATCGCTGTAGTTGCTTCTTCCTGCAAAAAAGAAGCATCAAACGGTAAACCTACTATTGCTTCAGTTTCTGTTAATCCAGCTACTGTTAACGCAAACGGCGTTGTTTCAATTACTGTAAATGCAACAGATCCTGAAAACGATCCTCTCACCTACAGTTATGTCGTTACCGGTGGAGCAATCTCAGGAAATGGCGCTTCTGTTTCCTGGACTGCCCCTTCAGTAGCCGGATCGCATTCCGTTAGTGTTACTGTTTCTGATGGTAACGGAGGACAGGTAACTGCGAATGGTGCACTTACAGTATTACCTGCGGTTACCCAGATTACCGGAACTGCTAAATTCCCTGCCGGTACTTCAGGTGACCTTTCGAATGCCAAAGTCAGCATTTACACTTCATGGGACAACTGGGTGAACAATCAACCAATTAAATTCGGAGCAGTTTCGGGTTCAGGAGCAACTGTGAGCTTCACTCTTGTTAACGTTAATCCAGGTAACTATTATCTGGATGTATGGAAAGATATTGACAACGACAGTTTCTGGTCAGTATCTGATTATGTTGGCTGGTATGGTTCAGGTGGTCTTGGTGCTCCAAGCCTCACCGAATTCCAGATCGCTGAAGGACAGACTTTCAACTGTTCGGTCGACATGTACATCATCGCAAAAAAAGCAAGCCAATGGGGTCTTAAATATTAATATCCTATTAATTCAGAAAACTGCCTGGCTCTGCCGGGCAGTTTTTTTTTTGCCCATCTCTGATCCATTCCTGTTAAATCGATTTTGGGGATATTTGTTTTAGTTAGATTTTTCATTCTACTTTTGCACACTGAAAAAGCACTTGTCCCTTTCTATTAAAAAAAATGCAGCTACTACATCATTTCAAACTAAAAATCAAACTACGCGCAGCTTTTCTGGTTCTTCTAATAGTTATCCACTCTGTCCCAGGTTTATCCGTATTTCTGTGTGCGCAATCAATTCCCGATACCTCCATAATCAGGCAGGTTGAACTCGATCAACTCATAATTACTGCCGATCGCACACCTGTAATGTTCGAGCAACTCAAGCGCAGTATTCAGGTTATTTCGCGTAAGGAAATAGAGCAATTGCCGGTCAGAAATCTTGCCGAACTGATTGGATATGCTACCAATACCGATGTAAGAAACCGCGGTTCCTTTGGTATGCAATCAGATGTCAGCATCAGGGGCGGATCATTCGACCAGTCCCTGATATTGCTTAATGGAGTCAACATCAGTGACCCTCAGACAGGCCATCATTCAATGGATATTCCTGTTGATCTGTCAAGTATTAACAGGATCGAGATACTTAAAGGTCCAGGAGCAAGGGTATTCGGACCAAATGCATTCAACGGGGTTATTAATATAATTACCAATGAAAAAACTCCGGATCAGCTTTCCCTATCAGTAATGGGTGGTCAATACGGATTGAACAGCATCTCAGCTACAGTTGCCAGAACTATAGGAAACTCAGCACATAAATTTCAAATAAATAAATCCGGATCCGATGGTTTCACTGATAATACCGACTTCCGACAATTAAATCTGTATTATTCCGGAACCGCCTTAAATCAACAGAAACTGGAATTTCAGGCAACATTTATGAAGAAGGAATTTGGAGCAAATAGCTTTTATACTCCAAAATACCCTGAACAGTACGAAGCCACCAAAACGATTTTTGTTTCAACACGTTTCAAAACAGGTTTCAGAGGCCTTTCGCCCTCAGTTTATTTCCGGAGGCATTACGACGAATTCCGGTTATTCCGCTATGAAGCCCCAGCCTGGTATAAATCGCACAATTACCATTACACCGATGTTTTTGGATCAAATGCTAATTTATGGAACCGCACCGGTACTGTCGGAAAACTATCCGTAGGTTATGATATAAGGCATGAGCTTATCCGCAGCAATAAACTCGGCGATTCGCTGTCGCACTCCATTCCTGTTCCGGGAGTTTCGGATACCTATTACACTTTGGGTAAATCCAGAACTTCTGCCGGGCTGTTTTTTGAAGAATCAATAAATATCAGGCGTTTTTCGGGTTCAGCCGGATTATTGCTGAACTACCTGAGTGCATTGCCCGGCAAAATAACCTTGTACCCAGGAATTGATATAGCATATAAGGCTGGGCAAAACTACAGGATTTATGGCACAGCAGGCCGCACACTCAGGCTGCCAACCTTTACCGACTTATATTATAACGACAATACAAGCAAGGGCGATCCTGGTCTCAAACCCGAAGAGGCAATAAACATCGAAACCGGAATAAAATATAACTCACAAGGCATTACTGCCCATGCAGCCATTTTTAAAAGATACGGGTATTCCATGATCGACTGGGTGAAACTACAGGATCAGGAGCCCTGGCAGGCCATGAATATAACCCGTATTGATATTACAGGATTCGAAACAAACATTTCACTTAATTTCGAAAAGATAGCCACTAATAATTCGTTCCTAAAAAATATTACGGTCGGATATTCATACCTGAAATCTGATAAGTCGAGCGGCGAACATATGTCGCGTTATGCGCTGGATATTCTCAGGCACAAGGCTGATTTGCTCATTTACCACAGGATATGGGGTAATTTATCCGCATCATGGGCACTCAGCTTCCAGGATCGTGTCGGCGGCTATATCGGGTACCATAACAATAAACCTGATACTTTCGAAACTCCCTATAAACCATTTTCTTTGTTGGATGTCCAGCTTAATTTCAGAAAAGAGAGATGGATGGTTTTTGCAGAGGCTGTAAATATATTCAACACTGTAACTTATGATTACGGAAATGTACCCCAGGCTGGCAGGTGGCTGAGAGCCGGGCTTAAAATAAATATGGTTTTTAAGCAAAAGAATGGCTGAGTTCTATCGCATTCCTGCTGATTTCCAAATGCTTGTAAATGTAAATATACCAGGCAATAAGCCTGGTCAGTAAATATATTTTCTGGCTGCCGGCTTACCTTTGATACAATAATTTTTCTTAGGTTTGTGATAATAAAATATAAGCGAAAATCCGAAAATACAAATCATTCATATTATGACCAATACAACTATCGATCCTTCAATTTTAAAAAGAGCACAGGTCTGGTTAAATGACAGCAACATTGATCAGGATACCAAAAACCGCATCAGCAATATGATCGACAATGATCCGGCTGAACTGGCTGAGAGTTTTTACTGCGATCTGGAATTTGGCACAGGAGGGCTGCGTGGTATTATGGGCGATGGAACCAACCGCATGAATAAATATACAGTCGGGATGGCAACTCAGGGTTTGGCTAATTACCTTAAAATAGTATTTGCTGCTGAAAAGGAAATCCGACTGGCTATAGCCCACGATTCGCGTAATAATAGCAGTTACTTCGCCAAAATGGCTGCGGAAGTGCTGTCAGCAAATGGAATCAGTGTTTTCCTTTTCGAAGAACTCCGGCCTACTCCTGAGCTATCGTTTGCAGTGAGGTATCTGCATTGCCATAGTGGTATTGTAATTACAGCTTCGCATAACCCCAAGGAATACAACGGATATAAGGTATACTGGAACGACGGAGCTCAGTTGATTCCTCCGCACGATAAAAATGTGATATCTGAAGTGCAAAAGATAGCATCCGTCGGAGAAATCAATTTTAAGGGAGATGCTTCCAGAATAACAATGATAGGAGAAAACCTCGATTACGAATTTCTCAAGGTATCAAAGAGTTATACACTGGCACCTGAAGTAATTGTACCCCAGAAAAACATGAAAATTGTCTTCACCCCTCTGCATGGTACAGGGATAACACTCGTGCCTGAATCGTTGCGGAATTATGGCTTCGAAAACATACATATAGTCGAGGAACAGGCTGTTCCGGATGGAAATTTCCCCACTATTGTTTCTCCAAATCCTGAAGAGAAAGCAGCCATGCAGATGGCACTCGACAAGGCCCGCTCCATTGATGCCGATCTGGTGCTGGCTACTGACCCTGATGCTGACCGCATCGGTGTTGGGGTTAAAGATACCGAAGGAAATTTTATTCTTTTAAATGGAAATCAGACTGCCGCCTTACTCACGTATTATCTGATAAAACAATGGCAGGCCAAGGGAAAACTTACCGGTAATGAATATATTGTAAAGACAATAGTTACCTCCGAACTGATTGGAGATATTGCCAGGAATGCCGGCGTTGAGTACTTCGACGTACTTACCGGATTTAAATGGATTGCCGAGGTGATCCGCAAGTTCGAAGGCAAAAAGACTTTTATTGGCGGAGGCGAAGAAAGCTACGGTTTCATGATAGGCGATTTTGTTCGCGATAAAGATGCCGTTACCTCTTGTGCTATTTTTGCTGAATGTGCCGCATGGGCAGCCAGCAAAGGTAAAAGCCTGTACGAATTATTACTCGATATTTATCTCGAATACGGATTATACAAGGAGAATCTTGTAAACGTGGTTAAAAAAGGCATGAGCGGCCAGGCCGAAATTAAAGCTATGATGGAAGGCTTCCGTTCGAATCCACCGAAAGAGCTGGCAGGTTCGAAAGTCACCCTGATGAACGATTACGAATTAAAGCAGGCAACCGATATCCTGAGTGGTACGGTTACTCCTATTGATCTTCCGAAAAGTGATGTGCTGCAGTTTTTCCTGCAGGATGGAAGCAAAATTTCAATGCGCCCATCAGGAACCGAGCCAAAAATAAAATTCTACTTCAGCGTAAGAGCTGACCTCGACAGCGTTGAAAGTTTCAAGGAAACACAAGCAAAACTCGATAGCCGTATTGAGGAAATTATCGTGGCATTAGGCTTAAGATAATGCAGAATCAGAAATTTCTAACCAATAACAGGTGCGGCGGATTGTCGCACTTTGTTTTATTTATAACTGTTGCATGATTACTACCGAACATATCGAAATACAATCCATTGTTGTACATAATGTTGGCAACAAATTGAATGATGAAGGAATCAGATTCTCCAAATCGGCGCTCCTTACGGATGATTATATCAATAACCTTCTGCTCACCTATTTTTTATCCCCATTCAAATCCGAAGAATACCATAACCTGTATCACGAATCAGATATAGATCTGAATGAAGTATACACATTCGCATCCGGCATTTTTGATGACCCTGATTCGATTTTTGACCAATCGATCAAGCTTGCCAGGCACCTGTACGAACAATCCGTACATCCAAAAATCAAAGGAGGTGAACTGTATGTTGCATTTTTCCGTGATTGTATACTCGATGGCGAAACTGTTGATGCTGTAGGTCTGTTCAAATCAGAAACCAAGGAGACTTTCCTCAGGGTATTCCTTCAGAATGATGGATTTGGTATTGCAAGTGAAGATGGTATTAACATTCATAAACTCGATAAAGGATGCCTGATCTTTAATACAGATCGCGAAAACGGCTACCTTGTTTCAGTGATCGATAACCTAAATAAAGGTGCTGAAGCCCAGTACTGGATTGACCATTTCCTGCATGTAAAGCCCCGTAATGATGAATACTTCAAAACAAAGAACCTGTTAAGTATGTGCAAAAACTTCGTTGTTAGCAATTTACCGGCCAACTTTGAAGTCTCTAAAGCTGATCAGGCCGAAATGCTCAATAAATCAGTAAAATTCTTCAGGGAAAATGATAATTTTGATCTGGATGACTTTACCAACGAAGTAATACAGGCACCAGATGTGATCAATAGTTTTAAATCCTACAAAACAGAATTTGAAGTCGAAAACGGAGTTCAGTTAGATGATAATTTTACTATCTCCAATGCAGCAGTAAAGAAGCAATCCAGGGTTTTTAAAAGTGTTATCAAACTCGATAAAAACTTCCATATTTATGTTCATGGCGATCATCAGCAAATTGTAAAAGGCTTTGATCCTGTTACCGGTTTGAACTTTTACCAGTTGTTCTTTAAGGAGGAAAGTTAAACCACAAACAGTTTTGTAACTTATCAATCTCCGGGATTTTAAGTACCAAAAGATATGAGTTCTTGTACCCTAAGTAAAAAACATCAACAATAAACAACTATTAACTAACCTCCCATCACTATGCACTCAGCACTATGCACTATGCATATAAAGTTATAATTCTCGAAATTTTAACAGAATGAAAAAAGGCTACCCTAAGGCAGCCTTTTTAATTCAAAAAAATACAATTATCAGCTTCCGAGTGTTGCTACCATAACAGCTTTTATGGTGTGCAGACGGTTTTCGGCTTCATCAAAAACGATTGACATTTTTGATTCGAAAACATCATCAGTAACTTCGAGACCATCGAGACCAAATTTCTGGAATATATCCTCACCTACTACTGTTTCGCGGTTATGGAATGCAGGAAGGCAATGCAGGAACTTAACATTAGGGTTTCCAGTCATGGCAACCATTTTCATATTCACCTGATAAGGTTTAAGCAGGTTTATGCGCTCAGCCCATACTTCGGCCGGCTCACCCATGCTAACCCATACGTCGGTATAAAGAAAATCGCAACCTTTCACACCTGCTTCAACATTGTCGGTAATGGTTATTTTAGCACCGGTTTCTTTAGCAATTTCAAGGCATTGAGCTACAAGGTCTGCATCCGGCTGGCAGCTTTTCGGAGCAACTGCGCGGAAATCCATCCCCATTTTAGCAGCTCCTACCATAAGCGAATTCCCAACATTGTTTTTTGCATCACCCAGAAAAGCAAAACTTATCTGGCTGAGCGGCTTGTCGATATGCTCCATCATGGTCATGAAGTCAGCCAGCATCTGTGTCGGGTGAAATTCATTGGTTAAACCATTCCAAACCGGAACCCCGGAATATTCAGCCAAAGCTTCCACAATATGCTGACCATACCCGCGGTATTCTATACCATCATACATACGACCGAGTACACGTGCGGTATCTTTCATCGACTCTTTTTTACCCATCTGCGATCCGGAAGGACCCAGATAAGTAACATGGGCTCCCTGATCGAGTGCAGCAACTTCAAAAGCACAGCGGGTGCGGGTTGAATCCTTTTCAAAAAGAAGGACAATATTTTTGCCTTTTAATCGGGGTTGCTCAGTACCTGCATATTTCGATTTCTTCAGTTCGAAAGCCAGGTCAAGAAAAAATTTGATTTCCTGAGGAGTAAAATCAAGTTCTTTCAGAAAATGACGGTTTTTAAGGTTGAAAGCCATATTATTTAAGAGTTTAAGTTTTAAAAATGGGCATTGAATTATTTAAGGATACTATACAATTGAAATGCGGGTACCACCGTTGTCAACACCCAGCAGGTTAGCTGAAGTGATAATGGCATCGCGGCTGGTATGCTTCACAAAGTGTATTGCTGCCCTGATTTTTGGAGCCATACTACCTTCAGCAAAATGTCCTTCAGCCAGGTATTGTTTGGCCTGCCTCACACTCATCCTGTCAATTGATTTTTCCTGAGGCGTATTAAAGTTGATGCATACTTTTGGAATATCAGTGAGGATAAAAAGTTTATCTGCGTTTATATTTCCACCCAGCAGCGCAGAAGCAAGATCCTTGTCAATTACCGCATCAATTCCCTGCAACTTATTTTCTGCTATATAAAAAGCAGGGATACCCCCACCTCCAACAGCTATAACAATTTGCCCGTCGCGGGCAATGCGCTCAATCGAACGTTGGTTACTGATAACCAAAGGCTTTGGTGAAGCAACTACCTTTCGCCATCCACGTCCACGCGGATCTTCTTTAAAAATGCTTCCATTCTCAGCATTCATCTTGTCGGCTATGTCTTTGGTATAAAACGGGCCAATGGGTTTGGTTGGATTTTCAAATGCCGGATCATCGCGATCAACCAGGACCTGAGTAATAATGGTTATTACATCCCTGTCGAGGTCATGTGAGCGCAACACATTACGGAGTTGCTGCTCAAGAATATATCCGATAAAGCCCTGCGAATAAGCCACACAGATATCGAGCGGCATTTCGGGAAGATTGTAAACCTGGTTCCCTGCTGCGTTGGCGAGAAGAATATTACCAACCTGAGGTCCATTTCCATGTGTCAACACAACATTATATCCCCTGTCGATCAGGGTAAGAAGACGTTCGCATGTATCAAAGGCATTTTTTTCCTGTTCTTCGATAGTTCCTGCCTGATCGCCGCGAAGAAGAGCATTTCCACCAAAGGCAACTACTGCTAGTTTTTTCATAGTTTCAATATTTCAAATAGGGCGCAAAATTAGTGATTTAAACTTCCTGTGCAAGCACTTTAAATTATCAGTTCATTATCAATAAACACTCTGAATAATAGATATTTATGAAATTTATAATTCAAATAATTTAATGACCTTACAACAAATGAATGGCCGGGATTGTTGAAATACATATCGTACTTTTGCCGTATCGATTCCACAGGAATCAGTCAAATTTTTTATTCATGCACAATCAGTCCAAAGCTTACACACTTGCTCTAATTTCAATAGCTTTCTGGTCCACAATGGGCACTGCTTTTAAACTAACCCTTAATTATTTAAACCCGGAAATGCTGTTGTTGATTTCAACTTTTACAGCTTTTATATTTCTGGGAATTGTAATCATAGTGAAAGGGAAGTTTGAAATGCTAAAAACACTAACTCTCAGGCAGGGAGTTAACTCAGCCCTGATGGGTCTTTTCAATCCGTTCCTGTATTACCTGGTCCTTTTCGAAGCATATAACCGCATTCCGGCTCAGGAGGGCATAGCCCTTAATTATATATGGCCTGTAATGCTGGTTATTTTTTCCATTATTTTTCTTAAGCAGAAAATAAGAATGATCAGCCTGCTGGCCATACTGATCAGCTTTTCGGGTACAATTGTAATCGCTTTACACGGCAATTTTACCGAATTCAGATTTTCCGATACGCTGGGAGTCATTCTTGCTGTCGGCAGTGCCCTTTTCTGGGCTTCGTTCTGGATCCTGAATATGAAGGATCCGCGGGAAGCTATCGTTAAGATGTTTGTCAATTTCGGATTTGGGGCTTTGTACATACTGGCATGGAATATCTTTAAAAGCGACCTCGTCTTCCCTGCTGTCAGTGGTTTGGCGGGTGCTGTTTATATAGGAATATTCGAAATGGGACTAACTTTTGTTCTTTGGCTTACTGCCCTTAAACTATCAGCAAATACCGCCCGCATATCGAATCTGGTTTTTATCTCCCCCTTTATTTCATTGGTAATGGTATCAATATTTATAGGTGAAAAAATACTTCCATCAACTGTGGTTGGTCTTGCAATAATTGTATCAGGCATTGCCATTCAGCAATTCAGTCAGTGGAGGGATATAGAAACAACAAGTGCTTGATAAATTATGACCCATATCGTCCACTGGTGCTTACATTACCTGCAACCAGCTTTCCAAATTCTTACCTTTGCAGCATGACTCAGAAAAAACGAATTGCATTTCATACCCTAGGTTGTAAACTTAATTTTTCCGAAACGAGTACTATCTCCCGTCAGTTTGGAATTGATGACTTTGAGCTCGTTGATTTTGACGAACAAGCTGATTTTTACGTAGTTCACACCTGTTCAGTTACTGCAACTGCCGAGAAAAAATGTAAAACAGCCATTAAGCAGGCGCATCGCCGTAATCCTGATGCCCGGGTAGCCGTAATTGGCTGTGCCGTTCAGGTTAACCCCGGTGTTTTCAGTGCAATGGAAGGTGTAAGCTGGGTGTTAGGCAACCAGGACAAATTCCGATTGGGCGAAATTGTCAAAAACTCAAGTCTGTCAGAATCAGAACACCAATCCGCAAATGGTGTCAGTCTTGTTTCCGAAATCAACAAAACCCGCGAATTCATTCCCTCCTACTCACTGGGCGACCGCACACGCTCCTTTTTTAAAGTGCAGGACGGCTGCGACTATTTCTGTACTTTTTGCAGCATCCCATATATGCGTGGACGCAGTCGCAGCGAAAATGTTGAAAACACTATGAAAGTGGCCCGCGAAATTGCTGCGACTGAAATAAAAGAAATCATTCTTACAGGCGTTAACATTGGCGATTTTGGGCGACACCATAATGAATCGTTCCTGGATCTGCTTAAGCAACTATCACAACTTGAGGGTATTGAACGAATCAGAATTTCGTCCATTGAACCTGAGCTATTGAATGATGATATTATAAACCTGGTTTCAGTTTCGGAAAAACTACTCCCACATTTCCACATCCCGTTGCAAAGCGGAAGTGATAAAATACTGGTCCTGATGAAGCGCAAATACCTGCGTGAAGTTTTTTCGGGCAGGGTGAAACAGATTAAAAAACTGATGCCGGATGCATGCATTGCTGCCGATGTGATCGTTGGATTTCCAGGTGAAACCAACGATGATTTTAATGATGCTGTCGATTTCATAAACAGTCACGACATCACATACCTGCATGTATTCAGTTATTCCGAACGCCCTGGTACAAAGGCACTTCAAATGGAAGGCAAGGTAGATGAAAATGAGAAACGCCGCCGAAGCCAGATTTTGCACCAGCTTTCAGAAACTAAAAAACAGGAATTTTACACTGGTCAGCTTGGTAAAAAAGGGTTGGTTCTCTGGGAATCGGACAATATCAACGGATATATGCACGGATTTACCGGTAATTATGTAAAAGTCCGCACAATTTACAATCCTGAACTCATTAACCAGATCACTCCTGTAAGAATAGTGGCTTTAAACACTGACGATACATGTAGCGTTGAATTCGAAATATAACTATCTGAAATTCAATCAGTATAATATTCAAACCAAAACATCCTCCTATGTTCCCGAAAATATCAGATCTTATTAATTACCTTCTTGGAAGTAATATCCATCTGCCTTTCCAGACTTACGGCGTTTTTCTGGCAACGGCATTTATTGTTGCCGGACTGATACTGGGCATCGAACTTAAACGAAAAGAAAAAGAGGGACTTCTTTTGGTTCAGAAACGCATCGTCTCCGGGGAGCAGAATGCGGGTTGGTTTTCGGTTTTACCATCCATTATCCTATCTGCCATTGTTGGCTGGAAAATATTCGGTATTATACTGAACTACAGTGAATTTAGTGCCAATCCACAGAAATATATTTTATCAGCGAAAGGGAGCTTTGCTGCTTTTCTTCTGATAGCAGGAGCCTCAATTGCATATTACATTTACAAAAGTTCGGCTGCCAGGAAAGAAAGCAAAAAAAAACAGGAAGAAATAATCCACCCCTATCAATATACCTGGAACATATTGGTTGTAGGGCTGATTTTTGCAATCATAGGATCCAAACTATTCGACATTTTCGACAATTTCTCAGCTTTTCTGCAAAATCCGGTTCATAGTCTGCTGTCGTTCAGCGGTCTGACCTTTTACGGAGGATTTATTGTAACTGTTATTGCACTATTGATTTACATGCGGATTATCAAACTCGACTGGAAGCATGTTATCGACAGTGCTGCACCCGCAATCATGATCGGATACGCCATCGGCAGATTGGGATGTCATTTTTCGGGTGACGGTTGCTGGGGTATTGAAAACACACTGCCTCTTCCGCAGGCACTTTCATGGCTTCCCGAATGGTTGTGGTCTTCAGGATTTCCTCATAACGTGGTTAATCATGGTATACCTATACCGGGTTGTGGTGGTTCGAATTGTATGGTTCTCGAAAAGCCTGTTTTTCCAACCTCCTTGTATGAATCAATCCTCTCTTTTGCTTCATTTGGAATATTATGGGCCTTCCGGAAAAAAGTAAAAGCACCGGTGACTCTTTTTGGTCTTTTTCTGATACTCAACGGGATTGAACGCTTCTTTATCGAAAAAATCAGAATCAATCATAAATATGATTTTCTTGGATTAAATCTTACCCAGGCCGAAATTATCTCTTTTGCACTTATCCTTATTGGTGCGGCAGTAATGATTTACTATTCAAAACTATACAAAGCACACAAATAATCTTATTTGCAGCAAAATCTGCTTCTATCAGTTAAAACACTTGAAATGAATTACGAAAACATAACCTCAGAAGTGGTGGTGCTGGCAAAACTCACCGGACATTTTCTGCTAGCTGAAATCAATAAAGTAAAGGCATCGGATATTGAAGTTAAAGGTCTGCACGATTTTGTGAGTTATGTAGATAAAACAGCAGAAGCAACCATTGTTAAAGGCCTTGCCGAAATACTGCCTGAGGCTGGATTTATAACTGAAGAGCAGACTGCCACACATCGTGGCGAGCGATTCAACTGGATTGTTGATCCATTGGACGGAACGACCAATTTTCTTCACCATATTCCACTCTATTCGGTAAGTATTGCACTTATGGAGTTCGATGAAATTGTAGCAGGCGTTGTTTACGAGCCAAATCTGGATGAATGTTTCTATGCCTGGAAAGGGAGCAAAGCTTTTTTGAACGGGAACGAGATACATGTTTCAGATCAGCATGAACTAAAAAACAGCCTTTTGGCAACCGGTTTTCCTTACCATGATTTCACGCGTATGACCGGATACATGGATTTATTTACCTGGTTTGCACGAAACACTTCGGGGCTTCGCAGGCTTGGTTCGGCAGCAGTTGACCTGGCTTACACGGCATGTGGCCGGTTCGAAGGTTTTTATGAATATGGTCTGCAGCCCTGGGATCTGGCGGCAGGGGTTTTCATTGTTCAGCAGGCCGGTGGTGAAGTAACTGATTTCAGTGGTGGCACAAACTATATTTTTGGAAGAGAATTGCTGGCATCCAATTCACTGCTTCATGCTCAAATGCTTGATGCTGTAGTGTCGCACATGGGCAAAAAATAAATTTCAGAATTTGAATTATCATTTATGAATTCTTTATTTCTATTCCTGTCATAGCCCCAAATAATACACTATATTTACAACTGGTCAAAAAAATCCGGCAGAAATGAATCCAAAAACCCTCTTTAGAATATACTTACTTCTTTTCCTGGCACTCCTTATCCCAAATTTAGCACTTATTGCCCAAAATCCGCCTCAGGTAAAAAAGCTGGTATATTCATTCAAAATAAATGATGAAATAGGAAAACCGGTTTGGTATAAAACAAAGAAGGCCATGCTCGAAGCTTCAGAAATGAAAGCCGACATCATTCTAATTCGCATGAATACCTATGGAGGATTGCTCGAAACAGCCGATTCCATCCGCACAGCCATACTGAATGCAAAAATTCCGGTATGGGTTTTTATTGACAATAATGCTGCTTCGGCCGGCGCTCTGATTTCCATTGCCTGCGACAGCATATACATGCGCGAAGGAGCCAATATAGGGGCAGCTACAGTAGTAAACCAAACTGGCGAACAGCTACCTGACAAATACCAGTCGTATATGCGTTCGCTTATGCGAAGCACAGCCCAGGCTACAGGCCGGAATCCCGACATTGCACAGGCAATGGTTGATCCGCGCATACATGTGGAAGGGGTAAACGATTCGGGCCAGGTGGTTACTTTTACAGCTCACGAAGCTATGAAACATGGCTATTGCAATGCTATGGCCGAAAATGTGCCCGAAGTACTTTCAAAAGCCGGAATTAAAAACTACAGCCTTCACGAGCAACAGTTAACGGCAACTGACAAATTTATCAGCTTTCTGATAACACCGCTGGTTGCAGGAATCCTCATTGTAATTATTCTTGGCGGTATTTATTTTGAATTTCAATCACCGGGTGCTGCTTTCCCTATACTGATTGCCATTATGGCGGCACTACTCTATTTTGCTCCACATTATATCGAAGGACTTGCTGCAAACTGGGAAATATTAATTTTTGTAGCTGGAGTAATTTTGCTGGCTGTTGAAATATTTGCGATCCCTGGCTTTGGGGTAACAGGAATACTTGGCATTTTTCTTATGGTCATGGGCCTGACCCTGGCCATGATCGAAAACACTTTTTTTGAATTCAGCCCAAGTGCGACCGTAAAACTTGCAGAAGCCTTCTTTATTGTTGTTATTGCTTTCTTTATCTCTGTTTCCGGCTCCATTTATCTTACCAGGAAACTCTTTACAGGCAAGACTTTATTTGGTGACCTGGCACTTATAACAACACAGAAAAAGGAAGAAGGATTCACTTCGGCAGATGCAACTTATACTGATATAACCGGCAAGACCGGAATTGCACACACCATGCTGCGTCCGGCTGGTAAAGTGATGATTGAGGGCACACTTTACGATGCAACAGCCCAAACCGGCTATATTGAGAAAGAAGAAAGCATTGAAGTGGTGAAATATGAAACAGCCCAGCTGGTAGTGCGTAAACTCAGAAAAACTGAAGGAGTCTGAGCTTTTATACTCCCGGAACTTTCAACTTCCATTGTTTTTATCCCGAAAAAGCTGATTCTTCCGGCAAAGAGTTATTTTATGGCCTCGCAATCAGGTGTTCCACCAGTATTTTTATACCGATCAGTATAAGCATCAGACCTCCCAGCATTTCCATTCGGCGACCCATGCGCGAACCAATCTTTTTGCCAAACAGCATTCCAAGCATTGCAACCACATAAGTTACAGCACCAATAATTCCGATAGAAATCAATATCTTATAATTCAGCAGGGCGAAGCTGAAACCAACGATCAACGCATCAATGCTTGTTGCTATTGCCATCCCAATCATAACCTTAATATCGAGCGGATTAAACGACCTCTCCTCCGGATCAGTCCTGAAACCTTCGTATATCATCTTTCCACCCAAAATACCCAGAATGGCAAAGGCAATCCAGTGATCGATATTCTCGGCATAATTTTTTATTCCTGACCCGGCCAGCCAGCCTATCACCGGCATAACTGCCTGAAATACAGCTAAGGTAATTGCAATTTTGGTTGCATTAAAAAAATCTATCTTTCTCAATATCAATCCACTGGATATAGAAACAGCAAATGTATCGAAGGAAAGACTAATGGCAATCAGAAAAATGGTAAGTAGCTCCATGAACAGAAATATCAAGAAGCTGTAAAAGTAGTCAAGCATTTTGATAATTCAAAAAACAGGCTGAATTTGCTGTATGTAGTCACAGATGTCACATTTAAACACTGAATACGATAAAGGTGATTTTTATATATAAATTTGGCAAAATCAGTGCAATATGCATACGGTAAAATCGTTATTCAAGAAACAAGAGTCATTATAATTTTATATCTCACTTTATCATGAAAGCCAATATACTTTTTTCAGCAATATGCATACTGCTGCTATGCAGTTTTTCACAGAAATCACTCAGAACTGGCAAAACAGAACTGAAAGCCACAATAGCAGGTATAAGTAGCGGAGAGATTTCAAAGGATGTCCTCCTGGAAACAGGCACCATACTGTGTTCTGACCAAAAATTTGAGATTATCTACTTCAGCCTGTCGGTCATGAAAGAAAATGACCTTATTGTTTATAATGGATCAGGAAACACCATAACCGATTCAATGAAAGGATTGATCAGGGAACTCGAAACAGGAACAAAAATTGTTATCGACGAAATCGGAGCCAGGTCACCAAATGATCAGATTATTAAATTACCAGCTCTTATCCTTATACTGAAATAAAATTTTCAGAAATCCCTTCTAAATCCGGATCATATTTCAGGATTGTTTAAAGTTTTCCTACCTTTATAAAGATTTCCCTACGGGTTCAGCTTGGGAATTGGATCTGCGGTATAAGCAATTCGGCAGATATTGATTAACCTGAAGTGTAAAATAACCAGCTAACCACCAGCAGGTGAATGCGCTGTAAAGAGCAGCCAGAATCTTCTGATTCAGGCTTACTCTGAAGTTTGCATTTTAAGCTTAAGTCCTTACATTCAATTTTTTATGCCTGCTTTACCGACAACTTGAATTCTGAATTGTTACAATAATATATTCACCTAAAACAATCGATTTATGAAAACAAACATGGGAAGTGCTGACAAGATCATCCGGATCGTAATTGCTGCTGTTGTGGCAGTTCTTTATTTTACAAAAGTTATTGAAGGCACATTGGGAATCGTGCTTCTGGTACTGGCAGCGGTTTTTGTGCTTACCAGCCTCATAAGTTTCTGTCCGCTATACACGGTCATAGGGTTGAATACGGGAAAGAAAAAAGAATAAACTTACGAAATGCAAAAAGGCTGGTTACTAAAAATCAGCCTTTTTCTTTCCAGGATCGAAGCCTAAATAATCAGAAATAGTATCCGGCCGACAAACTTATTCTGGCATTTGTTACCGGGGTAGAATTTAAAACCTTAAAATGCTCATCATTCCTGCCATAGGAGGCCGTTGTAAACTCCAATTCGGCAGCCAGCTGAAGTTTACCATTGATGTAACACAGCATAGGTGCCACTCTGTAAACATGGGCAATGTCAGCATCACGCGCATACACAGCACCCGTAATCACTTTATCAGCACCCATGCCTTTGGTGTAGCCGGCAAACAATGAGCCCTGCCATTTTTTGCCGGTTGTCTGTAAGTTCAACCATCCCGAAACATAAGTTAGTGGAGTGTATTCGTGTTCGTTTGTCAATGGATCGGTTTTGGTTATAGCATAACCACCCATTACCAGGTGATCATTAAGTCCCTGACCATATATCCATTGCATTTTTACAATTACCGGTTTAGTTTTTATCATGGTAAAAGCTGTGTACGACAGACAGTTAACTGCCGATTCAGTTGCATACAGACTATCAGTCACAATTCGTGGCAACAATCTTTTATAATCCATTCCGACTCCTGAAAAGAGTAAGTCACCATTATACTGCATTTGCACATGAAAATTAGGCATGAGTCCGTTACGCAGGTATCCCGAAGATGACCCGGCAGGTCCACTATTCACATAATCACGCTGGGCTGTAACTGCCAGTACCGAATTAAATCTTCCCTTCGAAGCGTCAATACGAATCTGAGGCTGCCTGCTGAACGGATGAAAAGGAGCTCCGGTATTCAGCGACAATACATTTGGGAGCATTTCGGGGATGTTAATCGGATGCCAGTACTGACCGGCAATAATACTTGTATGCTTCCATTTCATTTTCATGTAAGCATGGCGGAGGCGAAAACTGTTATTCTCCGAATTGGATGCACCGGTAAAATCACCTTCAACCAAGCCCGAAACCTTTGCATTGAGAATATCGGGACCTGTTGCTTTCAGAATCAGCCTTGTCATCATTGCATACTGATTGAAACTTCCATGCTCGTTAATATCTTTTCCGTTTTTGTCGGGTGCTATTTTTTTCGGATACAGCAACAAATACCCTTCTCTTGCTTCAACAACCTGCCGCGAATCGAACATAGCTTCGGCTTTAATAAATCCACTCCAGGTCAGAGTGGGTTTTTCAGGATCTGTCAGTGGTTTTACCTGCTGCGTAAACGCAAAAGGCATGAATGAGCATAATAAAAATGACAACAGTAAAATTAATTTCATACTAACCGGAGATTACTAAATCAATATGATGTGCCGAAAAAGTAAAATCCTATTAAGCCACATTCAATAAGTCGGCAAATTTAGATAAAAATACATGTCCTGATTTTATATCTGAAGATTTAACATAAAGACAGCGGCTTATCAGCAACCGGAAAGCTTAAACAATCAATCCTTACCGATTGTAAATGCATTTACACCGGATACAGGTGTACTCTTGTCGAATAGCTTTTCATGAAACCGGAACTATTTATACTTTTACATGCATTTTAGTGTTTCAAACAACCTTTATTTTAAAACAATTGTTCATGAACTATTTATTAAAACAAACTTTTATGGCTGCTGCAGGAATGTTAGCTATTGCATTAGTTAGCGGTGGATGCAGGCAAACTGACAAAAACAATCAATCGGTACCGGCTCTCAGTGCATCCAATATGGATACAACCGTAAATCCGGGTGACGATTTCTATAAATATGCCAACGGCGCATGGCTCAGGAATAACCCTATCCCCGGAGAATACAGCCGCTATGGGGCTTTCGAAGTGCTGGAAGAAGAAAACTACAAGCAGTTGAAGGTAATACTGGCTGAAGCCTCAGCCGATAAAAATGCAACCACCGGAACTGTAAATCAGAAAATTCGTGATTTTTACAATTCAGGAATGGACACTCTCAAGATTGATAAGGATGGAATCAGCCCTATCAAGGCTGAGCTGGATCAGATCGATGCATTTGCCTCATTGGATGATGTTCAGAAAATGATAATTCAGCAGCATGCTGCAGGCAACTATCCTCTTTTTTATGTATTCAGCAGCCAGGACGAAAAAAACTCGAATCAGGTAATTGCTATGACCTATCAGGGTGGCCTCGGATTACCCGACAGGGATTATTATCTCAGTGATGATGCCCGTTCGAAAGAGATCAGGGAAAAATACATAACTCATATGGTAAAAATGTTTGTTTTAGCCGGAACAGCACCTGATAAGGCTGCCAGCGATGCGAATGTTGTTATGAAAATAGAAACTGAGCTTGCTAAAATATCTTCAACCCGTCTGGAACTCCGCAATCCTATTGCAAATTACAATAAAACTGACCTTGCAGGGCTCCAGAAAATGGCTCCCGGTATCGACTGGAAAGCTTATTTTGAAGGAATCAGGCTAGAGCCTTCCTGCGAAATAAATGTAAGTCAGCCAAAATTCATTACTGGGATGGCTAAAATGTTCAGCACAACTCCTATTGCTGATTGGAAAGTATATTTCCGCTGGGATATTATAAACTCAGCAGCATCCTTACTTTCGTCTGATTTCGACAAGGAGCACTTTGCATTTTATGGTACAGTGTTAACAGGTGCCAAAGAACAACAGCCACGATGGAAACGCATGATCGACCAAACCAGCGGTTCGCTTGGCGAAGCTGTAGGACAGCTTTATGTTCAGAAATTTTTTCCTCCCGAAGCAAAAAAACGCATGATCGAACTGGTGAATAACCTTAAAATTTCATTGGGCGAGCGTATTGATGGCCTAAGCTGGATGACGGATATTACGAAAAAGGAAGCTAAAGCAAAACTGGAGAAAATAAATGTCAAAATCGGCTATCCCGACAAATGGATTGATTACAGCAGCATGGCAATTGGTACCGACTCCTACTACGCCAATGTAAAAAGTGCACGACAGTTTGCCGTAAACCGCGATATTTCGAAAATAGGAAAACCGGTTGATCGCTCCGAATGGGGAATGACACCTCAAACCATAAACGCCTATTATAGTCCGAATATGAACGAAATAGTTTTTCCGGCAGCCATTTTACAACCTCCATTCTTCTTTATGGATGCTGACGATGCTGTGAATTACGGAGCTATCGGAATGGTTATATCGCATGAAATGACCCATGGTTTCGACGACCAGGGCCGTCAGTACGACAAAGAAGGAAACCTGCACGACTGGTGGCTGGCTGATGACTCGAAAAACTTTGAGGCTAAAACAAAAATACTGGTCGATCAATATGATAATTACAAGATGCTGGATTCGCTTCATGTGGATGGAAAGCTTACCTTAGGCGAAAACATTGCTGATCTGGGAGGAATGAGTGTTGCATACAACGGTCTTCTGAAAGCCCTTAATGGCAAAAAACCGGATGAAAAAATTGATGGTTTTACACCTGATCAACGTTTCTTTCTTTCGTATGCACAGGTTTGGCGGGCTAATACCCGCGATGAGGAAACCATGCGCCGACTCAAAGAAGATGTTCATTCACCTGGCGAAGCCCGTGTAAATGCGATTGTGTATAACATTCCGGCCTTTTATACCGCCTTCGACATACAATCTACTGATAAAAGGTATATTGCTCCAGAAAACAGGGCTGATATCTGGTAAAGCACTCAAAAGGCAGGGGTTCGGTTTTAGGGGTTCGGTTTTAGGGGTTAGGTTTTGGGGGTTGGGTTTTAGGGGTTGGGTGTTAGGTGTTAGGGGGATTTAGGTAAAAAATAGCTTTTAACTCTTAACTTTAGGCACTTTAAGTACTTTAGGCACTCTTAACTCAAGACACTTTAAGTACTTTAGGCACTCTTAACTCAAGATACTTTAGGCACTTTAGGCACTCTTAACGCAAGACACTTTAGGCACTTTAAGTACTTTAGGCACTCTTAACTCAAGACATTTTAGGCATTCAGTACTTTAGATACTACAAATATTCTACGATGAAAAGCAGATATAAGATACTTATTCACGTCCTGTTCTGGATTTATATGCTTAACCAGGCATTTTTTCCGGTGTTTCTGAATAAAATTGATACTAAATACCTTCAGGATTATATCTACCTGAAAGATATATTTATCACCACCCTGCTCAATATATTTGTGTTCTATGCCATATACTTTGTAATTCCTAACTTCCTGAAGTTCAAACGTAAATGGTATGTCTTCCCTTTTGTGATTCTCCTGGCTGCGCTCCTGTCTTTTGTTAGATTACCTGTTGAAATTGCCTATTGGAAATATATAATAAAAATGCCCGCAAGTGAGCTCCAGTTTCAGTTCGACTGGTTATGGGCTACCCTTAAGATCACTGTGATTATAAGCATATACGCAATGCTTATCCGGTTCAGCATCGACTGGTTCGAGTCGCAGAAATATAAGGACGAACTGATTAAGGAAAGGCAGGCAAGCGAAATAGCCTTGCTCCGTTCACAGGTTAATCCACATTTTCTTTTCAATACACTCAACAATATCTATTCGCTGGTTTACAATAAATCGGACGAAGCACCCGAAGCCGTGATGAAACTTTCGAGTATCATGCGTTATATGTTGTACGATTCAAATACTGATTTTGTCCCTTTGTTCAAGGAAGTGGAATACCTCAACAGTTTTATCGAACTACAGCAGTTACGAATTCCACAGAAAGGGTTTGTTGAACTGAAAGTTCTTGGGTCTATGGACAATCGCATTATTGCACCTATGTTGCTGATTCCTTTTGTTGAGAACGCTTTCAAACATGGCGATAAAACACACGAACCGGGAATTACCATACAACTGACTCTTGAAACCAACCGGCTGATTTTTACAGTTGAAAATTATTTAAGGCTGGTAAATCAAGGTACAAACGATGAATCAGGTGGTTTCGGACTCGAAAACATCAGGCGCAGGCTGGGTCTGCTTTACCCTGAAAAACATGAGCTTACGATAAATATAACAGAGGAAAAATATAAAGTCGAATTATCAATCCTGAGCTAAAATGAAAATCAATTGTATTGCCATTGATGATGAGCCGCTGGCTCTCGATATCATTAGGGCTTATTGCCAGAAGATCCCATTTCTGAACCTGGTTGGTACTTTCAGCAATGCCATTGATACATTGGAATACCTGCGGCACAATACCGTTGACCTGATGTTTCTCGATATTCAGATGGAAGAACTTACCGGAATACAATTGCTCAATTCACTGAAGAACAAACCTTTAGTGATTTTCACTACCGCTTATGACCAATATGCCATTCAGGGTTTCGATCTCGATGTGCTAGATTACATGCTGAAACCTATATCCTACGAGCGTTTCGTTAAAGGGGCCGGCAAGGCTTTGGAACAGATTCAGAAACAATCCGATTCTCCTTCATCTGAAAAGCAGGAGAAAACCATTACTTCGGGAGGTAAATCATTTTTCTTCGTAAAAACAGAAACCCGTATCGAAAAGGTAAATTCATCGGAAGTATTGTACGTGGAAGGTATGGGCGACTACTGGCGCATCGTAACCAAATCGCGACGCATCATGACACTTATGAACGCAAAGGGAATAGAAGAAATTCTGCATGAACCTGACTTCTGCCGTGTACACAAATCCTTTTTTGTGGCTATTGACAAGATTGAATTTGTGGAACGCAAACAAATTAAAATCGGGGAAATTCTGATACCGGTTAGCGATACCTACCAGAAAAACTTTTTTGAACTGATCGAAAAACACAAGATGATGTAGGTGTAAGCCATGGGCTTGGGAAGAAGTTTGCAGGGACGATTTTTATTTGGTTCAATTGACAAGGTTCGATTTAAGATTTAGGAAGGATAAGGTTCGATTTCGAAGAACGATTTACGTTGCAACTTACCAGTTTCCAGTTTCCACTTTCCAGTTTCCACTTTCCAGTTTCCAGTTTCCACTTTCCAGTTTCCAGTTTCCACATTCCAGATTCCAGTTTCCAGTTTCCAAATTCCAAATTCCAAATTCCAGTTTCCAGATTCCTAATTCCAGTTTCCTGATTCCAGTTTCCACTTTCCACTTTCCACTTTCCACTTTCCAGTTTCCAAATTCCAAATTCCAAATTCCAGTTTCCAGATTCCTAATTCCAGTTTCCTGATTCCAGTTTCCACTTTCCAGTTTCCACTTTCCAGTTTCCACTTTCCAGTTTCCAAATTCCAAATTCCAAATTCCAGTTTCCAGATTCCTAATTCCAGTTTCCTGATTCCAGTTTCCACTTTCCAGTTTCCACTTTCCAGATTCCAGTTTCCAGATTCCAGTTTCCAGTTTCCAGTTTCCAGTTTCCACTTTCCAGTTTCCAATTTCCACTTTCCACTTTCCAGTTTCCAGATTCCACATTCCACTTTCCCCTACCATTTCAACCCCTATTCCCCAACTCCTTTGCTACCAAATACCCTGTCGAGAAGGCCGCCTGAAGGTTATAACCACCCGTATCACCATCAATATCAAGCACTTCACCAGCAAAATACAAACCGGGGACCAGTTTCGATTCCATGGTTTTTTGATTTACTTCTTCGAGGCTAACACCACCGGATGTAACCATTGCCATGTTAAAACCTCCGACCTTTTCCACTGTAAAAGGGAATTCGCAAAATGAGGCTACTAACTGATTGCGCTGAGCTTTGGTAATTTCGGCCAGCTTTGTTTCGGAATCGAGTTTTATCGACTCTAATATCAGTAATACCAGGCTTCGTGGTAAGTCAAACTGTTTCAGGTAAGTCTGTATGGCAGTTTTACCTTTGGTTACAGAAGAATCAATCAACTCATTCCGGAAATCATCGGTCCGCATGTCGATCAGATTCACTTTCAGTATATCGCCGCTAACGATGTGCCTCGAAAAATCGAGTATTCCCGGTCCACTGAGGCCCTTATGCGTAAAGCCAATATCCCCGCGGTGCTCCGATATTTTCTTATCACCCCGGTATAGGTAAACTAACTTATTCTGAACCGAAACTCCCGAAATAGATGCCATTGCATATTCGCGTATAAAAACCGGGCTTAATGAAGGTTTGGGAGGCACAATGGAATGCCCAAGCTGCTTGGCAAAGTGATATCCATCACCTGTTGATCCGGTAGCTGGATATGACATCCCACCGGTTGTAATAACCAAAAATCTGCTGCTAAAAACACCTGAATTACTTATAATTTCAAATCCGGTTTCTGTTTTTATAATGGAGGTAATCAGCTGATTACAAACAACCTCTGTGTAGTTTGATGCAACAGCCTTCATCAGTGCCTTTAACACATCCTCAGCCTTTTGCGATGCAGGAAAAACTTTTCCGTTTTTATCGACAACAGTTTCTAATCCATGAGTATTGAAAAACTGAATCAGGTCATTATTGGTAAACGAATGCAATGCTGTCTTCAGAAACCGGTGATTTTGTCCGTAATGATCAAAAAAATCACTCAGTTTACAGTCATGGGTAATATTACAACGACCAGTTCCTGAGATAAGAAGCTTCCTTCCGGGTGCAGCATTTTTCTCCAGTAAAATAACTTTATTGCTTTTACAGTGAATGCCCGTAAACAGACCTGCAGGTCCCCCTCCTATTATTATAATGTCAGCAGTTTTCAAGCAAATAATTTAGTCAACCTGAATAATTGGTAAAAGTATAACAATCGTTTAAAAGTACATCAAAAAAGGGAAAGCCGGCTATTTCTTATTTTGAGGTGCTATATTTATTAATTGCGCCTTTATGATTTATTTTCATGTCCTATTGTTCGTTATTATCACCGGTATAGGCCAGTAAGGGTGACATTATGGTTTGGAAGTCGGGGATTGGCATGGTTTGAGTTTATTGTGTTTTAGGCTTTGGTCAAAAATATCAATACTCCGGTAATCTTTCTTTTACCGCAAGGACGCAAAGTATTAATACACAGAATATCAATACTTTAGGGTGCAAAGGTTGATCTTTGTATCGTGTTGATAATCAGGTATATGGGAATTATTAACGGACTATTGAAATATAATAGTTTCGGTTTTTACCGGTGAGTTTGTCCGCTTGAATTGCAAAACCACGCCAGCGGAGGAATAATAAAACAACGCGAAAGGATTCGATCGGCAGCGGAGATTAAATTGTTAACAATTTTTAAAACAATTAATTGTTTTGTTTTAAAACATCGCTTATCTTTGTTCCCGGGTTTAGAATTAAAAAAATTGAGATGAGTGGAAAACTGTCACAAAAGCAAATTGGTCAAAGGATAGCAGAACTTCGTAAAATGAGAGGGTTTTCTCAGGAAGATTTAGCTAAAAGTGTCAAAATTTCCCGACCGTCCCTGACTCAAATTGAGTTAGGCAACAGAACTGTGGATATTCTTGAACTACAGCGTTTGTCAATGATTTTAAGCTTTTCTTTAGATGATTTCGTTTCAATAGATTTTTCTGGTAGTCAGGATTCAGGAATTAAATCAGAGGCAAAATCAGTTAATTCGAATGAACGGATTTCAGTTCCAACGCTTCATGTCAATAAGTTTAAGAATGTGTTACTTTATATTCTTGAACGTTGTGCAGGCAAACCCAATGTTGGCGAAACAGTGCTTTATAAGTTACTCTACTTTTCAGATTTTAACTATTATGAATTGTACGAGGAACATTTAACCGGTGCTGTGTATCGCAAGTTACCCTACGGCCCTGTTCCTCAAAAACTGGATACAATCATTGGCCAAATGCTGGAAGAAGGACAAATACAAAGAATTAAAACTGAATATTTTGATAAAATTCAAACCCGCTACATCCCATTAGTTAAAGCAGATTTAACGGAATTGAAAGCGAGTGAAAAGGAAGTCATCGATATTGTAATTCAACAACTAAGCGATTGGAGTGCTTCTGCAATAAGCAATTATTCACATAAAGACATGCCTTGGTTAGCTTCAAAAGAAGGAGAAGAAATAAGTTACGAATTAGCTTTTTACAGAGAGGCTCCTTTTTCTGTAAGAAATTATGGAGACGAAATTGAACAACAATGACTTTTAATGAACTTGAAGAATTTAAAAAGGATTTAAAAAAACTGTTGAAAACATACAGAACTTTAAACGATGATTTGGATGTGGTGAAGAAGGTGTTAGAAATAGCGCCCCATGAAAGACCCCCGTTTAGTTTTCGTATTGACAATTTAAGTTTGGTAACCTGTGTTATTAAAATAAAAAAGATTGCCTGTAAAGCTTTAAAAGGTCGGGGTGTGAATACGGGTTTAAGATTAATTTATGCTTACTTTGAAGAAGAACAAAAAATTACTTTTATTGAACTTTATCACAAGAGTGAAAAGGAGAATGAAGACAGACAACGAATCTTAAACAATTTTAAATAAATAAATCAATGGATACGGGTAACAACAAGCAATGCAATGCCTTTACCCATTACCCCAACCGTATTTACGGTATTTACAAGAGCTTCCGCCTTGCTTTCGGGTAAATTTCCTTCAATGTATTGTATCATTGAACTATATATTCATCATTCGGAACAAATATATCTTACTTAAATCCGGCATGCGAATTTTACTTCAAATATAACTATTACTTTTCAATTTCTGTTTTTCCACAAAACTTCACAGGGAAACACCCAGCTTAGGTTAAAAAAAATCAGAACAAGCGGTGAGGAATAAAATCTCAAAATTACTTTTGAAGATACAAGAATGATTGAGGCGGAGTTAGATTAAAGTCCTTCTTTAAGGATAAAGGATTATCATATCTCTTTGTTTTCATAATTTTAATAGCATAACCCATTTCCCTTTCGGCAAAGTATTGATAAAAGTATTCCTCTTCAATGCCGGCGAATTGTTTAGTTCTTGACCATAGTTTTTCCAACTCGTCATTAAAAATTTCCTCTATTTCAAATTCCCCTATCACTTTTTGCAGCGGTGAGGATGCATAAACAACAACAGTTTTAATATTTGTGTTTTTAAAAATAGCTTTTCGGAACTCAAACTTTTTGGTCCCATTAAAAATTAACTCTGCAAACTTTGGCTTAATCGACAATAAAACTTTCATCGCTTTTGGTTTCCTTAAGTATTAAATTGAATTTATCAATTGAAATTGGCTTGAACCCTCTTGGTGCATCATCAACTCCTTGTAGAACGCCCAATTCTATCAATTGTTTCATATTTATTCGATGTGGAAAGGAATAAACATATAAGAACCTAACAACAAATGGCTTACTGTACCTATTATAATTCCACATTGCTTTAAGTTCTGTTTCAGGGAATACACTTCCTTTTCTGCAATGATAAATAAAATCTTCTTCACTTTTAATATTATGTATTACTTCCTGTACAATTCCTATTGTTGAAACAACGCTCTTATAATAACCCCCTGTCCTGTAAAATATTAATATATCCCCTCGGCATGGGTGAGGCTGAATTGCCCGAGAAACATATACTTTGCTAATACCATTTCTGTGTGGAAAATCCTCAACAAACTCTAATGGTGACTCGTTATTAAGAATCGAATCGGGTAAAAGTTCCGTATGATACGAATCATAAATTGGAACAATATAAGTTGAATTATTCCGACTAATATAAGGATAGTGTTCCTTCAGCTTAGTAATATCAAATCCGTTCTTAAAATCTCTTATGTAAACCCGTTCTTTACCTTTCATCCCCCAAAATACAAAGCCCCATTGCTCTATAAGTTCAATTAAACGAAGTTGCTCTTGACGATGGTCGAAAATAGTCACGTATATTTCATCAACTTTGTTTGCCAGAGCATTATCAAAAATAATTTTCATAAAACGCTCACCTAGGCGGAATCCATTATTGATGACTTTAAATGTTCCAATTTTAAGCCTTTTTTTTGGCAAAAAGATCGGAGTTATATCATGATAGTTTTCTACCTCACTCTCGATTTTTAGAAAGAGGAAAGATAGGATCAACCCATTATCCTTATTTATAGTAACATAAGCAGTTTCATCGGATTTCTTAAGAAACCATCGATCAAAACCGGGATAATCTTCTTTAAAAGTATTGAAGAATTCATCTGATAAATTAAAATGGCCAAAGTGCTTTTTTCTAACATTGAGAACTTTATAATTAACTAGGTCGGGATGTTCAGAAAAAATCTTTTCAAGAAAAGCATCAATCTTAAACACTTTATCTGAAATGCCGAGCATTTTAGCTTTCGTATGAATTTTCTTATCTTCAGAAATCAGTATATCAATTCTCCCAGCGTAAACCTCATTCAATAAAAGACTATCATTTCGATCGTTTTCATTCACATCCATACGACTTGATACCTCATTTACCGCAAATTGTAGTGGAGTCGGAATGTTTATCAGTTCATAACTATCTAGTTTAGTCATGAAAGACCTTACCGTCTCATTATTTGGATTTTTTTGTATTTCTTGAATAGTTATTGGATGTATGCATTTAGAATATTTAGCCCGATCGAGCCAACGAAAGAGAATGCCAATATCCTGGTTAACAACCTTTCCTGCTTCACGATGAATAATAATATTAGTATCTAAAAGAGCTTTCATATCTACTTTTGGAAAAATTTAACTTATTTATTTATCTAATCCTATCTAAATATTTTTGTTAAGATGCTTTTTATTGATGGCCAAGTAAAGTATAAGAGTGTTGCTAATGCAATACTGAGAGCGATATAAATTTCTTTGGGAAGGTGCAGCCAGACTTGAGAAAATTCAATTTCAGGACTAAATGATTTTCGATATGAAGGAATAAAAAGTAAAACTCCACATACAATATTTATTAAAATAGCTAATGCAAACTGACCTGGACCAATTCGTTCTTTGCTATAAATAGAAAAGAATGAATAAGATTCTTCATGTTGCTTTTTATTGAAAACAACAATTAATTCGTCCTTTTTAACACGCTTATCTCCTAAATATTTGTTGAATGAATCGTATTCCAATGTTCTGACATTCTTTAAAGATGAGTTATCAAAGAATACAATTTCATACTTATTCGGAATAATATTGAAGGAAAAACAACTATTAATTTTGCAAAATGATTTATCACTGAAGTATGTTAATTTATCATCAGGGATATTTCGCCTTTCATTCACTTTCAAATCATAAATTATCGTTGACTTGCTGATTCCGTTTTTTCTCATCGATATGAACGGAATATTTGGTTTTATCCAGAATCTAAAATAGACATTAGGTTTATTATCAGAATTATACTTTTGATATGATAGCAGGTCAACAGAAATGGTTATTATGTTTTCTACTGCCTTATCATAACTAATAGGCAATACACATAACTCGTTCCTTCCACTAAATTTATGTATTACCCCCAATTTGTTTCTTCCTCCGTCAAGTGAATCCGTTCCGCTCAATGAATCATTAAAAATAAACCTACTATTTTCCGCAATACAAAGCTTATCATATAAATCTTTAATACTACACTCTTTTAAAAACCATGGTATGTATAGAGAAATGGATAATTGATTATCTTTTATTGAATCTTTTGAAACCTCAAATCCGAATTCAACTAAAGAGGTATCATTATTAAATTCCCATGTGCAGACATGAAATCTCTCGATTTCTAATGGCTTGTTTTTGTCTGTGAATATGAATAATGAATTGTCCATTTTCAAGTAGTATTAAATTATTGTAATGTATTTAAAATCAGGAAAGCTATTTCTACCCCTCAATCACCCTCCGCTCCTCCACAGTTGTCAGCACTGTGTTTTATGTGAATGGTGAGATTTTAGTAGTTAATTATGGTAAAATATACTCATCATTTTCAAATTTAATTAAATCAGTTTCTCTCGCATTAACAAATGTTTTAAATAATGGATCAAAAAAAGAAACATAGTCGCTTTTTTCATTCTCTCTATTGAGAAAATAAGGTTCTCTAGATGCGAGCAAACTTGCTAAAGTGTTTTTGGGGATTGGTTGTCTTAAGTTATGTTTAAAGCAGTGGGCAAATACCTCTTCATCTTTGATTTTACGCGTAACTTGTTTTGCAAGAAATTTTAAGATGAATTCTTTGTGTGGATTGTTTTTGATAATATTTTGATAATCATCTTCCATTTGAGATTCGTAAAAACTTAATTTTTTTATCCCACTTATTAGATGTTGATTATGTATTATCATTGGAAAATGAATGCCTTTAATGTTAATGTATTCATCAACCGATAATTTTCCGAACAATTGCACATAATATGGGAATCCATTTGATTTTTGTTTAACTAGTTTTATGAACTCATTTTCAAATTGGATCTTTTGATCTGAATTAATTTTAACTAAAGCGTAAACTTCCCGTATCTCCTCTTCCGTCATTAAATTTATACGAATTCGGCCATAAAGAATTTGGCGCATTATTGATTGATGACCTTCAATCAAATCATCAAAAGTGTCAGCAATACCGCATAACAAGAATTTAACTTTATCTTTTGAAAGTGTTTTGATTAATGATGCCATTTTGGCTCTGTCTTTGACCAAGTCAAATTCATCTACAACTATTAATAGACCTTCTTCATGAGATAATAACTCTTTTGATACCGTAATTATTAAATTTGTAAAAAGTTCAAAAATAGAATCTTCTTTATATTCTGTGAATGTAACTTTCTTTTCACCCTCAACACCTAAAGAAAAGAGTTTTAAGAAATCTATTGATAACTTACCATTCACAGTTTCTTCAATTTGATCTATCCGAGAGGAAATTAGCTTCTTTAATCCATCAGGATTTGTGATCAGGTTCTGAAGAACTTTTGCTGTAGTATCTGTCTCCGCATTACAAGCAAATGAAATCACTTTGTATTTAAACTTACTAGGTTGAAATCTTTTGTGGAAATTGTGTTTATATAACAAATCAGAAGTACCAGTTGCCAATAACTTAACCATCTCAACGAAAGAAGTTTTCCCAGATCCTCTTTCTCCAAATACTATCATACTTGCTCCTGGAGTGCAAAGAGATTGCAATGCACTTTCAATATCTTTTTTCCTTCCAGCAAACCACTTAGGTTCAGTAATATGTTGCGATGGAAAAAAAAGCGAATCAATATCAATATCTGTCATATTTAAAGTATTTATCTAGAATTATTTATGTTAATTAGAGTCACTCAATTTCCTTTTTAGGATCAGGATTTTAAATTGGCTATATTGACTACAATATGCAAAACTTTTAAATATTGCTTTTCATTCAATATACCTAATTCCTTTTTGCCCATAAACTTTACTTTTTTTTTTAAACTCTCTGTTCAGTAATCTTTATCCCCCCTCAATCACCCCCCTCTCCTCCTCCGTTATCCCATAAAGCCCATACACAAGTTCATCAACCTGTTGCTCCAATGTTAATGTATCCTGCCCTTGCTTTTTGGCTTCAAGGATTTGATCGACTTTCCCCTGATTGTTTTTCCGTGATTTATCACCAGGTCCTTGGTATTTATTTCGTTGGTTTCCTTGTAAAAGGTATCGCGCAGGAAATCGCGGATATGGTTTTTCTGGTTCTCTTCGCGTTCAATTTCATCAATTTTATCAAGTAGCCGTATCAGGTTTGCTTTAAACAATTCTATCTCACTCCGCAGCGGTTTCTGCTTAAGGAAAGCTTTGTTTAGTGATTTGCGGGGATTTACTGCTAAGATATTCATTAATAGTACGTTGAATACAATACGATGCTAAATGAAATAGATTGTGATATTTTATACTCAAAGTAAAGGAATATTTTAATACGGATTATCGGTAATAGTTTAAAACAAACCAAAGAACTGCTATTACCTCTTTTAACCAACTAAAAGTGCCTGGTTACGTGAAAATTCTTCATCTATTATTGTATCTAACCAGATTTTCAAATACAAACATGAGCTTCAAAGAACCGGATATATTTGAGCGCACACACAGTATATGTAACCGTCTCAGAAGAAGGTGCAGAACCTGAAACAGCTCTGGAATCAGCTTTACCGGAAATTCCTGTAAAATCTGCTAAAAAGAGAAAGGCTTCAGCTAAAAAATAAATTCAGCTTCAAAGCTAATAATACTCCGGTAATCTTTCTTTTACCGCAAAGACGCAAAGTATTAAATCACAGAATATCAATACTTTAAGACGCAAAGGATGATTTTTGTAGCGTGCTGATAACCAAGCATATGAAAATTATTAACGGACTATTGAGCTAAGAGCCCCGGAAACCAGGGTTTTTCTTCTATCTTCCCCAGGCTCTGTGCCAGTTGCGGATTCAAAGTAACCGAAACCTTTGGTTATGACCAGGATTAAAATTTAATTTTCTTCTTTGAAGGTTCAAATTTTAAAATAAGTAAAAGATACCTGCAGGTTAAATTTACATTAAACAGGTTAGCTCCCCGTGACTTGGATTACATGAAAAGCTGTTAACACTGTGCGTAGCCTTGCCCGATGCAATCTCAAACGCAGTTCTACAAGTTCTTTCCGGGTTACTATGGAGTTTCTTTCTCTCTACAATTTTAATTCTTAAAGATTCATTCTCACTGACTATGCCCATTCATTTTGCACCCGAAAGTATCAACAAATTGGCAAAAAAAGTCCTGGCTATCCACATGTAAAAACTTTGATACTCAGTTGCATTATCGTTTTTACTACTTTTACCATTCTTATGCTGAAACGATCAATAGCAATATTTTTATTCATGCTGGCCAGTACGGTCTGGCTCACTCATGCTATACTTCCGCATCATCACCATAATTCACTGGTATGTTTGGTTACTGAACATTGCAGGCATGACAATGACTATCACGATCACTCTTCGGAATCAGGTTCACACAATCACGACAACAATGTATTCTCCAATTGTGTATTAAATCAATTGGCTATTGTCCCGCAACCTATTTTTAAGAGTAACAGCGGATTTCCGGAACCTCCTCAATTTGATATTGATCCTGACTTCATTCAGACTATCCCGGCCAATACATTTTCAGCTCTTTTATCGTCTAAGGCCAATACTGTTTATCCGAAAAGCGTATCTACAACGCTCTATTTAGCCTACATAGTTCAATCTCAAGGCTTGCGCGCTCCTCCTGCAGTATAAAAACCACACAATCACTTTTCGTTCATGGTTGCGTAAGGCAAATAATGCCTTAATGCTTCATTCATTTTTATTCAATAAACTTTTAGCTTTTCAAGATGATAAAAAATGCATTTATTATTGCATTGCTTGCATTATTGTTTGCAGGATGCAAAAACAGTCCCGCGAAAGAAACAGATCTTCATGCCGGGGAGGAAGCAAAAATTCAACTCACCGCTTATAGTCCCGAATTTGAGTTATTTGCCGAAGCTGATCCGTTTGTAGTTGGCAAATCGTCAAACATACTCTCCCATTTTTCTCATCTTCCCGATTTCAAAGCATTGGAACAGGGAAGTGTTACCATTCGACTACAAATAGGTACAACAGAGGTGACACAGACTTTCGATGCCCCAAAGCGCAAAGGAATCTTTAGCTTCGACCTTAAACCTACTATTCCAGGTACCGGCAAAATCATCTATGAGATCAAAACAGAAGCTATTTCCAGTCAGCTGGTTGTTTCGGATATCACCGTGTATTCAACCGAAGAACAAGCCGATGAGGCCGCTGCAAAAAAAGTTTCTTCCCGCACCAATACCATTGTATTTACGAAGGAACAATCATGGAAAATTGATTTCAGAACCGAACTACCTGCAGTTGAACCATTTGGACAAGTAATAAAAACATCGGCTCTGGTTGAGTCAGCGGCAGGTGATGAACTAATGGTTTCTGCCAAATTGAATGGTACGGTACTTTATTCGGCCGGATCAATACTTGCAGGTAAAAGTGTTGCTGCCGGAGAGGTTTTATTCTCTGTTTCCGGAAGTGATATGGCTGATAACAACCTGGCCGTGCGAATTATAGAAGCACAGAATAATTTCGAAAGGTCACAACTTGAATATGACCGTAAGAAATCGCTGGCACAAGACAAAATTGTTTCGGATAAAGATTTGCTGACAGCTAAAAACGAGTTTGAAAATTCGAAAGCTACCTATGATATGCTCCGCAAAAACTTTAGTTCAACCGGACAAACTATTTCAAGTCCTATAAGCGGCTTCGTAAAAGAAACTTTTGTATCGAACGGTCAGTATGTAACTGCAGGCCAGCCCCTTGTTTCGGTTACGAAAAACCATACCCTTTTGTTGAGTGCCGATATTCAGCAAAAATATTCGCCCTTGCTTCAATCGTTCAGTACCGCTAATATCCGGACCCTGCATAATAATAGTACATACACCCTCAAACAGCTTAATGGCAAGCTACTTTCGTATGGGCGAAATACCAACAGCGACAACTATCTGATCCCTGTCAGCCTGCAGATTGACAACATCGGAGGTTTCATTTCCGGTGAGTTTGTCGAATTGTATCTTAAAATCATTACCAACACTTCTGCTATCACCATTCCAAACGATGCACTTATTGAGGAACAAGGAAACTTCTTCGTATTTGTACAGGTTAATCCGGAGTTATTCGAAAAACGTGAAGTCAGCATTGGTTCAACAGATGGAATAAAGACAGAAATCAAAAGCGGAATCGTGGATTCAGAGCGGATAGTCACCAAAGGAGCAGTCCTGGTAAAGCTGGCTCAATCATCAGGAGCATTAGATGCTCATTCAGGTCACGTTCATTAATACCAGCAACGACATGTTAAACAATATATTAAAATTCTCGCTTAACAACAGGTTTTTTGTGCTTCTGGCAGCTGTTGTGCTCATGATTGTGGGCATACGTACCGCCGGAAATATGGATGTGGATGTTTTTCCCGACCTTACTGCCCCTACGGTTGTAGTTATGACCGACGCCCACGGTATGGCATCCGAAGAAGTGGAACGCCTTGTTACCTTCCCCATCGAAACTGCAGTAAACGGTGCTACCGATGTTCGCCGGGTTCGCTCTGCATCTTCACAAGGTTTTTCGTTTGTATGGGTTGAATTTGATTGGGGTACTGACATTTTCAAAGCCAGGCAGATCGTAAGCGAAAAACTCATCAGCGTTACTTCACAGATGCCGCTTGGCGTCGGCCAGCCAATGCTTGCACCTCAATCGAGCGTAATGGGCGAAATGTTCTTCCTTGGCCTACAGGCCGACAGCACCAGCCTGATGGACCTTCGAACCATTGCTGACTGGAATGTTAAACCATTGCTGTTAGCAACAACAGGCGTTTCGCAGGTTACCATTATTGGTGGCGATTACAAGCAATACCAGGTGATGGCCGATCCGCAGCGAATGAAACTGTACAAGGTTACTATGAGCGAACTCGCTGAGGTATGTAAAGGCATCAGCCAGAATTCAACAGGCGGAGCACTGCGTCAGTACGGCAACGAATATGTTGTACGCGGCATAGCCCGTACTTCCGATGTTGATGCATTAGGCAATTCATATATTAAATCTGCAAATGGAGGTCCTATTAAAATAAATGATGTGGCAGAAGTAAAAATCGGAGCTGGAGTCAAAATGGGATATGCTTCCGAAAATGCAAAACCTGCTGTAATAATCTCTGTTTCGAAACAGCCAAACGCCAATACGCTTGATTTGACTCAGCGAATAGAAGCAAATCTGGCTGACCTTCAAAAATCATTGCCTCCGGATGTTAAATTGGATACCAAAATCTTCCGTCAGGCTGATTTTATCGAAACATCAGTTAACAATGTCAGGGATGCACTCATCGAAGGCTCAATATTTGTAATTATCATTCTCTTCCTGTTTTTGGGGAGTTTCCGCACAACAATAATATCGTTGCTTGCTATCCCGTTATCCTTGCTGGGAGCCATTCTGGCATTGAAAATCCTGGGGTTGAATATTAACACCATGAGCCTTGGTGGAATGGCAATTGCAATAGGTGTATTGGTTGATGATGCAATTATTAATGTCGAAAATGCCTATAAGCGGCTCCGGCAAAACCGGCAAAAACCCATACAAGAACGCAAGTCAGCATATACGGTTGTTTTCGACGCCTCCAAAGAAATGCAGGCATCAATTCTTAATGCTACACTTATCATCATTGTTGCATTTCTACCATTATTCTTCCTTTCGGGAATGGAAGGGCGTATGCTAATTCCATTGGGAATAGCATTTATTGTTTCTCTTTTTATTTCACTGGTTGTAGCAATGACACTTACACCTCTTCTTTGTAAGATGCTGCTCACCGATGAGAAATACCTTGCAAAAAACGACAAAGACAAATGGCTTACACATAAACTTACCTTGCATTATCAGCAATCTTTAGGATGGGCTTTACATCATAAAAAAGCTGTAGTATTTTCTTCACTCGGGCTTTTTATAGTTTCCCTGTTTCTATTTTCACTAATGGGACGCAGTTTCCTGCCTGAATTTAACGAAGGAGCTTTAACATTGTCAGTAGTCTGTAAACCAGGCACATCACTAGAAGAAAGCAATCGTTTAGGCTACCTGGTCGAAACGGAACTGCTCTCCATTCCTGAGATTTCGAGTACGGCACGCCGTACAGGTCGGGGTGAACTCGACGAACACTCGCAAACAGTGAACAGTGCAGAAATAGATGTGAACTTCATGCTTACGAATCGCAGCCGCGATGAATTTATTACCGATGTACGTGCAAAAATTGCTGATATTCCGGGTATTGCGGCCACAGTTGGCCAACCGCTTGGTCACCGCATCGACCATATGATCTCGGGTACAAGAGCTAATATTGCCATCAAATTGTTTGGCACTGACCTGAATAAAATGTTCAGCATTGGAAATGAGGTAAAAGCTGCCATTGTGGATGTTGAAGGATTAGTTGATGTAAATGTGGATCAACAGGTTGAAATACCTCAGCTACAAATCAGGGCAAACCGCGAAATGCTGGCCAAATATGGTATTACTATCGAACAGTTTAATGAGTTTGTCGACATTTCGTTTGGTGGTGAAAAACTGACTGATATATATGAGGGCCAGCGCAGGTTCGACCTTGTTTTGCGTCTCAATAAGGATTACACTGAAACCATCGAAGGTATCCGTTCCGCTTTAATTGATACCGACGACGGCAAAAAAGTTCCTCTCGAACAGGTTGCCGACATTGTTTCCGTTTCGGGTCCAAGTTCCATCAGCAGGGAGAATGTACAGCGTAAAGTGGTTGTTTCAGCCAATGTTTCAGGGCGCGATATACGAAGTGTAGTGCAGGATATTCAAAAAAATGTAAACGAAAAGATTGTTTTTCCCGAAGGCTACCGCATTGAGTATGGCGGTCAGTTCGAAAGCGAAGCAAAGGCTTCAAAAACCCTGATGATAACCTCCATTTTAGCCATACTAATCATTTTGTTGTTGCTCTACCAGGAATTTAAAAACTTTAAACTGGCAGGTGTTATTTTACTCAACCTGCCCCTGGCTTTAATCGGTGGTGTGTTCTCCATTTATTTCACATCAGGAGTATTAAGCATTCCGGCTATTATAGGCTTCATCACCTTGTTTGGTATTGCAACCCGAAATGGGATTCTGCTTATCTCTAATTACGAGAAACTGCATCACCAGGGCACTTCATTGTACGAAACGGTAACGAAAGGATCTTCTGACCGGTTGAATGCAATTTTAATGACTGCATTAACCGCTGCTCTTGCTCTTATACCGCTCGCGCTCAGGGGTGATTTACCTGGAAATGAAATTCAAAGCCCTATGGCAAAAGTTATTTTGGGAGGATTACTCACATCAACTTTGCTCAATATTTATATTGTGCCGATAGTTTACAGCATTTTATACAGTCGTGGAATACTTAAAAAAGATAAAGCATGATCAGATCTATGAAAATTTGGGCCATTCTCTTCATCATGCCCATTTCGCTTTCAGCGCAAATTACAATTGACAGCGTTTTAACAGCCATCGAAATGAATAACACCAGCCTTTCGGCTATGCGAAAAAGTACTGATGCTGAAAAATTCAGGAATCAAACAGGAATCTACCTTCAAAATCCTGAAGTAGGATTCAACTACCTCTGGGGTAATCCATCCACAATGGGAAACCGGACAGATATCAGCATAAAGCAATCTTTCGATTTTCCAACCGCTTATGGGTATCGCCGCCAAATGGCTGATGCGCGCAACCTGCAGTCTGATCTTGAGTATGAGCAGCAGCGTATGGGACTTTTGTATAGTGCACGACTTCTGTATACTGACATTATGTACGCAAACGCGGTAAATGAAGAATACAGTAAACGTCTCTTGCACGCTCAATCCATTGCAGATGCATTTCAGGCAATGTACCAAAAAGGAGAGGTGAGCATACTGGAGCATAACAAAGCTCAGCTTAACCTCCTGAATCTGAAGAAAGAAGCAGAGGCGCGTAACATCGAACGAACCGCTTTTTTAAAGCAGCTTGCTGCACTAAATGGAGGTATTGCAATAGATTTGAACGAAAAATCATTTCAGGAACAGGCACTTCCTTCCGATTTCGATCAATGGTATCGAAATGCCGGGAAAAACAATCCGGCTTTACTCTGGCTGGAACAGGAAATTAAAGTGAGCCAGCAGCAGGAAAAGTTAAATCGGGCCATGAGCCTTCCAAAGGCATCGGCAGGGTATATGAGTGAGAAGGTAGTTGGTGAACACTTTCAAGGTATAAGCCTGGGAGTTTCGATTCCGTTGTGGGAAAATAAAAATACTGTTAAATCTGCCCAGGCACAATCATTGGCCCTGAAAAGCATTGAAACAGACCGCAAACTGCAATTTTACAATCAACTCAAAATACAGTATGAAAAAGCAGCAAGCCTCCAACAAACAGTGAACGAATACAGGCAGGCACTACAATCATCGAACAATGCTGAACTCCTGAAGAAAGCCCTCGATCAGGGCGAACTCCCTTTGATTAATTACCTGATGGAGCTTTCCTTTACGTATCAGGCAATGGACAATCTGTTGAAATCGGAGTATGAATTGAATAAAGCAATTTCACTTTTAGCACAGTTCGAAAAATAATAATCTGAATCACAGTTTGTTTAACAACAGTGGGTTGCTAAGTTTCAAATGCAATAGTCCGTTAATAATTTTCATATACCTGATTATCAACACGATACAAAGATCAACCTTTGCGCCTTAAAGTATTGATATTCTGTGTATTAATACTTTGCGTCCTTGCGGTAAAAGAAAGATTACAGGAGTATTGAAATGAATACTATTGCAAAATGGTATTCATTTGATTACTTCTTATGATTAATTTTACGAAAACAAAATAATTCAACTCTGATAGGTAGCGGGTATAAATCAGAATTAAGAATAACAGATGAAGCGTTTCGCAATAATAACAGGTCTGCTTTCAGGTTTTCTTTTTGGTATTGCCACGCCATTTAGTAAACTGCTGTTAGATGGGTTAAATTCGTTTCAACTGGCTGGTTTGCTCTATTTGGGTGCAGCCCTGGCTATGCTGCCCTACCTGTTCCGGAAAAACAGCAATCTGATGCTATTGTTTCACAAAGGCAACAGGGCTAAAACAATAGGAATTATCTTTTTCGGAGGTTTTCTGGGACCAGTGCTATTATTGGCCGGGTTAAAAACAGCCTACGCAGCCTCAGTTTCTATCTGGTTAAATATGGAACTGGTGGCTACTGCTATTTTAGGAGTTTTGATTTTCAAAGACTCACTCGATCGGAATGCATGGATAGGAGTCGGTTTAACAATCGTGGCCGGAATAGTTACTGCCTTTGGTGAAGGTTCAAGCGGTATTATTTCGGCATTATTGATTACTGCTGCATGTATTTCCTGGGCTGTTGACAACCATTTAACAGCCCTTACGGATGGAGCTTCTCCTCAGTCAGTTACATTCCTTAAAGGCATTGTTGCCGGTTCTGTTAACCTGCTCCTTGGTTGTCTTTTTGCCAGCCAGCCTCTCACATTTGGATATGTCGGTCCCGCTTTAATAGTTGGCATTTTCTCTTACGGATTCAGTATCATGCTATATGTTACTTCCGCTCAAAATCTCGGTGCTACAAGAGGACAGATTTTGTTCTCCACAGCACCCTTATGGGGTGTGGTTTTATCGTACATATTTTACCACGAATCTTTTCAATGGGTACATGTCATTTCCATCTTACTACTGGCGCTGGCGGTTATAATAACCTATATGTTATCGCATAAGCATTTGCATACACATATAGCTATGGAACATCTGCATTATCATCAGCATTCCGATGGTCATCATGATCATGCGCATGAAAGCGAATGGATTCCTTCGGCAAAATGGCACTATCATTCTCATACTCATCATCCTCTTACCCATGAACATCCACATTATCCTGATCTGCACCACAGGCATTCGCACGAAAAACCTACGCCAAACTTATAAATAAGTCTTATGGAAAAGAATCTATATAAAGTTGCGACCAGTCTGGCCCTATTTACTATAGCCTACAATATCATCGAAGGCCTTGTTTCAATTTGGTTTGGAGTTCAGGATAAAACCCTGGCTCTCTTTGGTTTTGGTGTCGATAGTTTTATCGAAGTAATGTCAGGAATTGGTATAGCTATCATGATCATGCGCATCAAACAAAATCCGGATAGCCCTGTAAGCAGTTTCGAGATCAGAGCTCTTCAGGTAACCGGAACCTCATTTTATTTGCTTTCAGCGGGTTTATTTGCAGGCATTGTAGTAAACTTAATCAACCATCACAAGCCCGAAACTACATTTTGGGGAGTATTGATATCTCTGGTTTCAATTGCTGTCATGGTTTGGCTTATGAATGCCAAAAAGAGAACAGGCCGTAAACTAAATTCCGAACCTATAATTGCTGATGCTAATTGCACCAAAGTATGTGTGTATATGTCGGTTGTTTTACTTGTATCAAGCCTGATCTACGAACTTACAGGTTTCGCATATGCAGATATTCTGGGCGCAGCAGGGTTAATCTATTTTTCCATCACCGAAGGCAGGGAAGCGTTTGATAAAGCTAAAGGAAAAGCTTGCTGTTGCGACGATCATTGTGAAAGAGGCTGTTAGTAAAACCTTGTAAAATTTAATTGTACGGATTGACACGCCTCAAAAGAAAAAATTCAACCGGGAAGGATTCTGTAAAGCAGGGGCTGAACCAATCTGACAGCGATAATCTAACAACTTGCTTTATTAGCTCTCATATCGCACAGGTTAAAGAAGCTGCTTTAAAAGAAGAAATGGATGCCTTTAATCACAAATCAGAGAAACAGGAAGTAATCACCGAAAAGGCCGAATACCTAAAAAGCTATACATTTTCAGTTATAGAAGTTAGCTGAAATCAAAAAAAAAGGCTCTCATCTCTGAAAGCCTTGTTTTTACTGGTAATCTATTGATTTACAATTGGAGCGGAAAACGAGATTCGAACTCGCGACCCTCAGCTTGGGAAGCTGATGCTCTACCAACTGAGCTACTTCCGCGTTATTTCTTTTAATTTAAACACGGCAAAGGTAAATAAAAAACGATAAAAGCAGCATAACAACAGCCAGGGAAAATATTGAATATAATTTTTAAAAAACTTGCATTTTGAATATTTATTTTTTATAACTTTCGGCATCATTACAGCCATCATATTATGATTGACTAATTTATAGTAATAGTTTTGAAGTAATAAGTTTTAATCGAAGGTTAATTATGTTATTCTTCAGGCTTTTTAAACAGTGATTTTTTTGAAAACTTGGATTACCATTAACCTCGTTCACTATTCTGAACAAGAACTTACAATTGCGATATTCATCATATTAAACCCTTTATATACCACCACATATAGTAGTACTGAGTAAGCCCATACCACACACACAACACCATACCCTATTATAAAAACCTGTTTCGTATTATGAGCAGAGTTGCATTATTTAATCAGTATATTTTCCTTTTGGGAGGACACGATCTGGAAATGCTGGAAATCAAGAAGATTCTTGATGAAATGAAATTGAAATACCTTGATAACAACCTTGAATGGGGTGCCAAATTAAGCAGCTACGCTACGGTTTTTGACAAGGAACATATTTTTGTGGGCATTGAGTTGATAGCTGATTGTGCCCAGCCTGCCCAATATATTGAGATTGATCATCATAATGAGAACAGTCACTTACCTTCATCTATTGAAAGGGTTGCTGAAATGCTTGGTATAAAGCTGAATAAGTGGCAAAAACTAGTTGCGACTAATGATATTGGCTATATACCAGCTTTGGAGTTAGCTGGAGCTACCGAAACAGAAATTTCGAAAATAAGAAAGCAGGATAGATTAGCTCAAGGTGTAACTGAAAAAGATGAACAATTAGCAAAACAATCTATTGAAGAATATAAATATACTATTGGAAAAGTTACCATAGTTGAATCATTAACTTCAAAATTTTCCCTTATTACAGATATTTTGTATCCTTTCGGGGAATTATTAATAAGACATGGAACCGCTTTTACATATTATGGTGAAAAGGCAAAGATTTTCACTAAACAATACAAAAAAAAAATAGAAACAGGAAGAGCATATACTGGTGGAAAATTAGATACATACTTCGGAATCGATACAAATTATTTTGAAAAAGATGAAGCTGATATTTTTTATAAAAACGTGCTAAAACAAATTCAACTCATGGAGTCACACAGTTACCATATTTTTATGTTCCCGTTCAGATGGGAAATAGAAAGCAGGAAAGAAATGTCATTTGATGAACGTTTCAAACTCGATAAATTAAATCCAAAACCAGAAAAAGGATGGATAAATGTGAATAAGCCAATTGCTGAAGATAAAGCAATAGAAGAGTATAATGAACGGAATTATTTTTACAAATTCGTGCATCCAGCTATTTATGAAAAAAATGATAACAGCTATGAAATTCGTCACTATGAAAGAATTGAAGCTAACAAATATAATTTAAAATACGAAATAGGAATTTATAAAGATAAACCATATTCGTTGGATCTAAATGAAATAACTCTCGATTTTTTGTCAACAGGTACTGGAGTATTAAGCTTTTACATGGCAAACACTGAGTATCCTGATTTTGAGGATGTGAAAAGAATCAACCATTTTGGTCGAAGGATATTCCCTCCATTTATTGGTAAAGAATATGGAATTGAAGAAACTAAATCTTATGCAGAATTAGCCGACTATATTCAAATTAGTGGATTAGTGGGAGATGAAAACCGATATAGGGAAAATTTTACAGAATTTGAAGTGACTGATTATTGGAAATATGCGAAATTCATTAAGAACCTTATTGAGGATTTTAATCCCGACCTGAATACTGAGCCAGTTGTAGACGATAGGATGTTTACTATGTGCTGGTTTTTCAATAATAAAATGGCAAACTTGATTTCTAACGATGTTTTATATAATGATTTTAAAAAAAGTGATGTATGGCATGAGTTCTTGTATATTGACCCAAATGAAAGCACCTGTCAAAATACAATGATGCAAGAGGAATTACTTAAAGGACAGACTTATCCACGATGGCAGAAAAAAGGGACATTGTATGGCATTACCCGTTTCTCATTCATGGTAATTTCTGCAGATGAAGAATTCCCTAGAAATGTAGCGTTTGTACATTTCAGAACAATTTATGCCAAAATGGTAAAGTTATCTCTGTTTCAAAGAGCATCAGTACTTAAATTCTCAGCCGAAGTATCAGTGTTGAGTACAATAGATACGCAGGATTGTAGAAAGCATTTTGAGAAACTTGATATTTTCTATAAATCTTATGTTCAATTCATTAATAAAATATATTATCGTGAAATATCGGCACAAGAACAAGCTATTGACTTGTATGACATGCTCCAATTGAGTCTGCGAATTGAAAGGCAGGCCAAAGAATTAGAAAAAGAAATTAAGGAATTATTTAGTTATATTACCTTATTAAAAACTAATCAGACAAATGATCGAATGCGAATACTTACTTTATTAGCAGGGATATTTGTTGTACCCAATTTTATACTCGCGCTCCTAAATAACAAATATTTCTGGCCTTCAATACCGCAAAAATTCAACAGTTATATCAGAATAGATAGCATACTACTAACGACAATACTCATCTTAAGTGCATTCACAATCACATGGGGTCTGATAAATTTGAAAAGAAATGACATATGGTATTATAAAATAAAATTACCATTAATCCTGTGTGGTATTCTGCTAATAGTCTATCTGTTGATCTTTCAATTCTTTGTTGGCTTTACAATCTCATTTTAGAACTTAAATCTTAAAAAACATGTATAAGCTTGAATTCATCTTAAAACAACACACGCCTATTATTCATTTCCAACATCATCAGGAAGGGGCGACTTTACGGGCTTCTGAGGTAAAGCCTAAACTAGATAAGTATCTCATTTACTTCTCATTTGAGAATGATTATGATGCGATGAAAGAGTATTTTGTGGGATATTCTGAAAAACAAGATAGAAATTTTAGAGATTTATATGATAAAGGCTTTTGTGCTTTAGATTATAAGGTATCAATTAACGCTGAGACCTCAAGTATCATTATGTCCGATATTCGGGAAGGATTCCCGTGCTATTTTGGTAATTTGGGTAAGGAGAACAAATTAAATCCTAAACTATTCTCTTTTACTAATAACAATATAATAATTTCATTTCTTTCAAATCATGAATTTTTAATCAATGAATTACGAAGGGAGCTTCCAAATTTTTTTGCACGTAATAATTTCGGCACAAGACAATCTAAGGGCTTTGGATCATTCTTTATCAATGAAAGTGATGATAAATTTGAGGAGCCGATTTTGCTGACATATTATACAATTAATGAACATGATCCGGAGTCTATATTTTCAAGTATAGATATGGTGCACAAAACAATAAGAAGTGGCATTAATGACATAGGACTAAATGACAGGCATTTATTCTATATGAAACCATTGATTTGGCAATATTTTAAACTTAAAAGTATCACTTGGGATAAAAAGGCGATAAAGAAAAATTTCTATCCATTGATAGTGGATAATCAAAAAGAAGTACACGATCTTGATATTGAAGATGATAACAAAACAAAATGGCCTATATGGTTTGATAACGAAGATTATAAATTAGTCAAGGATTTATTAGGGCTATCCTTGCTTGAATCATGGGCTAGGCCATACAATGTAACAGTTACCAAAAAATCAAATGAGAACCTCGAACGATTAAAATCCCCAATATTGTATAAACCTATTTTAATTGGGAATGAAATGAGAATTTATATTGATTCTGATTCAATACCCGAAGAGTTCTTCAACGCAGAATTTACTATATCAAATGACTCAAAGAATTTCAAAATAAAAACTCCGCAAGTTGAAGATTTTAATGTAGAAGATTTTTTGAAATGGGCTTTTTTACGTGCAAATATTTTAAATTATATAGGAGAATCATTTCAAAATACACCAAAATCAAAAAGAATTCAAAGCATATACAATCAACTCAGACAAAATTATTTAGTTTAATATTTATGAACACATACCTCGCAATTACCATTGGTCCTATTTATAGGACTATGTCAAAAGCCCGCAAAACACGTGAGCTTTGGAGTGCCAGTTTTAGCTTTTCGCTTCTTATGAAATGCTTGATTGATGAATTTGAAAAATATGGGGAATTACTTTCACCTTCTGTAAAAGTTAAACTACCACTTCATGGAGCAGGAGTTTATCCTGACAGGTGCTTTTATTTAATTAAAAAAAATCTAACTGCTCAAGAAATTAGTGAAGCAAAAAATAAAGCAATAATTGAATTCAAAAAATTGACTGCTTATGAGATTGAAGCGATACCTTATTTCCAGATTTATATTGTTCAAAAATTATTGAATAAGAACCCAATTCAACAATTGAACCAAATATTAGACGGATTGGAACTTTCGAACAAGTACTTTAGCAAAAGTCCATTCAATATAGATGAATATTGGCTTGATTCTGGCTTCTTTCAAAAATTATATATGCAAGGCTATGGGAAAGATAATATCTTACCTTCAATAAAAGTTAAATATAGAGATGGGAGAAGCAAAATTATTAACCGATTCAAATCTATACCAGAAATTGCTTCAACTGAATTGCAGGTAAATGATCCAGTAAAATATTGGAAATCATTAGGTATTCAATTTATTAGAACAGCAACCGGGGAAATAAATTTTGAGCAAATTGCTCAAGACAAAGAAGATGATCAAAATCAGGATGAAATTATCAACAAACTTAAAACCGCTTTTGGCGATGATTTTAAATTCCGGCATAAGTACTTTACTATTATCCAGGCAGATGGAGACAATGTGGGCTCACTTATCAGAGAAATTGAATCAAAAAATGGGTGTATCATGGATTTCTCCAATGCACTTAACGATTTTGTTACTTCCGCCGCCACCGAAATAGTTAAATATGGTGCATTTCCCATTTATCTTGGTGGTGATGATTTATTATTTTTTGCACCACTTACAAATGAAACTTATGAAGGCTTATCAGTAGATTTTTCTTCGTATTTTCCTGAAATTGATAGTCAAAATAATTTCAATATCAAAGGGGATAATGTCTTTTTCCTGATGACAATATTGAATAATTTGTTCAAAGGGAAACTTGCTCCTATTGTTTCTCAGTTTATGCCTGATAAACAGGTTTCGTTAAGCTTTGGGCTTTCGGTTGGATATTATAAAAAACCGATGAACGAAATACTTTCTGAAAGTTATGATTTGCTTTTTCATAAAGCCAAGAAACAAGCATGTAAAAACTACATTGCGTTAAAGCTAGAAAAGCATTCAGGGCAATCATTTGACTTTGGATTTACTCAAAATACCCGTCTTTATTACCACTTCCTGAAGCTAACCACCGAAAGCAAGAACAAGGATGAGAATTTTCTTAATTCTGTAATGTTTAAGATTAATAATCAGAAAGAAGTTATAATCAACATAGTTGAAGATACTGAAAAACTGAAATGTTTTTTTAATGAAAACTTTAACGAATCAAATCATGCAAATTACAAGCAATTTTTCAGAGAAGTTTCTTTGATTATTTTTGAAACATTTCAGTGGTTTAAGCATGAAAGTGAAGATCAAAAAATGAGCAGGATTTATAGTTCGCTTCGTTTTATTCAATTTCTAAATTCAAAAGATAGCCATGAGTAGAAAATTAATAACCTTAAAACCGCTCACACCATACTTTTTTGGAGGTGAAAATACATTTGGAGATGGCAAAATCAACTATTATGCACACTCCAATTACCTTCCGCAACAAACTACCATTTTAGGAATGTTGAGATATGAACTATTGCATCAGAACGATTTGATTGGAACTGATCCAATGGTAAAAGATTGGAAATCTCTAATTGGTGAAAATAGTTTTCAAAGAATAGAAGAGAATTTTATTGATGAATTTGGTGCAATAGAAAAAATATCGCCTGTATTTCTTTCTAATCACAATCAGCATTACACTACACAGGCCTTTGATTGGGCATATTGTGAAGTGGATAATAATACAAAAACCAACAATTGTTCTGTTAAACAAAAGAAAGTATCACCAATAATGGTTGATTTTGAAAATAGTGGCAACGATTTTGTTTTGTTTGATCAACAGACCACAAATATTCCTATTTTATATGTAAACGACCGTTGTTATGATCCTAAATATGGATTTGTATCCTTGTGGGTGACAAGTGATGGAAAAACATTAAGGCAATGGAATTATGAGAATCCAATTGAATTTGACGATACCAAAGGTTATGAGAATGGGCTTTTTATCAAACATGAGCAAATTGGTATTAACAGGAAGTTGAATAAAAGAAGGGATGAAAAAGGAGATTTTTACAAACAGGTATTTTACAAGCTAGTTGAAGATTTTTGCCTGGCTTTTTTTGTTAACATTAATCTTCCTGAAGGAAAGAAACTGGAATCAAGAATTATTACTATGGGAGGTGAACGTTCAGTTTTTGATATGAAAGTTACTGAAGCCGGTAGCGAAAGCTTTGATACCATTTTTAATGAACAAACATTTAAAATAGGACACTCCAGAAAACATAAAGCAATTGTGCTTACAAGTGATTGTTACAGTCATGATTCAATTATTGAAAATTGTTTGTTTTCAATTAACGAATCAGTAAATTTTCAAAACATTATTACACAACAAAACTCAGTAAAAAATTATACAGCATTTGCAAGAGGTGGGGTTACCAAAAGCGGCGAAAACTTGACTCTTTTGAAAAGAGGGTCTATACTATTCCCTCAAATCAATAAGTTGGAGGAGATTAAACTTGCATTGACTAATAACCCTTTCAATAAGATCGGATACAATAATTTCTTAATGATTAATTAAAAAAAAAAAAAAAAAAAAAAAAATACGATGAAAACATTTAAAATTTATTCTTACTTAATTGAATGCCTCTCCAATATGCATGTAGGAACCGGCGGAGATAATTTTGGCATAGTTGATAAAGAAATACAACGAGACCAGGTGGATAATGTGCCTATTATACATGCGTCTTCACTCAAAGGAGCAATCAGGGAATTCTTTGATAAATCGATTCTATTAGATCCAACCTTACTTAAAAAGTACTTTGGCTCAGATAAAAATGACAATATTTTGCAACAAGGTATGCTCCGGTTTTTTGAAGCCCGCTTATTAGTAATTCCGGTTAGAGGTGTAGGTGATTTGTCTGATTATTCCGGCACTTCATTACAGCTATTAACCGACTATAATAAGTTTGTTACAGTAATGGATTCATCAATACAATTGCTTTCATTACCAACTGTTAATAATGAACATGCTATTACAGAATTTGGTAACGCTACATTTATTCCATCATTTACTCCAATCGGGAATAACATTGCATATTTCACAAATGAAAAAATGAATAGTGTTTTGAAAGGTCTCCCCATCATAGCAAGAAATTCTCTTGAAAACGGACAAAGCGAAAATCTCTGGTATGAGGAAATAATACCACGTGGAAGTAAATACTATTTTTTTGTTGCAGTACCCGAGGAAGAAATTATCGAATTCTCGACTGAACTGGAAAGTAAAATGCTGAATAATGTGGTTCAAATTGGAGCAAATGCAACAGTTGGATATGGTTTCTGTAAAATATTTAAATTGTAAAGTTATGAAAGCAAAAATTGAGAAATATATACCGGCTGCTTTAAATCAGATAAAAATCTATTACATTGCCAATAGTAACAGACCAATCAAAAAGGAGTATAAGTCTTATTTATCATCTATTGGTGCTAGCATTATAATGTCAGGTCTTTTACCAACTTTAGCAGTATATTATTCGCAAGATTCAAAAGCTGACCGGTTAGATGTAATTAATTGGGTATTCAATATTGTAAAACCAATATATGATATTGGTAATCATAATGATGATTTATTTAAATACGCTGTCCGTATAAAAGATAACAAAGAGCTAACAAACAGGTTAATTGAGGATGTTTTAAACATTTCTATTGCCTTGAAACTTAGTATCAGAACATTTCCGCTTACAAAATAATATATCATATGAAAAATTTATCGTGGTTGTTATACAAAGGATATTATGATGGTTTTGCCTATTGGCACAATATTAAGCCAAGTGATGAGCAAACCAAAAAGCTAATAAACACTTTCTTCAAGAATAAAAACAAGAATTTTACAGAAGCAAGACTTGTTGATTTTAAAAATGTTACTATTCCCAATATTGCTAACAGTACTTTTGAGTTGCATACTGTTTATCCTGGCTTGCTAATGGGAAGTGGCTATACACATGGCATTGGAGCAATAGGTGAATTTAAAATTGGTTTTCAGTTGGATTATTCTACTGGCCTTCCAATACTTCCTGGTAGTTCCATAAAAGGTGTCTTACGTTCAGTTTTTCCTTTGATAAAAGTAGATTCAACAACAAATGAATTGGTTTTTGCTGGCGACAATGAGAGAGAGAGAGCGAGGGAAAGAGTTAAGGCTAAATGGATAATTGCTCTGATTGAGAAGATAGAGTTACCTGATTTTTTATCAAAAACCATCCAGCCAAAGAGTGAAGATGTGGACGATAAAATCTTGATTCTTCATACACTGATAGCCGAAATATTTGAAGGAGTTCGCGACATTACCAAAGAAAATTCTAACGAAAAGTATTATTCTATATACAATAGGAATATTTTCTTTGATGCTATTCCAATTGTATCCAATCACAGAGGTTTTTTATATGGGGATGATTCAATAACTCCACATGCTAATCCTTTACGAAACCCTGTCCCTTTGCTATTCCTGAAAGTACTTCCTCAAATAACCTATCAATTTAATTTTAAACTGGAAGCTAGTGCTGTTGAGTTTAAATTAAATAAGGATAACTTAATGTTACTGTTTCAAAAAATATTACTCACAATTGGTCTCGGTGCAAAAACCAATGTCGGTTATGGCCAATTCAAACCCTGATCCTCCCCTCCGTCTGAACCGCATTCCCGGATGCATCAGTATAACTATTTATTATTAAACTTTAATACTTCATGTTATGAACAACAGAATAGATGCCGAAATCACATCTGCCGGAGTTAATAAGGTGCAACAGGCTATAGATGCTATTAAAGCCGAATTGCCCTTTATCATTAAACTCTCCGAGAGCGAAAGTAAAGGCCTGCAAAAAATGTATGACGGACGCCGCCCTTTTGTCGAAAAAAGCTTCGAACTGGGTACCCGTAATGCAATTATTGATCCCGGACCGGGTATTATTGATGCTGGCAAAAAAGACCTGAACTTGTTTATTAATCTCACTACTATTAAAACAGAATTGGAACAACTGCTCGAAATGGTAACCGATACCCGCCAGCTTGCCGGTGCCGAAGCCTACGAAACCGCAAGGTTTATTTATATGAAAGCGCAAATGGCTGTCAAAATGAAAGAACCTGGTTCGCAATCCATCGTCGACGAACTCGGTAAACTATTCAAACAACAGCCTACACCTACTCCTCCATCTTCACCTCCAAATTAACACCACCCTGATCATGGCCTTCCGGTCCGGGAAGCCGGAGGGCTTTTTAGTTTTTTTATGAAATTTAAACTGCGAGATACAAATCATAGTGCCATTGTTACTAAATATATTGCCCATGCAGCTAAAATATGAACCACCGCAACTAAAACATTGGCTGACGCAACAAAAATATGGATCACCGCAACTAAAACATTGGCCGACGCAACTAAAATATGGATCACCGCAACTAAAACACAGGCCGACGCAACTAAAGCATGGAACAACGCAGCTAAAACATAGGCTGACGATACTAAAACATAGACTGGCGATACTAATAAATATGCCGACGATACTAAAACCAAGAAAAAATGAATATATAAACTTTGTGCTAACAATTTAAAAGCTATTAATTATGAGTAAAATTGCCAATATTTATTCCGATGCCATTAAAAGCCATTTCAAGGTACTTTATGCAAACTGGGAGCCGGGAACACCCATCGAACTGGGCGATTATGGCAATATGGACGGGAACCTCTTTATCCCAATGGGGAAACTGAAAAACGATTTCCCTGCATTCAAAAAAGTTTTACTTCAAACAACATCCGATATAAAGAAGGATAACAAAGAGTTTAAATCGGAGAGCGGTGTACAAGTAAATCTTTTGCCCAAAGGAGCACTATCCGTTCAAGGTGCAGTATTGGCCAAAGCAACGCTCGACATTAAATTCGCCGGGAAACACATTGTTTATTTCAACGCTATAGGATGCACCAATACGCGTATAACCAATAAGGCAAAACTTGGGGAGAAACTGATTGAACTGTACAACAAAAAAAAGTGGAATAAAAATTATTATGTTGTAACCGACCTGGTTGAGGCCGACAAAGCAATCATCGCCATATCGAACAGCAGTGATTCGGGCATATCCTTCGAAGCGGAGAGTCCACTGTTGAAAAAAATTAACCTTTCAGATGCGAGCATCAAGTTAGACCTGAAAATGGAAAAAGATATAGGCTATAAAGTACCTGCCGACGAAGGACTTATCCTGCTTATTGGGTTGTGTAAGATTGAAACCCATTTATTTTCAAGTGAAAAAGAATTCAAACCAATTACCAAAGGATTAAGTGGCGCAATATCCTATAGAATGACAAACCAAACCAATAGTGAATCTTTAAATACTGATTTTGAAATGACACGGCCCATATTCAAAAAGACTGAAACGAAACTTGTTTTTAAACAGCAAGGAAAGGATTGAATTATTAATTAAACCAGGAATGGGGTATAATTACGCATTCATTAAAGACCAGGCCACAAGTCCCTGTGATCGGTAAATAACACATTAGCACAATACAACTATAATACATTACCAAATACTTCATTACCATTAACTCATTAACAAATTAACCACATGCCTATCCCCATCCTCACCCTTATTCTTTTAGATGTTAAAATACCGGCCAACACCAGGATGATGACCGCTTTTTATAACGGTATGCGCGCACTGGCCGAAGAAAACAAGCCCCTGTTTGATAAGGAAGAAATACCGATTGATATTTTCCATAACGATAGGATCGCATATTCGGGCATACAATTTACGCTGGTGCGGGGGGCCGCATCATTTACAGCCGTTGGCGAAAAAGAAGTGAGAGCCATTGAGTTGTGGTATGAGTTGTTTCAGCAAAGCATTGGCAATATAGCGCAAAACACCCAGCAAATACGCGAACAATATTTACCCTCCATAACTGAGAAATATTACCGCTATAGTACCGATGATATATTGATAAAAAAGGAAATAGCCGAAGAAATAGCCGCCTTAAAGAGTAGTTTTGCTGTGCGCGACCGCCTGGAAAAGTACCTGTATGGCAATATAAAAGCTTTTCTGATTCGGGTAGCAGGCATGGAACTAACAGAAGCTGATTATATTTCGGTAAAAGTAAACCGCTTTCAGGCTAAAAGCCAACAACACACCTTTCATGGGGGCAAACTACCTGCATACGAAATTCATTTTGCCACTAATGTTTACCTTCCTCAAACCCTACGGCTCGGGCAATCTGTATCTCTTGGGTATGGTGTAATTATTCACGAATAACAATTGTTGAATCAGATTAAAATAAGATTCAATTCCTATTTCAAGTTCTTTGACATCCTGAAAAAAATGATAGAAATCCATTTCAAGATGAAGAAAAGAGCAATTCATTTTGTTTTACAAGGAAACAATATACCACTGCGACGTGTAAGGCCCAGTTTTAGTGGCATTGAACATCTCCAAGTTGTTGAGGAAAGGATACACCACCGCGACACCCAATAAATCGAGTTCGGGTTATATGACCGCTCTAAGTGGTCGTGGAAATAATACACCACTGAAACCTTCCGTTGTTGTGGCTTCAGATGTACAACCAATCTCTAAGTGGTCGTGGAAATAATACACCACTGAAACCTTACCCTTTTAACGCGGCCAACGTGAATCAGCCAACTCTAAGTGGTCGTGGAAATAATACACCACTGAAACGTACACTTATACAGTCAGCATTGTAAGCATACCTCTAAGTGGTCGTGGAAATAATACACCACTGAATTATTTCTGCCAGTAAACCAGATATGAAGGGAATATTACTTTGCAGAAATAATCACGAGCAGGATGTGGGCGGTATGTGGGTGCGAGTAACAACAAAATGTGAACCGGCACTCCAATATGATAGAATCGGCTCTAAGTGGTCGTGGAAATAATACACCACTGAAACTCATTAGCCGCAGCTAATTCCACCATTCGGCGGACTCTAAGTGGTCGTGGAAATAATACACCACTGAAACACTAATGCACCAACTAATGCAGCGCTTACCAGTGACTCTAAGTGGTCGTGGAAATAATACACCACTGAAACCGGATTCAAATCTTCCAATATTTTTCCGAAGCTCTAAGTGGTCGTGGAAATAATACACCACTGAAACCGGCATCGTGTACAACGGGTAATTTGATATCAGACTCTAAGTGGTCGTGGAAATAATACACCACTGAAACATTGCATCTTGGTTGTTAAATAGTTCAAATACCTCTAAGTGGTCGTGGAAATAATACACCACTGAATTATTTCTGCAAGCAAACCATATATGAAGGGAATATTACTTTGCAGAAATAATCACGAGCAGGATGTGGGCGGTATGTGGGTGCGAGTAACAAAGAAGCGTGAACCGGCACTCCAACTTGATAGAATCAGCTCTAAGTGGCTGTGGAAATCATACACCACTGAAACATTTCAGGCGCATCGGTAGTATCTTCGAAATCCTCTAAGTGGCTGTGGAAATAATACACCACTGAAACTCATCGACTAATGTTGATTCATACGTTGTTACAAGCTCTAAGTGGTCGTGGAAATAATACACCACTGAAACTTTGAGACCAAAAAACAGCCCGTCAACACGGTTGTACTCTAAGTGGTCGTGGAAATAATACACCACTGAAACCTGTATTCTTTTTATGAGCAACTCCTTCTACCACTCTAAGTGGTCGTGGAAATAATACACCACTGAATTATTTCTGCCAGCAATCTAGAAATGAAGGGAATATCACTTTGCAGAAATAATCACGAGCAGGATGTGGGCGGTATGTGGGTGCGAGTAACAAATAAGCGTGAACCGGCAATCCAATATGATAGAATCAGCTCTAAGTGGTCGTGGAAATAATACACCACTGAAACGTATAACTGAATAAATACTGATTACCACCTTCGATAGCTCTAAGTGGTCGTGGAAATAATACACCACTGAAACTCCTGACAGAAAATGTAAATAGGATGTGCTTTCAATCTCTAAGTGGTCGTGGAAATAATACACCACTGAAACTCTGAGTGCGAATTGTTTGCTATTTTCTGAAACACTCTAAGTGGTCGTGGAAATAATACACCACTGAAACGTAGACTTCCACCATTTCAATAATTTTAAAAGAACTCTAAGTGGCTGTGGAAATCATACACCACTGAAACTCGACAATCGTATTGTTTGACCCCCACAAAGCCTCTAAGTGGCTGTGGAAATCATACACCACTGAAACGTTGAACCAAGCGATAAACATCTTCGTGGCTACTTTCTAAATGGTCGTGGAAATAATACACCACTGAATTATTTCTGCCGATAGGACCAAATAATAGGGAAATATCACTTTGCAGAAATAATCACGAGCAGGATGTGGGCGGTATGTGGGTGCGAGTAACAAAGAAGCGTAAACCGGCACTCCAACTTGATTGAATCGGCTCTAAGTGGTCGTGGAAATAATACACCACTGAAACAAAAATCTTCCCTCGTCCTTTCGAACGAAAGAAGCTCTAAGTGGTCGTGGAAATAATACACCACTGAAACAAATTAGTTCCAGAAGTTCTACAGTGAACTCCCCACTCTCTAAGTGGTCGTGGAAATAATACACCACTGAAACAGCATTGTTTAATTTATAAGTAAGCCCTTTTGGCTCTAAGTGGTCGTGGAAATAATACACCACTGAAACGATTTAATCTCAGTAGCAACTTCTTTATACATCGCTCTAAGTGGTCGTGGAAATAATACACCACTGAATTATTTCTGCCAGCAATCTAGAAATGAAGGGAATATCACTTTGCAGAAATAATCACGAGCAGGATGTGGGCGGTATGTGGGTGCGAGTAACAAATAAGCGTGAACCGGCAATCCAATATGATAGAATCAGCTCTAAGTGGTCGTGGAAATAATACACCACTGAAACTCCAGTTTGGCTGCTGATATAAAACCAAATCCAGCTCTAAGTGGTCGTGGAAATAATACACCACTGAAACGAAAACATAGTCTGGAGGAGTAGACGGGTCGTACTCTAAGTGGTCGTGGAAATAATACACCACTGAAACCTTCATAATGGCTTCTACTCCATTAATTCCTCCCTCTCTAAGTGGTCGTGGAAATAATACACCACTGAAACTAGCTGCTGTAAGTTTAGTTGCGCTCCTTGCACCTCTAAGTGGTCGTGGAAATAATACACCACTGAAACCGTCTCCGGGGAGCAGAATGCCGGATGGTTTTCGGCTCTAAGTGGTCGTGGAAATAATACACCACTGAAACTTTGCCACTGCCCAATCCCACTCAACCTGAGTTCTCTAAGTGGTCGTGGAAATAATACACCACTGAAACTTTTTACTAATAACTCCACTGGTTTTAACAGGCTCTAAGTGGTCGTGGAAATAATACACCACTGAAACTTTCTATAATATCTTCGAATTCATCATCGTCAACCTCTAAGTGGTCGTGGAAATAATACACCACTGAAACGAATGTTTTTGTTTCCACTGTGTTTGTTTTTAACTCTAAGTGGTCGTGGAAATAATACACCACTGAAACGTATTATTGCAGGTACCACCAGTAGGGACCGGCTCTAAGTGGTCGTGGAAATAATACACCACTGAAACTGTTGTGGTTGTGGTGGTAACGGTTGTAACCGCTCTAAGTGGTCGTGGAAATAATACACCACTGAAACGAAATAGTTACAGTCAATGGAATAACGGAAATCGCTCTAAGTGGTCGTGGAAATAATACACCACTGAAACAATTGAGACAGCACACTCGTTGGCGCCATTGAGTCTCTAAGTGGTCGTGGAAATAATACACCACTGAAACCTTCATCTAATTTTGCCTCTTGTAAAGCTCTATCCTCTAAGTGGTCGTGGAAATAATACACCACTGAAACATTAAAACAGAGACAAACATTAGAAAATGTTTCGCTCTAAGTGGTCGTGGAAATAATACACCACTGAAACTTTGTTGTACTGGAGAAGAATTTACTCCTTTTACCCTCTAAGTGGTCGTGGAAATAATACACCACTGAAACCTTCAAGTAGGCGTTGAAACAACTTTCCATAACACTCTAAGTGGTCGTGGAAATAATACACCACTGAAACCAAAACTTCGGCATAATTACGCTCAGTGATCATATCTCTAAGTGGTCGTGGAAATAATACACCACTGAAACCTTTTGTCCAAAAGTGGACTCAAATGGTATTAGTCTCTAAGTGGTCGTGGAAATAATACACCACTGAAACTTAAATTGCCCGTGGTTGATAAAATCGCGTTACCTCTAAGTGGTCGTGGAAATAATACACCACTGAAACAAAAGAAACATTCGCCGGCTTACGAGGATTCACGGCTCTAAGTGGTCGTGGAAATAATACACCACTGAAACTAATAGCAAAAAACAGGTACTTTTCGGCAGGGTCGGCTCTAAGTAGTCGTGGAAATAATACACCACTGAAACTGATGTAACATCAACGATACGTGCATCAACGATCACTCTAAGTGGTCGTGGAAATAATACACCACTGAAACTCAAGGAGGCCAGATTCTATTACTACGTCAATTATCTCTAAGTGGTTGTGGAAATAATACACCACTGCACTTCGACTGCGCTCAGTGCGCGGTGTATCTTTTAAGGAATGATTTCAAAACAAGTGGTCGTGGAAATAATACACCACTGAAACGTTTAAGCGTAATAATTGATAATGATTGTTTAATGCTCTAAGCGGTCGTGGAAATAATACACCACTGAAACTCAAACAATTCGTCGCAACGTTCTTTAATTTCTTTCTCTAAGTGGTCGTGGAAATAATACACCACTGCACTTCGACTGCGCTCAGCGCGCGGTGTATCTTTTAAGGAATGATTTCAAAACAAGTGGTCGTGGAAATAATACACCACTGCACTTCGACTGCGCTCAGTGCGCGGTATATCTTTTAAGGAATGATTTCAAAACAAGTGGTCGTGGAAATAATACACCACTGAAACGTGCCACAAACGACGCTGATACGCTATCACCAGCTCTAAGTGGTCGTGGAAATAATACACCACTGAATTATTTCTGCAAGCAAACCATATATGAAGGGAATATTACTTTGCAGAAATAATCACGAGCGGGCTTGTGGGCGGCATGTGGGAGCGAGTAACAAAAAAGCGTGAACCGGCACTCCAACTTGATAGAATCGGCTCTAAGTGGTCGTGGAAATAATACACCACTGAAACTTTTCTTGGAGCTATCATCAGCTCGGAGGATTTACTCTAAGTGGTCGTGGAAATAATACACCACTGAAACCCACTGTCAATATCACCAGCCCGCTGAATTACACTCTAAGTGGTCGTGGAAATAATACACCACTGAAACGCGAAGTAGATGTTTCCGCCGTATAGACCGAACTCTAAGTGGTCGTGGAAATAATACACCACTGAAACTTTTTGATTAAAATACGATCACTTTCATTAAGTGTCTCTAAGTGGTCGTGGAAATAATACACCACTGAAACAAACCGTAAATAGCCGAGTCCCAGTTATCTCTCATCTCTAAGTGGTCGTGGAAATAATACACCACTGAATTATTTCTGCCAGCATTCTAGAAATGAAGGGAATATCACTTTGCAGAAATAATCACGAGCAGGATGTGGGCGGTATGTGGGTGCGAGTAACAAAAAGGCGTGAACCGGCACTCCAACTTGATAGAATCGGCTCTAAGTGGTCGTGGAAATAATACACCACTGAAACAAGCGCATGTTTTGTTGTGCCCAGGCTGATTCGATTCTAAGTGGTCGTGGAAATAATACACCACTGAAACAAGCGCATGTTTTGTTGTGCCCAGGCTGATTCGATTCTAAGTGGTCGTGGAAATAATACACCACTGAATTATTTCTGCCAGCAAACCAGATATGAAGGGAATATTACTTTGCAGAAATAATCACGAGCGGGCTTGTGAGCGGTATGTGGGTGCGAGTAACAAAAAGGCGTGAACTGGCACTCCAATATGATAGAATCGGCTCTAAGTGGTTGTGGAAATAATACACCACTGAATTATTTCTGCAAGCAAACCATATATGAAGGGAATATTAATTTGCAGAAATAATCACGAGCGGGCTTGTGGGCGGTATGTGGGTGCGAGTAACAAAAAGGCATGAACTGGCACTCCAACTTGATAGAATCGGCTCTAAGTGGTCGTGGAAATAATACATCACTGATACTTCCGGGATTGATCGCGGAAATCTGCCAAAATCTCTAAGTGGCTGTGGAAATCATACACCACTGAAACCAGAACAAGTGAGGGACAAGTGAGGAATTAATACTCTAAGTGGCTGTGGAAATCATACACCACTGAAACTAAATATCTGCTGGGATGGTTTTGCGGGCTCCAGCTCCAAGTGGCTGTGGAAATCATACACCACTGAAACGAATTCGGCCAAATGCTGCTCATCACCGCTACCGCTCTAAGTGGCTATGGAAATCATACACCACTGAAACGTACCGGCATCGAATTGGGGAATTTTCTGAGATGCTCTAAGTGGCTGTAGAAATCATACACCACTGAAACAAGGTTACTTCAGTATCAGTCGGATAACTTGGTCCCCTCTAAGTGGCTGTGGAAATCATACACCACTGAAACTTTCAACCAGCTTCGCCTGCTGGGGATAAACGACTCTAAGTGATTGTGGAAATAATACACCACTGAAACAAAAAGACTACACATAAGATCAAACTTCGAAGGGCCTCTAAGTGGTCGTGGAAATAATACACCACTGAAACCAAAATTAGAACTCTGCGATTTTGCTGATCCTTACTCTAAGTGGTCGTGGAAATAATACACCACTGAATTATTTCTGCCAGCAAACCAGATATGAAGGGAATATTACTTTGCAGAAATAATCACGAGCGGGCTTGTGGGTGGTATGTGGGTGCGAGTAACAAAAAATGTTGAACTGGCAATCCAATATGATAGAATCGGCTCTAAGTGGTCGTGGAAATAATACACCACTGCACTTCGACTGCGCTCAGTGCGCGTTGTATCTTTTAAGGAATGATTTCAAAACAAGTGGCTGTGGAAATCATACACCACTGAAACCCTTTTTGTTTGTGGCCATTGAAATGAACAAAACTCTAAGTGGCTGTGGAAATCATACACCACTGAATTATTTCTGCCAGCAAACCATATATGAAGGGAATATTACTTTGCAGAAATAATCACGAGCAGGATTGTGGGCGGTATGTGGGTGCGAGTAACAAAAAGTCGTGAACCGGCACTCCAACTTGATAGAATCGGCTCTAAGTGGTCGTGGAAATAATACACCACTGAATTATTTCTGCAAGCAAACCATATATGAAGGGAATATTACTTTGCAGAAATAATCACGAGCGGGTTTGTGGGCGGTATGTGGGTGCGAGTAACAAAAAGGCGTGAACCGGCACTCCAACTTGATAGAATCGGCTCTAAGTGGTCGTGGAAATAATACACCACTGAATTATTTCTGCCAGCAAACCAGATATGAACGGAATATTACTTTGCAGAAATAATCACGAGCGGGCTTGTGGGTGGTATGTGGGTGCGAGTAACAAAAAATGTTGAACCGGCAATCCAATATGATAGAATCGGCTCTAAGTGGTCGTGTAAATAATACACCACTGAAACATTAAAGTTTTAGGATAAAGAACGACACCACTGGCTCTAAGTGGTTGTGGAAATAATATACCACTGAAACCCTATAAAGTATGATGAATCTATGAGACTCATAATCTCTAAGTGGTCGTGGTAATAATACACCACTGCGACTTCATATCATCAGGAAGAGTAATTCCACAGACTTCACCAAGCGGCTGAGGAATTGATACACCACTACAACAACCATTCGAGAATATCACCAGTGCCACCATTATCTCTAAGTGGTTGCGGAAATGATGCGCCACTGTGACTTTTTTGCTAACTCTAAAAGAGCTTCTTCTTGCTCCAAGTGGCTGAGGAATTGATACACCTCTGCGACCTAAATCCAGAAATACCTGAGTATCCGCTGAAATCCAAGTGGCTGAGGAATTGATACACCACTTCAATCTGAGAATCTGGAAACTGGAAACTGAGAATCTGGAAACTGGAATTTGAAAATCTGGAAACGGGAAACTGAGAATCTGGAAACTGGAAACTGAGAATCTGGAAACTGGAAACTGAAAATCCTGAATCCAGGTGGCTAAGGATATAATACACCACTGCACTTCGACTGCGCTCAGTGCGCGTTGTATCTTTTAAGGAATGATTACAATATAGTGGCTGAAGAAATGATACACCTCTTCAATCTGAGAATCTGGAAACTGGAAACTGAGAATCCTGAATCCAGGTGGCTAAGGATATAATACACCTCTAATTAAAAAAATAAACCTGACTAGTTTTTAACACTTGCCAGGTCTATTGTAAGGATCTAATTCCCGAAAAATCTATTGCCCCACCCAAACACTGTATCCCCACGGTTCAAATGCAAAACAAGGGGTATCACCTACTATTACAGTTATGTCGTTGGTCATATCCGTGTACCGGCCCTGAAATCCTTCACCAATCAACCTGAAATTCACATACTCAGGACTCAGATTCAGAATAACCACCACCTTAGATCCAGCGCTTTCGCGGCTGAAACAAAATACTTTATCGTCGCGGTCAGTAGTAAGCAGTTGAAAATCATTTCGGGGCTGCTGGCTCCATAGCGCCGGATTACGCATACGCAGATTGGCTAATTTCGAATACAGAGTGGCCATTTTATCCTGCTTCCATTCAATACAATCCTTATCAAAGAAGCTAAGCCTGCAGTTATTTCCGGCTTCCATTCCCGAATACAGCAACGGCATCCCCGGAAGGGTAAATATAAGCACGGCAAAAGCTTCGAGCGATGACCCGAGACGCTCGATCTCCGAACCATTCCACGAATTTTCATCATGGTTGCTGATAAACATCAGATTATCGGCACCAGACGGAAAATCTGTGATCTCAGAGGGTATACGCCAGCGGATTTCGTCGGCAGTATACTTACCCCGGGCAAAGTCATTCCATACATGCATAAGGTTCCAGTTGTAAAGCACATCAAAAGCTTCTTCAACAAGTTCGCGTTCTTCGGCTTCAGCAAGCATAAAGACTGGTTTTACCTTTTCGATGGCTGCCCTGGCTTCGTTCCAGAAACCGGTAGGAACCAGGTGCGCCATATCGCATCTGAATCCATCAATGGCTGTGGTTTTAACCCAGAATTTCATACATCCGATCATCTCCTTCCTCAGTTCAGGAATGGAATAATTGAGTCCTATAACATCTTCCCACTCTGGAAAAGGCGGATACACCTCCCCTGCTTCGTTGCGACGGTAGAAAGCCGGGAAATCCTTTACCCAGTGATGATCCCATGCGGTATGATTAGCCACCCAGTCGAGGATGACAAACATTCCCATTGAATGGATTTCAGCTACCAGCTCAGTAAACTCCTGCATGCTTCCATACAAGGGATCGAGTTCACAATAATTGCTGATTGAATAATAGCTGCCCAATGAACCCTTACGGTTTTCGATACCAATCGGCTGAAGTGGCATAAACCAGAGAATTCCTGCGCCCAATTCTTTCAGCCTTGGCAAATGCTGCCTGAATTCCTTAATTGTTCCCCCCGGAGTATATTGTCGCAGGTTTACTTCGTATATAACCCTATTGCGGGCCCATGCAGGAAATGTATATTTACAACTCATTGATTATGATCCAATTTATTCTTAACAGCAAGGTTAAACCGTATTTCTAAAGTAAAAATACTCCCGGCCGACAAACGATTAATCTGTTTTTCTTTTACTATCCGGTTTTTACAAATGAAATATTTCATTGGCAGTATCAAAATCGATATAAAAATCGGCAAGGCTTTTTAACGATTGTACTGCTTTATGTTCATGTTTCAGGACTTCGATCCTGAAATCATCAAGAATTTCTTTGTGAGTCAGGTTCTGTTCTTCCCAGGTATCTTCGTAGGTAAGCTCAATAAAAACACGCAGGTCGCTCTGATTTATCTTAATTGAGTATAAGCCTTCGATAATCAGCATTTCTATACCGTTGAAATCAGTATACAAGGAATCAACTTTTTGGGTAAACAGGTCAACAAGAGGGAGAACGGATTTTTTATTTAAACGAAAATCATCAATATTTTCATTAATTCTGTTCCAGTCGTATTCGTCGTATCCAATTTTTGCAAGCCCATTTTTTTTACGCCATTCCAGTCTTTCGAGGGGTGGAACATGGTAATAATTGTCCATATGCAACAATTTCACCCCAATACCCTGCTCAATAAGTTTACGGCCTAATTCGTGCGCAATTTCGCACTTCCCGGCTCCGACCTCACCGGAAATTGTAACAATGAATTTTGTTTTACGATCGCGTAAAACCCTGTCGAATAAAGTAGCAGCCGCATTGGTGTGTTTCTTCTCGATGGTAACAACATCATTGATCATATTTTGTACTTTAAGAAACAATCCGGAAATTTTAGCGTTCATCAAGCAAACGGAAATTATTTGCTATTTTCGCTGGAAACGGCAAAAATACGATGAAAAATCTGATTCTTTACATGTGACAAGTTTTAGTAAATTAAAATCAGGCAAAGTGAATCGCACTTCAGGCACATGCATATCAGATAATACAACTGGTCATTCGATATGAAATTTAAGAAAAATACTGATTTATTACTGCGTCTTATAGCTATTCCGGTTGTTATTATTCTTGTTCTGGTACTGATTATAAAAGCTGCTCTGTGGCTGAGAAGTTTTCCGCAAAGTCAACCCAGCCCAGCACCCAGGGTTTTAACATTTGGCATTATTATCCCAAAAGGCTATTCGGTTCATGGAATTGATGTATCAAAACATCAGGCAGATATCGATTGGGTAAGGGTAAGCAGAATGCGTAACAACGGCATTTCAATAAATTTTGCTTTTATAAAAGCGACTGAAGGAATCACCCGTCAGGATCACAAATTCGATAAAAACTGGAAAGGAGCGGCACGGAATGGAATACTTCGGGGAGCTTACCACTTTTATTATCCTTCGAGGGATGCTGACAAGCAGGCTCAGAACTTTATATCCAAAGTTCATTTGTCGAAAGGAGATTTGCCTCCGGTTGCTGATATTGAACTCAGCAACGTACGATCGGCTGTTAAAATACGCGAAGGGCTTCAGGTTTTCCTGAACAAGCTGGAAAAACAGTACAAAGTAAAACCAATCATCTACACGAATATTCACTTCTATAACACCTACCTGAAAGGCAGTTTCAACGATTATCCTCTCTGGATTGCAGGATATTTCGACCACGACCGTTTTTATTCTGAATTCAGTACATCCTGGATTCTTTGGCAGCACAGCGAAAAAGGCAAAGTTGACGGAATAAGAGGAAATGTTGATTTTAATGTGTTTAACGGCAATCTTGAGAAACTCAGAAAGTTTTGTCTATAGCTTGCAATAGTCCGTTAAAGATTTTCATATGCCAGATTATCAGCACGATACAGAAACCAACCTTTGCGCCCTAAAGTATTGATATTCTATGTTTTAATACTTGGCATCCTTGCGGTAAAAGCAAAGATTACCGGAGTGTTGAACTGGGTTAATGACTTCAAAAAAAAGGTAAAAATCAAACCCAATCAAAAGAACCCTAAGATCAGTGATTAGCGACAAAAATGAATGCATAAAAAAAGGAGCCGAAGCTCCTTTTTTGAATTCAATGATTTCGCTGATTATTTACGTGGATCAATTACAACATCCTTTGCTTCTTCAGCAGTTATTGAGCCGCCGTTGTTTCCAAAGCTGTTCAGAACGTAATTAATTACAGCAACAGCACTGTCGACAGTACCAACCTGCTGTGGCATGAGTCCAACCCATTTTTCACCATTAACGATAATTTCGCCGTTCGAACCGTTAAGAGCCTGTGCAACAGCACGTTTTTTATCAGTCAGAAGATAATCGGAACCTGCCAAAGGAGGGAATGCAGGTTTCAGACCTTTTCCATCTGCCTGATGACAAACCTTACATTTGGCTTCATAAATACCTTTACCCATAGCCATTTGCTCGGCTGAAGGTGCTCCGGGAGCAACTTGTTCAGTAACTGCAGTGTTATCAGTAGTTGCCTGATCGGTGGTTTTTCCGCCTCCACATGATGTGATGAGTGTAAGTCCGAAAAATCCTGACATTGTGATCGCAATAAAATTTCTGGTTTTCATAGTCTGTTTGTTAATTTGTGTGCAAAATTATTGATTAATAGGTTAATTCAACCCCTGAGTAAAAAGTTTTTTTTAGCTGTCAGGATTGCAACATTTGTGAGCCTTTTCTATAACCGGCGTAAGTGCCTCTGCCTTAGGACTTATGTACGGAATTCCAAGAGATAACCCTCTTAATATAAAAAGAACGCCCAGCAAAACTATCACATAAGGTGAAAGCTTATTTATGAATATTCTGAGTTTAAGACTTATCATGGTTCCTGCTATGGAAACAGCAAGCATTACCGGAATGGTACCGGCTCCGAACAATGCCATATACATCATTGATGTAACTACATCACCGGTATTAATAGCTCCTGCAACTGCAACATATACAAGTCCGCAGGGTAAAATTCCATTCAGTAATCCTATGCCAAAAAGCGATGCACTGTCTCCTTTTCGGAACATTTTTCTGAATCCTGTAAGCAACCTTGCCGAATAACTTTCGAAGATATTGTTAACCGAAGGCATTTTTTTAAACAATAAAGGAACGAGAACAAGTGCAATCATCAGAGCACCTATTACCACCGAAGTCCATAGCTGGAATCCTGCCATATGCAGACCTTTGCCCAATACTCCGAATATTGCGCCCAACAGCATATAAGTAAAAATACGACCTAGATTATAGATCAGGCCACCTGCCACACGCCTGAACCAGTTATCGCTCTGCAATGGAAGAGCCAAAGCTATAGGTCCACACATGCCTGCACAATGAGCGCTTCCTACTAAACCTACTATAAATGCTGACCAAAGAAACATGTAGTAATTATTTGTTAGATGATTATTTCGGGTGATGCCTGAATGCAAAAACCGAGAGAACTGATGAGTAATTGACCAAACAAAAACGCTCCAATGAATGATTGCTTAACAGGATTATTTGTTTACTCTAACACTGCATTCGTGGGCAAATTCCTTGCCATCAGTTACCCAGTAAAATTTTGCAATGTATTTACCTCCAACCATTTTTTCGATCGGAATATGCTGAACCATTGCAGTGTCGAACTTTATACTATCCTGAAAATCTGAATTTTCGTCGGATGGCCTGAAAAAAATCACATTTCCTTTTACATCCTTCCCTTTGAAGTCGAGGGGGTAAATTATTTTAACTGAACCCAATTCACTGACAATTCTGATTGAGTCTTTCAACGAATTTGCATTTGCAAAACGGTCGATCTGTTTCTGGTATTCAAGCCCCTGAGGGTAATACTCTTTTTCGACCAGATCGTACTTCTGCTGAAAACTCTTGTAAATCACAACAGCATTTGCCAGCAGAAACAATGAAATAAATATAAAAATACCTGTGCCCCAGTTAAATTTTACTTTCATTTAGATATTCGGTATTTGATGAGTGTGCAAAAGTACGATTTCCTAATGCTTAAAGCTGACCTTGTTATTTCTTATCCAGTTCATTGGGACCTACAAAGGTCGATTCAATTTCATCCATCTCTTTTCCATTGCTCATTACTTTAAACTCCACTTCGGTATTTGATGACCTGAGATCTGATTTCTTAATCAGCACCAGAAATTGAGCCTCTCCTACTTCCCCGTTTTCTATCAGCATGGGTCCGCCAATCATCATGATCTGTCCATTTGCCGGTTCATTGAGTATAAGATCAACTGGCAATGTTTTCCGGGTTTTATTAATTACCTGTATCATATATATATTGCTGTAGTGCAGCGAATCATATTCCTGGTACATGGTTCCCTTAGCACGCAGAATCGTGGATTCAATATCAGTACGTATCGAAAAAAGAAAGGTTATAAGTCCTAACAATCCTGCAAGCACTACCGAATAGAACAGAATCCTGACATTGAATTTTAACTGAGATTTATCGGCAATACTGCGTTCCGAGGCATACCGGATCAGTCCTTCAGGCTTTTTAATCCTGCGCATTACCGAATTGCATGCATCAATACAGGCAGTGCAATTAATACATTCGAGCTGAGTACCGTTCCTTATATCGATACCGGTAGGGCAAACCAACTGACAACTGCTGCACTCTATACAATCACCTTTGCCTGCTGATTCCCGATTTTCGAGAGGATTGTATTTACCACGTGGTTCACCACGTTTGTAGTCATAACTTATAACAATTGAATTGCGGTCGAGCAGTACACCCTGCATACGTCCGTAAGGACAAATAATAATACATACCTGTTCGCGCAGTTTTGCAAAAACGAAGTAATGTACTGCGCTGAAAATGATGATCCCAATAAATCCACTCCAATGTGCTGATGGCCCGTCGGAGATAATCTCGAATACATAATCTATTCCGGTTATATAAGCGAGGAAGAAATGTGCAGTAACAAAGGAAATCAAATAAAAAACAAAGTGTTTCAAGCCTTTACGCCAAAATTTATTGAAATCAATGGATGATTCATCGAGTTTACGCTGCTGACTGTAGTTTCCTTCTATCCAGTATTCAATCTGCCGGTACACAAACTCCATGAAGATGGTCTGAGGACAAATCCAACCACAGAAAATCCTGCCGAAAATAACCGTAAACAATACGACGAATACAATAAATGCAATCATCGAAAGAACAAAAAGGTGAAAATCCTGGGGATAAAACATCACCCCGAAAATGATAAACTTTCTTTCCAGAAAATTCAGTAATACAAAAGGATCGCCGTTAAGCTTAATAAAAGGCAGACCGAACAGTATAGCCAGTAATACTACTGATACAATTCTGCGGTAATTATACAATTTACCTTTGGGTTGCTTTGGATATACCCATACCCTGTTGCCATCTTCTGCAATGGTTGATTGCCTGTCGCGAAAATCATCGTATTCTTCAAATTCTTCCATTTGGAATATATTTCCTGCAAAATTAATAAAGGCTATGAAGTATGATAACTCCACAGCCTTTATTTTCGATTAATTAAGTCTTATTAGTGGATAATAATATACCTGACCAATATCAGATTATTAGCTGATATTATCCGATTTTATCATATTTTACACCTTGAGGTGCTTTAGGATTCGGTGGATTGGTTCCCTGAAGACTCAGAATAAAACTCAATACCTGTTGAATCTGGATAGGAGTCAGCTGATCTTTGTAGGATATCATTCCTTTTTCAAGAACACCGGTTATGACTACGTTATAAAGGTTCTTGATAGCAATGGTATTGGTAACGGTGTCACCATGAATCCAGAACTGATCAGTAAAATTAGGCCCTACCAGACCTTGTCCCTGTGGACCATGGCAGGTAACGCAAATTTTACGGTAAGTAGCTTCTCCGGCAGCCAGATCTTCGGCTGTTGTTAAAGGAACCATGCTCTCAATATCAATAACAGGGTCAGGATTGGCTTTTTTCAGTTCAGCTAAAGCAGTCATCTCGTTCTGATATTCGCTTTCCTGAAGCGGCCACCAGTTGGTAACATGATAACCCAACAAATAAACTACTGAGAAGATGATGGTAACTATGAAAAGATATACCCACCAGCGTGGTAATTTATTATCAAGTTCGCGGATACCATCATATTCATGCCCACCCAGATAACGATCTTTGGTCAGCTCATCTATTTCCGGTTCTCCCTGAGATTTTTTGGTTTCATCTATATTGCTCATATTTCTTTTTTTTCGAGGTTTAACTTACACCTTCATGCGATTGATCCGATTCATCGTTTTCAAAAGGCAATGCTCCGCATTCCAACTCTTTGTTTTTCTTCATCCTGAGCGTGTGAATCGCAATAGCGGTAAAGAAAAGTACAAAAAGTGCCAGGGCTACAATTGGAAACCAATAGATCCCTTCGATTGTATTGAATAAACGTGATACTATTCCCATGATTTGGTTCCGGATTATTATTTTAATGCAGTTTTGCTATCACCAACATCGGCACCCAAACGATGAATATATGCGATAAGAGCAATAATCTCCTTGTTCGCAGCTACATCAATGCCTTCCGATTTCAAACCTGAAGCAATTCCTTCGGCCTGAATTTTCACGTCGTCGTTAGCTTTCAGATCATACCCCTCAGGATATGGTACACCCAGCATCTGCATTACCCTGATTTTGGCAGCAGTCGATTCAATATCGATTTCATCTTCTGCCAACCATGGATATTTAGGCATGATTGATTGAGCATTTATCTTTTGCGGATCGATAAAGTGGTTGTAATGCCATGAATTCGGCTTGTACATCGGACCACTTTTCACACCGGCACGGAATAAATCCGGACCAATTCGTTTTGAACCCCACTGGAAAGGATGATCGTATACATATTCACCAGCCTTGGAATACTCACCATAACGCTCGGTTTCGGATCTGAAAGGCCTGACCATCTGTGAATGGCAGACATAACAGCCTTCTCTGATGTAGATATCTCTTCCATGCAATTCGAGAGGAGTATATGGCTTAACCGTGGCAATGGTTGGAATATTTGATTTAATGATGAACGTTGGAATAATCTCAACAATTCCACCAATGAGTACGGCAACTATTGCCAGGAGCATAAACTGAACGGGTCTGCGCTCAAGAAACCTGTGGTAACCTTCACCGGGCTTCCGTGCTCCTTCTTTTTCAAGTGCAGGTGCTTCGGCGGCTTCCATAGCTTCGAACGAACCGGCTTTTACAGTTTTATAGATATTATATACAAGCAGGAACATTCCGAGGAAATACAAGGTACCTCCGAATAACCTCATATAATACATCGGCATGATCTGGGTAATAATTTCGAGGAAATTAGGATATACCAGGTCGCCTGCTTCGTTAAACTGTTTCCACATCGATGCTTCGGTCCAACCAGCCCAATACATTGGGATAGAGTAGAACAACATAGCAAGAGTACCTAACCAGAAATGGAGGTTGGCCAGTTTATTCGAATACAATTTGGTTTTGAACATACGCGGGAACAACCAGTATATCATACCGAATGTAAGGAAACCGTTCCAGCCTAAAGCCCCGATGTGAACGTGAGCTACAGTCCAGTTCGTAAAGTGACTGATGGCATTGATATTTTTAAGTGAAAGCATAGGACCTTCGAAAGTCGACATACCGTATGCAGTAACAGCAACCACAAAAAATTTGAGAACCGGTTCTTCACGAACCCTGTCCCATGCACCACGGAGTGTAAGCAGTCCGTTGATCATACCTCCCCACGACGGAGCGATAAGCATAATTGAAAATACAGTTCCTAAGGATTGAGCCCAATTAGGTAATGCCTGGTAAAGCAAATGGTGTGGACCGGCCCAGATATAAAGGAATATAAGTGCCCAGAAGTGCAGAATACTCAGTTTATAGGAATAAACCGGGCGATTGGCAGCTTTAGGCATGAAGTAATACATCAGTCCAAGGTAAGGTGTTGTAAGGAAGAATGCTACCGCATTATGACCGTACCACCATTGTACCAGTGCATCCTGAACACCCGCAAAAACTGAATAGCTTTTGAAAAATGCCCAGGGAATTTCCATGGAATTAACAATATGAAGAACAGCAACTGTAATAAAAGTGGCGATGTAAAACCATATTGCCACATAAATGTGCTTAACCCTTCGTTTCAGGATTGTCCACATCATATTCCAGCCAAAAATAACCCAGATAACTGCGATCAGTATATCAATAGGCCATTCGAGTTCAGCATATTCTTTTCCGGTTGTGAAACCGGCAAGCAAAGAAACTGCTGCTAAAACAATTACTGATTGCCAGCCCCAGAAATGAACTCTTGTCATCCAGTTACTGGCCATGCCTGTTTTGAGCAATCGCTGCAACGAATAATAGTATCCGGTAAAGATACCATTACCCACAAATGCAAAAATCACTGCATTGGTGTGTACCGGACGAACCCGTCCGAATGATGTGAACGGCAGACTAAAATTAGCTGCTGGGAGCACCATTTGCAAAGCAACAAGTACTCCAACCAACATGCCTACCACGCCCCAGAAAATAGTGGCGTAAGCAAACATCTTCACAATTTTGTTGTCGTAGTAAAACTTCTGTAATTCCATACGCTTTTTGGTTTAACTAAACATTGTTTGGATTTGTATTGGATTGTTTGGATTGTTCATCATCATTATCATATAATATCCTTACTGATGGGGAAATATCATCATCGTACTGACCTGACTTAACAGCCCACAGAAACGCCAGCAGAAAACCTGCGGCTACAATAATACTAACTCCGATCAGGACAACTATAACACTCATTTAAGTAATGAAATATTGAATTAGCCAAAGATATTGAATCAAATATTACGATGTTCAACATAATTGAAATTTAGAATAATTCCACATAGCGATATATGTTTCTGAAATATAACTAATTACACCGACCCACAATTAACATATCGTTAACAGGAACTTGTGCTTCATAAAAAAAGTTACAAATCCGTCGTCAAATATTATTAGGTACAAATTGTATTAAATTACATTTTCGACCTGGAAAGCACTGAAACTGACAGGCTGGAGAAAGTAATAATTGAGATGGAGCTTAATGGCATTAATACGGCGGCAAAAACGGGTGATAGTAAACCCTGTATGGCAAAAGTTAGTCCAACAATATTATAAAGGAATGAAATTACATAGCTGGCATATACTATTCGCATTGCTGAGCGAGAGAATTTAAGATATTCCTGCAAGTGACCAAATTCCGATGATTGAAGTATGGCATCGCAGGCTGGTGAAAAATGGTAAATATCATCGGCAATTGTGATTCCTACATCGGCTTTAAGCAAGGCTCCGGCATCATTGAGACCGTCGCCTATCATTATTACATTGCGACCTTCGCTCTTTAATTGTGTAATATAATTCAATTTATCAACAGGCGATTGGTTAAAATGAAGTTGCGTTGAAGGTGTAAAATAAGTTCTTAAGTTAGCTTCTTCTGAGTTATTATCACCGGTAAGAAGATGGAATTCCAAATGCTTCATACCATTCAAAACTTCACTAAGTCCTTCACGGTAATGGTTTTCCATTTTAAAATACCCCCGGAATTTACGGTCAATGGAGAGATACACTGAAGATACTGTGCTCTCATCCGATTCATCCGCACCTGTAACAAATTTTCCGGAACCCAGCAAAATAACATGATCCATAACAGTCCCCATAATCCCCATTCCTGAAATTTCCCTGTATCCTTCTACCCCAAGTATATTGCTTACCGGGAGCCATTCGGAAACCATTACCGAAAGCGGATGAGTTGAGTTTCGTGATACCGATCGTATCCACTGCTGCTCGTCAGAGTTCAGTTCAATACCTTCCCAGGCAATGCTCATGGTTCGCGAATATGTAAGTGTGCCTGTCTTATCAAACACAACAGTATCAGCCTGTGTGAGTTTTTCGATTACTTCGGTATTCTTGATATAAAAGCCTTTATGACCAAAAACCCGCATCACATTCCCGAAAGTAAATGGAATAGTTAATGATAAGGCGCATGGACATGCCACTATCAAAATCGACGCAAAAACATACACTGCTTTGCCAAAATCACTGAACGACCAGTATATGGCTGCACCAAAAGCTATTGCCAGAATTACCAGTGTAAAATAATGACTTACTTTGTTGATAATTGTCTGCATCTGAAACTGACCTTCTTCCGAAAGCTTATCCTCGTTCCACAACTGAGTAAGGTAACTCTGGGCAACTTCCTTCTCTACTCTTAACCGGATTGCTGCTCCCGATTGTTTTCCACCTGCGAACACAAAATCACCAGCCTTTTTTGCAACCGGAATTGATTCGCCGGTAACAAAACTATAGTCAATACTGCCTTCACCATGAGTAAGAGTAGCGTCAACAGGAATAAGTTCACCGTTTCGTACCAGGATTTCGTCACCGGTAAGCAGATCTTTCAACTGAACAAATTCTTCTTTACCACCGAGTATCCGGGTAACGGCAATAGGAAAATACGAACGGTAATCCCTGTCGAATGACAAGGACTGGTATGTTCGGCTCTGGTACCACCTGCCAATAAGCATAAAAAACAACAGCCCTGCCAGTGAATCCATATACCCTGTACCTGAACCACTGAAAATTTCATAGCTACTTTCCAGGAAAAGTGCTGCAATACCTATCGACAAAGGCAAATCAATGTTTATAATCTTCTTCTTCAGGCTCTTATAAGCTGAAAGAAAAAAATCGCTGCTGCAAAAAGTTATTACTGGCAACGAAAGGATAAAGGAAACTATCCCGAAAGTACCTGACATCAATTCATCAATTGCTTCTCCACCAGGCAGATAATCAGGAAAACTCAGCAGCATGATATTACCAAAAGCAAAACCAGCCACCCCTATTTTCATGATCATACGGCGATTTGCCTTCTGATGATCGTCCTTCTTATCTTTATTATAGCTGATATCCGGAATATAATGGATGGCATGCAGTAGCTCAACAATTTCTCTCAACGATATTTCGCTTTCCCTGAAAGTTATGCTCACTTCTTTTCTTACGAAATTTACATGAGAATGCATAATACCAGCATGCAGGGTACTGAGATTTTCGAGTAGCCAGATACATGAACTGCAATGAATGGCAGGAATAAAAAGGTTTACACGCGAAACGCCCCCATCAGAAAAATCAACAATTTTCATTCTGATTTCATCATTGTCGAGGTAGGCATACCTGGTGCCGGATGTATTCTCCTGATCCAGGCGGATACCCGGAGTTGGCATCATCTGGTAATAACGGTCAAGTTTTTTTTCGGCCAGTATCTGGAATACCATGCTGCATCCATTGCAGCAAAATGGTTTTTCATCCCAGATAACCGGATTTTTTCCGCAATCCTGTCCACAATGTATACATTCAGTCATTAATCCCAGGTATTATAAGCCGGTAAATTTAGTATTTTTAGTCGGGGGACTGCCTTACAGAACCAATTGTTAACAAAAATCAGCTAAGTTATTTGCAGTCAGCAAACTAATACTAAAACAGGTATTAAGTAATTTTTATTAATTGGCAGTTCAACAAAAAAGCCTCCTGACGGAAGCTTTATCTGTTTATTAAAATTTTTTCAATTATTCTTCCAGTGCAATCTGATCATCACCAAAACTGATTCCGAGGCCACGGGCAGTTTTCATCAGAGCAGTATCGAGTGTTACCAGGTTAGGCTTCTGAATTGCATCTACAAGTGACACGCTTGTGATGTAAGGATGACGGTACGAAACCATGCGTCCGAATTCTTCGTTAAGCACCATTTCGAATGCCTTCACCCCAAATTGTGAAGCCAGAACCCTGTCGTATGCAACCGGAACCCCTCCGCGCTGAAGGTGACCCAGAACTGTTACCCTGATATCGTGCTCACAACCCAGGTTTTTAAGATCATCCTGTAATTTAAACCCAATACCTCCAAGACGTACATGCTCATATCCGATTTCGGTACTCTTTTCGCCTGTGATAGTACCGTCCTTAGGCTTAGCGCCTTCAGCTACAACAATGATAGCAAATCCGCGCCCTTTATGAAAACGGGCATTTATTTTCGATAATACCTCATTGGTGTCGTATGGAATTTCGGGCAGAAGACAAATTTCAGCTCCACCGGCTACTGCTGCATTCAATGCGATCCAACCTGCATCGCGGCCCATAACTTCGAGTATAAATACCCTGTTGTGACTGGCTGCTGTGGTTACAAGTTTATCAACGGCTTCGGTAGCCACTTCAATTGCAGTCTGAAATCCGAAGGTTGAATCAGTTGCAGAGAGATCATTATCAATTGTTTTTGGAACACCAATAACATTAAGTCCCTGCTCAAAAAGTCTTTGTGAAATGCGCTGCGAGCCATCGCCTCCGATGCTGATTACAGCATCAATTCCCAGGTACGAGAGTTTACGTATCATTTCATCAGAGCGATCGACATACTCCCACTCCCCTTTTTTATTTTTTACCGGCCAGGAATAAGGTCCGCCTTTATTGGTTGTCTGAATGATTGTACCCCCTTTATAATGGATACCTGCCACTTTCTCAGCATCCAGAACCATGAGTTCTGTTGGCTCATTCAGAATTCCGTCAAAGGCTTTGATACTACCTAAAACCTCCCAGTCAGTTTCCTGTGAAGCACGCTTAACTATCGCTCTTATTACAGCATTTAATCCGGGGCAATCGCCGCCACCGGTAAGAACCATTACTCTTTTCATGTTTTTATATTATTGAATACCAGTAAATTAAGGTATTATTTTATCAATTTTTAAACCGGTGCAAAGGTACAATAAATATTTTTTCAATTACTAATTATTAAATTCACAATTACTAAATATATTAAAACTGGAAACATCCTGATATTCAAGTTGTTTTGAATCATTCACATAAAATCAGGCAACAAATTTATTTATATCTGCAATTTCAAATACATGATTCATAGATATTTAAATCTCTTTTCAGTAAAATACTGAAATATAACACAATCGAAACCAACCCGGACAAATTCATAAACGAAAGCAAGTAATTTTCTAATTAACATGCAGATAGACATGTAATTGAAACAGTAATGGTAAATTGTCAGAGAAATCAGAAACTTTGACTGTTGCTCTGAACTCAAGGTATAAACTAATAATAAAAGAGGCTTAAACTACTGACAGAGCCAATTTCATTGCCACTGCCATGCTCTTGTTCACGCTACCGCGAATCGGGAAACGTTATTTATTGTTAAATTCAGTAATGGAAAAGCTGAATAGCTTCAAAAACAGATCAGAAGAAAAATTGAATTTATAATTTTGACAACGTTGAATTATATATTCACTTCAGATACACCAAATGGTATTGATCTTTGATATGGACGGCGTGATAGTCGACAATCACCTATGGCATTTCAAGGCCTGGGTTGAATTTGGTAAAAGGCATGGCATGAAGATCACTAAATCAGGTTTTTACAAACACTTTGGCTCAACGAATAACGAAGTATTTGAATCCATTTTTGGAAGTGAACTTACTGATTCCGAAAAACTAAGCTTTTCCATTGAGAAAGAGTCCATCTACCGCGAGTTATACAAATCAGCAATTAAGCCTGTTATAGGCATAGAAAAGTTTCTAAAATCAGCTTCCGGACAAGGTATATTGATAGGATTAGCCACTTCAGCTCCATATGAAAATGTTAAATTTACGCTGGAAGCAACTTGTCTTTACCGGTATTTTAATGTAATCACTGATTCGACAATGGTAATCCGGGGAAAACCTGATCCACAGGTATACCTTATTACTGCTGAAAAGCTTGGGGTTGCACCAAGGGAATGTATCGTTTTTGAGGATTCGATTCCCGGCATTAGTGCAGCGAGAAATGCAGGAATGCGTGTAATTGGTGTCGCGACCACTCATAAAAGAGAAGAATTATTAATGTATGTTAACGAAATTATTATGAACTTTGACGCCTCGGATAAAACTATCAAAAGCCTGTTGAATAATCCTGAAAAAGACTGACCAAACTTTATGAGAAGATTCATATTTCTATTTTTTGCAATTATAACAATAGCTGGAAGCTACAGTGGGTTTGCACAGGTACAATTCAGGGAAAAAGCAACCATTATCCGAAAAACAACCCTCAGCTACCTTATCTGGTTGCCTGCTGATTATAAAAAAGAGAAAAAACCGAGCTTTCCGCTACTGATATTTCTTCATGGTTCGGGCGAACGTGGTGATAGTCTGGATCTTGTGAAGAAACACGGCCCTCCATCCTTTGTGGAGAGCAGGACTGATTTCCCTTTTATTACTGTGTCACCGCAATGTCCGGAAGGTACTTGGTGGAATACGGAAGACCTGCAGCAAATGCTGGAACAGCTGTTACTGAAATACAAAATAGACAAATCCCGCATCTATCTTACCGGGCTGAGTATGGGAGGTTTCGGAACCTGGTCGTGGGCATGTAAATTTCCTGAGCAGTTTGCAGCTATTGCTCCTGTGTGTGGTGGCGGTGACCTGCAATTTGCTGATGAGCTGAAAAGTACACCGGTTTGGGCTTTTCACGGAGAGTCAGATCCTATTGTTCCTTTAAAAAGAACTGTAGAAATGGTAGAGGCCGTAAATGCCAATGGAGGCTCGGCCCGAATGACAATATACCCTGGTGTAGGTCATGATTCGTGGGTGAATGCCTATAATGATGAAGAATTATACAAATGGCTGCTACAGCAAAGCCGGAAGTGAGATTCTTTGCAATTATTATGAACCGAATATCATTCGATTTTAAGTAATTTTATTCTCCCTAAAACTGCCCTTTAATGAATCATTCTTAACATTTCAACCCTATTCATTTAATACTAAATCAATAATTTTAACCAACATTTTATGAAAGTCAGATTACTAATTCTTTTGCTGGCCATTATTCCATTCGCGGCTGCTTTGGCACAGCAAGGCAGGATCAAATTCACCGAATATGATCTGCCCAACGGCATGCACGTTATTCTGCACCAGGACAATACAACGCCCATTGTAGCTGTTTCGATCCTGTACCACGTAGGCTCAAAAAACGAAGTAGCAGGCCGAACAGGTTTTGCGCATTTTTTCGAGCACCTTATGTTCGAAGGTTCTGATAACATTCCCCGCGGCGATTACGACAAAATTACTTTAACTGCCGGTGGAACATTAAATGCCAACACTTCGCAGGACAGAACCTTTTATTATGAATTACTCCCCAGTAATCAGCTGGAACTGGGACTCTGGCTCGAATCGGAAAGACTTGTTCATCTTCGTATTGACAGTACCGGTGTTGAGACACAGCGAGCCGTCGTGAAAGAAGAGCGTAAACAATCGTACGATAATCGTCCTTATGGTTCCGTTATTGAGAAAACAATGGAAAATGCATTTAAAGTTCATCCCTACAAATGGACACCCATTGGATATCCGGAAGATCTGAACAAGGCAACCCTGCAGGAATTTATGGATTTCCACAGCACCTATTATGTTCCTAACAATGCAACACTTTCCATAGCCGGAGATCTTGATGTTGAAAGCACAAAGAAACTTATAGAAAAATATTTTGGCGATGTTCCGCGTGGCACAAAGGAACTTTACAGACCCAGCGTGGTTGAACCCGAAAAAACTGCTGAAGTGCGCGATATAGTTTACGACAACATTCAATTACCTGCTGTAATCATGTCGTACCATATGCCTGCTCAGGGTACTCCTGATTCGTATGCACTATCGATGCTTACAACCTTACTTTCCGACGGTCAGAGTTCACGCATGTACAAAGCTATTGTTGACCAGCAGCAAAAAGCACTGCAGGTAATGTCATTCCCTTTTGCTCTTGAAGATCCGGGCTTGTTCCTGATTTTTGGACTCGTAAACATGGGTATTGAAACTTCTGATCTCGAAAAATCAATCGAAGCCGAAATTGAAAAAGTAAAAACGGCAGAAATTACAGAGGCTGAGTTTCAGAAACTGCGTAATAAAGTTGAAAACGACTTTATCACAGGAAACAGCACTATGGCAGGTATTGCTGAAAATCTGGCTAATTATCATGTGTATTTTAAAGATGCCAATCTTATAAATACTGAAATTGAAAGGTATATGCAGGTTACCCCTGCTGATCTTACAAGGGTTGCAAAGAAATATCTTACCCCTGAAAACAGGGTGGTTCTGACTTATTTACCGAAACCAACCGAAAAAAACTAAAGGAGGAGCCAAATCATGAAAAACAGAATAATTTTAATAATAGCAGCCCTGATTATCACATTACCAATGGCTGCCCAGGTAAAGAAAACAAAAAGCAGCAAACCTGTTGAACCTCAGGTTGCTGCAGCCCCTGCTCTCGACCGTAGCGTACGTCCTCAGGCAGGTCCGGCACCGGTTATTAAAATCGGTGATTATCAGTCGTTCGAATTACCAAACGGGCTCAAAGTGTTTGTGGTTGAAAATCACAAGATTCCCCGCCTGACCTATTCACTCGTTTTGGATTACGATCCGGTTTTCGAAGGGGATATGGCCGGATATGCTGATTTTACCGGTCAGCTTATCCGCACAGGTACAACTACCCGAACAAAGGAACAGATTGACGAATCCATCGATATGCTCGGCGCTAACCTGAATACTTCAGCCGGTGGAATGTATGCAAGCTGCCTGACAAGACATAATGAGTCATTACTGACTATTATGTCCGATCTGCTGCTGAATTCGGATTTTAAAACTGAAGAACTCGAAAAAATCCGTACACAAACCCTTTCGGGACTTGAAGCAGAAAAAAATGATCCTAAAGCTATATCGCAAAGAGTGAATTCAGTGCTTGTTTATGGTGTGAACCATCCTTACGGCCTCAATGTTTCGGAAGAATCCGTTAAAAAAATCAGTATTGAAAAATGTAAAGAGTATTATAAAACATTTTTCAAACCAAATATTGCTTACCTGGCAATTGTTGGTGATATTACTCTGGAAGAAGCAAAACCATTGGTTGAAAAATATTTTGGCGGCTGGCAAAGAGGAGATGTACCAAAAGCAAATTACACTATGCCAAAAGCACCTGCCAAGACCACTGTTGTAATGGTCGACAGACCAAATGCAGTTCAGTCAACCATTAACGTTACTTACCCGGTTGACCTGAAACCAGGTTCTCCTGATGAATTAAAAGTGAAACTTGCCAATAGCATACTTGGGGGTGGTACTTTCAGGCTTTTCAATAACCTGCGCGAGAAACACGGTTGGACATACGGTGCTTATTCAAGCATTACTCCTGATAAACTGGTTGGTCGTTTCAATGCTTCAGCCGAAGTCCGCAACCCTGTGACGGATAGTTCTTTCACTGAAATTCTTGCCGAGATGGGTCGCATGCGCACTGAACCTGTGCCTGACGATGAGCTTAATATGGTTAGAAATTATATGATGGGAAATTTCGGCCGTTCGCTCGAAAACCCCTCAACTGTAGCCAATTTTGCTATTTCAACCGCCAGATATAACCTTCCACAGGATTATAATTCCACCTACCTTACCAAACTGGCTGCACTCAATGCCGGTGATGTTCAACTTGCTGCACAGAAATACATTCGGCCCGATAACGCTTATTTGCTTGTTGTTGGAAAAGCCGAAGATCTGGCTCCTAAGCTCACCAAATTTGCCAGGAGCGGAGAAGTACTGTATTATGATATTGACGGAAAACAATACGATCCCAGTAAAAAACTGAAACCCGCACCGGCAGGGGTTACTTCTGAGCAGATAATCAATAACTACATAACAGCAATCGGTGGAACCAAGGCATTGAAAAAGGTAAAAGACCTTACCGTAAATGCCGGTGCAAGCATGCAGGGACAAAATATAACGTTTGACACCTACATGAAAGCTCCTGATAAGTTTTTCTTCCAGGTTGGATCCGGTGCAATGGTTTTCGCAAAACAAATCTACAATGCAGGCAAAGGAGTTTCCGTTTCACCCATGAGTGGTGAAAGCAAACCTTTGGAAGGTGATGAGTTGGCCGCCATGAAAGAAGGAGCATTGATCTTCCCCGAAATGTTTTATGCCAGCCTCGGATATACAACTGAATTGCTTGGAATCGAAGATCAGAAAGATCAGAAACAGTATTACAAAGTACTGGTTAATAAAGGTGGCGATAAAAAAGATACCGAATATTATGACGTACAAACCGGATTGAAAATGCGTTCGGAGAGTAAGGAACAATATACTGAGTATTCCGATTACAGAGCGGTAAACGGTATTATGTTCCCATATTCGTTAACACAAAGTATGGGGCCACAAACAATTAACTTAACGGTTTCGGATGTGAAGATAAATTCGAAACTGAAAGATGATTTTTTCGAAGTAAAATAAAATTAACAAACAATTGATTGAAAAGAAGCAGGGCAAAAGTCCTGCTTCTTTTATTTTGCGCTTTCAGAATCACTGTTATATAATTTGTTATGAAAAGGCAATCGCTGCAATAGATACCACCGCGAGTACAATGCCAATCCAGTTAATCCGGGCAAGTTTTTCTTCCAGAAAGAAAAAACCTGCCAATGCTGCTATAACCACAAGCGAAGCATTGAATACCGGTATAAAAAATGAAATTGGCAATACAAATAATCCTTTGATAAAAAAGTAGGTCGAACCCCAGTTAATCAGACCCAGCAGTACACCGGCAAAAATATCTCTCCACGTAATAGTGATTGACTTATGGAACAACCGAAAAACCAGAACAGTAAAACCAATTAAAAACGCGATAAAAAATGTAACTGTTAAAAACTGTATTTCATCACGGTTTTCGAAATACACACCTGACAATTTCATCAAACTGTCGTTAGCTCCCGTGCCGAGAAATATAACAATTGGCAGAAACAGGTATTTTTTCTCTATCTGAAAATCGTTCCTGCTCCGGGTTGAGAAATAGAAAGCAAGCAGTGCTGCAATAATACCAGCAATTTTAATGAGATTATAGGGTTCCGAAAGCAATACAAACCCCACAACAACCGAAATCACAATCGACATTTTACTGGAAACAACAGTCATAGCCACTCCTACTTTCTGCGTTGAAACTGCAAAAACAAAAAAGGTGACAATAAATGCAATTCCGGTTACTGAGGCCATTGCAAACCAGGGTTGATGCCAATAGGCAATCAAACCATCTGACCTGAACGAACTCAAAAACCCAAAGGATGTCGCTACAAGATAGTTCGTTGTAATAGCAGACAGTATATTGATTCTAAATCTGCTGAAACTTTTAAAAGCAAAAAAAATACAAACCGAGAAAAATATAGATAAAAACAAGTAAAACATAACAACCGGTGTAGACTGGCAAAGTTAGAAATAAAGAAGCTGCTAAAACCTGAATATTCCCCTGTTACTTCCTATGGCCCTATCCTACTCACGTAGCCTGAAGAAATAATATCACTATTTTTACGGCTTCAAACCAATCAAAATATGAAAAGCATAATTCTCCTTCTCAGCCTGTTTATCATGACAACAATCGCTTATAGCCAGCAAGCTACCTCAACAAGTCTTGGCAACCTAAAAAAAACAAAAAAAACTGAAACCGGAATTTTTATAGAAACTACTTTTGGCAATGCAGAAGTATCAGTTTACGATGCCGGCATAATCAGGATACGGATAGTTAAAAGTGTGTTTGAGCCTGATTTTTCATATGCCGTTGTTGCCAGTCCTGAAAAAACCAGTTTCAGGATACTGGAAACAGAAGGAATGATATCGCTGCTTACTGATTCTGTAAGACTGGATATTTCGACCAACCCGGTCCGATTCAAGTTTCTTACCCCGGACAACAGGATTATTAATCAGGATGATGCAGCGTTCGGAACCAATTGGGTTGGTGAAGAAGTTACAACCTACAAAAAACTGCAGGAAGGAGAAAAATTCATCGGTTTAGGCGAAAAAGCCGGCAATCTCGACCGCCGCGGCGAAGCTCACGTAAACTGGAACACCGACAATCCTGCCTACCAGGTTGATGATGACGATCTCTATTCCACATTTCCTTTTTATATTGGCATTCATCATGGTTTGAGTTACGGGATATTTTTTGATAATACCTACCGGAGCTTTTTCAACTTCGGAGCATCTAACGACCGGTTTTCGTCTTACGGGGCCGATGGCGGGGATATGAACTACTATTTTATATATTCGGCCAATATCCGCAACATCATAAGTCAATATACAAAGCTTACCGGCCGCATTCATATTCCTCCCATCTGGGCGCTGGGATTTCAACAAAGCAGGTGGAGTTATTACCCTGACAGCAAAGTGTTAAATATAGCCAGGACTTTCCGCGAAAAAAAAATCCCTATTGATGTGTTGCATCTTGATATTCACTACATGGATGCCTACAAAATTTTTACCTGGCATCCTGAAAGATTTTCAAAACCATCAGTAATGCTGGGGAAATTAAAAGAAGATGGTATACATACTGTTGTTATTGTTGATCCGGGAATAAAAGTTGAAAAAGGATACAAAGCCTACGAAGAAGGTGTGAAGCAGAATTATTTCATCAAGTATCCCGATGGTCAGGACTATACCGCTCAGGTATGGCCCGGCTGGTGCCATTTTCCCGATTTCACAAAACCGGTGGTACGGCAATGGTGGGGGAATAATTTTGCACCTATGATAAACGATGGAGTCGAAGGTTTCTGGACTGATATGAATGAAATTGCTTCATGGGGAGGGGGTTTTACTCCTTCACTGGTAAAACTCGACTGGGATGGACACTTTGCAAGTTACCGTAAAGCCAAAAATGCATACGGTATGCAAATGTCGAGGAGCACATACGAAGGAACAAGAGAGCTGATGAAAGGGAAACGACCGTTTACACTTACCAGGGCTTCGTATGCAGGAGCACAGCGCTATACAGCCATCTGGACAGGAGACAACTATGCCAGCGATGCTCACATGATGCTCGGCTGCCGGCTTGTAAATTCACTGGGCATAAGTGGAATGTCTTTTTCAGGTGTGGATATAGGTGGTTTTATGGGTGTAACATCAGCAAAACTTTTTGCCAGGTGGATTAGTATTGGTGCCTTTACCCCATTTTTCAGAGTACATAAAGCAAACAACGAGAATACATCCGAACCCTGGACCTATGGCGAAAGTGTTGAAAACATCTCAAGAAACTATATTTCGCTACGATACAGGCTTTTACCCTACCTGTATTCAACTTTTGCCGAAGCCCATAAAACAGGAATCCCTGTAAACCGCACCCTTGTAATCGACAATACTTTTGACGAAAAATGCTGGTATTATGCTTACCAGCAACAGTTTATGTTCGGCCCTTCATTAATGGTTGCACCTACTGAAAGCACAAAAGAAATTACAAAAGTATATTTGCCGGCGGGTGAGTGGTACGACTTTTTTAACGGACAAAAATATGACGGACAGCGGGAAATTCTTATTGAAAGTCCACTCGACAAATTACCGGTTTTTGCAAAAGGCGGCAGTATAATCCCCATGCAGACAATAGTTCAGAATACATCGGAGAAACCTTCGGATACGCTTTTTGTGCATGTTTATTTTGGAAATGAGCCCTCAGTATATAATTACTATGAAGATGACAGACAGACGTATTCGTATGAAAAGGGTTCCTTTCTCAACTCGAAAATGAGTTTTCAACCAGGGGATAAAAGGATAGTTTTTGAACCACTGAAATCTGATTCCTTTACATCCAAATTCAAATCAATTTCATTGGTGCTACATGGTTTTGAAAGCCTTAGTGGCAAATTGCAGGTTAATGATAAAGTGACAGCTGCAAAAGATGAGGTTATAGATTTGTTCAATTCCATTAAACCAAACGATCCGCTTTGGTTCGACAGCCGGACAATGGAACAGAAGGTACAGGTGATTAATGGAATAAATGCATCTGAAAGAACAGTTGTATCGTGGTAAGCTGATAAAGTGGGGTTATTGCACAACTGCTAGTGACTCTGCTTACTCTGTTTTTTCAGTTCTATAATTTTAATATACTTCACAAAAACCGCATAGGCTGATAGTACCGAAATAACAAACCCATAATAGCCATCCATAAATCCGAGTTTGAATAAATAATCACGCTTGAATTTCCAGACCGACTTAAATAAAGCGATAAAAAGGGAAGAGTTTTTGGCATTGTCAACACCCTCCTGCGCCGCAATCTCAGTAAATTTATTAATCTGATCAAGATGCTGACGAATTGATGTGTAAGAATAGTGTAGCAAATCACCCTGAAGACCGGAAGTAATAGTATTTGGATGCATCTTTACACTTTCGTGGAGATTGATTCCCGACCATTCACCTTTACGCCTATCCCACAGTCTTAGTTTTGCATCAGGATACCAGCCACAATGCCTGATCCATTTTCCCATATAATTATTGCGACGGTTGCAATAGTAGCCGTCAGCTGTCCAACTGAGTTTTACGTTCAGTATGGATTGTTTAAGTTCATCAGATATCGCTTCATCGGCATCGAGGGATACAATGTAATCGTATGTAGCCTGCTGACAAGCCCAGTATTTTTGCTTCATATAACCTTCAAACGGGTGCTGCAAGAACCTTACGTTAAACGGCCGGCATAGCAATTCGGTTGAATCGGAGGAAAAAGAATCTACCACAACTATTTCATCTGCAATGCCATCAAGGGATGTGAGACAGCGTTCGATGTTTTTTTCCTCATTAAAAGCGATAATAACAGCTGATATTTTTACCATCAAGGATTTGATTCTTTTTGCAAATATCTGATTATTTTCCGGAGTTATGATCTAAAGTACCTCAGGAACATACTTTTTAACGCTTCAAGGTAAAAATCCTCCACAGTATTTCACGAAAGAGTCCAATTAAAATAAAACGGGTTTGAAGAATTTCGAGCCCATTCATCTATTAATAGTTACAGAAGTCCAGTGATCAATACTGCTTTTTCTGTTGAAATTTCAACAGGAGCTACAGTAATTTTTGAAACAGAAGCTGGCCTTTCGCCAGAAACACTGTTCTTTTCATCACCGATTGTTGGAACTGCTTTGCAAGGAACCACTTTTATAGTTTTGGTGCTTCATCAGTAACACTTCCACTAACCAGATGTTGACCGGTTTCCGGGGAATACATGACCTATGGAACACTCAGAAACTGCTTCAATGTAGAAATAGCATAAGATGCACCACCGTATTGATTCATGAAATGTTTACATAATTTTAGAAATAGCAGAGGGTTGGCCTAACGAATTGTAATTCAATATAAAGACAAACATAACTGAACTATTTCTTAATAATTTTAAAGGTTTGAATTTCAGACTCCCCGTCCAGGATTTTTAAAAGATAAGCTGCAACAGGCAAACTCTGCATTGGTATCTCTGTAAGAGAACTCCCGGTTTTCTGGGTTTGCAGAAGCTTCCCTCTCTCGTCAAAAAGCCGGTAAACCAGATTTTTCTGACTAAGACTACCTGTATTCAGGGTAACTTCTGAGTGTGTTGGATTCGGATAAACCATAAGTTGCAGGCTGACTCCAGGATTTTCGCGGAGGCCTACATTAAAAAACTCATAAGGTTGCTGAACGCCCTGATTAACAGAACCGTATGCACCAGAGGAACTTGTATAAGCAATTTGTCCAACTGAATAACTTATGCTACCTCCATTGCTACTTGAATTTCCTCCTGTAGCAACAATGGCTTGCTGAGCACTTAGCTGCGCCAATCCCATGCTTAGAAAAAGTGTGAAAAGCATTTTATTGCGATTTTTTTTCATAAGAACTTGAATTGATTAGTTAGGAACTGAAAAAAATCAAATGCAGTGATGCTGCATGTGATCGTATTAACTACAACCTTTGAAATAAAGGGCAAATAAAAATGTTTGCAAGTCGAATGCTAAATATACAAAAAATACTCTGCCAAATGACAAAGGATCTTTTAACATTAGAAATATTTTTTTTATCGAATCAGTTACAATAGTCCGTTAATAATTTTCATGTAACTGATTATCAGCACGATACAAAGAACAATATTTGCGTCCTAAAATATTGATATTCTGTGTTTTAATTCTTTGCGTCCTTGCAGTAAAAGAAAGATTACCGGAGTATTGAGTTATTAACCTGAATAAAATAACTCTAATCCACTATACAGTGTCTATTCAAAGCTATCGAAATCATGAAAATCCGAGTCAGGAGATTCTTCGAAAACAATTACTGAATTAGCAGGATTGTTTAACCAGGCAGCCTTCTGAAGCTTCCCGAAATTAATTGATCCGGTAATGTACTTCCTGCTTACACTGTTGTAAGTTTCATCTATTGAAATAAAATCTGACTGGTCAATGTCAATCATATTTTCGCAGCTAACGTAAATACGCAGCACATGATCATTCGAAATACAATAATCAACCCCGGTGCGTAATTTTTTATACTCATACTTGTACCCGTAGCGTAATGCTGCAATATCACTTAAAACAGCTGATGATGTAGGGTATCGTCCAGCTCCTTTGCCATAAATAAACTGTTCGTCAGCCAGCCTTGTACCAATAATAACTCCGTTAAACTCGAACCTGACATTAAACAGCTGACTCCTGGGGCCAACAAAAGTTGGAAGCACAAAAGCCGCCACATCAGTGTGATTTACCCTATGTGCCCGGGCAACCAGTTTGATGCTGAGCCCTTTTTCCTTTGCATAAACACTGTCGGCCGGATGCAGCTGGGTAATGCCCTTACACATAATATCGTTGGGTGATGAAACAATACCATAGGCATGATTCAGTATAATGGTAAGTTTGTTGGCCGCATCTGTTCCCTGAACATCGAGAGTGGGATCACTCTCGGCAAAACCCAATTGCTGAGCCAGTTTCAGTGCATCCTCATAAGCCATTCCATCCTCATTTATCCGGGTCAGAATGTAGTTGGTACTGCCGTTTATAATACCAGTCACAGAGTTAAGCATATCGTTATCATAATACTCTTCGAGGTTGCGGATAACAGGTATGCTTCCACAAACTGCAGCTTCGTAAAGGAATGATGCCTTGTTGTTAACCTGAAGTTTAAGCAATTCGGCCAGATGCGCGGCAATCATTTTTTTATTGGCGCTTACTACGGCTTTTCCACTTCCAAGAGATGAAGCAACTATATGCCATGCTGCTTCTGCATCATCAATAAGCTCAACCACCACGTTGATTTCAGAATCATTTAATATGGTTTCTGCTTCAGTAGTAAATAGTGCTGATGGAGCATTCCGCTTTTTAGCAGGATGTTTAATACAAATTCGTTTAATTTCGGCATTCAGGGTTGGCGTTTGCTTTAATACACGGTAGATACCCTCTCCTACCACGCCAAAACCAAATAAACCTATGATCAGTTTCTTATCGTATGTCATGTTTGCATTGTTTTATGATTGTTTTTTCACGGAACCCAGAAATCAGAAAAAGAAGATTTAAGTAAGCATATAGCCAATGAAGCAGTATATGCCACCCCTCATCATCTGCCACCCTTTTCCACATTTCCACATTTCCACATTTTCAAATTTTCAAATTTTCAAATCCCCAAATCTTCGCATCCCCACATCCCCAATTTATCAAATTTCCACATTCCCACATTTTCAAATTTTCACATCCCCAAATTTTCACATCCCCAAATCAAGTGCAATTTTAAAGTGCACAGTGCTGAGTGCTGAGTGGGTTAGGTTTTAGGGGCTGGGGTTTAGGGGTTGGGGAGGTTTTTTACTGCAAAGACGCAAAGAGTACTCTTTCGCATCCTCAAATTCCCACATCCTCAAATCCTCAAATTCCCCCATTTTCAAATTTTCAAATCCCCACATCCCCAAATTTTCACATTTTCACATTTCCACATTTTCACATTTCCACATTTCCACATTTTCACATTTTCACATTTTCACATTTCCACATTTTCAAATTTTCACATTTCCACATTTTCAAATTTTCACATTTCCACATTTTCACATTTCCACATTTCCACATTTCCACATTTCCACATTTCCACATTTCCACATTCCCACATTTTCAAATTTTCAAATTTTCAAATTTTCAAATCCCCAAATCTTCTCATCCCCAAATCCCCAATTTTTCAAATTTCCACATTCCCACATTTTCAAATTTTCAAATCCCCAAATTTTCACATCCCCAAATCAAGTGCAATTTTAAAGTGCACAGTGCTGAGTGCTGAGTGGGTTAGGTTTTAGGGGCTGGGTTTTAGGGGTTGGGGAGGTTTTTTACTGCAAAGACGCAAAGAGTACTCTTTCGCATCCTCAAATTCCCCCATTTTCAAATTTTCAAATCCTCAAATTCCCCCATTTTCAAATTTTCAAATCCCCACATCCCCATATTTTCACATTTTCACATTTCCACATTTCCACATTTCCACATTTCCACATTTCCACATTTCCACATTTCCACATTTCCACATTTCCACATTTCCACATTTCCACATTTTCAAATTTCCACATTTCCACATTTTCACATTTTCACATTTCCACATTTCCACATTTCCACATTTTCACATTTCCACATTTCCACATTTCCACATTTCCAAATTTCCAAATTTCCACATTTTCAAATTTCCACATTCTCAAATTCTCAAATCCCACATCCCAATCCTTCTATCCCTTTACCCTTTCAAAAGCCTGTTTCAAATCGTTGATCAGATCGTCAGCATCTTCAATACCACACGAAAGACGTATCAGCGAATCATTGATACCCGAAGCGAGCCTTTTTTCGCGGGGAACTGATTTGTGAGTCATTTGCGAAGGATGACAAAGCAGGCTCTTTACTCCGCCAAGGCTTTCGGCCAGTTTAAAATACTCTGTAGCCGTTACAACAGCCAAAGCCGCTTCTTCTGTATCCTTTTTAAGTGAAAAAGAAATCATTCCGCCATACAGTCCGTTTTGCTGAACCTTCGCGATTTCGTGATTTTTATGTGACGTCAATCCCGGATAATTAACATGATCCACCTCGGGATGCGAAGCCAGAAAAGCAGCAACTTTTACAGCATTTTCGCATTGGCGCTCAACACGCAGGGCAACTGTTTCGATACCGCGAATCACAAGCCAGCAATCGTGAGGGCCAAGCACTCCACCTGACGAATTTTGTATGAATTTAATTTCCTCGGCTAGTTTGTCGCTGTTCACAACCACCAGACCTGCCAACAGGTCCGAGTGACCACCGAGGTATTTGGTTCCGCTGTGCATTACAATATCAGCACCTAACTCAATTGGATTCTGGGCGACAGGGGTTGCAAATGTGTTGTCAATCACAACAAGTGCACCTACTTTATGAGCTAATTCAGCGATAGCCCTGATATCCGAAATTTTCAGGGTTGGATTGGTAGGCGACTCGAGCCACACCAGTTTGGTATTCGTGTTAAGAAATTCTGAAATATTCGAAGCATCGGTAGTATCCACATAATGAATTCTGATTCCGAATTTCTGATAGATGTGCGTGAAAAGTCTGTACGCGCCTCCATAAATATCGTCGACGGCAACAATTTCGTCACCCGATTTTAATGTCTTCAGAATGGCATCGATAGCCGCCAGCCCTGTTGCAAAAGCGAATCCGGCAACACCTCCTTCGAGCTGAGCAATAATTTTTTCGAGTGCTGCCCTAGTTGGATTATTGGTTCGTGCATAATCGTAGCCTTTGTTTACACCGGGTGCTTCCTGCACATAAGTGGCAGTCTGATAAATAGGCACTGAAATGGAACCGGTTAATTCGTCGACCGGAATGGAATGAATGATCTGCGTGATTTTGCTCATGGTATGTGATTAAATTGATTAACAATAATTTAATCACTTATCCGAAAGGGCTACCGGAACGAGCATAAAAAAAAGCTCTTCCGATAAGTCAGAAGAGCTTTGAAGATATGTTGTTTAAAATATCGCAAAACTAATTCCAATCTTATCTTTCCGCCAAAGGCGGTTGGATGTGGCACCTTGTCCGTAAAAAGCAGGACAGGTTGTCAAGGCTTCAAAGGTCCATTTCCCTCAGCCTTTCTTGATAAGTGATGGTATAAAGAACTGCTGCAAAATTAAAAACTTTTCTGATACACCTGGTTACATAGGACAAATTATTTTTTTTTTGACTGTATCAATATACTTTCGGGTGGCTGTATCAGTTAGTGTGGAATCGACCTGAATGCCGGATTTACATGAACTATTCCCTTGCTAATTTGTTCATAAAACACAGTTAACGCAGCACCATGAACCGAATAATACTAATACTTACATCCATTTTTCTTATACAGGGATGCCGGAGTAACACTATAAAAAACAATTTACCTATGGATGAATCAGCAAAAGGAGTAATTACTGACACTGCAACATTTGCTTCAGGATGCTTTTGGTGTGTAGAAGCTATTTTTCAGGAACTTAAAGGGGTTGTTTCGGTAACATCAGGATATACCGGAGGAAAAATCAAAAATCCAACATACAGGGATGTTTGCTCCGGCCTTACCGGCCATGCCGAAGCATGCCAGATAGTTTATGATCCTGCTGTGATAAGCTACGATGCACTACTCGAAGCTTTCTGGGCAAGCCACGATCCAACCACTCCGAACCGTCAGGGAGCCGACCAGGGCACACAATACCGTTCAGCTATTTTTTACCATAACGAAGTTCAGAAACTACTGGCTGAAGCATATAAATCGAAATTAAATGCCGAGAAAGCTTTTGAAAAACCCATTGTTACCGAAATTACTCCGGCCGTAACTTTTTATAAAGCTGAGGATTATCACCAGAATTATTTCAATGAAAACGGTGACGCCCCCTACTGTACTTATGTTATTATCCCAAAACTCGATAAATTCAGGAAAGTATTTAAGGATAAACTGAAATAATATTCACGTATACACTTTTCGTTTCATATAACAGTTAATTTTATTGTCAGCAAATCTGCCGTTCCTGGTTCAACTGGTGTTAAGGCTTCAAGCTGAGTTTTAACACTTTGTTAGTAAAAACAGGGTCAACAGTTTGCGGAAGATTTTATCAAATTTTAAATTTATCGTCCCCTGTTTTTTTTTGACAGAACATTGGGTGATAAAAACTTAAGCTAATCCAATGAAGAAAATCGTTGTACCCATACTTAGAATTACTGCAGTAACTTTCATTATTTTTATGCTTAACGCATGTGGTACAAACGAGCTGCCCGCAAAGCTTTCAGGAACTTATTCTGGAAAAGCCGATCTCATTCTTCGATCCAGCAAGGCCGGAAAATTAGTATTTGTTGAAGATTCAGTTTTTGTAAATATTACCATCAGCAATACACTTATCTCTGGAAATGTCGGGAATGCAAACTTCGAAGCCTGCACAATCCGAAACAACAGAGGCTGGCTGAGCCGCAAATTAAATCTGAAAACTGATTTCCTTATCAAAGGGAAGCTGTCAGGGATCATATACGACAAAGACAGCACTTCGGGTAAAGTTATAAGTATTCCTTTTAACCTTACTGAAGAAGGCATCGAAGGCAGTGTTTTCCTTGCCTCGGATGAAGAAAAAATTCCGATTATCAGTTTCCTGAAGCTAAAAAAGCAATAGTTCAATCCCTGCAAACCTTTTCCATCTATTCGAGTAACTTTTTATACCCGCATTCGTCTGATAATTGTTATCACTCAAAACAAAATAAATGCTCAGCTATGAAAAAATTATTTTACAGTCTAACGATTCTTGTCCTTACAATGCTTATCAGCAGCATACAAGCACAGGATATCTCTTCGAAAAGCAATAGGATCGACAGCCTTCTGACCGCTCTTGAAGTAAACAACAAGGCGTTATGTTCCGTAACTATCAGGCAGGATGGAGAAATCATCTACAGCCATTCAACCGGTTTCATCAGCAATACCGGAGGTATTCCTGTAGGATCAACAACCGGGACCCGTTATCGCATTGGTTCCATCAGTAAAATGTTCACAACCGTTATGATTCTTCAACTGGTTGAAGAGAAAAAACTAAGTCTTGAAACGCCTTTGTCTGATTTCTTCAGAAAGATACCTAACTCTGAGTCCATCACTGTAAGGGATCTGCTTAATCACCATAGCGGATTATTTAATTTTACGAATAGTGAAGACTATACCAAATGGATGACCGAACCCCGTTCGCGGAAACAGCTGACTGAACTTTTTGAAAGCCAGAAACCGGCATTTAACCCCCGCGAAAAAGGGGAATACAGCAATACCAACTTCGTGTTGCTTGGCTATATTATTGAAGATGTTACAGCTAAAACTTATTCTGAAAACCTGAAAGAAAGGATCACATCAGTAATAGGACTGAAAAACACCTTTTACGGCAGCAATATCAATACCGGCGAAAATGAAGCTGCTTCTTTTGAATACGGAGATAGAAAATGGACACTGCTGCCCGAAACTGACATGAGCATACCCGGAGGAGCTGGTGCCGTAATCTCAACAACTCCCGATCTTACAGCCTTTATTCAAGCTCTCTTCGATGGAAAACTAATCAATGAGGTTTCGCTAAAAAGCATGACAGCAATTGAAGATGGATTTGGACTTGGAATATTTCGTATTCCTTTCTACGACAGATCAGCTTTTGGACATAATGGCGGGATTGATGGATTCTCATCTTCACTGGCCTATTTTCCTGACGATAAAGTTGCTATTGCTTTCTGTTCCAATGGTTTGAATTATGCTATGAATGATATCCTGATTGGTTTGCTGAGTTGTTATTTCGATAAACCTTATGAAATTCCTGATTTTAGAACAGTTATGCTTTCCCCTGAAAAATTATCTCTATATGAAGGCGAATATACTTCAGAGCAATTACCTCTGGTTATCACTGTAAAAAGGGATGCCGATAAACTTACCGCACAGGCCACAGGACAGTCAGCTTTTCCTCTCGAATCAGTTTCGGAAACTGAATTCAGATTCGATCAGGCTGGTATTGTAATGATATTCAGTTTTTCTGCTAACAATGAAGTTGATGGATTTACGCTAAAACAAGGTAAAGATTATAACTATAAGAAGACGGTAAAGTAAAAGGAAATCAGGTGAGAATTATCTATAGTTTAAATACCGATTTCTTTTCCCCTGACTTGTATAAAATCACTTTGACATCTTCAACTGTAACAAGGCAACCGTAACGCATAGTTTCGAGGAAAGGTCTTATAACTTCAACGAAAGCTTCAATCTTTGAACTCTCATCGGTTATTTCGACGACAACAGGTAGTTTATCGTTGGTTTCCCAGAATTTTGCTGAATGAACCACACTGCTTCCTCCAAACCCCATTATCCCCTTGTGAACAGTTGCTCCGGCCAGTCCTTTGCGCCTGGCTGTAAATACAATTATTTCGTACAAAGGAGTATGCTTCAGTTTATCAGTTGAACTGATGTATACCTTCAAAACTTTAACACTAGCATTTGATTTCATGGTAACAAGATTTTAATAAGCATAATACCTGAAAAAGTGGCAAGCAAACCAATAAAAATACTGCCACCAGTGTATAAAAAAAAATTAAAATATTCGCTATCCCGAAGCATGGCCATATTTTCGGCAGCGAAGGCCGAAAACGTGGTAAACCCGCCACAAAATCCAACGGTAAGGAATATTCTCCATTCGCTGCTCAGGAAATCTCCTTTTTCGGTTATCCCATATAACAGACCGATAAGGAAACAGCCAACAACATTGACCACAAAAGTTCCGTAAGGGAAGGAAGATGGAAAATATGTAACAAAATAGCGCGATGTAAGGAAACGGGCAACAGTTCCCAGGAATCCACCTGTTCCGGCCAGTAGAATTAATTTCAGCATAAGATTATCAGGGGGTTTCTGAATAATTGGCTTTGACAAGGAAACAAGACACCTCACTGGTTTCCCATAATTCAAAAGTAAACAATTTATTGCTCAGTCACCAATCACCATTCACCAGTCACCAATCACCAGTCACCGATCACCAGAAATTATTCCATCATTTTCAAACAGTGCTCAATCCTGCTCCAGGTATGTGAAATATCATGATCGAGGCCAACGCTGAAACGAACCAGTCCTTCCGAAAGGCCCATGTTGTCCTGTACATCCTGCGGAACTTCACTGGAAGTGCTTTTACCGGAATTACTGAACAATGTTTTGAAATAACCCAGACTAACAGCCAGGTACCCAACATCATGCATTTCCATCAATTCCATAAAACGGCTTGCCCTTTCGCTGGTGATCAGGTCAATGGAGAGCATACCTCCAAATCCGAAATCCGGGTTCATCATGCGTTTCATGGTTTCGTGACCTTTATGCTCAGTCAAACCAGGATAACTTATTTTCAGGCCAGCCCCTTTCATTTTGATAGCCAGATACATGGCATTTTTACTATGCTGCTGCATCCTGATATGAAGTGTATGCATGTTTTTAAGAATGCTTGACGAACGCAGGGGATCCAGTGCCGGTCCCAGTAGCATGGCAGTGCCGTTGTTAACGTCAATCAGCGAATTTATAAATTCATGCGATCCACAAATAGCACCAGCTACACAGTCATTTTTGCCGTTGATGAATTTAGTCATGCTGTAAACAACAATATGAGCTCCCAGGGCAGCCGGTTGAATGATCATAGGGGTAAAAGTATTATCGACCATCAGCAAAACCTTGTGCTCATTGGCGATGGCAGCCAATGCAGGTATATCCGAAATCTGAAGCATCGGATTGGTCATCGATTCGGTGTAAATTAGCTTTGTGTGAGGTGTTATAGCTTTTCTGACCGCATCAAGATCGGTAATATCAACAAAAGTGGTGTGGATATTGAATTTTGGAAGGTAATTCTGCATAAAGGCAAAAGTTCCTCCGTATGAGGAAACACTCGAAACTATATGGTCGCCTGCACTGCAACACTGAAGAATTGCCGATGTGATGGCAGCCATTCCTGAGGCTGTTACCCAGCCTTCTTCCGTTCCTTCCATTGCTGAAAGCACATCGGCCAGGTATTTGTTACTCGGATTCCAGTGACGGGAATAAAGGAAACAACCTTCTGCCTCACCATGAAAAGTGTCGGCCATGGTCTTTGCCTGTAGAAATGTGTAAGTAGCTGAATCTGTTATGGATGGATTAACATCACCAAATTCGCCAAATTGCTTCATCTCGAAAATTGCGCGCGATGGATCGTGTTTCATAGGACTGGTTTTTATGTGAAATTACTGTTTTACTTCTTCTCAGGTGAAGAATGATCTAATACTCCATTTGGTTTTTTAAAAGGCAGCATTTAATGCAACGATTTTTTTTTGAACATACTAAGTTCAACAGACATTACTATAAACTCAGAAGTTGTGCCTCAAATCTTTGACTTAATCCATCTTTTTAACGAATGCAAAACTACCAGATGTTTTAGTTTTTATCAATATATATCACATTATGAACTCTATTAATAAATATTTTTTTATTTTTGAAACTCAATTCGGGTTTATACTTTCATTTTTAACTCTATTGCTAAAATTATGATACAAAACTTTCATCTTGACTCACTCGATCGCAGGATTGTCGAGCAATTAATGAAGGATGCACGCATGTCGTATGTCGAGGTCGCAAGGCAATGCAAAGTAACTCATACTGCTGTACATCAGAGGATACGCAAAATGAAGGAAGCCGGCGTTATAACTGGATCACAGCTGGTTTTTAACCACAAAAGTATGGGATATCTCACCTGTGCATTTATTGGAATCCAGGTGAATCTTACTTCGACCAGCACACACAATGAGGTGTTTAATAAAATCAGTCGCATTCCCGAAATAGTGGAATGTCATCATATCTCAGGAAAATACTCATTGCTTGTAAAAATAATAACACGCAACAACGAGCACTTAAAACAGGTAATCGTTGAACAAATACAGGCTATCCCGGAAATCTCATTTACCGAAACATTTATTTCGCTGCAGGAAGGCTTCTCCAGGCAATTGCCGATTGGATAAATTATATTCATTGATAGTTTTCTGCTTCTGAAGTTATATCAATCTTAAAACAATTATCCTTTTCAATAAATTTGCACAAAGAGTTTTTATGAATAATCCGGAAGAAATACGACCTCGGCATATCCTGAAATTCACATCCTTTGATATTACTCTAGAATGTGTCGGGTTATTTCTGATTCTGGCAATATGGATAATTCCTGTATTGCTATACAAAAATCTCCCCGACACCATTCCAACCCATTTCGGAATTAACGGTGAGGCCGATGATTGGGGCAGTAAAACCACCATTTTTATTCTCCCGGTACTTTGTCTGCTGCTTTATATTGGTCTTTCAATTCTGAACAAATTTCCGCATATCTTCAATTACCCTGTGAAAGTAACCGAAGAAAATGCAATGCGGCTATACTTTAAAGCAACCCTGATTCTTCGATTTGCCAAACTGGCAATAATACTGCTGTTTTTGGTTATTGAGTGGCAGATCTGCAGTGTAAATGAAAAAGCCGGTCTTCCCATCTGGTTCATGCCGGTGACTCTTGCCATCCCGGTTCTGCTACCAATTATACTGGCTTTCGTGCTTACTAAAAAATAAGTAACTAATCACTCTTTTACTTCTATGCATTTTCAGTAAACAATACATAGAAGGGGTTCGGTTTTGGGTGTTAGGAGTTAGGGGGCCGGGTGGTAATTAACTATTGGGTTGTAAAAATTTTTAAATTTTATATCTTATCGTACTTATAACTTCAGGAAGTTGTTTCAGTGCTTAGTGTTAAGTGTTCTTGGATTTAGTACCATGCAAAATATTACCTCTTCACTTTAGGCACTTTTAACTCTGGTCATTCCAGGCATGTTAGTCTCTAAGTTTTTTAGGCACATAAAACTTCAGGTACAGATTAGTCAGATACATATATATTTTTAGATGACGGCTGCCTTAGGGTGCTATAAATTTTATACAATGTGTATATAGCTAACTGTCATATATTTAAACAAGTATATTCGTTTGCATTATTTTAATACATTTGCAAAAAAATAATAACGAACCAACAATAATTAAAATGAAGAAAGTTTTCGTCCTGGTACAGGTTATTGGCCTTACCATTTTAATGTCCTGCAAGTCAGGTGGTCCTGGAAGTAATGGTGGTAGCGCTGATCAGCCATATGGCGAAAAAAGCGGTATAGTTACCTATAAACCCATGGATATGATGGGTGTGAAAGTTACCCAGACCATGTATTTTGATGAGTATGGCAAGAAGGAAACACGCGAAACCATGGTTGAAGGCAACATGATGGGTATGGAAATGCGCCAGCATACTGTCGACATCAGGGATGGAAATATCATCTATCATTACGAACTCGAAAACTTTTCAGGCGGACAGGATCGTGCAACTAAAAATGCTTACAAATCTACACTTACAGCTGAAATGTTTGAGCAAATGAACATCGAAGCCCTGAGCGATAAATTCAAAGCTAAACTCGATTATAAAGATGAGGGAAAAGAGACAGTTGCTGGTATCGAAGGTGTTAAATACTCAATTGCTCCCGACAGCATAAACAGGAGTAACCGTATTACCGGAGTTCATTACAAAAATATTCCGTTAAAAGTAACAATGGGACAAATGGAGATAGTAGCCGACAAAGCTGATTTTAAAGCTACAGTTCCGGCTGAAAAATTTAAAGTTCCCGAAGGATATACCATCATGGATCAGCCTACAGAGCAGATGCCTCAGCTACCTGCCGATGCTCCTGCCGAAGCACCTATGGAAGCAGATCCGCACAGTAAATAAGCATTACCCGAAAAGAAAAAAACTGTAATACGGCCTGCAAAATGCAGGCCGTTTGTTTTTTGTGACTACTACAATTCAATTTAACAGAATTTGGCATTTTGTGGGCAACAATTCATATTAAATCTTTGTTTTTGTATAGATAATCAAAAGAAAACAGGCAAAATCCCGTTATAATTGGTAATTTTGCCGCTCATTTTAAAATGCATTACGTATGAATTATGATGTTATTGTAATTGGCAGTGGTCCAGGAGGTTATGTAGCAGCAATCAGAGCATCACAACTTGGATTTAAAACTGCTGTTGTTGAAAAATCAGAATTAGGTGGAGTTTGCCTTAACTGGGGATGTATCCCAACCAAAGCACTACTCAAGAGTGCCCAGGTGTACAATTACCTGAAACACGCTTCTGATTATGGTATTTCACTCGAAGGTAGTGTAAGTGCTGACCTTCCAGCTATGGTAAAACGCAGCCGCAATGTAGCCGATGGTATGAGTAAAGGCATACAATTCCTGCTTAAAAAGAATAAGATAGATCATATACAGGGTTTTGGGAAGGTAAAACCTGGCAAAAAGATTGAAGTTACTTCTGCTGATGGTAAAGTATCTGAATATACAGCTTCTCATATTATTCTGGCAACCGGTGCCCGTTCGCGCGAGCTTCCAAATCTGAAACAGGATGGAAAACGAATTATTGGTTACCGCGAAGCAATGACTTTACCATTTATGCCAAAAAGCATGGTTGTGGTCGGTTCAGGAGCCATAGGTTCTGAATTTGCTCATTTCTATAACAGCATTGGCGTACAGGTTACCCTGGTTGAATTCCTGCCCAATATTGTTCCTCTTGAAGATGAGGAAGTTTCGAAACAGCTGGAACGCAGTTTCAAGAAAGCATGTTTGAAAGTAATGACCTCGTCGTCGGTTGAATCTGTTGAGGTTTCCGGCGAAATCTGCAAAGTCAGTATCAAAACGCCTAAAGCTGTGGAAGTTATTGAATGTGATGTTGTACTTTCAGCAGTTGGCATTGCTACTAATCTTGAAGGAATAGGACTCGAAGAAACCGGCATCAGTTTCGAAAAAGGCAAGGTGCTTGTTGATGAATTTTACCGCACTAATGTTGATGGCTACTATGCTATTGGCGATATTGTGAGTGGGCCTGCATTAGCACATGTTGCTTCACACGAAGGCATTACCTGTGTCGAAAAAATTGCCGGTATGCATGTTGACCCTCTCGATTATGGTAATATTCCGGGTTGTACATACACCTCACCCGAAATCGCATCAGTCGGCATGACCGAGAAAGCTGCCAAAGAGGCAGGGTATGAAATAAAAATCGGCAAATTTCCTTTTACAGCCTCAGGCAAAGCAAGCGCTTCCGGTTCGAAAGATGGCTTTATAAAGGTAGTTTTCGATGCCAAATACGGCGAATGGCTTGGTGCACACATGATTGGTGACAATGTAACAGAAATGATAGCCGAAGTAGTGGTTGCACGTAAACTGGAAACCACCGGCCACGAAATAATAAAATCAGTTCACCCCCACCCTACTATGAGCGAAGCAGTTATGGAGGCAGTGGCTGCAGCTTACGGAGAAGTTATTCATTTATAACTGAGTGCCGGAACTAAAATTGCGATCTAAGCTTCCGTTGGCTAACAGCCGTATACTTTAAACACTTTATATGGAACTTATCCCTACATCTTTACCAGATGTAATACTTATAAAACCCGACGTATTCGGCGACGAACGCGGTTACTTTTTCGAATCGTTTCATACCGAAAAATTTGCATTGCTTGGTATAACAGATCCATTTGTACAGGATAATGAATCGAAGTCGCAGAAAGATGTGCTCCGCGGCCTGCATTATCAGCTTGAGCCATTTGCCCAGGGAAAACTGGTTAGAGTAATACGTGGAGCGGTTCTTGATATTGCTGTTGATATAAGGCGAAATTCACCTACTTTCGGAAAATGGGTATCCATGAAACTTACTGGTGAAAACAAACATATCTGCTGGATACCTGCAGGCTTCGCGCATGGTTTTGTTACACTTGAAGATGATACCGTTTTCACTTACAAATGCACTGGCCTTTATAACAAAGCATCCGAGGGAAGCATCAGGTGGAACGATCCTGAACTGAATATTAACTGGGGAATCAACACCCCTCTTTTATCAGAAAAAGATCTGTCGGCACCCTTATTCAGGGATGCAGTTGTATTCTGAATCAACAAATAGAAGTAAGCTGTAATATTAATTACTTGGTAATTTAAATTGATTAAATGAGCAAAAGAGTCATATTTATTATAGCGCTGGTTGCATTTGCAGCCTTTGAAGGTTTCTATTATACCCGAAACCTGAAAAAGACAGCTGCCGATATCGATTACCAGAAAGCATTTATTCACAGTAACAAGATCTTTTCGCTTGTTTTGCCTGATAAAGCTGAATTTGCAGGCGAAGAGGCTCCGCTTGGTCTGTACTATGTTCGTGAAGGCCTCGACCGCGAATTAATGGTGAATACTTACTGGCATTCATCTACCATGCTGATGTTGAAAAAATCGAACCGGTACTTTCACATAATAGTTCCCATTCTAAAAAAGAACAATATCCCTGAAGACTTCAAGTATCTTGCTCTGATTGAGAGCGGACTTTCCAATGTTCAGTCACCAGCAGGTGCAGCAGGTTTCTGGCAGTTTATTCCTGCAACAGGGAAAAATTTCGGGCTGGAGATCAACGACCAGGTAGATGAAAGATACCATGTTGAAAAAGCCACCGAAGCCGCTTGCAAACTACTTCGGGGCTCGTACAACAAATTTGGCAGCTGGACACTTGCTGCAGCGGCATACAATGTTGGCGAAGGAAGGATATCGAAAGAACTGGAACGGCAGAAAGCCGGCAATTACTATGACCTTTATCTTCCTGAAGAAACCATGCGTTATATTTACCGTATCATAGCGTTAAAACTATTGTATGAACACCCAACTGAATATGGATATTTTATCCGTAAAAAAGATTTGTACCCACCCATCCCGACTTACAATCTGAGTGTAGATTCAAGTATTTTGAACCTTCCGGTTTTTGCAAAGAAAATGAATATCAACTACCGTATTCTGAAAGAATTTAATCCATGGTTGCGCTCGGATAAACTGGTGAACAGCAGCAAGAAAAAGTATCAGTTCTTACTTCCCCAAAAAGGATTTGAAGATTTTGATAAGCTGCTTTCGGAGATTGATAATGCAGAACAAATTTTTAATGATACGATCACTGCCGGTTCACTGCCTAAATAGAACGACATTTTTTACCTGGCATTTACTTACAACTACTTATGAATCAGGGCAGCAATATCCAGATACCTATTGACGAAACTACAACTCCGAACCAGGAATTTCTCGAAGTTTATGGCGCCCGGGTACATAACCTCAAAAACATTGATATAATAATTCCGCGCGACAAGCTTGTAGTTATTACAGGGTTGAGCGGCAGCGGTAAGTCGTCACTGGCTTTCGATACCATTTATGCCGAAGGACAACGCCGCTATATGGAAACATTTTCGGCCTATGCCCGCCAGTTTATGGGCGACATCGAACGCCCCGATGTTGATAAAATAACCGGACTGAGCCCGGTTATTTCGATAGAACAAAAAACCACCAACCGCAATCCCCGTTCAACCGTAGGCACTATTACTGAAATCTATGATTTCCTGAGGCTACTGTTTGCCAGGGCCGGAGAGGCATACTCTTTTGTATCGGGACAGAAAATGGTGCGATATACTGACAGCCAGATCATTGAGCTGATTTCAGAAAACTATTCCGAAAAAACCATCTACATACTTGCACCCCTGGTTAGGGGGCGAAAAGGACATTACCGCGAACTTTTCGAGCAAATTCGAAAACAGGGATTTCTTAAGGTTCGCATTGACGGTCAGGTGAGTGAAATAAGTTTCGGCATGCAGGTTGATCGTTACAAGATTCATGATATCGAAGCGGTGATCGACACAATAAAAGTGAACGAAAAATCGCTGACAAGGCTTACTGCATCTATACAAACAGCTCTGCGTCAAGGCAAAGGAGCATTGATGGTAATGGAATCAACCGCACAGGAGGCACGTTTCTACAGCCGTCTTCTGATGGATCCTGAAACCGGAATAGCCTATGACGAACCAGAGCCAAACAGCTTTTCGTACAATTCTCCCTATGGATACTGTCCGCGTTGTAAAGGTCTGGGGTATATTTCGGAAATTGACCTGTCCAAGATCATTCCCGATCCTTCGAAAAGCATTAAAAAAGGTGGTATTGTGCCCGTAGGCGAATACAAGCCTACCTGGATTTTCCGTCAACTGGAAGCCATCTCACATAAATACCACTTTACACTCGACACTCCACTTTCTGATATTCCGGAAGCCGCTATTGAGACCATTCTGTATGGATCAGAAGAAGTGATAAAGGTAAAAAACGAGTACCTTGGGGTTACCTCATCGTATTCGCTGAATTTCGAAGGAATAGTACAACACATACTGAATCAGAATGAAGCCGGAAATCCGGAAGGGTTGAAACGGTGGGCCGAAGGATTTATGAATTCGGTTGAGTGTCCCGATTGCCACGGCAGCCGTTTGAAGAAGGAATCTCTTTTTTACAGGATAGGAGATAAAAATATTGCCGAGCTTTCACAGATGGATCTTGTTAATCTGGAAGAGTGGTTCGGCAATCTCGAACTAAGGCTCGACGATCGGCAGAAACTTATTGCTCACGAAATAATCCGCGAAATCAGAAGCAGGCTGACCTTCCTTTTGAATGTAGGGCTCGATTATCTTTCACTTAACCGCCCCTCCGGAAGTTTATCGGGTGGCGAATCGCAGCGTATAAGGCTTGCAACCCAGATTGGTTCTCAATTGGTCGGGGTTTTATATATTCTCGACGAACCCAGTATCGGGCTCCATCAGAGAGACAACCACAGGCTGATAGCTTCGCTCAAGAATCTCCGCGATACAGGCAATTCTGTTATTGTAGTTGAACACGACCAGGATATGATTCTGGCTGCTGATCATGTAATTGATATGGGACCGGGTGCCGGTGCTCATGGCGGCCATGTCGTCGGACAGGGCTCACCCTCAGCATTGCAAAACTGCAACAGCATTACGTGTCAGTATTTGTCGGGTCGAAAAAAAATAGCACTTCCTCTCAGCAGAAGAGCAACAGATCGTGATTTTATTACACTCAGGGGTGCAACAGGAAACAACCTTAAAGATGTAACTCTTAACTTGCCTCTGGGTGTTTTTACGTGTATTACTGGTGTTTCAGGAAGTGGCAAGTCGACACTTATCAACGAAACACTCTATCCTATCCTAAGCAGGCATTTTTATCGTTCGGAACAAAAACCGCTACCTTATAAAAGCATTGACGGACTGAAGTTTATCGATAAAGTAATTGAAATTGACCAATCGCCTATAGGTCGGACACCCCGCTCAAATCCGGCAACCTATACGGGGGTTTTTGATGAAATCCGTAAGCTTTTTTCAGCCTTGCCCGAATCGAAAATAAGGGGATACAAACCCGGGCGTTTTTCCTTTAACGTAAAAGGCGGACGTTGCGAAACCTGCCAGGGTGCCGGAATCAGAGTTATCGAAATGAACTTCCTGCCCGACGTACATGTGCCCTGCGAAGTTTGCGAGGGTAAACGTTATAACCGCGAAACCCTGGAAGTACGGTACAAAGGAAAATCAATTACCGATGTACTGAATATGACCATTGAATATGCTGTAGAATTTTTCGAAAATATTCCGTCGATATTGCAGAAAATCGGCACACTGAACCAGGTTGGGCTGGGCTACATTACGTTAGGACAACAGTCAACAACTCTTTCGGGAGGCGAGGCTCAGCGTGTAAAACTGGCTACTGAACTGTCGAAACGCGACACCGGCCGCACATTATATATTCTGGATGAACCTACCACTGGGCTTCATTTTGAAGATGTTAATATTTTACTTCATGTACTTAACAAACTGGTGGATCGTGGCAATACGGTTCTGGTTATTGAACACAATCTCGAGGTAATTAAAGTTGCTGATTACCTTATTGATTTAGGCCCCGAAGGCGGCGAAAGAGGTGGCTATATCCTGGCGGAAGGCACCCCCGAGGAGCTGGTAAAGCATAAAACCAGTTATACGGCCCAGTACCTGAAAGAATATCTTGTTTAATCTACTGATTCGGGCATTCATCTTTCGCAACAAGCCACATTTCCAATTCTAAAAAAAAATCCTCATGAATAAGACCATACTGATAAAATGTGTTAATTCCCGCACTACCAAAGTTGTAGCAAAAGGAACTTCACTATGCGAGGTGATTGAGGATTTCGGAGTTAAAATGGCAAACCCTATACTCGGCGCATTGGTGAATAACGAGTTACAGGAACTTTCCTTCGAAATATTCCATCCGGTATCAGTTCAGTTTATTGATATCACTCATGCTGACGGTATGCGTATGTACCTGAGAGGACTGTCTTTTATACTCTATAAAGCAGTAAGTGAGCATTTTAAAGACTCAAAACTTCGTATTAATCATTCTATTTCCAAAGGTGTATATTGCAGAGTGTACCTCAGCGATAAAACAGTAAGCTTGCAGGACGTTGCTGATATAAAACAAAGGATGATTGATATTGTAAATGCGGATATTCCTTTTATACGTGTGGAAGAAGAAACAGAAGAAATAATACATAAATTTGAATCCCAGGGGCTTACCGATAAAATCGATCTGCTCAGGCATAGAGGCCGCAATTTCTCAAGCTATTATTCACTCGAAGGTCATATCAATTCATTCTATGGCTATCTGGTTCCTTCAACAGGGTACCTTAAGATTTTTGGGCTGAATAAATACTACAACGGATTGTTGCTTCAACTTCCGCAAAAAGATAATCCTGGCAGGGTTGAGAATCTCCTGATCCAGAATAAATTATTCGAGATTTTCCAGGAATACTCCGAGTGGATCAAAATACTCGAAGTCCCTAATATCAGCGATCTTAACCATGCCTGCTCAAACGGTAAATCCGAAGTTCTGATTAAAGTTTCGGAAGCACTGCATGAAAAAAAAATTGGCCAGATTGCTGATAATATCAGGCTGAGAAACAATCAGGTAAAAATTATCCTTATCAGTGGTCCTTCGTCGAGCGGTAAGACAACTTTTGCCAAACGACTAGCCATACATCTGGTTGTAAACGGGATGAAACCGCTGAACCTGTCGCTCGACAACTATTTTGTCGATCGCGATAAGACTCCTACAGATGAATACGGAAATCACGATTATGAAGCAGTGGAGGCACTCGATATTGAGTTGTTCAATCAAAACCTGTCTGCCCTGCTCAACGGTGATAAAGTCGAGCTCCCACGTTTCTCCTTCGAGACCGGCACCCGATTTTATAACGGTGAAACTATGCAGATGCATGCCGGTAATGTGCTGATCATTGAGGGTATACATGGACTGAACCCGCTTCTGACCAGTTCAATTCCCAATGAAGCCAAGTATAAAATCTATGTTTCGGCCCTCACTTCATTAAATGTTGACGAGCACAACCGGGTAAGCACAACAGATAATAGGCTGATCAGAAGAATTGTACGCGATTACCGCTACCGTAAATATTCAGCTATGGAAACCATTTCGCGCTGGCCCAGCGTGAGACAGGGAGAGGAAAAGCATATTTTTCCCTTCCAGGAAGAGGCTGACATTATGTTTAATTCGGCATTGCTATATGAACTAGCTGTTCTGAAACCTTTTATCGAGCCTGTTTTACTCGAGGTTCAACCTAACCATCCTGCTTATTCCGAAGCGGTAAGAATATTAGGATTCTTCCGATACCTGAAACCACTTAAACCGAATGAAATCCCACCCACATCTATCTTAAGAGAGTTTTTAGGTGGAAGCAGCTTTAGCTATTTGTAGATTTCTGAAACCAAGGAGTCATCCAGCATTGCTCATTATCAACAATTACCGGAATGTAACTAATCACTCTGTTACTTCTATGCTTTCTCAATACACAATGGAGGATGGAGGCTGGGTGGTATTTGGCAATTTGGTGGTTTTAATTCTAACATATTATATCATAGTAAAGATGTCAAAATAACTTCCACAATTCAAATTACAGATGCGAACGAATCCGGCTCATGTAAGACTGATTTTTATATCGTCCCTATGGGACTTTATTCTGACGTGTATTTTGGTTTCTACCAATATATTGTCCCTACGGGACCGAATATTGGTAGAAAAACAAGTAACCCTATTAGCCAAAACCCCGTAGGTTATTGGCGATAGCAAATAGCTATCATTTAATGGTTACGTTCATAAATTGAGTTTTTAAAAAGTTTGTGGTTTTTATTATAAAATCCCTATTTAGTTTCGGGGAAGTTATTTCGAATCTTTCATTTAGTGTACTTTAGGAAGTTTTTTCAGTGCTCAGTACTCACGAGATTTAGGCACAACTTTAAGTACTCCAGGCACTTTTTTTCAGTGCTGAGTACTCAGCGCACAGTGCTCAGTGGTTAGTGGGTAAAAGTTGTTTTAGTGCTTTAAACTTTGTTAACTTAAAACTTAATTCACTTTTAACTTTGGGCACTCTATGTACTTTAGGCACTTAAAACTTCAGTCACTGATTAGGTACCGGAATTAATAACGCACAGAGTCTTCTTCCATTTTTGTTACAACTTCCTTTTCAAAATTGTACAATTTTACAAGGGTTTGAGAAGATGGATTTCCGTTTTGAGGAGTTATGACTATAAAATTCATGGTAGTTTTATTTGGATTTTTGTCAATCCAGGTTCCTGAATTTGCATAGATACACTTCTGATTTTCAAAATTATGATCCGTAACAATTCTCGGTGTGTGCGTATGGCCAAATACAACAATTCTTTTATCTGAAGCGGTATTCATAAAGAATTGCAGGTTTGCCTGATAGTCAGTTTCAGTGGCTGAATTCACAGAGTCGATTGCCCGGGCAGTTTCAATATGTATCGCAACATTATTGTGGGTTTGCCTGGTTTCCCAATTTTCCTGAATCCCTTTATAAAGATTTAAATCTATCAATCCGCCTGGCACTGATTGAAATGGAACAAGATCGTCAATCGAATAAGTACCTGTGAATCCGCCAACATTGGTATGAATGATTTTCTCATCAAATCTGTTCGTAATAGGAAACATTCCGACTGATGATTTCCAAGTCTTCCAATAGCGGAATAATAAATCCTGGCTATTGCCTCCACCAGTATTTGGGGTAATTTCGGGTAAGGTATCCCCTGGCAATGGTTTATTTTGAATTTTATAGAGTGCCCCCAATCTTGTGAAAAAATAACCAGGAGGCAGGATGGTGCCGGGAGCAACCTCCTGATTCGAAATCGGATCGGGTGCGCAAAAGAAATTGTAGCGGTGACCATGCTCTATTGCTATTTGAGGATATTCAACCGGGGAATATGTACCTAAACCCAGCACTTCATCCCGCGCCTGGCTTATCCCCGGAAGTACACTTTCGATATTGGCTGCTGTAATTGTCAGATCATGATTTCCGGGCACGTAGGTAACCAGGATACTCCCTTCCTGAATGATGCTGTTAAGTGCATCAAAAACGACCTTGTTGGCCGCTGCAATACGTTTTACAAAATCAGCCTGATCTTTTCCCTGGTATGTGTTTACTGTAGCTGGTACAAACCATTCGTCGAGCAGGTCTCCGGCAATCACAAGTTCTTTGACATTGGGGGCCGCTTTTATCTGTTTCAGTAATTTCTCAAGAGAGGCAACATTTTTTTTACATTCAGCATAGTCAAGGTCTGCACCCAGATGCAGGTCGCTGATTATAACAATCATATTCCTGTCGTTCCCGCCATTGCTGAACGGATTTATTTCAGATGAACCTGATTTTTCGCATGATGCAAATACACTAAAGAACATCATCACAAAAAATACACTAAATAATTTAAAAATAATTTTCATACTATACTTATTTTACATTGGTTCCTACTCATATGGCTTTTCGGAATCCGCCCCGTAATTATCTTTACGGACAGATTAAATATTATACGGTTCTCATTACTTTAATACAAATCAGAACCAGTTTTCTTATGGGGTTCTTAGCCCAAAATTAAAACAGGGTGTTGATTTTAATTTAGTGTTTATATTCCATTTCGGATCATTATTGTATCAGGAATTCAAATCAGATTTACAGTTCAATTTCTATATCAAATATATAATATTTTTAAATACAAATCTATTGATATTGGATATGACTATAACAATACTCCGGTAATATTTCTTTTACCGCAAGGGCGCCAAGTATTAATACACTGAATATCTATACTTTAATACACAAAGGTTGATTTTGTAATCGCGCAGTTAATCAGGTATATGAAAATCATTAACGGACTTTTGACTATAAGGAGTGTAATAAAATGTTACTCAACTAACAGTCAGCACATGCAAGCACAGAATTCAACTGTTTCAACGTACCCGCGAATCCTTATCTGCTAAAGCCTAATCCCGAAGCACAAAGCTAATAAACATGATTACCCTATTTATTGCTACAAAAAGCAAGGACTTTACACCGGGCACTACGTGCCATATAAAGTCCTGATTATTATAAAGAGTTATTCTTTTCAAATTTTCTTTCTTTCAATTAATAATCTCCGAGCCGCTTTAAATTGTTCGTATGGGTACTCACTTTTGTTGTCAAGAATCTCTTTTAAACTGCTATCGGTCAACAGTCTCAATTCTTGATAATATTGTTCGTCAAGCTGTTTTTGTCTTTCCAATGCCGCTTTTGGACCTTCCGAGAACAAGTCTATAATCGTCTCCGAAATGTATGAAAAGTTTGCTAGCACGAGAAAAAGCAAAAGAATTAAACTTAATGGCTGGATTCCAAACGAGAATCTTTGTCCAGGAGGTGTCCAGGCAAAAAAGAAAGTAACTGTAGAACAGGTAAACCGAATTAGATTTAGTGAACCAATAATCAAGAAAACGCCTAAAACTGTCTTTTTTTTCCTGACTTTCAAGAAACGTAATGCCGTTATTAAGATCAGCAAACTGTATCCAATATAATTTTGAAGTCCGATTTCGTACTGTCCTGTTGCAACTAAAATTCCTGAATAAATGGAGACAATCCAAAGAATTGAGATAATTATCAGGTCACAATATTTTCTTATCATATTCGAATATTCGGTTTTTTATAATGCGCCATAACGCCAATTCGTCTAATAACCACCTCTAATGGCAATTCTCAGGCCGAAAGTTGGATTAAAATTAGGTAAAAGCATTGATATAAGCCTGGCATATTTCAGAAGTAATTTCTGTGGGTTTAAAATATTGCTTCGGGAAATGGCTTTAAACGGAGGATTATTCAGGCAAAAAACAAATATCAACGCTTTCAGGTTAAACGTCCGGAAACACTGATTTTTTGTTTCTTTTGCATACAACTTTCTGCAATGTGCCGAAAACACAATTCAAAATTCATATTACAGACTTCCAACAGGAAGTAAGTAATTTCAACACAGGCGTAAAGTGCATAGAAAATCAGCCGTTTTGGCTTTTGTTCAATAGGGGTCCGATTGCTATGAATTATGCCGGGCACTTAGTGTTACAGCAGGTCCTATTCAATAGGCCACACTAATTTTCATCATCTAAAATTTTCATTATTTCTGCCCCTATTAAATCTTGCTCTCCAAGACAATAAGAATTTATTAGTACTACGACCCCTGTTTTTTTGTCACGGTTCAAACCTACAAAAGATGCAAATCCCTTTGTTCCACCATCGTGAAAAGCAATATTTTGATTCTTATCATTCAATCCTACAAACCAGCCAAGACCAACACTTTGTTTCTCTTCAATTTGGAAAGTCGGTGTCATAGACAACTTAATGGCATCTTTCAAAACTGATGTTTCAGGATTAAGATAATTATTTAGATAAATTAGCAAATCGTGCATATTTGACTTAATCACACCAGCTCCGGCAAAAATATCAGTCATTATAAAATAATCAACCGGTTTTTTGCCATAGTAACCTTGGGCTGTATTTGTTGAGGGTTTGTCATTATTGTTGCAGAACGAATATGTCATATTTAATTTTGCAAAAACCCTGCTTTCAAGTAAAGATGCATAAGTGCTATCAGCAATTCTTGCTAATGTAAAACCCGCAATACCCATTCCTGTGTTAGAATAAAAATGTTTTTCACCCGGTACATTCAATAAGTTTGTGCGAGAAAAGTAAGCAGACATTTGGTTAGCCGAATAATCAAATGGTTCATCTGTGTTTAAGTCGTCAGGTTCAATATCTAAACCCGATGTATGATTCAGCAAATGAACCCATTGAATCGGGATATCGTTTTTAGATGGCAATTGCATACTTGACGGCAAATAATTGTTTACAGTATCCAGTAAAGCAAATTTGCCCTCCAAAACATATTGTGCACACATGAGCGCAGTGAATGTTTTTGTTATGGAGCCAATCTCAAAAATTGTATTTTCATTAATCAATTCCCCTGTTTTTAAATTTGCAACACCATAAGAATAGATTTTTGTTTCTCCGCCTTTAATTATTCCGACAATTACGCCGGGTGTTCGCCCATAAATAATATATTTTTTTGCTGCTTTCTCAATTTTCTGGTCAAATGAACGTTCAATGGGCTCTTTTTGGCAAGAATAGAAGAGAAATGTCAAAAAAGAAATTAAGTATATGATTTTTGCTTTCATCTGTTTATTGTTTAATTTTTTACGGGTCAGATGGAATATGCCATGAGAATAATCATTTCGGTTGGTGTTTTATTCCATTCATGGCTATTTCATGCGTTATTATTTATTTTTAACGGGTCGCATGTAATACGCCAGATTGATCATATTATCATCTTCGGTTGGTGTTTTATTCCAATCATGGCTATTTCATGCTATTTTGAAAATTTACTTAAACTGATTTGAAAGGCTGGAAAAATGACTTGTGAAACATTGGTATATTCTTCAGCACTTATTCTATAATTTGTCAAACTTAAGAAAGTACTGACCTTTACAAATAAATTTTCATGAATTTTTGTTTTAAACCCCATGCCTAACACCGGAAAACTTGTACCAAAGCGATTGTAATAGTCAGACACATTTTCTGATTTATTGATAACCGTGTTTCTAAATAATGCATTTAACAATATGTTGAAATCCATACCAGTATAAATATCAAAAATAATTTTTCGGTTCTGATTGCTACAAAACCCAACATATATGCAATTCTTCCAATAATTTGCATTTGTATTTTGCTCTTTAAAGCCTCCTCCTTCTTGCGAATAGGCGGTTTGATATTCTACAAACCATTTATTAAAAACATAATATTTTAAGCCTACTCCAATACGACTTCTATATCTTGCTTGGTGAGGTAATGCAACTATATCAATAGGCGTAGTTAAGGAATAAATTGGTCGTTGTATGGCGAAATTCGAACTTACTTCAAATTTATACTTTGATAAAAAAATATTATCCTGAGCAAAAATCTTTGTATTTATTAAAAGCAGTAATACTATTGATAGAAAATATTTTGTCATAATAACTTTTTTTGTTTTTTTATGTTGACTAACGAGTCAATAACCACTACAGCAGAAGTTATACTTGCAATAGGTTTAGTAAGGAAATTCCGATCTTAAATTGATTTTTAATATGTTACACACTATTTCCGGTTTAAATACCCAAAAGTTCATTGCCACAATGATAAATAACAAATTGAATATTCCTAAAAAATTGAACAAAAATAAACACTTTTTTGTAAAATTAGCCTTTATTATTTTGTAACAAGATTTAGTGAAGATTTAAGTGACAGCGTGCTTTTTTTTATATGAAATCGATGCAAATACACCTACCGGCATATCACAAGTTTACCGGAAGCCACTCCCAAAGCAGTGTGTATAGAAACCAGGTATATGCCATTCGGAAACCGGGATAAATTCATAACAAAAGGAAGGCTGATACCGGAAAATTGTTCAAGTATTCTACCATCCATACTTTGAATAACGAGACTTTTGGGTTTGGAGACTCTATCGCTATCTATTGAAATCACGACTTGATCAACAGCCGGATTGGGCGAAATAGTAAGTACAGGAATTGTATTTCCGGGCTGCACCCCTGTTCCGAATAGTTTGTCAGGTTTTCCAAAAAACAAACCAAGCCCGCCGGAATAATTTCCTGAAAACATATCAGCAAGTGTATCATTATTCAGATTTCCGACAGCTACACTGCTCCTCCACCCTGCTTTTACACCCGGAATTCCACCCAACAACCTGAAATTGCCTTCGAGGTTTCCATCAATCTGGTCATACACAAACACATCTCCAAATTCGGAACCAGTGAACAGTATGGTTTCACCCTGTTTGCCTCTAAAAAACTGAGGTACACAATAGCCTGAATTGGAAAGTTGTGAATTGGTTACATCTACACCACCAAACGATTCGGTTACCAGCGTAAATGCAGGCGCAGCAATTGTACCCGCGTTTTTATAAAAACTTATAGTGCCGTTTTTTTTACCACACAAAAGGTCAGTGAACCCATCCTCGTCAATATCAAACAATTGAGGAGCCGAAAAATCACCCACATCAATGGAATGCCAGGCCGGATCACTCAATCTGAAATCAGCCGGTAATCCGGGCTGAGCAGTATTTTCGCAGTACACAAGCTTTCCTTTTGAATTCCCGCACAAAAGATCGGAGTCCCCGTCACCGTCCAGATCGGCTATCGCAGGGATCAGCGATTGCATCGCAAGTGTATCCAGATGGGCTATATTTCTGTCAATCAGCCGGAAAACAGGATGAGTGGGCGTGCCTTCATTTTGAAGTAATGCGATCTTTGAAACATAGGTACATTGCAATCCGGCAGCAGTAGTATAAATACAGGTATCAGTATATCCGTAATTCCCCACCAGCATATCCATCAGCCCGTCACCATTGTAATCGAAAAATACCGGGTATGCCCCTGAACCCAGATCCAGCATCTGATCCTGTAAAAAATTATCTGTAACCTTTTGGTAGTCAGGCAAAACAGCACTTCCGGCATTCTGATACAAGAGTATGCTTCTGAAATTTTCTCCTTTAGTCAGCGATGGATCAAATGGAGAAACGACCATATCCTTGAGTCCATCATTATCCACATCCACCAGCATTGCCGCCGGGAATGCTGGCATCAAAACCGGGTCAACAGCATTGGGAAACAGGGTGGTTTGTGAAATAATGGCTGCATCCGGCAGTGTTCCCCCATTGGCAAGATGGATTAAAGAACTGAAATCCACATCCCCAATAGTAAGATCGGGAAGTCCGTCGCCATTAAGATCGTGCAGAAGCATGGTTGAACCTGTGTGTTTGGATTCACCGGAACTACCAATTGAAGATTTGGAATGCGAATCGGTGCCGGCACAAGTGTCGAGTATGATAGTATTATCTTCGTTGCCTTCAGCAAAATGACCCCAACAGGACGATGATTTCTCAAAAGTGAGTGAATCAGCGCTGCCAAATCGCTCCATTGAGGTATTCCTGTGCCATTCCACAAAGGAACCCAGACCCCAGAAAGTAAGTAAATCCATATCGCCGTCAGCATCAACATCAGCAATGGCAGGATAATCAGCGTATGTTACCAGTATATTGGTTAATGTGGTTCCTTGTTGCGAAAGCAGAAAAGGCGAAGTAACCTGACGAAATCTCAATTCATTTACTGACTCATTTCTGTAGACTTTTATTCCGCCCGTGGTGTATGTGAAAATATCTTTCCTGCCATCAAAATCGTAATCAATTGCCTGCATCCAGTGTTCCAGGGGAGGAAAAAAGGTGCTAAGCCCTGGAGAAAAATGAAATTTCCGGGGGACAGATAATTCGGTTACAAAAGGAAGCAGGCGGTTTCCATGCCTGTCGAATACCAGAAGATCTTCAATACCATCAAGATTCAGATCAATATTTGCAAATTGACAACTATTTAGCCCTCCGGCAAACGGATACGCGAGAGTATCTCCGTATTCACCTATCAGAATGATGCTATCGCACCTGTTAAAATCATGAACAGCCGATAATTGAGCAAATACTTGTTTACTCTCGGTAACCATAAGCAACAGCAGTAAGGCTATACAGATTTTAATTCTTTTTTTCATTTCAATTTTCAGTAGTGTAAACTTTTCATTAAACAGAGCATGCGGTAAAAAACAAGGCACAATGATACCGAAAATCAGGATTCCAAAGTGTTCGGTGCGGTTTCGAAAATACTATTCAAACAGTTGAACTGAAACACTTACCGGTAAATGATCTGATGGGTAAAACTCACCATTGTTTGCCTGGTTAACCAGATACAAATCTACCTTTTGAATGTCTTTCAAAAAAATATAATCAATTTTTTCACCTTCCAGTCCCCCCACTTTAAACCCTGTGTAGGTGAAAGATGGCCCACGTGTTTTTTCGCTGATAAGACTGGCATCCAGAAGGTGCAAACGATTTGTACCATCAGTGAGTATGCGGTATGGCTCCGAACCCGGCATTGCATTAAAATCACCCAGCAATACTGCCGGCTTGCCACCAGCCAGAGAATCGGCTGCACTAAGCATCAGCAGAGCTGAATTTCGCCTCGCTACCACACCCATATGATCAAAATGAGTGCAGAAAACCAAAAAGCTTTTCCTGCTGATTTTATCTTCCAGTTCAACCCAGGTTGCAACCCTGTTGCATGCCGCATCCCAGCCCCTGCTTCCTGCAATACCGGGTGTTTGCGATAACCAGAAAACGCCTGATTCTTTAAGCAGGTATTTATCAGTTTTAAAAAAAAGCGGCGAATATTCTCCGGCTTCTTTTCCATCGTCCCGCCCTACTCCTATCCTGGAATAACCCGGAAAAGCATGCTCCGTATCAGTTACCTGACTCTTCAATGCTTCCTGCAATCCAAAAACATCGGGATCGCTTTCATGAATCAATGAAAATACATTATCTTTCCGGAGTTCCCAGATATTAGGTGCATCTTCAGGGTTCGCCCACCGGATGTTGTAAGTGAGTAAATTTACTGAAACATTTTGGGCTCTCAGATCAGAAATAAAGCAGGCAAAACTGATTGTAAGAAATTGAATCATTACGAATATAGAAGAAAATCCGGTAATTTTCCTGTCGCATTTGGATAGATTCATATTCCTCATATTTTCTTCATTTAAGGCAAAGATCGGAAATATGTGCTACCTGTGAAATTTTATAACCAAAAGAAAAGCAATTCTTCAGATTTGCAATACAAAAGCTTACAAATAGAGGTTTGTTGATAATAAGATCATAAATCGCCTCATTTCTTTGTGTTACCGCATTTGTTATTTGCCAATAGATTTCTATCTTTGCAGCCTCATAAAATAAAGTTTATCTAACTACCTAAATTCTAAACACATGCAGAATAAAGGCACAATACGTTTCTTTGCAATTGCATTTGCATTGGTGTCCCTTTACCAGCTTTCATTCACTTTGGTTACCGCAATTACCAAGAATAAAGCTGAAAAGTACGCCAGCAACGAGCAAGTTTTTGCTCTGGCTAAACAATTAGCAAAAAACGACGCCCTACTCGAAGCCAGTCTGATCGATTCCATTAAGACCGCCCGTACGCAGTATTATCTCGATTCAGTAGCTAATCAGCCAGTTTATAATATACTTATCCGTAAGTATACGTATAAAGAATGTATGGATCGCGAAATCAACCTTGGTCTCGACTTAAAAGGTGGTATGAACGTAACCATGGAAGTTTCCGTTGCTGATGTAGTACGGCAAATGTCTGGAAACAGCACAAATCCTGTTTTCACCAAAGCAATGGATATGGCTGCTGAAAATCAGAAGTCCAGCCAATCAAATTTCGTTACACTTTTTGGTGAATCATTCACAAAGATAGATCCGAACGCTAAACTATCAGCAATTTTCGGACGCATGGAACTGCGTGATAAAATCAGACCGAATTCAACCAACGAAGAAGTTCTTGCTGTTATTCGCAAGGAATGTAATGATGCCTTCGACCGCACATTCGAAATTCTGAGTAATCGTATAAACCGTTTCGGTGTTTCACAGCCCAATATCAGCAAACACGCTACCAGCGACCGTATACTTATCGAGTTGCCGGGCATAAAAGATTCGGACCGTGTTCGTAAACTCTTGCAGGGTTCAGCTAAACTGGAGTTCTGGGAAACATATAAGTTTAATGAACTGGCTGGTGTATTCAACGAAGCAAATAAGCGCCTTGCAACTTTAAGCGGTGTAATTGATACTACTGCTAAAGTAGCTGATACTCTTGCCCCAAAAGCTGACAGTACCGCTGTAGCCAAAGAAGCTGATACTACTAAAAAATCGAGCCTTGCCGACAAACTGAAACAGGATACCACTGCTCAGGGAAAAGACAAACAACTGGAAAACTATAAAAAGGAAAATCCTTTGTTTGCATACCTGCAACCGGCATATTCGCAGCAGAACGGACAGATGTTTGCTACCAACCGCGCCACTGTTGGTTATGCAGCTATAAAAGATACCGCCCGCATCAATGCCATGATGAACAAGGTTAAAGGCCTTTTCCCACGAAATTGCCAGTTTGCCTGGACTATCAAACCCGAAAAAGAAGCACCTGAAGTTCTTGAACTTATGGCTTTGCGTTCGACAAACCGTGAGAACACTGCTGCTCTTTTTGGTGACGTAATCGTTAATGCAAGTCAGGACTTCGATCAGAATGGTCGTATTGATGTTTCGATGACTATGAACAATACTGGTGCCAAGGTATGGAAAAACCTTACCCGCGACAATGTGGGCAAACAGGTTGCTATCGTTCTCGACGGTTATGTATATTCGGCTCCCAATGTTAATGATGAAATTCCTAACGGACGTTCATCCATTTCGGGTAACTTCACACTCGAAGAAGGACAAGACCTTGCAAACGTACTCAAAGCTGGTAAGCTTCCTGCTCCTGCTCGTATAGTTGAAGAAGCAGTTGTGGGACCAACCCTTGGTAAGGAAGCCATCAACGCCGGATTATGGTCGTTTATAGTTGCTTTTGCCCTTACCTTAGTGTACATGATATTCTATTACAACAGGGCTGGTATGGTAGCCAATGTTGCTCTGATAGTGAACATGTTTTTTGTATTTGGAGTTTTAGCTTCGATTGGTGCTGTTTTAACACTCCCTGGTATTGCCGGTATTGTGCTAACTCTTGGTATGGACGTTGATAAGAATGTAATTATCAATGAACGTATCAGGGAAGAACTCCGGGCGGGTAAAGGCTTGCGACTGGCTATTGATGATGGGTACAAACACGCGTTATCAGCTATCATCGATAGTAACGTAATCACTCTCTTAACCGGTATTGTATTGTATGTGTTTGGTTCAGGGCCTGTACAGGGATTTGCGACCACACTTATTATCGGTATCCTGAGCTCCATGTTCTGCGCTATCTTTATAACACACCTGATTTTTATCAAACTACTCGATAAAAACAAAAAAGTTACTTTCTGGAATCGCTTCACAGAAGACATTCTTACACATACCAAAATCGACTTTATCGGAATAAGGAAGATTTTCTATATCGTTTCCGGTGCACTGGTTGTGATTGGAATTGTATCCCTATTTACCAGGGGACTGAGTTATGGTATTGATTTCGAGGGCGGACGTACATATATTGTTCGTTTCGACCAGGATGTGCGTACTGATAATGTCCGCCAGGTATTATTGAAGGAATTCGGACAAGAGCCTGAAGTAAAAACCTTCGGTAAGAACAACCAGGTGAAGATCACTACTTCGTTTATGATTGATGATTCATCACCACGTGTTGATTCAATTGTTGAATCAAGACTTTATGCCGGAGTTAAATCACTCTATAAAACAGGTATCTCCGAAGCAGATTTCCTTGCACACAGCGATAAGAAAGCTTTTGGGAAGATGAGTTCGCAAAAGGTACAACCTACTATTGCCTACAGCTTATTGGTGAAAGCATACTATGCTGTATTCTTCACCCTGCTTATCGTATTTGTATACATCCTTATCCGTTTCCGTAAATGGCAATGGGGATTAGGTGCTGTGGTTTCACTTTTCCATGATACTTTTATCGTAATTGCAATATTCTCGTTATTGCACGGAGTGTTGCCATTCAGTCTTGATATCGATCAGCATTTCATTGCTGCAATTCTAACAATTATCGGATATTCGATTATGGACTCGGTTATTATCTTCGACCGTATCCGCGAATACACTACTCTTTACCCGAAACGCAATCTGCAGGAAACTATGGATGCAGCTATCAACAGTACACTTAGCCGGACCCTGAATACATCAGGTATCACATTTATGGTACTGCTTGCTATGTTCCTCTTTGGTGGTGAAGTAATCAGGGGATTCACATTTGCTCTTTTGTTGGGAGTTGTAGTTGGAACTTATTCATCAATCCTTAACGCTACTCCTATTGCTTATGACCTTATCATCTGGCAGAGAAACCGTCAGGCAGCAAAACTGAAAGCAGCAGAAAAGAAGTAATCAGATTCTAAGCTTAATAAATGAGCCCTGGAGAGTTTTCCGGGGCTCTTTTTTTTAAGAAATGCGCAACAAGTCAGCAATTAAAGTATAGACAATTAGTTCATTCATAGAGACAGGGCCTGATACTAACAGATAAAATTTTATATTTGTGCAACTAATAAAACTCGGATCGCTGCAAAAACGGAATTTATATAACTAATCGCTCTGAAAACAATTTGCCGCTAAAATGCAGTGCTGAGTGCATTATTCATAGTGCTGAGTGCATAGTGTTGAGTGCAGGGAGGCTGGTCAATTGTTAGATATTGTGATGAATTTAACTTTAACCCAATAGGAACATCAAAGTCCATGCATTTATAACTTCAGGGACTAAAAAGTTTTGAATTTATTCATGTACAGCAATAGTATAATTAATCATCTACTAATTTCTTTCTGCCCAGGGCCTGAAAATTCTTCCGATTACAAACTCAAATGAAAATCAGATCTTCACATGCTCCTTCATCTTTGTCAGTAGGAGGTATAATTATTACCCTGGGAATAGTTTTTGGAGCTATTGGCACTTCACCACTCTATGTGATGAAGGCAATCCTGGGAGTTTCGGATGGACATATTTCTTCAGATACCGTTATAGGTGTAGTTTCATGTATCATATGGACCCTGACAGTACAAACTACAATCAAATACTTATATATTATTCTGAGAGCCGACAACAGAGGCGAGGGAGGAATTCTTGCATTATATGCTCTGGTAAGGAAAAGGAAAAAAGGACTTTTTGCTGTAGCAATAGTCGGAGCAAGCGCATTATTGGCTGATGGTGTATTAACGCCATCAATTACAATTGTTTCTGCAGTTGAAGGATTACAACTTCAATATCCGTTCCTTGGAGTTCTACCTACTGCATTACTGATTATTACCATCCTTTTTTTAGTTCAGCAATTCGGAACCGCTGCGATTGGTACATCTTTCGGACCCATCATGTTGTTATGGTTTATCATGTTAGGTGTCCTGGGTATGGTGGAATTGGTCCAGGTTCCTGCGGTCTTGAAAGCATTTAACCCTTTCTATGGCCTGCAACTGTTGTACGAGCATCCACATTCCTTATTGCTGATGGGAGCGGTCTTTCTTTGCACAACAGGTGCTGAAGCTATATACACTGATCTGGGACATTGCGGAATCAGGAATATACGAATAACCTGGCTTTATGTTAAAATAGCATTAATCTTAAATTACCTTGGACAAGGTGCATGGATATTGCAACATCCTCAGCTATCCGGCTCCTATCCAAATCCATTTTTTGCAATAATGCCGCTTTGGTTTCTGCCTTTCGGAGTAATGATTGCTACCCTGGCAGCAGTAATTGCGAGCCAGGCACTGATAAGCGGCTCATTTACCATTATCAGCGAGGCAATTCAGCTAAATCTCTGGCCCAAAGTACGTATAACTTATCCCACAACACGAAAAGGGCAAATGTATATTTCATCGGTAAATTGGTTGCTTTTTATAGCAGTAGTAGCGGTAGTGATAATTTTCCGTAGTTCCGAAAATATGGAGGCTGCCTATGTATTGTCAATTACAGTTACTATGCTGGTGACCACAGTATTGATGGCCTTTTTTATGCAAAGAATTAACAGAAAGACATATATTATCCTGCTATTTGTAGGCATATCTTTTCTGATCGAAGGCTCTTTCCTGGTAGCTAACCTGGTAAATTTTACAAAAGGAGGATGGGTTACGCTTATTATTGGCGGGCTTATAGCGTTTATAATGTATGCATGGCACAGAGGCAGGGCAATTAAGAACCAGTTTACACGCTATGTGGATATTGCCGAACATGCTGAAGCTATTGACGACCTGAGCAAAGATGAATCAGTTCCCTTGTTTGCGACCAACCTGGTATATGTAACTCTTGCTACCCTTCCAAGTAAAATTGAGACCAAAATTTTATTTTCAATTTTCAATAAGAGTCCAAAAAGGGCACATACTTATTGGTTGTTGCGGGTCCAGACTACTGACGAACCCCATACACTTGAATATACTGTCAAGAAAATAATTCCCGGCGTATTGGTTCGTGTTGAGTTCAGGCTAGGGTTCAAAGTACAGCCCCGCATCAACCTGTTTTTCAAACAAGTGCTGGAGAATCTGGTGAATGAAAAAGAGATAAATCTCGAATCGGATTTTCCTGCTTTGTATAAGCACCATATCCCGGCTGATTTCTACTATGTAGTTATCCGAAGGATTCAAAACTATGATTTCGATTTCCCTCCGTTCAAGCAATTTATACTGGATGTATTTTTATGGCTTGCCCGAATATCAACCTCCGACATCCGTACTTATGGGCTCGATACCAGTAATGTCCTGGAAGAACGGGTGCCTTACGTTATGGAAACAGGCAAAAAAGCAGACCTGACACGCAGAAACTAGAACATGTTGCTTCCTGCAAAGTAGTATTGTTCCTGACTTTTAAAGAGTATAATATAAACGAAAATTCCTGTAAAATTTCACTTTAAGAATATATCACAATAATTTGTACCCAATTTTAAGAAATCAGGTACATGTATACGTAATTAACGTAATTTTGTAATGTAACACATAACAATTTAACTGACAGTATTCATTTCTGCCTGCTATTTAAGCATCAATGAATTTGGAACAAAAACTATAAAAGGGAGGGTATCGGATGAATAGTATTGATATTGTATCAACAGATGTTTTAATCATTGGCGGCGGACCAGCCGGTTTAGCCACAGCAATTCATTTGGCTGATACGCTGAAAGTAAAAGGTCTGAACTACAGAATATTACTCATCGAAAAAGGGAGTTCAATAGGAAGCCATTTACTATCAGGCGCAGTAGTAAAACCTGATGTATTTAAAGAATTACTGCCCGATGTGGAATTTCAGGAGATACCCTTCAATGCCAGGGTACTAAAAGACAGTACCGTGTTGTTAAGCGAAAATGGAAGCTTCACTTTACCTTTCCATATTCCTTATATGAATAATATTGGCAACTATACCGCCTCGTTAGGACAGCTTTGCAAGTATCTTGCACAAAAGGCCCAGGAAAAAGGGGTAGAAATTTATACCGGGTTCGCCGTAGATGAAATTCTGTACAAAGATAACAAGGTATCTGGTGCTAAAACCAAGGATACAGGCCTTGATCATCATGGTAAGCAATTGGAGAATTTTCAGCCCGGAACAAGTATCGAGGCCAAAATTACCATTTTCGCTGAAGGAACCCGTGGAAGCCTTACAAAAATGCTTATTAATAAATTCAATTTAGCTGAAGGCAAAAATGAGCAGGTATACTCATTGGGATGTAAGGAATTGTGGGCTGTACCCGAGGGTAACATTGAAGCAGGGCAGATATACCATACTATGGGCTATCCGCTTAGAAACGATGAATTCGGAGGTGGTTTTATTTATGGATTAAATGATAATAAAGTAGCTGTAGGTCTGGTTGTTGGCCTTGATTATAAAGATCCTTCGTTTGATACCCACGATGCGATGCAGGTATGGAAAACAACACCTTTTGTATCGAAGATTCTAAAAGGCGGCAGATTAGTTGAATATGGTGCCAAAACACTTCCCGAAGGAGGTTATTATGCTATTCCTAAACTGTATACTGATAACGCAATGATTGTTGGCGACAGTGCTGGTATGCTGGCTATGCCTGCTTTAAAAGGTGTACATCTTGCAATTAAATCAGGGATGCTGGCCGCACAAACGGCTGCCAGTGCCTTGCAGAATAATGATACTTCAGCGAAAAGCCTTCAGCAATACGAAACACTGGTTAATAACAGCTGGATATACAAAGAATTGTTTCCTGTCCGCAATTTCAGGCAGGGTTTTGCAAAAGGGCTTATACCTGGAGGATTTAATTTTGGAACCCAACTGATAACCGGTGGTGCAGGTTTATTCGGCCGTCTGAAATCAGAGGCTGACTCACTTACTACGAAAGATCCTGGCACTCTGAGGGCCAAGCCCTTCAAAGAGCGGTTTAAAGGCAAACTGGAGTTCGACAAAGTTCTGACATTCGATAAAGCATACGATATATACCACTCAGGAGTACACCACGATGAGCAGCAGGTAGTGCATTTGCACATCAACAACCCGAAACAATTCAGTGCCTTAAACATTGAACAATACGGAGCTCCTGAACAATTCTTCTGCTCGTCGGAAGTATATGAGCTACATACAAACAAGGATGGAACCAGGGAACTCAGAATTCATGCTGAAAACTGCATGCATTGCAGAACCTGCGATATTAAGTCGCCCGGCGAAGGCATTACCTGGGTAGTTCCCAACGGAGGCAATGGACCGGAATTCCAAAACATGTAACACTATAGAGACACTGCAAAAATGGCATTAACAATAATAAGTTTAATAAAGCAGGTACCGCTTCCGAGCGAAATGCGAATGGGCGACGATGGGCTAATGGACCGCACAAAAGCAAAATCAATTATCAATATTGATTGTCAGTTTGGTCTGGAAGCCGGTTTACAGCTCAAAAAGCAATATCCCTATGCTAGATTAATAGTCTGTTCGATGGGACCTTCCTCGTTTGAAGCTTCTTTGCGCACTGCAGTTTCTATGGGCTATGACGAAGCGTATCTGTTGTCGGATCGTAAGCTTGGCGGCAGCGATACTTATGCAACAGGACTCGCCATTTCGACTATGCTGAAGCATCTGGGTTTTACCAAAGACTCTAAAGATCCATTTATCGTTTTGGCAGGACGCCAAACCAGTGATGGAGATACTGCACATGTTCCTTCGCAGGTTGCTGAAAGTATTGGAATCCCTCAGGCTACTTTTGTTGAAAGTGTGAAACCCGATGGACAAGGTAATGTTATTGCCCGAAGGATTATTGAAGGTGGTTACCAGATGATGAAATTACCTATGCCTTGTGTTATTTCGCTCACCCCTACCGGAATTCCACCCCGTAAGCCTTCACTTAGCGGAGCTATCAAAGCCCGAACTTTAAATATTACAACTTTTGGAATTGATGATATTGGTTTGGGAACCGAAAAAATTGGCATAAACGGATCACCGACTATTGTAGCAAAAGTAATTAACATCATAAGTGAGCGACCACCAATTATCATGTCGGAAGGTCATGATGAAGCAGCATTGGTTGATAGTATGATCGTCAATTTCAAAAAAGGCGGTAATGTTTTGCAAAAGAAGGAGAAAGAAGCTAAAAAGGACATTGATCGTCCTGATTTCCCTGAAAAGGACTTCAGAGATGGGGCAAGAGGTATCCTCACCTGGGCCGAGGTAACCAATGGGAAAATTTCGCGACCCTCACTGGAGTTGTTAACTCCGGCCATGAATTTAGCCAAACAGTTAGGAAACGACACCAAAATAATGACATTGATCATTGGGAAAAATGTAAAAAGTCTGGCCCAAACCCTGATTGAACATGGTTCTGATGAGGTAATTTTTGTTGAGAAAGATACACTTGAAGAGTACCAGGTCCTACCCTTTTCGACCATTTTCGAGCAGGTTATCAAGGCAAGAAGACCGGAAATAGCACTTTTCGCTGCTACCACCTCCGGACGCGAATTAGCTCCCCGCATTGGCATGAAAACTGACAGCGGTGTAACGGCAGATTGTACCGGGCTCGAAATCGGTGAATATGTTGATAAGAAGGAAAAAGTGATTTATACTCCTATCCTCGAATCAAGACGTCCAACTTATGGGGAAAGCAAACTTGCTACTATTCTTGGGTTTGTTTGCCCTCAGATTTCAACAGCAAGGGCCGGCACATTTGAAATTCCTGCACAAACCGCAGGCAAACAAGGCATTATCACCAGCTTCGAACCAGTCCTAAAGAAAGAAGATTTTGTGGTCGAAATTCTGGAAACAGTAAGAGGCGAAGGAGGATTACAAAACCTTTTCGAGGCCGAGGTGGTCGTTTCAGGTGGCCGGGGCACAACCGTCGACAATTTAGGTCTGGTAAAAGCACTTGCTGAAGCCTTGAAAAAGCAGGGAGTTAATGCTGAATGGACATCCAGCCGCCCTGTTGTGGATGAAGGAGTTGCTGAATATGCGCGTCAGGTTGGACAAACAGGAAAAACCATAAGGCCCAAGGTTTACATTGCCGTGGGAATATCGGGTGCTATTCAGCATATTGCCGGCATGAAAGAATCCGAAAAGATTATTGCCATCGACCACAATCCGAAAGCACAGATTTTTCACAACGCTGACTTTGGAATAGTAGGCGAATACATGGATATTCTGCCAGAATTGATTGATCGGGTAAATGCAGGATTTACATTCGGTATTGAGGTGAAAAAGAAAGGATAATAACAATTCACCCGCAGCATACTTCAGTCAGAGACAGATGTTTTGGCTCAGGATTATATATTATCTTTGTTCAGTACTTCCAAGCTGAATAATGAAGCTCTTTTTATCCATTTGCACATTTTTTGTTTTTTTCCAGTCCCTGATGTCAGGGACCCTGGTTGCACTGGAAGTGCCCTATGTATTCAGCGAAAGATGGGGCGAAACACGGGTTAATACTCAGGAATCTATTGATTTTTATCTCAGGCCCGATCAGAGAAGCAGGCTTCAACCTCTCAAAAGCAGAAATAACTGGTTTCCTTTTCAATTTAGTAATGCGTTAACTAACAGATACGCATTCAACACTATTGCAACCTTTAAAATCCCATACAAGACTATAATCAGGTCTGGAATTTCCACCGTACCTGCCTTTATATATACCGGAGCATTGCTCTTATAGAAGCATTTCAACCATAGTTCTGCAGATTCTACCAGGCAGACCTCTTCTTCATAATTCAAATCTTTTCTTTCCGGGAATTAATTATTCCAGTGATTTTCTCATAAAGGGATTGCTTTAGGATAATTACCGGAACCAACAATATAAAAACCGAAAACATGACAACAAATGAATATCACAGGGACATGGTTCCTGGTAAAAAAAACAATGGATCACTACCTTTTTTCCTGATAATAGGCGGTTTTATTGCTCTTCTGGTGCTGCTAAAATTGTTTATCTAAACCAATAACTTTGTTATGTAAAACACAAAAAGCCTTGCAATTAGCAGGGCTTTTTGTGTTTATGTCTTATACCGGAAATCCTGTAAGTCTTATTCAGAAATAGCCATAAAGTCCAAACCAATGATTTAATACGCTATGTGCTGGCAGTTTTCACTGAAAGTGCATCAGTAATTGAAGCACAGCAGATCTCACCTGACTTTTTGAAATCTGTATGTAATCGTCCCCCTCTGTTCTTCAGGTGCATTCGCATCAGGCGCAAACACAGTACGACGGGCAGCACTTTCTGCCTGCTGGCGCAAATTAAGTTCGGTTATAGTTGTCCCCTTTGCTCCGGCAGAAGCATACGTTACTTTGCCCTGCCTGTTTACCTTTATAGAAACAACAATTTTACCCTGTTCATTCGATTTATAAACAGGTTTCTGGTAACTACCCACGGTTCGTCCACCCAGGTCGAACGAAATACCGTCGCCTACTCCGCCTCCGGTACCAGATCCGGTGCCTGAACCTGTTCCACTTCCAGAACCTGGTCCTCTGCCTGATCCATTTCCTCCCCCACTACCTGTTCCGGTCCCACCGTAATTCCCTGATCCGGGTTTTCCGTCTTCACGGCCCTGGTTTCCCGGTTTTCCGGTGTTCCCGTCGTTCACATTCTTATTCTTCTTGTAAAGTGCATTTTGATTTACAACTGGTTGAGGTGGAACTACTTTCTGTACAGGTTGCTTCACTTCTGCCTTTGCATCCGGCTTCTTTTTAGTGCTTTCCGGTTTCGATGGTACCGGTACCGACTCCTCATTATCCTGAGTTAACACATCGTCAGCCTCCGTATTGGGCGACTTAACTTCTTCCTGCACAGCAGGTATAACAGGTTGTGTCGCTTTCCTGTTCTCGAAATCAGGAATGGTAATCTGGGCAAACTGATCAGCACCCATACCTTCGCTGCTGTTGCCAAGGTTGATTTCGAGCCCGCTGCCTCCCCCGCCGCCGCCATCTTCGGGCCAGGGAGGAATCGGAGTAGTGAACACAATCAGTATAAACAACAGCACCAGCAGGCCGTGTAACAATAATGTTCCGGCAATGCCCAGTATCTGGTTCTGTAGCTGTTTCTTTTTATCCGTTTGGTCCATTGGGTGCTTTTGTGGCCAGAACCATTTTAACTTTTAACTTATTCCCGATTTCCAGAACATTTACAAGATTCTGAACCGTAATTTCGCTGTCGCAACGAAGAATTACTGTCAGATCTTTTGATTTTGCCAGTTCAGCCGCTACCAGCGGTTCCAGCATTTCGAAGGCAACCGGTACATTATTAACATAAAACTGCAGTTCTTTGGTTACCGAAATAGTAACTTCCTTCTGCCGCAAAGTCTGATTATGCTTCGAATTTGGAAGTGTAAGCTTTACCACGTTCGGGTTGAGCAGGGTCGACATGATAAGGAAGAACAACATCAGGAAGAACATGATGTCGTTCATCGATGCCGTTGCCACCTCGGCTACAATTTTCTTTCGTTTTCGAAGGTTCATTTTGAAGGTTCCTGTAGAAGATCAATAAACTCCATGGCACTGTACTCAAGTTTCTGAACGGCCTTTTCGACCATAATATTACACCAGTGGTACAAGATGAAAGCTGTAATACCCACCAGCAGGCCTGCAGCACTCGAAACCATCTTGGTGTACAAACCAGCCGAAACGGTTGTTATGCTTACATCGCCGGCCAGGGAAATATCGTGGAAAATTTTGATAACCCCGATAATAGTTCCGATAAATCCAAACATAGGTGCGATACCGGCAATAATGGCCAGAATTACGATATTCTTTTCGAGTTTGTAAACTTCAAACTTACCGACGATTTCGATGGACTCTTCTATTTCCTTTAAAGGCCGGCCCAATCGTTTGATACCTTTTTCGATCATGCGGGCAACTGGGCTCTGGTTACTTTTGCAGAATGCGATGGCTGAATCGATGCGGTTGTTGTATATAAAATCGCGGATGTTGTTCATAAAACTGGCCTCAAACCGCGATGCGCGCCGTATACTTATATTGCGCTCAATAAAAATATAGATCGCCACCACCGACAATATTGCGATCGGAATCATGATAGGACCGCCTTTGATTAACAGGTCCATCAATGAAAAAGATACTGATGCTGGATTCTGCTGAGGAATTGAAACCAGTGCCTGTGAAGTCGAATCAGTGGCTGCACCAACACCCTGAACGATTTGAAGTAATACTCCGTTTAACATATAGACTTGTTTTTCAATGTAAAGGTAAAGCGTTCACCGCTGCTTGCGGAAACTATTGAATGTACTTTTAAACACTGTAGTGTTAATAGTAACTAAAAAAAACTGACATTATTATTAATTGGGATTTTGAGAGTTCAAAAAAGCTGGAATAACTCAACTTTAAAGAATAGAGTTTGAATAGTGAATATCGAATAATGAATATTGAATAATGAATTATGAATTATGAAAAGGCTGGAAAACAATTAAGGGAAAATTACTTTATTGGCGAAACCGAAATTGGAATATAACAACGAACATTTACCGGAATTCCTTTTCGCATGGCTGGTTGCCAGCGTGGCATTGAATTTACAACGCGGAGTGCTTCGGCATCCAGATCGGGATGAAGGCCTTTTGTTACTTTCACATCTTTTAATGATCCGTCGGCAGCTACTACCACATAAATGAGTATTGTTCCTCGTATGTTCATACTACGCACAATAGCACTGTTTTCTAAGTTTTCCTTAATAAAAGCCTGCCGGGCTTTATCGCCTCCCGGAAACTGAGGATTTACATCGGCTGAGCCATACACTTCACCATTTACTCCGTTGGCATCCTGAGCGGAATTTCCCTTTCCGGTCTCCCCTGCCCCGGCTTCGGACACTGCTGTTGAATCACCCTTGCCTTGCGCATCAGATTTTGTATCCTGTGGTATGACTGGAACTTCTTCGTCGGCAACAATCTTATCCGGTACCAAAGCCGAAGGTGATGCTGCTCCACCGGCTGATTGAAAAGCAACCAAAGTTGCAGGATTGTTCGAAAAGTCAACACCCACTTCACGCAGGTCGAAAAGCGTATTATCCGCACTGCGATGGCTGTACCATGCAAAAAACAACAGCATGGATAAAAAGAAAATGAGCGAATACAGAAAACTTCGGAACAACCGGGCCTGATATGTTTTGCGGAGTAAATAAGCACCGTATAGCTTATTACGGCCTTCAAAAGCCATATCGTCGAGCGATGGCTTAGTATTACTGTCTTTCAACTCCTTCAATACCGCAGAATTATTCAACAAACTTACAAAAAATAAGACTCAGGGATGGAAATTAACTCTTTTTGGCAAACCACTAACCTGATGGTCAACAGGTTGAATTTACAATATATTTCATTTCTGTATTTTACTTAGCATTTGAGCAGAATCAGGAACTTACATTTTTAAAAAGTTTAAAGATTTGACAATCAAATTAATACAAGTGTATATTTCAAAATTTAAGACTTTGATTTCAAAAGCAGGGAGAAGACAAATCAAAATGTCACTATATTTGATCGGAATTAAAACGCTTTTTATGTCAAATCTCTTTGCTACAAAATCCATCAATTCTCTTCTTTCAGATACCACGGATGAAAAAAACTCCCTAAAACGTACTTTAACCAGATGGAATCTCATTTCACTCGGCATTGGAGCTATAATCGGAGCAGGAATTTTTGTACTTACCGGACAGGCTGCTGCTAGTTATGCCGGTCCAGGAGTGGTGCTTTCCTTCGTTGTAGCCGGCATTGCCTGTGCATTTGCCGGATTATGCTATGCCGAATTTGCCTCGATGATTCCTATTGCAGGCAGCGCTTATACATACGCATATGCAACTCTGGGTGAATTTATTGCATGGATCATCGGCTGGGATCTGATTCTTGAATATTTGTTCGGAGCATCAACGGTTGCTGTTGGATGGTCAGGATATGTTGTAAGTTTCTTTAAAGATTTCGGCATCAATATCCCATCATCTATTTCGAGTGCTCCGTTTTACTACGATCCGGCTACCGGAGACTGGTCTTCAACTGGTGCATTTATTAATTTCCCTGCTGTTTTCATTGTGGGCATTGTAACTACCTTACTGGTATTGGGAATCAAGGAATCGGCTAATTTCAACAACCTTATCGTATTGATAAAAGTAACAGTTATACTACTATTCATTGGATTTGGAGTCAGTTATATGGTTCCCGAAAACCTTACCCCCTTTATTCCTGAAAACACTGGTGAATTCGGACATTTTGGATGGAGTGGAATTTTCCGTGCTGCCGGTGTTATTTTCTTTGCCTATATTGGTTTCGATGCCGTTTCCACCGCAGCACAGGAAGCTAAAAACCCTCAGAAAGATATGCCATGGGCTATACTGGGATCGCTGGCAATATGCACCGTAATATATATTCTGGTAGGTTTTGTAATGACAGGGATTGTTTCCTATACCCAACTTAACGATCCGGCTCCTGTCGCCATAGCTGTCAATACTGCAGGCGAAGGCATGGCCTGGCTCCGTATGCCTATAAAAATAGGTGCAATAGCGGGATTAAGTTCTGTAATTCTGGTTATGCTGATGGGGCAGCCCCGCATTTTCTTTTCGATGTCGCGCGACGGATTATTGCCAAAATCTTTTGGCAAAGTCCATCCTAAATTCAAAACTCCATACATAACCACTATTGTTACCGGTGCAATCGCAATGGTTGTTTCAGGGCTGTTTCCCATAGGAATTCTTGGCGAACTGGTTTCGATAGGTACTTTACTCGCATTTGTGCTTGTATGCGCAGGAATACTTGTACTTAGGTACAAAAGGCCTGAAATACACCGCCCCTTCAAAACACCTTTTTTCCCTTGGGTTCCTATATTTGGAGTTCTTTCCTCACTGGGTGTTATGGCAACATTGCCAAGGGACACCTGGATGCGACTGCTTATATGGATGGCAATAGGCATAGTGATCTATTTTGCTTATGGAAGGTTCCACAGTAAAATCAATCAGCAAAATAAACAGGATTAACTGACTACCCTGAGGTTGTTCCGGCAGCAGATTGAATTCCGGATTTGCAAACAGGGAACTACAACCTCCGATAGTTGATTGTTTTGCAAAAGCAGTAAGAGTGATAGTCAGACATTCTTTTTTGGCTCCGGATATGATAACATTCATAAAAAAGCTTAAATACATTTCAGTTGAATCCGGATAAACAATAATGTTCCTGAGACGCAGTTAAAGATGAAAAGCACAAAATTATAAGAGGGGCTGATTTGAGTAAAAATATACACCTCTGAGTTCATTCAGCATAAAAAATCAGATCATGATTGATTTGTTTTCCATAAGCAATTCAGAATCAAAAAGAATAAAACACAAAAGATGAAATAGCCATGATTGGAAAATACCACCAACCGAAGATGATATTATGGTCAATCTGGCGTATTACATGTGACCCGTTAAAAATAAAAAATAACACATGAAATAGCCATGATTGGAAAATACCACCAACCGAAGATGATATTATGGTCAATCTGGCGAACCTTTAGCTCACGAACACCCTTAAAAATGAGTAAGATGTGAGTAATTACATGTGACCCGTTAAAAATAAAAAATAACACATGAAAAAGCATAATAAGAAAAAACGAGGATTTAAACTGGGTTTTGCAGCTATTGTAATTCCGGTAGCCTTTTTAGTGGCAGTGGTTGTTTTCCTCTTTATCATGGGAAATCCGGCTAACTTCCAGGGCAACAATCCCGCCAATTCAGCTTTACCCGGAAATTATTATGGCATTATTTATAAAGGTGGCTTCATAGTTCCAATACTGATGACACTTTTGCTGATAGTATTCACCTTTATTGTTGAACGCATCATTGCCATCAGCAAGGGTACCGGCAATGGTGATGTAACTGATTTTGTTCAGGAAGTGAAAGAACTGCTTAACAATAACGACATTGAAGGAGCTAAGGAAGCCTGCGACGAACAAAAAGGCTCGGTTGCCAATGTTGTGCGCGCTGTGCTTGTAAAATACCAGCAACTGGAAAAGGATACCACACTGGTGAAAGATCAGAAACTCTCCGCTCTTCAGCAGGAAGTGGAAGAAGCAACCTCGCTGGAACTTCCGGCACTTGAACAAAACCTGGTAATACTTGCAACTATCACTTCGCTTGGAACACTAATGGGCCTTCTGGGAACCGTAATTGGTATGATCCGTGCTTTCGGGGCATTGGCTAACGCAGGAGCTCCCGATTCGGTGGCACTGGCTCAGGGTATTTCCGAAGCTCTCGTTAATACCGCCTTTGGAATTGGAACTGCTGCCATCGCACTGGTTTTCTATAGTGTTTTCACTACCCGTATCGATAAACTTACCTATAGTATTGACGAGGCAGGCTTCAGTCTAGTACAATCCTATGCAGCAAACCATGCATAAGGCAAAGTAATATTTATAGAGCTAAAAAAAATGCCAAAAGTCAAAATCAAACGTAAAAGCACCTGGATCGACATGACAGCCATGTGTGATGTGGCTTTTCTGCTTCTCACATTTTTTATGCTTACCTCAAATTTTACAAAGAAAGAACCCGTGCTGGTAGCAACACCTTCCTCAATTTCTGAAATAAAAATCCCTGAGACCAACATAATGACTATTCTGATTGATGCCGAAGGGAAAATTTACTTCGGAATCGATGGCCAGGTCAACCGGCAGCAACTTATAGGTAAAATGGCCGCAATTTACAGGGTTTCACTCTCCGAAGAAGAAATCAAACGCTATACCCTGCTCGACCTTATCGGTAATCCGATGTCGGCATTGAAACCATTTCTTGCACTTCCGGCTGAAAGGCGCGACCTGGTTCAGAATAATATGGGTATACCTGCCGATTCAACCAATAACCAATTTAAAGAATGGATTAAGTCAGCAAGATCAGTAAATCCTGATCTGCGTATTGCTATAAAAGCTGACGAGAAAACACCTTATCCTGCAATAAGGAAAGTGATGAAGAGCCTTCAGGAATTGGACGAAAATCATTACAACCTGATCACCAGGCTCGAAACAGTTCCCGGAAATTAAACGAACGTTAAACAAGGTAAAAATGGCAGAAGTCAGTCAGGATTCAACATCCAGCAAAAGACGGGGAAAGCGAAGGGCCAAGAAACTGCCCAACCGCATCGACTTCACTCCTATGGTCGATCTGGGCTTTCTGCTGATAACCTTTTTCATGCTTGCCACATCGTTGATAAAACCACAAACGATGGAGATAACACTGCCTTCAGATAAAAACACCGAAGAAAATAAAGCAGTTGCTAAAGCATCACAGGCAGTTACGCTTATCTTAGGAAAAAATGACAAAATTTTTTATTACTTCGGCAAAACTGAGGGAGCACAACTTATTGAAACAGATTATACTCCAGGCGGATTACGGAAGCTTCTTCTCGCGAAAAATTACAATGTAGCAAAACAGGTCCAGGATCTCAGGGCCGAAAAAGATAAAACAGGCATGGATGAGCAGGTATTCCAGAAAAAGTTGCAGGAGATCAAAACCAACAAAAATGCTCTGATTGTGAGAATCATGTTAACCGATGAGGCCAACTATCGCAATATGGTAGATGCACTCGACGAGATGAGTATATGCAGCATCAGCCGTTATGCTGTCGTGGATATTGAGGGAGCGGACCTGAAACTGATACAGGACAGGAATATATGATTCCATCAGCTTTACAATCGGTTTACTAAATAAAAAATTCGAGAATTTAATTACCTTTCACCTGACAATCAGCTACAATGAACCTTAAACAAAACACCGGCTCTCAAAGCCTGTATCAAAAAGTAAGACATATCTTTAATATTTTCATGTCCCTCTTCTACTTATGTTTTGGGTTGTACCTTGTTATCTACGGATGGTACTCACTCACAAAAACACAATCGTTGGGAATAGGCGGATTGCTTACACTTTATTCTGTTTTCCGGTTTTACCGAATATGGAAGGCACCAAAGATGAATACTGACGAAAACCAGTTGAATGAGGATTAATAATATCCATATCAGTGGCTTATTACTGACGGCACTTCTAATGCTGCTTTCAGGATGCTTTAACAATACACCCGGCGATAAATACACTGATACACCAACCACAGGTAATGTAAGCATTGCCGTCGACGAAACTTTAAGACCTGTTATTGATGCCGAACTTCAGGTTTTTCATGCTGTTTATCAATATGCGACCATACGACCGGAATACCTGCCTGAGACTGAAGTATTAAAACTGATTTTGCTCGATAGCGTCCGGCTGGCAATTTGCTCGCGGCCATTGAACGATAAAGAAAAATCATATTTCCACAGCCGTAAATTTTTCCCACAGGAAGTACCTTTTGCTATTGACGGAATTGCTGTCCTTGTAAATCATACAAATAGTGACACGCTTTTTTCAGTTAGTCAGATTCGGAAAATAATGCTGGGAGAGATTAGTGACTGGAATCAGATACGGCCCGGTTCGAAGCTGGGAAAGATTCAGGTTGTATTTGATCACCCTCAATCAAGCATTGTAAGGTTTGTAGCCGACTCTATTACAAAAAAAGGCAAGTTCAGCACTCAGCTTTCAGCAATGGATCACAATATGGATGTTGCTGATTTTGTTTCGAATACACCCGGAGCCATCGGTCTGGTGGGCGTTAGCTGGATAAGTGACAGTCGTAACCCAGAAATACTTACACTTCACAAAAAAATAAAAGTTGCAGGAATATCAGCAGACGAGATTGCAAACGCCCAAAACTCTTTTCAGCCATTTCAGGCCGATATTGCTACCGGTAAATACCCATTTACACGTTTTCTTTACCTTATTATTTCGGAACCCCGTGCCGGATTGGGAACAGGACTTACATCCTTTATTGCCAGCGATAAGGGTCAGAGAATTATTCTGAAAACAGGAATACTTCCCTACAACCGTGTAGATAGAAATGTCACAATAAAAGCTGAATAAATTGTTAATGCTTCATAACAGTCTTCCTGAAATTTTCAGAAACAGTCAAAATATTTCTGCTTAAATTTATAGTAAAATTTACTTCAGTTTGACCTGTTTGCGCTGTTTCAAATGGCATTGATCTGGATTACTACCCAATTTAATCAAGGAATTTTGCTGATTTTCCTAACAGGCTGACTTTCATTTTGCATTGTTGGCAGAATTTGACCTTTCCCGGTAAAACAGCATTTTTTTATAAATATATTTTTTAGATTTACAAACAAAATGGTTTTACATTCGTTAATGATTTCACAATAACTTAACAACCATGCCGCAAGACTATATTCCCATATTAATTCAATCACTGGTAGTTCTTGGATTTGTGATTTCAACCATGATACTTACCCATTTTCTGGGACCCAAAAGGTCATCGAAATCGAAACTCGAGAATTTCGAATGCGGTATCGAAAGTCTGGGTAATGCCCGCAGCCCCTATCCTGTAAAATACTTCCTGATTGCAATACTTTTCGTACTTTTCGATGTAGAAGTGATTTTCATGTATCCCTGGGCTGTAAATTTTAAAGAGTTAGGCAAAGACGGGTTTATTGAAATGGTATTGTTTATGGCACTCGTACTGTCGGGTTTTATATACATACTGCTCAAAGGTGCGTTAAAATGGGAGAAACGGTAATTCACAAAGTAAACAACCAGGAAATGTCAGAACCAGAATTACGAACAGGTAAACCGATTGTAGCCGATATTCCGGAAGGAGTTTCCGGACAGGGGTATTTTGCCACTTCCATTGAGAAGGCAGTGGGTCTGGCCCGTAAAAATTCGTTATGGCCATTACCTTTTGCAACATCATGCTGTGGCATTGAATTTATGGCAACTATGGGTTCCCACTACGATCTGGCACGCTTTGGCTCCGAAAGACTGAGTTTTTCGCCCCGGCAAAGTGATCTGCTGATGGTTATGGGCACAGTTGCAAAAAAAATGGGACCTGTTTTACGCGAAGTATACATTCAGATGGCTGAGCCTAAATGGGTGATTGCAGTAGGTGCATGCGCTTCGAGCGGAGGCATTTTCGATACTTACAGCGTACTCCAGGGAATTGACAGGGTGATTCCTGTTGATGTGTATGTGCCCGGCTGCCCTCCACGCCCTGAACAGATCATTGACGGTATACTTAAAATACAGGAACTCGTTGGCAATGAGTCACTCAGGAGAAGGCATTCGCAGGAATACGAAGATCTAATGAAAAAGTATAATATGGAATAGTCGGAGTGATTATCCCAAATAGGCTGAGATCAATCAATTAACTTAAATAAATCATCAGGCTCACCATTGACTAAATATATAGAATTGTGTTCGAGTTAAACCCCGATAGAAACCAGTTAGTTATCTCCAAACTTACAGAGCAGTTCCCGAACGCAAGTCTGGTGCCCGAAGTAATGGCTGATATGCTGTGCATTTCCGTTGAAAAAGAGAATATCTACAACGTTCTCCTTTCCCTTCGCAATGACACAGAACTGAATTACAATTTTCTGACTACCTTGTGCGGAATGCATTATCCTGAAAAGCAACAACTTGGAGTGGTTTACCATCTGCATAATTTTACAAACAATCACCGTATACGTATAAAAACCGCAACAGGCATAACCCATCCTGTGATTCCCACAATTACAACAATATGGCCTTCGGCCAACTGGATGGAAAGAGAAACCTATGATTTTTACGGTATATTTTTTGAAGGACACCCACACCTCGAACGCATTTTGAATGTTGATGATATGGTTGGATTTCCTTTACGCAAAGATTTTCCGCTGGAGGATCAAACCCGGGAAGACAAGGATGATAGTATGTTCGGAAGATAATGAGTTGAAATGTAAAACCGAAAAAGGTGATATAACAAGACATTCAGAGGATATAGATTTCCATAATGATAGAAAAAAAACTGACCTGGAAGCTGTTGTATCTGAGAAATTGCAAACCATAGATGGCAAAAGAACTGAATACCGATTACTGGGAAAAAGATATTATTAAAGCGGAGGAGCCCAAAGAATACAATACTCTGAATGTCGGGCCTACCCATCCTGCGACGCATGGTGTTTTTCAGAACATTATGCTCATGGATGGTGAATATATAGTTGAGACAGAACAGACCATCGGATACATACACCGCGCATTTGAGAAAATAGCCGAACGGCGCCCCTTTTATCAGATTACTCCGCTTACCGATCGTTTGAATTATTGCTCAGCCCCATTGAACAATATGGGCTGGCATATGACTGTCGAGAAACTCCTGGGTATTGAAACTCCTAAACGGGTTGATTACCTGCGTATCGTTGTAATGGAACTTGCCCGTATAGCCGATCACCTTATTTGCAACAGCGTAATCGGTGTTGACAGCGGTGCCCTTACCGGTTTCACTTATCTGTTTCAAAGCAGGGAGTACATCTACGAAATATATGAGGAAATCTGCGGTTCGCGGCTCACAACTAACATGGGCCGTATTGGTGGTTTCGAGCGCAATTTCAGCCAGAAAGCCTGGGATAAAATCCTGCATTTCACTAAAACATACCCGGCTAAACTAAAGGAATTTGAGAAACTACTGTCGCGAAACCGTATATTTATGGATCGTACCGTTAATGTAGGTGCCTTCCCTGCTGACCGCGCCCTCGCATATGGATTTACAGGTCCTAACCTGCGTGCGTGCGGAGTTGATTACGATGTAAGAGTGATGAATCCATACTGCTCTTACGATGAATTCGATTTCATAATTCCTGTCGGACAGAGCGGCGACACTTACGATCGTTTCATGGTACGGCAGGAAGAAATGTGGCAGAGTTTGCGGATAATCGAACAGGCTCTTGAGAAACTCAGCAAAATGCCGGATAAAACTACTTACTATGCCAGCGATCCGCGTTTTGTGCTTCCTCCTAAAGAGAAAGTGTACAACAATATGGAAGCACTGATCTGGCACTTTAAAATTGTAATGGGAGAAACTGATATTCCGGCTGGCGAAGTGTATCATTGCATTGAAGCTGCCAATGGCGAACTTGGTTTTTACCTTGTAAGCGACGGCGGACGCACACCTTCCCGATTGCATTTCCGTCGGCCCTGTTTTATTTATTACCAGGCATACCCCGAAATGGTAAAAGGCAGTATGTTGTCGGATGCGATTTTAACCATGAGTTCGATGAATGTAATTGCTGGCGAATTAGATGCCTGATAAGCATTACTGAACACAAACAATAAACTGAAGATTAAATACTGAAGAATTATAGATGCAAGAAAAGCCTGCAAACACTGAATTTAACAGCGAAACCCTCGATCTGGTTAACCGCATCATACAACGCTATCCTAAAGGTCGTCAAAAATCGGCACTGTTGCCTTTGCTGCATATTGCACAGGCCGAAAACAAAGGCTGGCTGAGTTCCGAAACCATGGATTATGTTGCTTCACTACTTGGCATTCAGGCAGTAGAGGTTTATGAAGTGGCTTCATTTTATAGTATGTTCAACCTTAAACCGGTCGGAAACTGCATTATTGAAGTGTGCCAAACGGGTCCCTGCTGGCTGAATGGTGCCGAAGAATTACTCAGGCATTTTGAAAACCGGCTCGGGATCAAAGCCGGTGAAACCACTGCTGACGGAATGTTTACACTTAAAACCGTCGAATGCCTGGCTGCATGCGGCAATGCACCTGTTATTCAGGTTGGAACTGAATACCTCGAAAATATCAGCATCGAAAAAGCCGACAGTTTACTCGAAAAATGGCGGTCGGAAAATAAAATATCGCATACAAATCCTTACCTGTAAGAAATGGCGAATCAGATACTTTTAAACAATATTGGTGTTCCGGGTCTTGCTACTTTTCAGGTATACAGGCAATCAGGAGGTTATTCCTCTGTGGAAAAAGTACTTAAAAACTATACCCCCGACCAGGTTACCGGCGAAGTAACAAAGTCGGGACTGAGAGGTCGTGGCGGTGCCGGATTTCCAACCGGTCTGAAATGGGGGTTTATCGATAAAAAAACTGACAATCCACGATATTTCGTTTGCAATTTCGACGAGAGCGAACCTGGAACTTTTAAGGACAGGCATATTGGGCAGCTCAATCCACATCAGCTTATCGAAGGAATGATACTGGGTTCGTATGCTCTGGGAGCAAGAACTTCCTATATTTACATTCGCGGTGAATTGTTTTATGTGCTCCGGATACTCGAAAAAGCTATCGATGAGGCTTATAAAAACGGATTTCTAGGTGATAACATACTCGGGAGTGGATATTCGCTCGATCTTTATTGCCAGCCTGGAGGTGGAGCCTACATTTGCGGTGAAGAAACCGCCTTGCTTGAGTCTCTTGAAGGGAAAAGGGGAAATCCGCGGATAAAACCACCTTTCCCGGCTATTGTCGGTTTGTACGGATGCCCGACTGTTGTTAACAATGTGGAAACCATTGCAGCTCTCCCCTGGATTATGAACAACGGAGGCGATGCCTATGCTGCTATTGGAATAGGAAACAGCAAAGGAACCAAACTGATTTCGGCATGCGGGCATATCAATAAGCCCGGTGTTTACGAAATTGAACTGGGTTTGCCTGTTGAAGAGTTTATTTACAGCGACGAATACTGCGGTGGCATCCGAAATGGCAATAAACTTAAAGCAGTGGTTGCCGGCGGTTCCTCAGTACCGATTTTACCAGCCGATCTGATTTTAAAGACGGCAAACGGAGAGCCCCGGCTTATGAGCTACGAATCCTTATCCGAGGGTGGCTTTCAGTCAGGTACCATGTTAGGTTCAGGAGGTTTCATCGTGATGGACGAAACAACCTGCATCGTTAAGAACCTGCTGACCTTTGCCCGATTCTATCACCATGAATCATGCGGGCAATGCAGTCCCTGCCGCGAAGGTACAGGGTGGATGGAGAAGATTTTGCAACGCATCGAAAACGGTCGCGGTACTATGAAAGATATTGACCTGCTTGCTGACATTGCAAAGCACATCGAAGGAAATACAATTTGTCCGCTTGGCGATGCGGCAGCCTGGCCTGTGGCAAGTACAATACGCCATTTCCGCAACGAATTTGAAGAACACGTAAAACAACAGAAATGCCCCTTTTAAAGGTAACCATCGATAATATAGTGATTGAGGTTGAACCTGGTACAACCATCATGAATGCGGCCCGTCAGATTGGAGGCAGCGTGGTTCCGCCTGCCATGTGCTATTATTCCAAACTGGAAGGAAGCGGTGGCAAATGCCGTACCTGCATAGTTAAAGTATCACAATCCTCGGCCAAAGATACCCGTCCGATGCCAAAACTTGTCGCTTCGTGCCGCACCCTGGTTCAGGATGGTATGGTGGTTCAAAACACTACTTCTCCCGAAGTAATGGAAAACCGTAGGGCTGTTACAGAATTTCTGCTGCTTAATCACCCGCTCGATTGCCCTGTTTGCGATCAGGCCGGCGAATGTCACCTTCAGGATCTCTCCTACGAGCATGGCCTCGAAGAAACCCGCACTGAAGAAGACCGAAGAGTATTTGATCCTATCGATATAGGCGACTATATCAAACTCCATATGAACCGCTGCATACTTTGTTACCGATGTGTGATGGTAGCTGACCAGTTAACGGAAAAGCGTGTTCACGGATTAATGAACCGTGGCGACCACTCAGAAATAAGCACCTACATTAAAAATGCCGTTGACAATGACTTTTCGGGAAATATGATCGATGTTTGTCCGGTGGGAGCTTTAACTGATAAAACTTTCCGTTTTAAAAGCCGCGTATGGTTTACAAAACCTCTGGATGCTCACCGCGAATGTACAAAATGCTGTGGCAAAGTAGTTTTGTGGACTAAAGGAGAAGAAATTCTTCGTGTTACCGGTCGTAAGGATAAATACGGCGAACTGGAAGATTTTATCTGTAACGAATGCAGGTTTGAACACAAAAACCCGGCAGAATGGACAATCGAAGGACCAAGAAATGTACAACGGCATTCAGTAATTTCGCAAAATCACTACCAAAAATTTAAAAAACCGGGAACAGGTGATTAATCGCCTGATACTATTCCCTGCTTACTTTATAAACTGATGGTTACTTTTTTAACCAAAAAACTACGACTCAATACTTTGACATGGATTGGACATTACTGATTTATAAAACCGTATTTCTGGTCATTATATTACTTGTGACTTTGCTGGTGGCAATGTACTCAACTTATGGTGAGCGGAAAGTGGCTGCCTTTATGCAGGACCGCCGGGGTCCAAACCGGGCAGGACCATTCGGTTTGCTGCAGCCCCTGGCCGATGGTGTAAAAATGTTTATGAAAGAGGAAATAATCCCGCTTACGGCAAACAGAATCCTTTTTATACTCGGACCATCCATTGCCATGACAACTGCTTTACTTACAGGTGTTGTTATTCCCTGGGGTGATACTCTAACAATAGCCGGACGTGAATTTCCAATGCAGATAGCCGATCTGAATATCGGAATACTGTATGTTTTCGCTATGGTTTCCATTGGAGTATATGGGATCATGATAGGCGGCTGGGCTTCGAATAATAAATATGCCTTGCTTGGTTCAATCAGGGCTGCCTCACAGATGATCAGTTATGAGCTTGCAATGGGATTATCCATAGTGGCTCTTATTATTACTACCGGTTCGCTGAGCCTTCATGAAATTGTTGATCAACAACATGGTATGAACTGGAATGTTTTTTCGCAGCCTCTTGGTTTCCTTATATTTTTAACCTGTGCTTTCGCTGAAACAAACCGCGCTCCTTTCGATCTGCCTGAATGTGAAACCGAACTTATAGGCGGTTACCACACCGAATACAGCTCAATGAAACTGGGCTTCTACCTGTTCGCTGAGTATATCAACATGTTTATCTCATCGGCTGTAATTGCTACCTTATATTTTGGCGGGTACAATATGCCGTTTATTGATCAGCTTGGGCTATCATCCAATGCCGTTTCACTGCTGGGAACCTTCTTTTTCTTTTTGAAAATATTCGGTATGATCTTCCTGTTCATGTGGATCCGCTGGACCTTACCCCGATTCCGATACGATCAGCTAATGAACCTCGGATGGAAAGGGCTTATTCCCCTGGCGATGTTTAATATTTTTGCCACTGGTGTCTATTATTTTTTTACTGAACTAATTTAATCCGGCGAACCATGCAAGCTTTAACTAACAGATCGAAGATGGTTTCGGATAAAAAGATGACCTTTCTCGAGAAAATCTATTTACCGGCTATTCTGAAAGGCATGTACATCACACTGAAACATTTTTTCAGCAAGAAGGCTACCATAAATTACCCTGAGCAAAAACGCGAATTCAGCGAAGTTTACAGGGGACAACATGTGTTAAAACGCGATGAACTGGGCCGCGAACGCTGCACAGCCTGCGGATTATGTGCTGTTGCCTGCCCGGCTGAAGCTATCACAATGATTTCCGCCGAACGCAAACCAGGTGAAGAGAACCTATACAGGGAAGAAAAATACGCTGAAGTATATGAAATAAATATGCTGCGTTGTATTTTTTGCGGCGACTGCGAAGAGGCCTGCCCAAAAGAAGCAATATTTCTGACTGACCGTATTGTGGTTTCCGAATACAAAAGGAAGCCATTCATATACGGTAAAGATATTCTGGTTGAACCCCTGGATCCTGCCAAACGGATTGATGTATCAGCCCGGCAGACTGAAAATGTACTGAAGTTCAAGGAGGATAATAGGTATTCTCACAATAAATAAAAGAGCATAAAGCACACCCTAAAACAAGCATACAATGATATTTTTATTCTTCCTGCTTTCAGCTATAATGATACTAAGTGCTTTGTTAGTTGTTTTCGCCAAAAGCCCGATTAACAATGTTATTTATCTTATTATCTGCTTTATAGCTATGGCAGGTCAGTATATATTGCTGAATGCTCAGTTTCTGGCGGTGGTACATATAATTGTGTATACAGGTGCTATTATGGTATTGTTCCTGTTTGTAATCATGCTGCTGAACCTGAATAAAGCCATTATACCTCAGAAATCGAAAGTGACTAGAATTTCAGCGGTAATTACCGGCGGATTGTTTTTTCTTGTTCTGGTAGCTGCTACCCGGCAGACCTTCGAAATAAATCCGAAATACGCTTTTAATGCTGAAATCGGATTGGTATCCCAGGTCGGAAAAACACTTTTCCACGAATTTCTTCTACCTTTCGAAATATCATCCGTACTTTTTATCTCAGCCATGGTAGGTGCGGTAATGTTCGGGAAGAAAGATCATCCGAACAGCGAATCATAAAACAGAAATTAAATAATACAACTGGTTAGTTCAGTTTTAAACTGAACATAAACTAACAAAACTGACTGCATAAATAATGACGAAACTGAGTTAATTTAAGGTGCTTAGGGGTTTTGTATTTACTTCAAAGTACAGCATCTGACTCATATCTCATAACTTAAAATTATGAAAGAAATTACTTCAGCCATACAACTGATACCTCTTGATTACTACATTATACTGAGCACTGCACTGTTCAGTATAGGGCTTATGGGAGTACTGTTCAGGCGAAACATTATTGCCATCCTGATGTGTATCGAACTGATGTTCAATTCAGTGAATCTGCTACTTACTGCGTTCTCAGCCTATCATTCCGATCCTAACGGACAGGTTTTTGTATTCTTTATTATGATTGTGGCAGCTGCTGAGGTTGCCGTCGGTCTTTCGATAGTAGTGATGATGAAACGCAATGTGGAATCCGTAGATATTAACCTTTTGAACCGGTTGAAATGGTAGAGCCAAATACATATATCAATCTGGCATGGCTTGTCCCTGCTTTCCCGTTGGCAGGATTCCTGCTTACCGGATTACTCAGCAAGCAGTTAAAACATAAGCAGGCAGGAATTATCGGCAGCTCAATGGTACTGATTTCTTTCATGACCACAGTGGTACTTTTTCTGGTTCTAAAATCATCCGGCCAGGAATCGGCAACAGTTACTCTTTTTAACTGGATTTCAATAGCTGGGATGAATATTCCTTTTGCATTTCTGATCGACCACTTGTCGCTGACCATGATGCTCATCATCACTGGTGTTGGAACCTTGATTCATGTGTATTCTATAGGATATATGCATGACGACGAAAGGGTGAATTCATTTTTTGCACAGATGAATTTATTCACTTTCAGCATGCTGCTTTTGGTAATGGGTGCAAATTACCTGGTACTTTTTATAGGCTGGGAAGGTGTTGGATTATGTTCATACCTATTGATCGGATTCTGGTTCAAAAGCCCTGCTTACAATTATGCAGCCCGTAAGGCTTTCGTTATGAACCGTATAGGAGACCTCGGTTTTATATTAGGCATCATTCTGCTGTTTTTCACTTTCAAATCAGTTTCCTTTTCTGAAGTATTCATGCAAGCCGGTTCCATGCAGGCAGGCACTCCGGTGCTAACCCTGATCACACTGCTTCTGTTGGTCGGTGCAGTAGGCAAAAGTGCCCAGATACCTCTATTTACCTGGTTGCCCGATGCCATGGCAGGCCCTACCCCTGTTTCAGCCTTAATACATGCTGCAACAATGGTAACTGCCGGTATTTACATGGTAGCACGTTCGGGCATATTGTATTCTCTCGCTCCGCTAACTTCAGAAATAATAGTGATCATTGGTCTGGCAACCGCAATTATGGCGGCTATTGTGGGGTTGAAACAAAACGACATAAAAAAAGTACTTGCATATTCCACTGTATCTCAATTGGGATATATGTTCCTGGCACTCGGGCTGGGTGCATATTCAGGTGCGGTATTTCATGTAACAACGCATGCATTTTTCAAGGCACTGTTGTTTCTTGGAGCAGGAAGTGTGATTCACGCGATGGGAGGTGAGCAGGATATACGGAAAATGGGTGGACTAAAAGGTAAAATGCCTGTTACCTATTTTACTTTTCTCGCTGCCACACTGGCAATAAGCGGGATACCACCTTTTTCGGGATTCTTCAGTAAGGACTTTATTCTGAATAAAGCATTCGAATACAATATTGTAGTGTATTGCCTTGCACTGGGTGGAGCTTTGATCACTTGTTTCTATATGTTCAGGTTACTTTTCCTGGTCTTCTTTGGTAATCAGCGTCTGGCCGGATCACATCCTCATGAATCGCCAAAAGTAATGACTGTTCCACTCATCATTCTGGCAGTGCTTTCTGTTTTTGGCGGATTTCTGAATCTCCCCGCACTTTTTGGAGGCAACTCCGGCTTTTCGGCTTTCCTGCAAAGTGCTGTTTTTTCGAAACCTGCTGAAGAAATGGCCCACTCAACTGAAATTATGTTGATTCTGATTTCCCTGCTGCTTTTAGGAATAATTATATATTCTGCTTACCGTATTTTTGTCATCAAGGCGAAAATTCCATCAGAAAATACCGGCTCAATGTCATTAACCAACAAATTGGTTGTCAATAAATTCTACTTCGACGAAGTGTATTCATTTGTTTTCGAAAAGCCTTTCGGATTCCTGTCCGATTTCTTTTTTAACAAAATTGAAAACGCTACACTCGATCCGGCCGTTGATGCCATAGGAACCAATACTGCCAGGCTTGGAACCCTGGTACGCAAACTGCAACAGGGCAATATGAGTTTTTATCTTTTTGCCATGGTTGCCGGAATACTCCTCTTTATCCTTTTTATCCTGATAGTCTGAGCCTATGTTGTTGCTGTTTTTACTTTTCATCCCATTTGTTACCGGACTTTTCCTCCTGCTTCTGAGGAAAGATGCCTGTGTTCGCATAACTGCCCTGGCATCGTCGTTTGTTAGTCTGGCTATTACGCTGGTACTGGCATTTTCAGAATCAGCCCCGGTTTTTTCAATCGACTGGATTTACTTCCTGGGCATAAAGTTCTCCTTAGGTTTTGATGGAACAAGCATGATCATGCTTTTATTGACAAACTTCCTTTTCCCTTTTATTCTGCTTGCAGGATTTAAAGAAGAGCAAAAGAGAGCATCAATACTATATGCACTTATACTTTTTACCCAATCTGCTCTTATTGGAGTTTTCCTCGCACAGGACGCTTTTCAGTTTTATGTCTTCTGGGAGCTTACTCTTATACCTTTATACTTTATCCTGTTGATCTGGGGAGGAGCTGAACGCAGGAAAATTACACTCAAATTCTTTATCTATACCCTGACAGGAAGCTTGTTTCTGCTGTTCGGCATTATTTACCTGTACCAGCTTACCCCTGGAACGCACACCACTGATTTTTCGGCATTCAGTCAGTTGAATCTACCTGTCAATACACAGATTTGGTTATTCTGGGTTCTTTTTATTGCCTTTGCAATCAAAATGCCGGTATTCCCTTTTCATACCTGGCAGCCACCTACTTACACAATGGCATCCACCCAGGGAGTTATGATTTTGGCGGGAGTAATGACAAAAATGGGGATTTATGGTGCTTTACGTTTTCTATTTCCGGCGGTTCCACAGGGTGTGCTTTTCTGGCAGAATACGGTTATCATTTTAAGCCTGATTGGCGTGGTATATGCTTCGGTAATTGCCTTCAGGCAAACAAACCTCAAAAGACTCATTGCATTCTCATCAATGGCACATATCTCACTGATGGTTGCGGCTATGTTTGTTCTGAATTACTATTCGTTGCAGGGACTGCTGTTCCAGGTATTAAGTCATGGAATTACCATAGTTGCTCTGTTTTATATGGTTTATATCATTGAGCAACGCACCGGAACACTTGAATTGCCCCTTATGGGAGGTATAAAAACGTTTGCTCCCAAAAAGGCTATCATGTTCTTGCTGGTTGTTCTGGGTTCCATTGCATTGCCACTCACTGCTGGTTTTGTTGGTGAGTTTCTGATTATCACTGGCTTTTTCCAGCATTCAATATGGTTTGCGCTGGGCGGGGGAATTACAATGATACTGGGTGCTATCTACATGCTGTATGCTTACCAGCGTATCATGCTTGGCGAAAACAAAAACGGCTTACAAAACCTGACTGACCTGCAATCATTTGATTACTGGTATCTGATCCCTTTGATCCTGGTAATATTTTGCCTTGGTATATACCCTCAGCCTGTTTTCGACCTGCTTGAGCAGTCAGTAAAAACAATGCAAAACCAGTTGATGCCAAACCTCCCTTTTTAATACTCTTTTTCTTTTGAAACGAACAGATCTTAACTAGCAGATGAACGCACTTATATTCACATCGGTTCTTGGTATAATACTCTTATACCTGGGATTGACAAAAAACAAGAAAATTCTGGCTCCTGTCGCTATTGTGGGGCTCATGGTGGTGTTGTTCCTTTCGCTCAAAGACTGGGGCCTTGGCTTCAGCTTTTTTCATGACATGATACTGATCGACAACTTTTCAATCGCTTTCAATGTATCGATGATCATTATTACCATACTCATTTTTCTTTTTGGATTCGATTACTACAAGCGCATGGAACTGCATGTGGCCGAACAGTATGCACTTATGATATTTGCGCTTGTAGGTGCTTTTCTTATGACCTCGTTTTCGAACCTGATCATGCTGTTTCTGGGTATCGAAATTTTATCAATTCCCCTATATGTGCTTGCCGGTGGGAAGAAAGCCTCATTCAGGTCTAACGAAGCTTCGTTTAAATACTTTATGCTTGGCTCCTTTGCAACGGCATTCTTCCTGTTTGGTATAGCCCTTGTGTATGGTGCTTCGGCCAGTTTTTATCTGCCCGAAATAAAAACATATATTTCACAGTTTAATGGCGACCTTCCTCCTATGCTGCTGGTAGGTCTTTTGTTTATAGTTATTGGAGTTGCTTTTAAAGTGGCTGTCGCCCCATTTCATTTCTGGAGTCCCGATGTATACGAGGGCTCCCCTACCCTGGTAACGGCTTTTATGGCTACTGTGGTGAAAACGGCTGGTTTCGCAGCATTTTACCGTTTATTGGGAATGGGGTTACTGCCCTTGCCCGAACCTATTGAAAAAGCACTCTGGGTTATGACAGGACTTTCGCTGCTTATCGGTAACCTGGTAGCCATGAAACAAGGAAATTTCAAACGACTTCTGGCCTATTCAGCCATTGCACACAGCGGATTTGTTATGCTTGCCATGCTATCGCAGCACGATTCGGCAGCATCCGTACTGTTGTATTATACCTTTGTTTACTCGCTGGCAACTGTACCGCTGTTTATCATTTTCATACTGATAAAACGTGCTTCGAACGGACTCGAACATATCTCAGCATTCCAGGGTCTGTACAAAAAGAAACCCTGGTTGGCTGTTGTGCTGACCATTTTACTAATGTCGATGGCAGGCATTCCTCCAACAGCAGGATTTATGGCAAAATACCAGGTATTTATTCTATCAATCAGTGCCGGATACCTGGGAATATCCATTTTTGCCATTCTGATGGCAGTTGTTGGCATCTACTACTATTTTAATGTGGTACGTGAAGCGTTTACCGCCCGGGATCATCTGGAAACCATCGAAATTACCTGGCTGAATGCAGCTTTAATCCTGGTATGCTCAGCGGCTGTGATTGTAATGGGTATTGTTGTCTGGAATCTGCCGATCTGACAACAATTTTAGTCAGGAAATTTCTTCATCCTTTCACTTTCTGACCGGTTTATCCGGATTTAACGGTAACCGTTCCGGTTTATGACCAGGTATTTTCGTGTAAGACGAGAATATGGCTATCTGTTTATCAGATATTTAAAAACCATTAGCCCTACTTCAGGTTTTTCAGAGAAGGAGAAAATATTCTTTAGGGAATAGTATAATTCTTTGAAAGAGTATTTTATCTTTGTTAAGGTGATTTAACAAATATTAAAAACTATAGTGATGGCTGATTTATCGATACAGTACCTCGGATTGAAATTAAAAAACCCTGTAATCATAGGCAGTTCAGGGATGACAGGAACGCTTGCCGGAGTTAAACATGCTGCCGAAAGCGGTGCCGGTGCCATCGTGTTAAAATCCATATTCGAAGAACAGATATTACACGAAATCGATAACTTTATTTCTCATACCGAAAATGATGCAGACAATTCCTTCCAACAGGGATACCAGTCGGTTCTGCAGGAAAGAGAATACGACTACGAGGAAGCCTATTCCTATCTTATTGACCATGCCAAGGAACAAACCCTGAGTAAATACCTTTCGTTTGTTGAAGAAGCAAAAAAATCGGTCGATATACCCATTATAGCCAGCATTAACTGCACTACTGCTTACGATTGGCATTACTTTGCACGGAGAATACAGGAGGCCGGAGCCGATGCACTCGAATTGAATGTGTATGTACTGCCATCGAATACCATGAAAAATTCGGCAGAAAATGAAAAAGTGCATTTTGAAATTGTTCAGGCAGTTTTGCATCAGGTTACAATTCCTGTATCCCTCAAAATAGGGTACTATTTTTCGGGACTGGCTACCACTGCCATCGAACTCTCCAAAACAGGAATCTGCGGACTTGTGCTTTTCAACAGGCCGTTTCACCCTGATATTGATATTGATACGCTCGAAATACATTCGAAATACCTGCTGAGCGACCCTTCGGAATATTCGCATGTTCTGCGCTGGATGGCTTTGTTGTCGGGCAGAGTAGAATGTCCACTTATTGCCACCACCGGAATACATACCGCCGAAACAGCCATTAAACAGCTGCTGGCCGGGGCTACTGCCGTTGAAGTAGTATCAGCAATATACAAACTCGGATACCCGGTTATTTCGGATATTATTAAAGGAATCGAACAGTGGATGGATAAAAAAGGGTATACCAGCATTGATGATTTCAGAGGAAAAATGAACCAGCAAAGCCTCCCAAACCCTGCCGAATTCGAGAGGGTGCAATTTATGAGGTTGTATTCGGAGATAGTTTAGTGGGGTGACTGGTGACTGGTAACTGGTGACTGGTAACTGGTGATTGGTGACTGGTTGCTTGTGAATGGTGAATGGTGACTGGTGACTGGTAACTAGTGAATGGTGACGGGTTTCTTGATTTGTTGCTGGAAATATACAGAATAAAAACGTATCCTGGATAAGGTAGAGTTTTGGACTCTTGTGCAATAGATATCGGCTAAAGCATATTGAATTTTTATTTATCTGATAAAAATAACAATTGACCATTATCCGACATAGCACATCAGAAAAAGGTTGGTACAATGCCAATTTCCCTGAAACCTTATGTTTCAAAAGGAGCCGGGATTAGTATTTTTTCCATAAGATTTGGAGCAAGAGCAGAAATTGCAATTTTCAACCTGGCAAAATAAAAATCGGGTACTAATAAATAGGACTTCTTGTGGCACGTATTGCCCGGCATGATTCCGATAGCAATAGTTACCCGGTTGAACTACATTTCGACAAGCTCAATGTAAGACACTTCGACAGGCTCAATGTAAGACTTTTCGACAAGCTCAATGTAAGACATCTCTGGTAAAGCTACGTGCTTTCAGTCGGTTTTGTGTTTTTTGAGAAGGAAAAAGTCTGGTAGGATTCAGCGAAAATCCTGTTTTTGAAGCATAATATTGTAAATAATCCAATAGTCATCCAAGGTCTGGATTTTGGCAGTAGAGTTGTTTTATTAATCAGAAAGCTTTGATTTTCGTTTTTTGCCTGCATAAAGCTCAATTTAAGGCCATATCCCTACGCAATTTTTTCGACGCGAAGAAAATACTTCAGAAATACGCCAGGCGTATATCAATCCTTTTGCCTAATTTTAATCCCATATTTAGTCCGAAAATCGCCGTTGGAGGAGGTTGTTAGACTGACTGCCGTTAGTGGTAATTCTCCAGATAAAGCCACTCCAAAATTATTTTAAAGAAAGCTAATAATTTTTCCAGGTTAATTGACTTCCCCAGCTAACGAAAATGAAGCAAATTTGACTTAAAAACCATATTGATAATCAATACTTTACCTGACGTTAGTTAGAATTTAAGATGAAAAAACTCACGACCATATTATTGATAGTCCTCCCAATGATTACTTGGGCACATGAGGATCAGTACTACACATATAAATATGATAATGTTACTATCAGATTTAAAACAGGATTCTTTTTTGAAGAAATAAATAATGTAAAGATTGTCGGAGAGTATGTATCTCTTCTTTGTGACAGCATACATTATGATAAGCCAATTCTATTAGACTTCATCCATGACTATGGTCATACTTATCAAGGGAAGACGTTTAGCTTCTTGAATATTGGTTCAGAAGAATATGAATTGGTAAGTTATTATGTTCAAAGGTATGATAGTCTGCTAAAGGAAAATGTTTATCACATGGTCCCCTATTCGGACTCTATAGAAAACATAAAAAGCGTTGAGAAGGAAGTTTCTGTTGTTCCTAAGATTAATCAGCAAAAGAAGATTGTGATACGGCAATTTGGGTTTCATTTTGATATAACCCAGACATTGAATCTAGTTTACTATGCAATAGTCAATAATGCTTATGTTATGAATATTTCAAGAACTGATACGTTGTCAAGTTACTTGAGAAATATGTATTACAAATTTGAAACTGTACCTAGTAATTTGGTAGATTCGGTTAAATCAACCAAGACACCAATTGTTGAAAGCATTCTTCAGACGAAGGTCTATAGAGAAGTTGACTCAGTTGACCGCCATCGTTTATATTACTCTTATTATTCAAAGAATGGTTATCTTATAATTTTTGCAGGATTACATGATAAAGAGATTACGCTTGACACTCTCGGACAGATTTATTCATTTAATCCAAGAGAGTACATGCCAGAATCTTTGTTCGTCTTCGAAACCCCAAATGTGTTTCGAAAATATGAACTATCAACATTATTCTCTGACTATGAGGCAAGAAGGTCAAAACAGCACAAAATCCCAATTAATCCTTATGAATATATTGTATTTGTGACTATAGAATGGCTTGGAGATGATATATACTTCATCAATTACAACCATAGTTTTATGATGTCGCCATTTAAGAGATTTCCATATCTTGCAAATGATGATGTTCTAATTGAAGATTTTGAATCTTATATAAATTCATACAGAATGAACGAAAAATAAAAACTACCGCCAATAAATAGGACTTCATGAGGCACGCAGTGCCCAGCATGATTCCGATTGCTATAGTAACCACGTTGAACTAAATCTCAATATGGCGGATTTCCATTGCACTTTACGCTTTTGTTGTATGTTAATTTACAGTCGGGATAACGACTGAAATAGCCATGATTGTATTAACCCATCACCCGAAGATGATATTATGATCAATCTGAAGTATTACATCTGACCCCTAAAAAATAAATAATAACAGATGAAACTTGAGGTAAATATTTACATTTTCATAAAATAACAGGAATATTTATATCTAAAAAGGTTCAATACCGGAGTTTCCCGGAGTTTAACCATGCAGGCTTTGATTTTCGTTTTTTGCCTGCATAAGGCTCAATTTAAGGCCATATCCCTACGCAACTTTTTCAACGTGAAGAAAATACTTCTGAAATACGCCAGGCTTATATCAAACCTTTTGCCTAATTTTAACCGTAATTTAAGTCTGAAAATTGCGTTTAATCAGGGTTATTAGACAGACTGCCGTTAGGTGCCATTTTAGTGCCAAAAATAATTATACATCGAAAAACTCGAAATAAAATGAAACGACTTATATTAATATCCTGTTTTTTATTCCCTTTTATTTCTTTTTCTCAGACTTATTCGACAATTAAAATTGACTCTAGTAATTATTATGACAAATTGACCCACAATCCAATGTCATGCATAGACCATTTAAGAGAAAGTGATGCGGTTCCAATAATTATAGATGAACTAAAAAAGTATGGTTATTCTTACGTTTATATTAATGTTGGAATGCTCATTGACAATGGTTATGGACAAAATTTTGTGGTTAATGTTGGCTATTCTAACTACGATACTATTTTCGGCTTTATTTGGTTGGGAGAACATGGCCTCTTCTTGAAAAAAGAATCGAGATCTCTAATGTTTCAACAAAATAAAATAAAAACTAGGGTTCGGCAACATTTAAGTGTTGCCGATACAACTAGTAATTATTTAAGAGATGATTTATCTAAATCAGTCAAAATAAAAAGTCTTCCCAGAAACATCTTTGTATTATACCAAGATTGCTATCCTTTCGAGGAAGATATTGCGGATGAGAATTTTAAATATCCTCTTTCGAAGGAAATTATATCCAATATTCTTAGACAAGACATCAGGGCATTCTTGGGAAAAGTGAAATTTAAAGAATAAAAAACGGCGCATAATAAATAGGAATATGAGCGGCGTGCAATGCCAACGATTCCGATAGCTATAGTAACCCAGTTGAACTACATTTCGACAAGCTCAATGTAAGACACTTCGACAGGCTCAATGTAAGATATCCCGGGTAACGCAATGTACTTTCAGTCAGTTTTGTGTTTTTTGAGAAGGAAAAACCCGGTAAGATTCGGCAAAAATCCTGTTTTTGAAACACAATATTGTAAATAATCTTATAGTCATCCAAGTACTGGATTTTATTGTAGAGTTGTTTTATTAATCAGAAAGCTTTGATTTTCGTTTTTTGCCTGCATAAGGCTCAATTTAAGGCCATATCCCAACTCAACTTTTTCGACGCGAAGAAAATACTTCTGAAATACGCCAGGCTTATATCAAACCTTTTGCCTAATTTTAACCATAATTAAGTCTGAAAATTGCCTTTAATCAGGGTTATTAGACGGACTGCCGGTAGCAACTATTTTAAGAAAAAATCTGAGCAAAATGACAATATTTCAATATTTGTACTTATATTTGTACTCTGTAACGTACAAATAATCAATATCATGTTAACAACAACAATTTCCGATTTTAGAAAAGATATTAAGCAGTATCTTGACCGCGTGACTGAAAACTTTGAAACTTTGATAATTAACAGAGGCAAAGACAGCGGTGTGGTTATAATGTCATTAGACGAATATAATTCACTTAGTGCAACCTATCACGAATTATCTTCCAAGACAAATGAAAAACGATTAGATTCGGCTATTGAAAAACTCAAAGCAGGTTCATCATTTCAGAAAGACCTTATTGAGCTATGAGATTCATATTTGTAGATGAGTCTTGGGAGGATTATTTGTACTGGCAAAAGACAGACAACAAAATTTTATCGAAAATAAATGATTTATTAAAAGACATATCCCGAAATCCTTTTTCGGGCATAGGTAAGCCAGAGCCTTTGAAACATAAATACAAAGGATTTTGGGCGCGCAGAATTGATGGTGAACATAGATTGATATATAAAGTGAAAGATGATGAGATATTAATTGCAAAATGCAGATTTCATTACGACTGAAGTTAAATAAAAACAGTTGCTCAAACGCTATAGTAATTCCGGATTTTTGAGCTGCGCTTGAGAGACCGCTTTGTTATTCGCTTCGCTCATGAGATCGCTTCGCTAAGTTCGCTAAGTTCGCTAAGTTGCGTGTTTGTTGAAACATTTGGAATCTATACATACATATGTGCTGGCTGACAGTTGAGCAACAATTTAATCGCGCATTTGCCAAGCGTTATCCGATAGCAAGAAAAGTGGGATATATTTGATGATATTTGCTAGTTAACGCCAACCATGAGGGCTGCGCAAACAGACGTCTAGTATAGATTTTGGCAGTTTGACAGTTTGAATTTTATGGAAAGCAAAACGCTCGGACGACAATTTTTCGGTTCTCAACAGTTTTGCTTTTCATTTCGACATACAGCGATATTTGACAACTTTATACTTTTAACATTGGACAAGGAGACGGCAAATTATATAGTAACTTATTTTTCTCATCTGTTGACAGAGAAAGAGAAATTGGCTGTAAGGCATTCGTCTTCTATTATAAAAATAGAGTCTGGTGACAAGACCACTAATCTTGTTTCATTGACAAAAATATATAAGGAAAGAGGCTGGTTGACAGACGACCAGACAGTTTTAGATTTGTTAAAAGACGGCTGTGACAACTTTGAATTAAAGACGGCTCAACGAATTTTAAAAGACTATGGAGACAAAGTGTTCCTTAATAATTGTCCAAAATGCGGAAAACTTGCGCGTACACCGAGAGCAAAATTTTGCAGACATTGTGGACACGATTGGCATGAAAAATAGAATGGCTGGCGTTAACATCAGCTACCCGTCAAATGCGGCAGCGGTGGTTTTCGGTGTGCAACTTTCCGCTCAGGCTGCTTTTCGGCTTGACAGGAAATCGCCCGCAATCCGCCCCTGCGTGTAGCTTCCTACGTTGTGTGAAACCTTTAGAAAAAAAAATAATGACGATTAGTAATTACATATTGATTATGAATCTCTTTGTATCAAATTTAATATTTGGACAGAGTCTGGATTTTAGGATTGAATTTTTCAAAAATCAAATTTTGATTGATGATGCAAGTCAAACTATTATTGCAAAAAATGGTTCAACTGAAAACTATGACCTGTTTATTGATAAGCAAAATGGAATTGATAATGAGCGTTGTTTCTTCAATGATATCAAATACTACTCTGACTCAATATGGAACAACTTATTGACCAAAAAAGATATAGAATATTTTTATAAACAGATTGAAGAATATAAAAGATTCAAATGGACATCGGATAAACTACCTGATAATGTCATCCTTTATTCTAAATGCCAAGTTAAAAGATATTCAAAAAAAGCAATGAAGCTTTTTTACGCTAAAGCAGACAATGATTTCAAAATGATTTCTATAAATCACTATGGTTTACCCTTATTCAATCTGAAAGAAAATTTTGCAATTATCTATAGTAGGAGTTATAGTGGCCCTTTATCAGCAAGTACTTCAGCAGAAATTTATTTGAAAGTTGATGGGGAATGGAAAAAAATTGGAACTTATTGGCATTCAATTTCATAAAGAAAAGTCAGCACACAATAAATATGACTTCATGTGGCACGCAGTGCCCAGCATGATTCCGATTGCTATAGTAACCCGGTTGAACTACATTTCGACAGGCTCAATGTAAGATATCCCGGGTAACGCAATGTACTTTCAGTCAGTTTTGTGTTTTTTGAGAAGGAAAAACCCGGTAAGATTCGGCAAAAATCCTGTTTTTGAAACACAATATTGTAAATAATCTTATAGTCATCCAAGTTCTGGATTTTATTGTAGAGTTGTTTTATTAATCAGAAAGCTTTGATTTTCGTTTTTTGCACGAATAAGACTCAATTTAACGCCATATCACGAAGCAACTTTTTCGACGCGAAGAAAATGCTTCTGAAGTACGCTACACCTATATCAAAGCTTTTACCTGATTTTTATCCAACTTTCGGTCTAAGAATTGCCCTTAATCAGGATTATTAGACGGATTGCCGTTAATCTATCTAAAAAAGCCCTTTCTGCATTTTCAGCAGATGTTAGCATTTTTTCATTTTCTTCTTGTAAACTTTTCACCCGGTTTCAGTTTCATTTGATTTTATATATCATTGGTTATCTGTATATTTATCTCACGAAATGGCAATGATTGGAATATATCCAGTCTTATACGACCCAAAAGACTAAAATCATTCGTCTGAATAATTTTCTATAACCAAACCTCCCCAATCTGCAATTGACAGCAATAAAGGAATGAGTGTTTTGCCAAAATCGGTTAATGAATATTCAACTTTTAAAGGTGGTTTTGAGGTATATACTATTCGTTGTATAACGCAATCGTCTTCCAAATCTTTTAATTGCAAACTTAAAGTTCGTTCGGTAACACCTGGCATTTTCTTCCTCAATTCATTATACCTTAATGTTCCATCAATTAAATGAAATAGAATAACAGTTTTCCATTTTCCGCCTATTATATTCATGGCAACGCTTGATCGACAAGGAAATTTTTTCCCTTTTAGAGTGTACATATTTTTTAATTCTAGTTAAATTAAATACTATCCTTTTTGATAGTTATTGCACAGCAAATAAACTATATTTAATTTTGCAACTATAAAAATGATAGTTAACATCAACAGTACAAAAATATGAGTTTTTTTCAATTAATGAAAGAACGTTATACGACCAAAATGTATAACCCGTCAAAAAAAATTGACATAACTAAATTAGAAGAACTAAAAAACATTTTAAGATTAAGTCCATCCTCGATAAATAGTCAGCCCTGGAGATTTTTCTTTATTTCTGATGTCGAAACGAAGGCATTACTGGCAAAAGCTTCTCTATTTAATGAAAATAAAATATTGGATTGTCATGCGTTAGTTGTTTTTAGCAGAATAGATAGTGTAGAAAAATTTGAAACTCAAATCAAAAAAGAGCTTCCTGAAGGTTTTATAAGTTATTATAATGAATTCGTTAAACCCTTGTCAAATGAACAAATCAAGGCTTGGTTTGACAGACAAGTCTATTTGGCTTTAGGTGTTTTTTTAAGTGCCTGCGCCAATATGAAAATTGATTCTACAACAATGGAAGGAATTGAAACATATAAATATGATGCAATTCTGGGTTTGGAAGATTATCATTCAATCGTTGCTGTAGCTATTGGGTACAGAAATAATGAAGATTTTAACGAGCCAGGTAAAAAAGCAAAATCAAGAAAAGAATTCGATCTTGTAATAAAATCAATCTGATGAATATCAGAAAAAGAAA